>ERZ1673695.15-NODE-15-length-349663-cov-141.512483_pt1 | contig 349663 bp, 330 predicted proteins | sample MGYA00580225_ERZ1673695 | MGnify/ENA primary metagenome ERZ1673695 (study PRJEB41218, sample SAMN15661739) | gut metagenome | host: Homo sapiens | place: Canada: London | collected 2015-08-20/2019-03-30 | study: EMG produced TPA metagenomics assembly of...
GATGGTAGTGTGGGGTCTCCCCATGTGAGAGTAGGGAACTGCCAGGCATCAAATTTAGCGTGCTGATATGGCTCAGTTGGTAGAGCGCACCCTTGGTAAGGGTGAGGTCCCCAGTTCGACTCTGGGTATCAGCACCACTTTTTAGGTTAAAGTTCGGCACGTTGTAAAGAATTTGCCTGGCGACAATAGCGCGGCGGTCCCACCTGACCCCATGCCGAACTCAGAAGTGAAACGTCGTAGCGCCGATGGTAGTGTGGGGTCTCCCCATGTGAGAGTAGGGAATCGCCAGGCATCAAATAAAGCAAAAGGCCCAGTCGAAAGACTGGGCCTTTTGCTTTTGTGTTATCTGTTGTTTGCCGATGAGCTTCTTTGCTGCCCAGGGAGAATCTAACTGGCATCGATATGAACGTTGCGCAGCAACGGCCCGGAGAGAGGGAAAGGACGTTCGCCATCATTGCTCACCATCAGAGTAAAGGCCCGCTCTTCGACCGGGCCTTTGGTGTTTGTTGGTTCTGAACCCTGAATCTGAAAAGTTTGCCGATAGCGATGGACGACTCATTGCCAGCGGTCTCTGGCAACAACAACGGCTAAGAAAGCTGGCGAACTATCGTCAGGAAGAGCCTGAATGATCGCTTACTTTGGGGAATGGAGTGGAGCAGATACAGGGGATATACCTGTATCTGCGGTTGGGGAAGCGATCTAGCGGGTCAGAGCAACGATCCCTAACGTGAGGCCGGCTACCGCGGCCGCACCCCCGGCGATTGCGCCTGCGGTTTCCCAGTTGTCTTCTGTTGTGCCTTTCATACAGGTATTGGTATGGACTAAGCGGCCTTGCGAGTCATAAACCGGTACGCAGGGAGAGTCATGGGCACAGCCTGCCAGTAGAGAGGCCAGCAGCGCCACGATTAAATACTTTTTCATGATATTACCTCTGGATAATCCGCTGGGTTGTACTGAAAGCCAGTGCAGAACGGAATGGCTTATTTTATCACCGCGAATTGTCCGGGCCGGAGGCCGAAATCATCTCAATATATGAGCCGCGTAAATATCGTGAAGATAAGCCCGGGAATATGCAGAAAAGATGGAGAGAAAGATTGTGATTCAGCGATGCTGCGTGCGATGGCGGTTGCCAGACTGTGGCGCGTTTAGCTGGCTGCCAATATTGCATGCGAAAAAAAGCGCCCGCAAGGGGCGCCTTCAAGACATAGCCGAATTATTCAGCGTGCCGGGTAAAGCGTCGTCTAACGACCACGAAGAACACCGGAACAAAGAAGATTGCCAGCAGCGTCGCGGTCAGCATCCCGCCCATCACGCCGGTGCCAACCGCATTCTGCGCCCCGCTGCCGGCACCATGGCTAATCACCAGCGGCATGACCCCGAGAATAAAGGCCAGAGAGGTCATCAGAATAGGCCGCAGGCGCATCCGCGATGCCTCCAGCGTGGCCTCAATGATCCCTTTCCCTTCTTTCTCCATCAGATCCTTGGCGAACTCGACGATCAGGATCGCATTCTTGGCCGACAAACCGATCGTGGTCAAGAGTCCGACCTGGAAGTAAACGTCATTATTTAGCCCACGCAGCGTGGCGGCTAACAGCGCGCCAATGACCCCCAGCGGAACCACTAACATGACTGAGAAGGGGATCGACCAGCTCTCATACAGCGCCGCCAGACACAGGAAGACGACGATCAGCGAGATGGCATAGAGCGCAGGCGCCTGGTTGCCGGAGAGCCGTTCCTGGTAAGACATCCCGGTCCAGTCATAACCGATGCCGCTCGGCAGTTTACTGGCCAGCGTTTCCATCAGCGCCATGGCTTCCCCGGTACTTTTGCCTGGCGAAGCTTCACCGAGGATCTCCATAGATGGCAACCCATTGTAGCGCTCCAGGCGCGGCGAGCCATATATCCAGCGTGAAGTGACAAAGGCGGAGAACGGCACCATTTCGCCGTTGGCGCTGCGAACATACATGTTGTTAATGTCGCTCGGCAGCATACGGAAGTGGGCATCAGCCTGAACGTACACTTTTTTCACGCGGCCGCGGTCAATAAAGTCATTGACGTAGTATCCGCCCAGCGCGGCTGATATCGTTTCATTGATATCAGAGAGCGATACGCCCAGCGCCTGCGCTTTTTCCTGATCGACATCCAGTTTGAACTGAGGGGTATCTTCCAGCCCATTAGGGCGTACCCGAACCAGCTGATCCGGATGCTGTTTCACCATGCTCAGCAATTGATTGCGCGCCTGGGTCAGAGCGGTATGACCGAGTCCGCCCTGGTCGATCAGCTCAAAGTCGAAGCCGGTGGCGGTACCCAGCTCAATAATGGCTGGCATGTTGAACGGGAAAACCATGGCGTCTTTGATCTGGCTAAAGGCTACGGTGGCCCGCTTGATGATGGACTCCACGCTGTTTTTATCGCCGCTGCGTGCTTCCCAGGGCTTCAGGCTGACAAACGCCATACCGGAGTTTTGTCCCTGGCCGCTGAAGCTGAAGCCGTTAACGGTAAAGACGCTTTCGACGTTGGCCTTCTCGTTATGCAGGTAGTAGTCTGTCACCGTATCCAGGACCTTCTGCGTGCGCTCCTGGGTAGCACCGGACGGCAGCTGGATCATGGTCAGGAAGACGCCCTGGTCTTCGTCGGGCAGAAAGGACGTGGGCAAGCGCATGAACAGCACGGCCATCCCCACGACGATCAGCAGGTAGATCACCAGATAACGGCCAGTTCCACGTAAAATACCGCTGACGCTGTTGGTATAGTGGTTAACGCTCTGGTCGAAGCGGGCGTTAAACCAGCCGAAAAATCCTTTTTTCTCATGGTGTTCAGCTGAGGCTGGCTTCAACAACGTGGCGCAGAGCGCCGGAGTCAGTACCAGCGCAACCAGCACGGAGAGCGCCATGGCGGAGACGATGGTGATTGAAAACTGACGATAAATCGCGCCGGTTGAGCCGCCGAAAAAGGCCATCGGGACAAATACTGCGGAGAGCACCATGGCGATACCCACCAGCGCTCCCTGGATCTGCGACATAGATTTTTCCGTCGCTTCTTTTGGCGAGAGCTTCTCCTCAACCATCACACGTTCGACGTTTTCCACTACTACGATAGCGTCATCGACCAGCAGACCTATCGCCAACACCATGCCAAACATCGTCAGCGTGTTGATGGAGTAGCCAAACATCGACAATACCGCGAAGGTGCCCAACAGCACCACGGGTACGGCAATGGTTGGAATGAGCGTTGCGCGCATGTTCTGCAGGAACAGATACATGACAAGAAATACGAGAATAATTGCTTCAAAAAGCGTTTTGACCACTTCGTGAATGGAGATTTTGACGAAAGGGGTCGTATCATACGGATAGACCACCTTCATCCCCTGAGGGAAGTAGGGCTGCAGCTCGGCCAGCTTCGCTTTAATCGCGGTGGCGGTATCCAGGGCGTTGGCGCCGGTCGCAAGCTTAATACCCAGACCAGAGGCAGGTTTACCGTTAATTCTGGCGACAACGTTATAGTTCTCTCCCCCTAGCTCAATGCGGGCGACGTCTTTCAGATGGACGACAGAGCCATCGGCATTGACCCGCAGCGTGACCTTGCCAAACTCCTGCGGATCTTTGAGCCGCGTCTGAGCGATGATTGACGCGTTCAACTGCTGGCCTTTCAGCGCTGGCGTACCGCCGAGCTGACCCGCGGCGATCTGATCGTTCTGGACCTGCAGCGCATTGATGACGTCCACCGGCGTCAGGTTGTATTTATTCAGCAGGTTGCCATCCAGCCAGACGCGCATGGCGTACTGCGCGCCGAACAGCTGCACATCGCCCACGCCGTTGAGGCGGCTAATAGGATCTTTGACATTGGAGGCAACATAGTCAGAAATATCGTCCTGGGTGGTGGTCGGGTTATCAGAGATAAAGCCGGCGACCAACAGGAAGCTGCTACTGGATTTCTCGACGCTAATCCCCTGCTGCTGTACTTCCTGGGGCAGCAGCGGCGTGGCCAGCTGCAGTTTGTTTTGCACCTGTACCTGGGCAATATCGGGATCGGTACCCGATTTAAAGGTGAGCGTAATGGTTACCGAACCGGCAGAGTCGCTGGTCGACGACATATACATCAGATTGTCGATGCCGTTCATATTCTGCTCGATAACCTGGGTTACCGTATCCTGTACGGTCTGGGCATCTGCACCGGGGTAGGTGGCGGAGATCGCTACCGCAGGAGGGGCGATTGTCGGGTACTGAGCTATCGGCAGCTGCAGGATGGCCAGGCCGCCGGCAATCATCATAATGATGGCCAGCACCCAGGCGAAGACCGGTCGATGAATAAAAAACTTAGACATGGCTGGGTATCCTTATTGCACGGCCGGCGCCGCACGCTCCGCTTCCGCTTTGACAGTGACGCCTGGACGGACTTTCTGTAAGCCGCTGACAATCACTTTATCGCCCGGCTTCAGCCCACTGGTGATAAGCCACTTATCGCCAACGGCCTGAGTCGCGACCACTTCCCGGGTTTCAACCTGGTTTTTGTCATTCACCAGCATCACAGAGGCATCACCACGCGGCGTGCGGGTCACCCCTTGCTGCGGTACCAGGATAGCCTGCGGATCGACGCCTTCGTCTATGCGGGCGCGGACGAACATCCCCGGCAGCAGGACATGCTGCGGGTTAGGGAAGATAGCGCGCAGAGTAATTGAGCCCGTACTTTCATCAACAGTGACGTCAGAAAACTGCAGTGAACCTTTGAGCGGATAGGCCTGGCCGTTCTCCATGACCAGCTCAACGCTTTTGGTATCACCGCCGCGCTGCAGGCTTTCCTGCTTAAGGCGCATGAAGTCATTACTGGACTCCGTCACGTCAACATAGATGGGATCGAGCTGCTGGACGGTAGCCAGGGCATCCGACTGGCCGTTGGTGACCAGCGCCCCTTCGGTGACGCTCGATTTACCGATGCGCCCGCTAATGGGGGAGGTTACTTTGGTGTAGGCCAGGTTGATACGGGCCGTTTCTACGGCAGCTTTGGTGGCGATGACATCGGCATCGGCCTGGCGGGCGGTGGCCACTGCCTGATCGTATTCCTGCTGGCTGATATATTTAGTACCCAGCAGTGGAACGTAGCGTTTCACCGTCAAATGGGCGATAGCGGCCGCGGCTTCGGCTTTGGCCTCATCGCCTTTGGCGCTGTTCCACGCCGCCTGGTAGGTCGCCGGATCGATCTGATAGAGCGACTGGCCTGCTTCGACATCACTTCCTTCAACAAAGTTACGCTTCAGAATGATACCGCTCACCTGGGGGCGGACTTCCGCTACGCGAAAAGCAGAGGTTCGGCCCGGCAGTTCGGTGGTGACTGATAGCGGCGCGCTGTTCACGACATGGACCGTCACCTGCGGCGCCTGCGCATGGGGTTGCTGGTTGTCAGAATTATCGCAACCGGTTAGCAATAAGGCCGAGATAATTAAACCGGATAAAAGTGTCACTCTGGCGTGAGTCGTCATGGCGGTTCCTTATAGATTACGTACCCAATCAGGCGGCGAATCTGTGAAAGAAAGAGGGAATCAAAAAGCAGTTTGCCATCCTACAAATAAACGCCGTTGGATGTAAGAGATACTTATTTTTAAGCAATCAGCAAGGCACGCAAAAACAAAAAAATGGTCACTGTAGTATTGCGATTTATCGCAATTGTAAAAGTTGATAAATAGACATTATTTCAGTGAATGTATTTTCCGGTGATATTCACTTGAATAATTAATTCTCTTTTCGCATCAGGATTAACTTGTCTGCATTTTTGCTAAATAATACTTCATGGCAAATGCTAGATTAATTCTAATTAAGAATATCCTATATTATCTGCTTATCGGGAAGTGGGGCCTTGTATGGCAAGAAAAACAAAAGAAGAGGCGCAGCGCACGCGGCAGCTCCTGATTGAGTCCGCAATCCAGCAGTTCGCCCTGCGCGGAGTAACCAACACCACCCTGACGGATATCGCCGATGCGGCGGGAGTGACTCGCGGCGCGGTGTACTGGCATTTTGCCAGTAAGACGGAGCTGTTTAATGAAATGTGGCAGCAGCAGCCGCCGCTTAGAGATTTGATTCAGCCCAGTCAGGCCATAGAGTACGAACATGAGCCGCTAAATGCTTTACGCGAGCGGTTTATTGCAGGCCTGCGCTATATTGCTGCGAATCCTCGACAGCGTGCTCTGATGCAAATTCTTTATCAGCGCTGTGAGTTTTCCAGTGATATGCTTTCGGAATACGAAATTCGCCAACGTATTGGTTTTAATTATTCACTCATTGGCGGCATCCTGCAGTGCTGCGTGCGTAACAATATATTGCCAGCCGAAACAAACATTGAGATGATATTAATTGTTTTACACAGTGCTTTTTCCGGGCTGATTAAAAACTGGCTGCTCGATCCGCAACGCTTCGATCTTTATCAGCAGGCGCCTGCGCTGGTGGATAATATAATGGCGGTGGTCTGTGCTGCGCATTTATCGGGAGGGCCTGCGCTACGGCTGGTGAATTAGTAATGAGTTCTGTTGGCGCAGATAATAAAAAAGGCGCTTCCCCATGCCGAAGAGCGCCTTTTATATCAAGCAAGCAACTGACTAGTATCAGTTCATGCCGTATTTTCAAAACCTACGTTTTTTACCGTTCGGCTATGTTTGCTAATGCTTGCCTATCATTATGATAATAAACAATAAAATTGATTTACCGGTTTGTCTTTGTTCATTGCCGTTCATAGAGTAACATTGAGATGTGCAGTCAGTGGTGCAGTCAGTCTCCAATATGAACTAAGGTTTTCTATGGCTGGTGGAACGAACAAATTAAGCGACACGTCGCTTCGTAAAATGCTGGGAAGAGAGAGCCCCGGAGACAGCTTCTATGCTGATGGCGATGGGCTAAGTGTGAAGGTGTCCAGATCGGGCGTATTGACCTGGTACTTCACTTTCCGCATCGGTGGCCGGGAATCAAAATCTCAGCGTATAAAGCTGGGTAATTATCCAGACCTTTCACTTAAAGCAGCTCGTGAGAAACGAGAGCAGTGTCGCGCATGGCTCGCAGAAGGAAAGAATCCAAAGTACCAGTTGAGCGTTACCACTCAGGAAACGTTAAAGCCGGTGACGGTCAGGGATGCCCTTGAATACTGGATCAGGGAATATGCCACCCATAACCGCGCTAATGTTGAAAAGCACATTGAGCAGCTCAATAAGCATATCTTTCCTTATATAGGTACTTATCCGCTTTCTATGTGTGAAACTCGTCACTGGCTGGAATGTTTCGCCAGGGTAAGGAACGAAGCGCCTGTAGCGGCTGGCTATCTTTTGCAGATGTGTAAGCAAGCTCTTAAGTTCTGCCGGGTTCATCGGTATGCGGTGAGTAACGTACTGGACGATCTGACCATTGACGATGTTGGACGTAAACAGAATAAGCGGGACAGGGAGCATACCCGGCAAGAGCTTGCTGATATATGGCGGGAGTGTTCAGGCTTGAAATTCAAGCCCTACTACTCCTCGCTGCTACGTCTGCTAGTAGTGTTTGGGTGCCGAACTCAGGAGTTGAGATTGTCTCGCGTAACCGAATGGGATCTAAGTGATTGGGTTTGGACTGTACCTAAAGAGCACAGCAAAGGTGGTGAGAAAATACTACGGCCTATTCCCGTAGATATCCGCCCATTTATCAAACAGCTCTTAGAGCAACACCAAAGCACAGGGCTTTTGCTTGGAGAGATAAAGAAACCGGAAGCTGTCAGTCAGTGGGGAAGGATGTTGTATAAGCGTCTGGGCCACTCTGAACCGTGGACGCTTCACGATCTACGCCGTACGTTTTCCACGACTCTGAACAACATGGGAATTGCTCCGCATGTTGTCGAGCAGCTTCTGGGCCATGCGCTGGGCGGTGTCATGTCCGTATATAACCGCAGTCAGTATTTACCTGAAAAGCTGGATGCACTGAATAAATGGATGCAGAGATTAGAGGTTATTACCTCTGATATCTCAAATGTTACTATTCTTGAGGTCGCAAGATGACAAAAAAAATTAACAGTAAAAGAGACTTACCAAAGTCATTCAGCTTGGAAAAATATGATGACCTTGAAAATATGTCTGATAAGGATTTGTTTCGTCAGCTTTATTGGCGATGCGATGATTTAACAATAAAAAATACAGACTGCCCTGACTATGGTTTGCAATATGGTGCTAAATACCCGCTTAACAATAATTTTGGTGATCCATTCGGGGAACTCAAAGCAGAAGAATGGTTTCTTGAAAAGCAAAAGGAATACGAGTACAAGACTCAGCCTGATTTGCTAAAATTAAGTTACGGCGATGGTATAAAACCATTAATGAGATTTGAGTTGGCATTTTTAAATAAAATCAATGCTGATAAAGGTCACTGGAAAGGAAAGCCAATAGTAGTTGACGATGATTTGGTGGGGGATTTGTTTACAACAGATAACGGTATGTTTTGGGCTGTCATGCGCGAGCCGGTAAACTTACTTTCTGATGTTGTGGAAAACGTGATGATTACTGTTGACTTAAACAACAGAGATGACCTTTTGATTGAAGCATTCACGAACCTCCTCCCAAAGTGGCGCGAAGAACTCGGAATACCTGAACCAGATAAGCCAGTCTCAGGGGACTGGGAGAGCGTCAGACGGAAAATAATTGACTACAGAATAATTCCACTTATTGATTTAATGTCATGGGAAAGCGCTACCGACAGCAAAATATCTCTTGGCGTACTCGCAGTATCGCTGTTCCCGGATGGAGAAAAGGAGTCATTCGCCATAGCTCAAACGGTAAAACCTTTCTTGGATAAAATTATAAGAAGTGATTCTTTAGATAAAATCAGGAAAGAATTATCTCGATAAAAGAGATAAGTGGTAAATCCTCTAGAGGAATATAATTTTTTTTGCACCGTCGCAGTGATAATTTAGATGAATAAGAATGCTCTCGAACCTTAGCGAACGAGAGCATTTTTTTATGAACAACATTAAACAACCGCATCAGCCAGCAGAAAGAGTCATCCGTGAGGCAGAATGCCGCCAGTTAACAGGAATATGCCGTACCACTCGATACATGATGGAAAAAGAGGGGAGCTTTCCAGCCCGCCGCAAGTTGGGAGGTCGCGCCGTTGGTTGGCTTCTGTCTGAGGTCACAGCATGGCAGCAGAGCCGTAGCAAAGCAGCGTAAGGGGTGGGGTATGTCAGATAAAACAAAGGCAGCTCTGCAAAGCTGCCAATGTCACTACCAAATGTTCAAGCAAAAACAGAATACCAGGCTACACGCTGGTGGTCAAAGTCTGAGCGAGTTGCAAAATAGTAACTCAGTGCTGGTGGGCTTTTCCTCAAATCGAGGAGAAGTGTCTAAAACATACATCCGCCAATGGCGGACGTTGGACCATACCGCTAAAAACTACCCAGATATTGGGTGGAATCACTCTTTGTCTGCTTCTTTGGCTTGCTTGCGCTGGCGGCGTTTGATCTCGCCTTTGGCAGCGGTGACAAGAAACCCTGCGGTGCTTTCACCTTCGTATTTCAAAAGTTCGATATCGTCCATCACATCATGGGGGATTCGAACTGTAGTCATTTGTGACTTTGCGTTCTTCGCACCTGTTGCCATTGCTGAAACTCCTTGTGTTAGGTGTATTTCAGTATACGCAAAAAAAATAAAAGAAAAAGCCTTGAAGTGTATTTCACTTTGGGCTAGCTTGAATGGCGAAGGTGACATACACCTTGTGAATGCGAAGCCCGGCTGTGCTAGGAACACTAACCGGGCCTCTGACCACAATGTTATCGGAGCTAACAATATGGCTGACTTACAGCATACCCAAACTCGCCCGGAATTTACATGGAGATTTCTCTCCGCTTCTGAGCGCTACCCTAACGCCAAACCATTGGTGATCTACCTCAACGCATCCAGCGAACAGGAGGCCCGCGACAGTATGCCGGGTGTAAACCTCATTTTCGCTGCACGTCTCCCATTCCATGCCTTTCAGGCTATGGAGGTACGCCATGCGTGAATTAACCAATAAAAGTGCGTCAATAGCCTGTGAACTGGCTGCGTTGTTGATGTTTGTCGAAGAGTGCGACGTTGATCAGGTTGAGCGGGAAAACCTTATCAGCCTGGCTAGACGAGTATCGGATCAGTTGGCAGCAAGCATGGTAGAGCAGAATTCAAAGGGGGCGCTCAATGGATAACCTTTACACCTACCGTAGCAAAAAAGATTTGCTGTTACTGGCGCAAGAGGTTGCCGCGCTTCTGTCATGTGCTGCTTACCTTGCGACTATCAGGGGAGAGGAAGAGCGTCTCCATGTAATGAGTTTAACTGGCTTGGCTCAACGACTTTCTGACGAACTGGCAAACTCACTGGATATTTCTACTTTTTCAGACCCTGAATCGCAGGAGGCAAAATCATGATCAGCAATGTGAAGTTTAACGAGCTGGCTAACCGCGTTGATCTGCTGGTTGAAAAGATTTTGCATCTTGAGGCACAGGTTAAGTCACTCACTGATAGTCAGGGGGGTGAAATCCCTCCGGGTATGACGCCAGTAGCAACACTGGCCGCTGAATACGGTATCTCAACCAAAAAGGCTGAGGAACTGGCGAAAAACACAGGGGTGATGCTGGTTAAGCTGAAATCTGGCGGGTTCGTTGCGCCTGATGAAAAGTTCAGGGAAGCGGCGCGGCTGGTGTTGCGCAGTGCTAAGCGCAAATATGGCTCTGCGTACTGGTTCCATCCTCTGATCGGCAAATTCCAGATGAGCGGAGGCATACCAAAATGACGGTACAACTGACAGCTGTAGAAACTGTATCTGATGCCTTGTTCACCTGTTCATATCTATGGGCGCATGGCAAGCAGTACAGTCGCAGCGATTTGGATAAAGCCCTCCACCAGCATAAGGACCCCACTACCCGTTACGGAAAGCTGGTGGCTCGCCTCAACCAGATAGCAGCAATGCCGTATGAGGAGCTTTGTGATGCCGGGTATCTCGACACGGACCGCAAACAAATGATTACCGCGCGGCGTTCTGTGCTGGTGGAAGAGATAGGCGAAGGGGAAATGAATGCCATGCTGTCTGACGTGCAGCGCATTCACCGCGTCTTCCCTGATGCTGGAGCAAAGTTCAGGACAAAGCTGCCTCTCTCTCGCGGTTCTGAGGGCTTTGATATCCGTCAGGACTATATCCTTAAACACTTTCTGCCAGCGCAATCACTGTGCAGCATTTACGGTCCCAGCGGTTCGTATAAGAGTTTTCTCGCTGTATCGTGGGCCTGTCACATTGCTGCGGGTCTGCCATGGGCTGGGAAGAAGGTCACTTCCGGCGCGGTGCTGTATGTGGTTGGTGAGGGGGGCGTAGGCGTTCCCCGGCGTATACGGGCATGGGAACAGGTGCACGGCATACAGGCGGACAACCTCTGGCTGGTCAATCGTCCGGTGTTTCCTGTGCGCGAGTCAGAGGTAACGGAAGTGCTTCTGGCTGCCAGGCAGATTGAAGCTGAATGTGGTGTGCCGGTTCGCATGGTGGTGATCGATACGCTGGCCCGTTGTTTTGGCGGTAACGACGAGAACGATGCTCGTGATATGGGGGCATTTATTGAAGGGTGTGACGTTATCAAACAGAAAACGGGTGCAACGGTGCTGGTAGTTCACCACTCCGGCAAAGATGAAGGGAAAGGCGCTCGCGGTTCCAGTGCTTTCCGCGCTGCGCTTGATACTGAATTTAACGTTAAGCGTGAAGGGGATGGAAAGGCGCTTATTCTGACCTGTACCAAGATGAAAGACGCGGAGGAGCCAGAGCGTAAAGCGTATGACCTGAGAACGGCAGAGCTTTACACCGATGAAGATGGTGAGCTTGTTTGCTCTCTGGTTGTGCACGATCAGCCGAGAGAGGCTAAAGAGGTTGAGCCTGAACTGGCCAATGTCTCCCGTCTTAGCGATAACCACCATGCACTATGGCAGGCAGTACGCAGCCGCACAGCTAAGGGGGAGCCATGCACTATCTCCGTCATTAAAGACGATCTACGTGCAACGCTGGGTGCAGACAAAGTGAGAAAGTCATTCCCGCGCTGGCTGGACAAGCTGGAGAGTGAGCAAATCATTCGCATCGAGGGTGAGAACCTTTACCCAGTAACAGTCGAGTAAATGCGGCGGTAAGTGCGGCACGTGCGGCATTTAGTATGTTTTATGGCCAAATGCCGCACTTAGTCCCTGTATACACGCGCTAAGTGCGGCATTTCACTGAAACCCCCGTCATTACTGGGTTTGCGTAATTTTTTGAGAAAACTGGTGCGGCGCTAAGTGCGGCATTGCTAAACGCGGCACTAAATGCGGCAGGTTAGACAAACAAGGAGAATTTATGCCTATTACGATTCATGAAATAAAGGAACATTACGATCATTATGGGCTTCATGATATGAGCTCTATGTCAACGGCAGAGTACCAACAGATACTAGCTAATGGTGCCCTGTTCTGGATAGACCATCATGGTTTTTTGAGGAGTACGTTTTCTGATGAGATCTTAGCGACTAATCGTGTACAGTTTGATGTTCTTCTCAACCATCTGCAAGAGTTGAGGGGCAAGGTTGACTCCTAAAAGTTGCTAAAATTTGTACGACATATGCCGATACTTTGGATGAAAATGGTGAAGAGCATACGAAAAAATATTAAGCATATATTTCCCATATAAGGTAGTATCACACATCCTCAGATGCTTATCATCTGTTGATAGAAATTATGTTGTTGATCTTACTGAAGAAAACTGACAGATGACTACAGCTTTTGGGAAAACATGTAGCTTTTGGGCGGTTGACTCTCGTTGGTCATACAAGCTGGATAACACACCAGATGACACTCATCCCACGCAAAAATTTGTTGTTGCAGACTCTGAGATAACAATTTTTGCTGGTGATGAAAACCCGATTCTGGTAGAACAGGCAGTGATCCTTGAGCTCATTACCCATGAGCAATACTTTCAGCTGATAGCCAATCTGACCGGTGAATCGCTAGAATCCATTACTCTTTCTGAGGCTGATGGTTCGATCATAGATTTCAGTGGCAGCCATTTTTATGGTGAAGAGAAGCAACAGCCGCAAAAGCAAACGCATTTACATTACATTGGGAGTGGAGGATCACATGCTTGTGATTATTTCTACTACTCTTGTAAGAAGAAAAAATTTTTGAGCTCTCTAGGTTGTAACGTACTTGGCGCGATGAGTTACGCTTCGTACAAAGATAGAGCTACTGGTGGTGCAACCAAAGTTAAGATTTGGACTCCATCGAATAACTACGGGAACGTCGAGCGGTACGATCAAATCGCTACCGGCGACATACCCGCATATCATTCATACGTTTCTGAAAAGGTACATAGCATGCTTACTCAGCTCAATCATCAGAATGATTTGCAGTTGAGCGCTGACAGCTCCATTCCAAGTGCTCGCTGCTCTTCAAGCACGCAAGAAAACGGGAATCTTCGTAAAGTTTCTTTCGCATCTGCTGTTCGTCGACAGCAAAACCGCGATGAGCGTAAGCGAGCGCGTGCTGAAGAACGTTGATTTAAAAAACCCAGCTTGGCTGGGTTTTTTTATGTCTGCACTACCCCCATGCTTTATTCTTTTGTAAATAATATGTTCGTCATTGTTCGTTGCTGTTTATGATGAAAATCATGCATTTACTAAGAAATCCTTATGTATATCTTTAAGAGTGGCACTCAGACGTGAGCCGCCACAGGCCGTTAAATCAAGCTGTAGCGAGTACAGCCTGCGAGAGGCAGAAAAAGATTTAACGGCCTCCCCTCCAAGCGCTGGTTTCACGTCTTAACATTAATTGTTACGGAAACCACTCCATGAAGAAACTACTCGAATTACGCCAGCAGAAAGCCGTACTCAAAACTCAGATGCGTTCCATGCTGGACAAAGCCGACACCGAAAAGCGCAGCCTGAACGATGAAGAAGGCAAGCAGTTCGACGAACTCCGCGCTCAGGCTGATGCGCTTGAAGTTGAAATCACCCGTCTTGAAGCCGTCGCCGACGATCAGCGCAATCTTCCGGGTACTTCTGTTGAAGGTAAAGGCGTGAGCAACGATGAGCTACGCCACTACATCATGACCGGCGATACCCGCTCACTCACCACGCTGGTGCAGGCTGACGGCGGTTATACCGTTATCCCTGAGCTGGACAAAGAGATCATGCGCCAGTTGCAGGATGACAGCGTGATGCGCTCCATCGCCACGGTTAAGACCACCAAAACCAATGAATATCAAAAACTGGTATCTGTGGGCGGTGCAACGGTGAATCGTGGCACTGAAGGTGAAACACGCACCGAGACCAGCACGCCGAAGATAGAGCGCGTTGATATCAAACTCAACCCGATCTACGCCTACCCGAAAACTACCCAGGAGATTCTCGACTTCTCCGAGGTGGATATTCTGGGCTGGTTGTCTTCTGAAATCTCCGACACTTTCAGCGCTACCGAAGAAAATGATTTTGTTAATGGCGACGGTACGAAGAAATCTAAAGGCTTCCTGGCTTATCCTCGCGCAGCCACCAGCGATAAAACCCGCGCATTCGGTACGCTGGAGAAGATGGAAACAGCTGCTGTTACCTCTGATGGCCTGATCGACCTGCTGTACAAGCTGAAAGCCAAATACCGCAAAAACGCCGTGTGGGTGATGAACTCCAATACCGCTGCCACGCTTCAGAAGCTGAAGAACGGTAACGGGGATTACATCTGGCGCGATCGTCTGGTTGACGGTTCTCCCGATACCCTGCTGGGCCGTCCGGTTCAGTATCTGGAAACCATGCCGGACGCGGAGGCAGGTAAAGCATTCCTCGCGGTAGGCGACTTCAAGCGCGGCTATTTCATCGTGGATCACACCACTGGCGTGCGTACCCGCCCTGACAACATCACCGAACCGGGTTTCTACAAGGTGCATACCGATAAATACCTGGGCGGCGGCGTGGTGGACTCCAACGCCATCAAGGTGCTTGAGCTTTCCGGCTCCGGTTCCTGATTTGACGTTTAAGGGGCTGCGGCCCCTTTTTGCCCTCTGTGGAGTCCAACAATGAAAACAATCGATTTTGAAATCCGTACCTCCGAACTGAGCGCCAGCAACAAAAAGCTGGTGGGCTATGCCGTGCGCTGGAACAGCCTGTCAGAGGTGATCTGGGATGAGTTCCGCGAGCAGTTTGCGCCGGGAGCGTTTAAAGACAGCCTGGCATCCGGTAGCGATGTGCGGGCGTTGTACGAGCACAACTATACCCAACTGCTGGGCCGCACTAAATCCGGCACGCTGGTGCTGTCCGAAGACGATACCGGGCTGCGCTTCGAGCTGACCCCGCCGAATACCCAGCTTGGCAACGATGTGCTGGAGCTGGTGGAGCGCGGGGATATCTCCGGCATGAGCTTCGGTTTCCGTGCGCTGAAAGAGGCGTGGGATATTGCTCAGTCTCCATATCTGCGCACTGTTACCGCTGCCGAACTACGGGAAATCACCGTTACTTCCATGCCTGCTTACCCTGAATCCGGCGTTGAAATTGCGCATCGTTCTCTTTTTGCTCAACATCCTGAACTGCGCCGTGCTGGTGATAATCGTCGGCGTTGGGCTGACTTAGCGGGGCTGTGATATGTGGAATATCTGGCCTTTTAGCCGCAAGTCTGACCAATCCGAACAGCGCAGTATGACCATTGATGAGTTTCTGGCGATGGCAGGGATTCCAAATACCGGATCAGGCGAATATGTGTCTGCCGGTACTGCGGAATCTCTGCCGGCGGTGATGAACGCCGTGTCAGTTATTAGTGAGGCTGTGGCAACCATGCCCTGCTACCTGTATCGGGTTCGTAATGATAACGGGCGTGAGGCACGGGAATGGCTGAGTAATCACCCGGTAGATTTTCTGCTGAATGAGCAGCCGAATATTTGCCAGACGCCTTACCAGTTCAAGCGCACGATGATGCGCCACTGTCTGCTGAACGGTAACGCCTATGCGGTGATCCAGTGGGGCCGCGACGGCCAGCCACAATCCCTGCATCCGTATGCGCCGGGGGCGGTTGTTCCTGAGCGTATCGGCGAGCATAAGTACAAATACACCATCACTGAGCCGTTTACCGGGGCTGTACGTACCTATTTGCAGGAAGAGATTCTGCACCTGCGTTATTCCACCGATGACGGTTTTCTGGGGCGCTCGCCGATCACCATTTGCCGGGAGGCGCTGGGGTTAGGTCTGGCCCAACAGCGCCACGGTGCCAGCATTATGAAAGATGGCATGATGGCGGCGGGCGTCATTACGGCTAAAGAATGGCTGGACAGTGCAAAAGGCAAGCAGGCACTAGATGCGCTGGAGCGCTACAAAGGTGCAAGGAATGCCGGGAAAACGCCGATCCTTGAAGGGGGGATGGACTACAAACAGCTTGGCATGAGCAATCAGGATGCCGAGTGGCTGGCCTCCCGCCGTTTCACCATCGAAGATATTGCCCGCATGTTCAACGTGTCACCCATCTTCCTGCAGGAATACAGCAACAGCACCTACAGCAACTTCAGCGAGGCAAGCCGCGCCTTTCTCACAATGACTATGCGCCCGTGGCTGGCGAACTTCGAGCAGCAGATTAAATCCGCGTTGCTGGTGGCTTCTCCTGTGCCGGGTATTCGTTATCAGGTGGAGTTTGACTCCGCTGATCTTCTCCGCGCTACTCCTACCGAACGCTACGCAACCTATGAGCGCGGCATCAAGAACGGGATCATGAATCCTAACGAGGCCCGCGAACGCGAGGGGATGCCACCGCGTGAAGGCGGTGACGAGTTCAGCCAGGCATGGAAGCAGGAAGTCACTGTGAGCAAGGGCAATAAGGATGGTGACGAATGAGAGCCGGAAAGATGAAACGCCGCGTCACTATCCAGCAGTTCGTCAGCCACCAGGACCCGAACACGGGGTCAGTTACTAAAGAATGGCGCGATGTTGCCACCGTTTGGGGGGAGATAGACAGCGTAAGCGGGCGGGAGCTTGTAGCCGCCCAGGCTGAACAGTCAGAGATGACAGTCAGAATCTGGATTCGCTATCGCAAAGGCGTTACCACCAAAAACAGACTGACCTGCACAGAAAAAGGAATGCCTGTAACCATCTACGACATCAAAGCTGTTCTGCCTGATGCAGATCGTACCCGCCTTGAAATTATGTGCACCGGAGGGCTGACCAGTGGCTGAAACTATTGAACTTGCTGAAGCAAAACTTCACTGCCGTATTGATGGCGATGATGAAGATTTGCTCATTCAGGCTTACATCGATGCGGCTCTGGAGGTTTGCCAGAAACATATCGGCAAGCGGTTTGATAGTGGGCTGGAGCTTACCCCGGCTATCAAAATCGGTTGCCTGATGTACGTCTCTCAGTTGTACGAGTACCGCACGATGATTAGCGATGTGGAGGCGAAAGAGGTTCCTCTTGCTGTCTCAGCGCTGTGGTCTGTCTATCGTGACGTGGGGGTGTACTGATGCCGTGGCAACCCTTACGCCGTTGCACTGAGCCGGGATGCAACAAGCGCGTGAAGTCTGGTAAATGCGATGAGCATAAACGGGAGGTGTGGCGGGCACAGGATGCCAGACGCGGCCACCGTCGCGCCCGTGGTTACTCAGCAGCATGGGAGAAGTATCGCGCCCAGTATCTAAAACGCTATCCCCTGTGCGCTGAGTGCCAGAAGCAGGGCCTCTTCGTTCCTGCAAAGATTGTCGATCACATCATCCCTATCGACGGCGGTGATGATGTTCTGTTCTGGCCTGAGTGGAATCACCAGCCGTTATGCCAGACGCATCATAACCAGAAGACCACACAGCAAGACCCTATCACCAAAGCCAACCGCAAAGCGGGGATGTACCACGAGCAGGAAGAGCGGGCAGCACAGCGCAATAACTGGATGTATGAGGTTGATCATGAATGAGAAAGACGTGGTGAATCTGTATCAGTCGCTGGCCCGATGCCGTGATGGCTTCATGCAGACCCGCACCAGACGCGATGAGCGCCAGCCTGTGCAGCGCATGAGTGAGCGTGACCGGGAGTTGCGGGAATGCTTCCGCAACCGCTGACAGGCCGCACCGATGGGGTGGGGGAGGTTTTCAGGACGAACACGAGGGCGCCAGGCACCACCCGCCCCCTCAAATTTTTTCGCTCGGTGATTTTTTTGAAAATAAAACGAAAAGGAAAACAGTAAGTTATGGCAAGACCACCCAAACCGCCCGCTTACCTTGATGAAATCGCGGCGCAGCAGTGGAAAGCAAAGGCGAAGCAACTGGCGGAACGCGGTGATCTGACGCCTGCCGACTGGAACAACCTTGAGCTTTATTGCGTCAACTACTCGATGTACCGCAAAGCCGTGGAGGACCTTGCCGCGCGGGGATTCAGCATTGTGAACAGCCAGGGTGGTGTGAGTCGCAACCCGGCCCTGAGCGCAAAGGCTGATGCCGAAAAAATTCTCATAAAAATGTCGTCTCTGCTGGGCTTTGATCCGGTAAGCCGTCGCCGCAACCCGCCTGAAACTGAAGAGGAAGACGAACTTGACCGCATGGAATGATTACGCCATCGCCATAAAATCGGGCGAAATTCCGGCCTGTAAGCGGGTAAAACAGGCCGTCGAAAGGTACTTTTCAGACCTGAATGACCCCCGTTACGTGTTCGATACAGCGACTGTAGAGCGGTTTATTGCGTTCTCCCGGCTCTGTCCTCACGTCAAAGGGCCGTTGCGCGGTCAGCCTATCATGCTGGAGCCGTGGCAGCAGTTCGCCTTTGCTAACCTGCTGGGCTTTAAGGTCAGTGCTACGGGGCGCAGGAAGTACAGCAGCGCCTTTATCGAGGTGCCGCGTAAGAATGCTAAATCCACCGTAGCCGCGATGCTGGCTAACTGGTTTCTGGTGATGGAGCAGGGCCAGCAGGATATCTATACGGCGGCGGTGAGCCGGGATCAGGCCCGTATTGTGTTCGACGATGCCCGCCAGATGTGCCTGCTATCAAAGCCGCTGAAAAAGCGTGTGAATATTCAGGCTCATAAAATGATTTTCCCGAAGAATAACAGCCTGTTAAAGCCTCTGGCGGCGAAAGCGGCCACCATCGAGGGGACTAATCCCAGCCTGGCTATTGTCGATGAGTACCACCTTCACCCGGATAACGGCGTTTACTCCGCGCTTGAGCTGGGTATGGGGGCACGTCCTGAAGCGGTTTTATTCGCCATCACCACCGCCGGGAGTAACGTTGTTTCCGCCTGCAAGCAGCATTACGACTACTGCTGTCAGATTCTGGCCGGGGAAGAGAGCAACGATTCGCTGTTTGTTCTGATTTACGAGCTGGACGATGAAAGTGAGGTTGATCAGCCTGAAATGTGGATCAAGGCTAACCCGAATCTGGATATCTCCGTTGATGCGGCAAAACTGGAGGCCACTATCCAGAAAGCGCGGGGCATCCCGTCGCAATGGGTGGAGATGCTGACCAAACGTTTCAATATCTGGTGTCAGGGTTCCACACCGTGGATGGGCGCGGGAGCATGGGACGCCTGCAAACTCGACTATGAAGAAAGCGAGCTGGCCGGAATGGAGTGCTATGCAGGTCTGGACTTGTCCTCAACCAGCGATATCACCAGTGTAAATTACGCTTTTCCGTTCGACAGGGAGATTAGGTTACTTACAAGGCATTATCTGCCGGAAGCGACACTTAATAATGTTTCCAACAAAAACCGCGCCATTTACCGCCAGTGGGTGAAAGCGGGCTGGATTCGTACCACTCCCGGCGACTGCATCGACTATGACCGCATCCGCGACGATATTCTGCGCGATGCCGAAACATTCAATATCCGGCTGGTGGGCTTTGATACCTGGAACGCCACGCATCTGCGTACCCAGCTACAGGGGGCGGGCCTTGATGTGGAGCCGTTCCAGCAAACCTATCTTAAATTCAGCCCGGTAGCGAAATCGTTTGAAGTGTTCGTTAACCGCAAGGTGGTGCGCCATCGCGGCGATCCGGTACTGGCCTGGGCGATTGGTAACGTGGTGATGGAGTCCGACGCCAACGCCAATATCAAGCCCAACAAGAAGAAATCCTCCAACAAGATTGATCCGGCAGTGGCTGCGCTGATGGCGTTCGGCACATTCCAGGCTGAGCATGAGGATTTTGCATTTGATATGAGCGAAAGCCACAAAGATCGCCTCAGTCATTTTGACGGGGTGTAAGGAGAAAGATTATGGCAGGTAAATCATTAGGCACTCTCACCATTGACCTGATCGCCAGAACCGGCGGTTTTGTCCAGGGTATGGATAAAGCCGAACGTTCATCACAAAAATGGCGGGATAACGTTAAAAAAGATGCCGCAGCCGTGGGTTCAGCCCTTGCTGCTGTTGGCACAGCCGCAGCAGCGGCGGCTATCGGTGTTAGTGCCGCTGGTATTGCACTGGTAAAAAATACCTCAGAGCAGATCACTGAAACTGATCGCTGGGCTAAATCGCTAAAAATGTCTACTCAGGATTTGCTTTCATGGCAGTTTGCTGCTGAGAAAGCAGGGTTGACCGGGGATAATATTGCTGACATCTTCAAGGATATTAACGATAAAGTCGGCGATGCTGTCCTGAACAAGTCAGGTGAGGCTGCTCAGGCTCTGGATACTCTCGGGCTTTCAGCTGAGAAACTGGCCCAGCAATCCCCTGATAAGCAGTTACTGGCTATCAGCTCGGCATTGCAGAAAATCCCCTCTCAGGCCGGGAAAACCAATATTCTCGAAAGCCTGGGGAATGACCTGTCAAAAATGCTGCCGTTGTTCGACAACAACAACGAGAAGCTGAAACAGTTCATCCAGCTATCAAAGGATTTTGGTATCGCACCGCCGCAAGAAGATATTGATAACCTTGTTAAGGTTAATCAGTTCTTTCAGGACATAGAGACTAGCGCCCGCGGCCTTAAAATGGAAATTGCTTCGGGGCTGGCTAAGGTTGACCTTACACCATTGCAGGATGGGCTTGATGATATTCGTGACGTCTTCACCGATCCTGCTGTTCTTCAGGGGCTATCAGACCTGGTTGGTGAAGCCATAAGCCTTGCCGGGGTTGTGGGACGTATTGCTGGTGGCCTGGGGGCTATTGCAACTTATACCCGCTCTCGTATCGGTGCTGTATCTGGTAATTATAACGCTGCTGATGAAAGTGATATTGCACAGCGCATTGAATTCCTTAACAAACGAGGGAATCAAAGTAAGGAACAAAAAGACGAATTAGACTTTTTAACTAAACGTCTTCAATTTCTTCGCGCGATAAAGTCAAGCATGACTCCGGAGCAGGTAGATAGAGGAGCGAAAGGGCTCACATCTTTACTTTCTGATATGGGTATAGACCCGTCAAAAGAAAATGATTATAAACTTGGGAAAAACGAATCTAATCAGAAGCAACCCGAGAAAAAAGATACATCTGCGGCTAAGCTACAGAATGCCTACAAAGCCGTAGAACAATCTTATCTCCAGCAAATTGCACTGGTGGATCAACTAACCGGTAAAACAAAAGATGCTACGGAAGTAGAAAAACTACATTTCGATTTAGTATCTGGTCGTCTGGTTGGGATAAATAAAGAACAGCAAATCAGGCTTGAGGGCTTGGCCTCAGAAGTTGATAAATATAACGCGTTGTCAAAATTTCGAGATTTGCAGGATGAGTTATTAACTCCAGAAGAAAAATTACTTAAAACGACGAAAGAGCGTTTTGAAGTATTAAAAGATATTCAGGGAATGAAGGGGATCAGCCCTGAAGAATATAAAAAAGCCGCCAAGGCCATATCGAAAGCGTCATTTTCCGACGCGCCTAAATTTAGTGGTCTTGATCCGATGTTTGGCGGTGAGTCTGGAGAGTTGAAAAAAGTTGATGACGCACAGAAAGAGCAGGAAAAATGGTATCAGAATCAGCTCGATTTGCTGGAACAGAACCGCCAGGCACGTTCTGATCTTAATGAGGAGTGGGACGCCAGAGAGCTGGAGCTGAAGAAAAAACACCAGGATGAAATGAATAATCTTGATGCCGCACGTAATCAGCTGATGTTGAGCAGTGTTGTCGATGGGCTTGGTTCTATGGTGGATTTGACCCGTACAGCTTTTGGTGAGCAATCAGGAGTATACAAAGCCGCATTTGCAGTTCAGAAAGCCGCGGCTATTGCTCAGTCTGTTATCGCTATCCAGCAGGGGATCGCGATGGCGGCTGCAAACCCTTTCCCGTACAACCTTGCAGCGATGGCCAGCGTAGCCGCTTCTACAGCCGGTATTGTGTCGAACATTGCGGCCGTGGGTATGGCTCACGATGGTATTGATGCTGTTCCAGAAACCGGAACATGGCTTCTCCAGAAGGGCGAACGCGTAGTCACGGCGAATACCAGCGCGAAACTGGATGCGACCCTTAACCGTGTCGCCCAGCAATCCACTTCTGGTAATCAGATTTCCCAGGAATTTAATTTTAACGTTAATGGCGATCCTTCTGATGCTCAGATAGCCATGATGAAGAAAGCGGCCGCTGACGGTGCCAAGATGGGGTATCAAAAGGCGGTCAATTCAGTAATTACTGGTCAGGGTGATTTGCACAAGGCTCTGATGACGAAAACTAATTCAGGCAGAAAAATAGGGTGATGAAGATGACAGAACTTGAAAGTTTATTTTACGAGATGATGCCGGGCCATATTGCTCATGCGATGAAAATTGAAGGGGCAAAAATTCTGGCAGAAAGTACGCAGAAAGAGGCAGAACGCCAGTCAACGCTAACCGGTCTGTCTCCTGAGCTTATCATTCAGACTGCGATTCAGGCGATCTCTATGCAGATGAAAAACTGGCAAGTAGTCCACTGACAACGCCAGCTTATCAGCCGAGGTGCAGTATGTTAAAAAAAGAAACTTTGGAGTCTGCCATTATCAGTGCAGCAAAATTGCAGGGGCATGAGCTTAACGGCCAGGACAAACTGCTGATCCGTACCAGCGTTGCGGCTTGTCTGGCCGCGAAGAAACGGCACCGCCAGCGGATGAATACTGGCGCTTTTGAGTGGAAAAAGCCTAGCGCACCACGTCGATAACGCTCGTTATCGTTTATTGTCGTTCACCCTTCCGTGTAGTCAGTGGTGTAGTCATTTCAATAAAAAAGGCGCTTCCCCATGCCGAAGAGCGCCTTTTTAATCAACAGGTTAACTGATTAGTATCAGTTCATGCCGTATTTTTTCAGTTTTTTACGCAGCGTACCGCGGTTGATGCCCATCATCAGAGCAGCGCGGGTCTGGTTACCACGGGTGTATTGCATCACCATGTCCAACAGGGGCTGTTCAACTTCAGCCAGTACCAGCTCATACAGGTCATTCACATCCTGACCGTTCAGTTGAGCAAAATAGTTCTTCAGTGCCTGTTTAACCGAGTCACGCAGGGGCTTTTGAGTTACCTGATCCTGAGAGTTAACGGTAGAAACGGTCAGTACGTCAGAATTTACGCGTTGTTCGAACATAGTTCTGTCAGCTCTTTATTTCTATTACGCAAAATTTTCGAAGTATGCCTCCAACGCCTCCAGCTGTTCGCTGGCATCCTCAATGGCGTTGAATGTGCGCCGAAACTGGTCATCTGGAGCATGTTCCTGAAGATACCAGGAGACGTGTTTACGCGCGATTCGGTACCCTTTTGCCTGACCATAAAAGTCATGCAACTCCCGAACGTGCGCACAAAGCAAGCGCTTCACCTCTGCCAGCGGCAGCGGGGGCAGCAGCTCTCCAGTGTCCAGATAATGCTGGATTTCCCGAAAGATCCAGGGTCTTCCCTGAGCTGCACGGCCTATCATCAGGGCATCAGCCCCTGTATAGTCGAGCACAGCTCTGGCTTTAAGCGGGTCAGTAATGTCGCCATTCGCGATAATCGGAATGGAAACTTTCTGCTTAACTGCCCGAATACTGTCGTACTCAGCGTCTCCGTTAAACAAGCAGGCGCGGGTGCGTCCGTGAATAGTCAGAGCCTGAATGCCACACTCTTCGGCCAGTTGGGCAATCTCTACGCAGTTACGGTGTTCCGGTTCCCAACCGGTGCGAATCTTGAGAGTCACAGGAACGTCCACCGCGTTAACGACCGCCGTCAGGATCGACTTCACCTGGTCGGGGTACTGCAAGAGGGCTGAACCTGCAAGCTTGCGATTCACCTTTTTCGCCGGGCATCCCATATTGATATCAATAATCTGGGCGCCGCTTTCCACGTTAATCCGCGCGGCGGCAGCCATCTCTTCCGGCACGCTACCGGCGATTTGCACGGTACGAATACCGGGCTCATCGATATGCACCATCCGTAAACGGGACTTGTCGCTCTCCCACACCTGTGGGTTAGAAGACATCATCTCGGAAACGGTTAAACCCGCTCCCATCTCGTAGCACAGCGTCCGGAATGGTCTGTCAGTAATGCCAGCCATGGGCGCTGCGATCAGGCGATTTCTGAGCTGGTGGTGTCCGATGCGCATGAGTTAAGAAATGACCATACTGTGACTGCAAGGCGGCGTATATTACGCATTTTTTGCACGAGATGAAAGGCCAAACTTTGAGCAATCCTCTGTTGCAGATCAATGAATCCGGGACTAGCGTAAAAGGGATGAATAAATACTTATATTAATCATTGATTTAATGGATGATGGATAATTTGTGTCCATTTATAAAATCATAAAACTTCTCGATTTTTCTTGGATAAACTGGCCGCATGGCGATATAAAACGCTGTTTTTGTAGCCAAAAAAGTGCTCTGTAGCGCGATCTGCCTCTCATTTCCTGGCATTATTTGGTGGCTACTGGAAACAAAAATGCGGCCCGTAGGCCGCATCGCGCTTAGTTTTTCCGGCCGGTAATCCGGCACCACTCTTCCTTCTCGACCACCGGGTCAAGGGTGAAGAGATCGGCGTAGGCTTCACAGACGCTCTCCGCCTGGCTGGCAAGGATGCCGGAAAGCCCCAGCAAACCGCCTGAAACGGGCAGGACGCTGATTAACGGCGCCAGCTCACGTAACGGGCCTGCCAGGATATTCGCGACCACCACGTCGGCTTTCATCGACTCCGGTTGGTCCTGAGGAAGATAGAGCTCCAGGCGTTCAGAAACGCCGTTACGCTGCGCGTTATCACGACTGGCCTGAATAGCCTGCGGGTCGATATCAATCCCGATTGCTTTTGCCGCCCCCAGCTTCAGTGCGGCAATCGCCAGGATGCCGGAGCCGCAGCCGAAATCAATCACCGTTTTTCCGTTGAGGTCGAGTCCATCCAGCCACTGCAGACACAAGGATGTCGTCGGATGCGTACCGGTGCCAAAGGCCAGACCCGGATCGAGCATCACGTTGACGGCATTTTCATCCGGAACATCGCGCCAGCTTGGGCAGATCCATAGCCGCTCCCCGAAGCGCATGGGGTGGAAGTTATCCATCCATTCCCGTTCCCAGTCTTTATCTTCCAGTTGCTCGATCTTATGCGCGAACCCGGCGCCCAGCAGCGGATGCTGCTCCAGTTGGGCAACGACCGCTTTCATATCGGTTTCAGCATCGAACAGGCCGATTACGTCGGTATCCCCCCACAGGCGGGTTTCCCCGGGCAATGGCTCAAATACCGGCGTATCGTGCGTATCCTGGAAGGTGATCGAGACCGAGCCGGCCTCCATCAGCGCATCGCTAAGATCTTCAGCGTTCGCGCCGGTGGTATTTAGTTTCAGTTGGATCCATGGCATAGCAAAACTCTTTATTTATCAGTAGTCAAAATGGGGGGCTGTGGGGCGGGACGACCGAAACGGTTCCCCGCCACAAACGCCAGCAAACTCAGTAGCAGCGCGGGAACGATCGGGTGAAAGCCCAGAAACTGCACTTTCAGCGTGGCCAGTACGGCATACAGGACGCCGCCTACGATCATGGCGCTCAGCGCGCCAGCCGCGTTGGCGCGTTCCCAGTAAAGGCCCAGCACCAGCGGCCACAGGAAGACGGCTTCCAGGCCGCCGAAGGCCAGCAGGTTCAGCCAGATTATCATCTCCGGCGGCCGCCAGGCCGCGAGCAGCAACAAGACCCCCAGCAGGAGCGTGATGCCGGCGGACATGCGTTTAAGCCGCTTTTCGTTAGTCGCCTGATCCGGCCGCCAGTTCAGGTACAGATCTTTGATGATCGTAGCGGAACTTTGCAGAAGTTGGGCATTGATCGTCGACATAATCGCCGCCATCGGCGCGGCAAGGAAGATCCCGGCGGCAAAGGGCGGAAGCACTTTAACCATCAGCGTCGGGATCACCAGATCCGGCACGGTTAAATCGGGGATCACCGCCCGGCCTAATGCCCCAGCCAGATGCATGCCAAACATCAGGATCGCCACCACGATGGTGCCGATAATGATGCCGCGATGCACGGCTTTGCTGTCTTTGTAGGAGATACAGCGCACTGCGGTATGTGGCAGACCAATAACGCCGAAGCAGACCAGTACCCAAAACGAGGCCATAAAGGTTGGCGAGAGGATATCCTCCGCGCCCTGCGGGGACACCAGCTTGACGTCGATCGACTGCAGCGTCTCTACCGCATGGCCAACCCCCCCGGCGGCGTGGATCACGCCCACCAGCAGCACGATCGTGCCGATCAGCATTACCATGCCCTGCATCGTGTCGTTGAGCACGCTGGCGCGAAAGCCGCCATAGGCGGTATACAGCGCGATGCTGACCCCGAAGATCAGCAGGCCGGTATCGTAAGGAATACCGGCAGCCGTCTCCAGCAGGCGGGCGCCGCCGATAAACTGGACGGTCATGGCGCCGACAAAGGCCACCAGCAGACTCAGGCTGGCCAGCCAGACCAGCAGGCGACTCTGATAGCGCGCAAACAGCATGTCATTGAGGGTGACAGCATTATAGTGACGCGCAAGGATGGCGAATTTTTTCCCCAGCACGCCCAGCGACAGCCAGATGGCGGGGAGCTGGATCATCGCCAGCAGCACCCAGCCCAGGCCGTATTTATAGGCGGCGCCGGGTCCGCCGATAAATGAGCTGGCGCTGATATAGGTGGCGGTTAGCGTCATGGCCAGCACGAAGCCGCCCATCGAGCGGCTGCCGAGAAAGTACTCATTAAGAAAGCTACCTGAGGCGCGTTTTCTCATGGCGTAGAGGGATAAACCGAACACCACCACCAGGTAGGCGATCAGGGGAATAATGACCTCAAACTGCATCATCGTCCTCCAGAGAAATATCGCGGAAAATCAGTTTGACCATCGCCCAGCACAGCAGAATGAACAGCAGCGGTACCAGCAGGCAGGCCATTTCAAACCAGTGTGGCAGGCCGGTAAAGCCAATAGCCACCCCCGGCAGATAGGCGGCGGCCAGCCAGGCGGCAAGGTAGAGAAGGGTCAGCCACAGCGCCCAGCGCGCTTCTTTGTGGGCCTGAACAAAGCGTTTGTCCATTTTTTGTCCCTTGAGGATGAAGAAAGCGGGGATTGTACCGCATGGTATAGATGAGGAGAGAGAAAAAGAAAAAAGGCCGGTTTACCCGGCCTTTTGCTGAGAGAGCAGAATTATTTTTCCTGCAAGCCGAGTTTTTTCTCCAGATAGTGGATATTGGTGCCACCATGCTGGAAATTCTCGTCGCTCATAATGCGCATCTGCAGATCGACGTTGGTTTTGATGCCATCGATGATCAGCTCCTGCAGCGCATTCTTCATGCGGGCAATCGCCACGTCACGGCTTTCGCCGTAGCAGATCAGTTTACCGATCATGGAGTCATAGTACGGCGGTACGGTGTAACCGGCGTAAATATGTGACTCCCAGCGCACGCCAAAGCCACCCGGCGCGTGGAAACGGGTGATTTTGCCCGGGCTCGGCAGGAAGGTGTTCGGGTCTTCGGCGTTGATACGGCATTCCACCGCATGGCCGCGAACCACCACTTCATCCTGCTTGATAGACAGCGGCTGGCCGGCTGCGATACGCAGCTGCTCTTTGATCAGGTCAACGCCGGTGATCATTTCAGTTACCGGATGCTCTACCTGGATACGGGTGTTCATTTCAATGAAGTAGAACTCGCCGTTTTCGAACAGGAACTCAAAGGTACCCGCCCCGCGGTAGCCGATATCCACACAGGCTTTCGCGCAACGCTCGCCGATGTAGCGACGCAGTTCCGGGGTGATGCCCGGCGCCGGCGCTTCTTCGACCACTTTCTGATGACGGCGCTGCATGGAGCAGTCGCGTTCAGCCAGATAGATCGCGTTACCCTGACCATCCGCCAGCACCTGAATTTCAATGTGGCGTGGGTTTTCCAGGTATTTCTCCATGTAGACCATGTCGTTGTTGAAAGCCGCTTTGGCTTCCGCTTTGGTCATGGAGATGGATTGCGCCAGTTCAGCGTCGCTACGTACAACGCGCATACCGCGACCGCCGCCGCCGCCGGAGGCTTTGATGATCACCGGATAGCCGATGCGTTTGGCATGGGCGCGGTTAGCGTCCATGTCGTCGCCCAGCGGGCCATCAGAACCTGGAACGGTCGGAACGCCAGCTTTCTTCATGGCGGTGATGGCGGACACTTTGTCGCCCATCAGGCGGATAGTGTCGGCTTTCGGGCCGATGAAGATGAAACCGGAACGCTCAACCTGCTCAGCAAAATTAGCGTTCTCAGAGAGGAAGCCATAACCCGGGTGAATCGCTACCGCGCCAGTGATCTCAGCGGCGCTGATAATGGCCGGAATGTTCAGATAGCTTTTTACGGACGGAGCCGGACCGATGCAGACCGTCTCATCCGCTAACAATACGTGTTTTAGATCGCGATCCGCAGTGGAGTGCACAGCGACAGTCTTGATGCCCAGTTCTTTACAGGCACGCAGGATGCGCAGTGCGATCTCGCCACGGTTAGCGATGACAATTTTATCCAGCATGTTCGCCTCGTTACTCGATAACTACCAGCGGCTCGTCGAATTCTACCGGTTGGCCGCTTTCGATCAGAATGGCTTTCACCACGCCGGCTTTGTCGGCTTCGATCTGGTTCATCATTTTCATCGCTTCGACGATGCACAGGGTGTCGCCCACGTTAACTTTCTGGCCAACTTCCACAAACGCTTTCGCGTCCGGGCTCGGCGTACGATAGAAAGTACCAACCATCGGGGAACGTACGATGTGACCACTGATTTCCGCTTTCGCCGGCGCTTCAGCCGCAGCAGCTGGTGCGGCAGTCGCGGCGGCAGGCGCCTGAGGCTGCATCATCGGCGCAGCATAAGCCTGCTGCATAACCGGATAGCTTGCGGCCGGTGCAGAGCGGCTGATGCGAACAGACTCTTCGCCTTCAGAAATTTCCAGTTCGGAGATACCTGATTCTTCAACCAGCTCGATCAGTTTTTTAATCTTACGAATATCCATGAGTGGGTTCCGTACTCTTTGTTTAGTGTGATTGTGACAGGCGTTTTACCGCCGTCTGTAAAGCGTATGAATAACCATCCGCCCCCAGCCCGCAAATGACGCCAGCGGCGACATCCGACAGATACGAGTGCTGGCGGAAGGGTTCGCGTGCATGCACATTGCTCAGGTGAATCTCGATAAACGGGATGTTCACGGCGAGCAAAGCGTCACGGATTGCTACGCTGGTATGCGTGAACGCGGCCGGATTAATCAGGATATAGTCCACGTTGTCTTTAGCCTGATGAATTCGGTCGATTAACGCATGCTCCGCGTTGGACTGCAGGTGATCCAGACTCACATTCAGCGCCGCCGCTTCAGATGTTAAACGGTTAACAATTTCAGCCAGCGTGAGAGGGCCATACTTCTCAGGCTCGCGGGTACCGAGCATGTTAATGTTTGGACCATTCAAAAGCAAAATGTGAAACTTCACTGCCATTGTGTGGCGATCTCCTGCCATTTTCGGGTAAAAAACAACATATACCTTCAATGCGCCCTTGTCACCTTTTCAGGGTCAGAAAACCCCGTCAGGAAAACCAAAGTCGCACATTATAACGATTTCGTAGCAATTGGCAGCTAAATACTGGTCTTATCAGGGAAGATTATCAACCGCTATCTGAAAAAGAGTCGCGGTTGATAAAGGATCTGCGGGAAACTGCACATTACCGGATTGAGCGCCACCACTGGCGGAACTTCTTGTAACGCCATGTCAATAGCCCCGCTGCCAGCAGGGCATATATAACGGGCTGCGGCGAGACGATCTTCACTGACCACAGGTAGTGTATCGGCGCGAGGATCGCCACCAGATAGACGAAGTTGTGTAAAAGTTGCCAGCGACGCCCCAGTTTTCGCTGCATCGCTTGCGTGGAGGTCACCGCCAGCGCCAGCAGAATCGCCCAGCTGATCATGCCCAATGTCAGATAGGGGCGGGTGATAATCTCCGAGCCCAGCAGCGCCAGATTGTTAATGCCCAGCTCCAGTAGGGTATAGCTGGTCAGGTGCAGCGTCGCCCAGGCAAAACACCATAAACCTAACAGCCGACGAACGCGAATCAATAATGGCTGCTTCGCATAGCGCGCCAGCGGAGAGACCAGCAGCGTCGCCAGCAGAAACTTAAGCGCCATTCTGCCGGTAAAGTGCTGGATATCCTTGGCTGGATCGGCGCTCAAGTAGCCCTGGTGCCCGGCCCAGAATAACCAGACCAGCGGCAAAAACCCCGCAAGGTGAAGTAAAACCTTCAGCCAGACGATCTGTTTGACGGTGAAACGCACTAGAAGTTCTCCCGCAGATTCATGCCGCGATACAGCGACGCCACTTCGTCGGCATAGCCATTAAACAGCAACGTCGGTTGACGCTTCACATCGAGCACGCCGCCGGCGCCGATAAACCGCTCGCTAGCCTGTGACCAGCGGGGGTGATCGACGTGCGGATTGACGTTGGCGAAGAAGCCGTATTCGTCCGGCGCCGCCAGGTTCCAGGTGGTTGGCGGCTGCTCGCGGGTCAGCTCGATACTAACAATGGATTTTATGCCTTTAAAACCGTACTTCCACGGCACGGTCAGGCGGACCGGCGCGCCGTTTTGCGGCGGCAGCGCTTTGCCATACACCCCGACGGTGAGTAGCGTCAGCGGGTGCATCGCTTCATCCAGCCGTAGCCCCTCCACGTAAGGGTAAGCGAGCCCCCCGCCGATAAACCGGTCTTTCTGGCCGGGCATTTGATCCGGAGCATAGAGGGTTTTGAAGGCCACATAGCGCGCGCTGCTGGTGGGCTCCACCAGCGCCAGCAGTTTATGCAGCGGGAAGCCGACCCAGGGGACCACCATCGACCAGGCTTCCACACAGCGCATACGATAAATGCGCTCTTCCAGCGGGAAGCGTTTGGTCAGATCGTCATGGTCAAGGGTCAGAGGTTTCGCCACTTCGCCACCGATGGTGAGCGTCCAGGGATCGGTGCGCAGGCTACCCGCGTTCGCCGCCGGATCGGCTTTATCGAGGCCGAATTCATAAAAATTATTGTAACCGGCGACCTTATCTTCCGGGGTAAGCGTCAAATTAGCCTGCCACTCGGCGGGTTTAGCAAACTCCAGGGCCTTGCCCGCTGGCGCTGGTGGGCGGTCGTGGCCTTTAAACCAGTCCAGCAGGTCGGCCTGCGCGGCGGCGGGAAGGGAAAGCGCGGTCGCGCTGATGCCCAGCATTTTCAGCATCTGGCGCCGCTTGAGCATAAAAACGGATTCGGCCGTGACGTCGGCTTCCGTCAGTTTTTTTCTTTTCATGGTGTCCTCCGTCATGCGTTTTCCTAAGCATGACGGAGACGGCGATGAATGGCGAATATGTCACGAAAAATTGCACATTAGGATGAGGAGCCGCCGCCGAAGCAGAGGCGCGGTCGTCCAGGAATCATCGGAAAGTGGCGCAAGACGTTTCCTTTGCCGCGCATGACCCGGCATCTTTAGCAGGGAAAAGAGGGCGGCAAGCAGGCCAAACGGTAAACCGGTAATAATTTGCGTCGCCGGCGCGGGTTTGCCATCCTGCGTCTAAAATTAAAGCGCTTCTGGCGCAGGCCGCAGGCGGGCGACGATTGGCAAATTTTTTCTGCAAACTATACTCGCTATCGGCATACTTTTACCGATAATACGCATTCCATTGCCAGACTCGCCATCTTTGATAGTATGCGTCGCGCTTTAAAAGGTTAATGCTTGCGGCAAGGCGCGCGCCGGCACGGGAGCCTGATGGTTCATCGGGTAGTCATTCACTCGCGGAGTTAACACAGGGATGCGATTAACGACGAAGTTCTCAGCCTTTATTACGCTGCTAACTAGCCTGACCATCTTTGTCACGCTGATTGGCGCTTCGCTGAGTTTTTATAACGGCATTGAGAACAAGGTCGAAAACCGCGTTCAGGCGGTGGCGACCATGCTGGATAACCGGCTCATCACCACCTCTTTCGATAAGCTTGAACCGCAGTTGGATGAGCTGATGACGCCGATCGAGATCGTGCATATCGATTTCATGCTCAACGGCAAACCGCTCTACAGCCATTCCCGACCCGATAGCTATCGCCCGCTCGGCAGCCATGAGCAATTCCGTGAGATCACGGTTCAGTCGCTTAAACATCCTGGTATTACGCTGCATCTGGTCTACGTTGACCCGATGGTGAACTATTTCCGTTCGCTGTCGATCACTGCCCCGCTGTCGATCTCCATTGGCTTCATGGTGGTGATTATTTTCTTCGCCGTCCGCTGGATCCGCCGCCAGCTGGCCGGCCAGGAGCTGCTGGAGCTGCGTTCCACGCGTATCCTGAGCGGCGAGCGCGGGCCGCAGGTGCGCGGGTCGGTCTATGAATGGCCGGCCAGCACCAGTAGCGCGCTGGATATGCTGCTGTCGGAGCTGCAGTTCGCCAGCGATCAGCGCAGCCGGATGGATACGCTTATTCGCTCCTACGCGGCGCAGGATTCGAAAACCGGACTGAATAACCGCCTGTTTTTTGACAATCAGCTGGCCACGCTGCTGGAAGACCAGGAGAAGGTGGGAGCCTACGGCATCGTGATGATGATCCGTCTGCCGGAGTTTGATCTGCTACGGGACAACTGGGGACGGGCGGCGGCCGAAGAACATTACTTTACGCTTATCAACCTGCTCTCTACCTTTATTATGCGTTACCCCGGCGCGCTGTTGGCACGCTATCACCGTAGCGACTTCGCCGTGCTGCTGCCGCACCGTACGTTGAAAGAGGCGGATAGTATCGCCGGCCTGTTGCTGAAGGCGATGGATGCGCTGCCTCCAACGCGTATCCTCGATCGCGACGATATGATGCATATCGGCATCTGTTCTTTCCGCAGCGGGCAATCGGCGGCGCAGGTGATGGAACATGCGGAAGCGGCGACGCGCAACGCGGTGCTGCAGGGCAGCAACAGCTGGTCGGTCTATGATGACACCCTTCCGGAGAAAGGTCGCGGCAACGTTCGCTGGCGAACGCTGATCGAACAGATGCTGAGCCGCGGCGGGCCGCGGTTGTACCAAAAACCTGCTGTCACCCGCGACGGGCGGGTACATCATCGTGAACTGATGTCGCGGATGTACGACGGTAAAGAAGAGGTGATTGCAGCGGAATACATGCCGATGGTGCTGCAGTTTGGCCTGGCGGAGGAGTATGACCGCCTGCAGGTAACGCGCCTGCTGCCGTTTTTAGGCTTCTGGCCCGAGGAGAATCTGGCGCTCCAGCTGTCGGTGGAGTCGCTGATCCGTCCGCGTTTCCAGCGCTGGCTGCGCGATGCCTTGATGCAGTGTGAAAAATCGCAGCGTCAGCGGATTATTTTTGAACTTGCAGAGGCAGATGTTTGTCAATATATCGGCCGTCTGCAGCCGGTTATGCGATTGGTTAACGCTCTGGGCGTTCGGGTGGCAGTGGTTCAGGCGGGGTTAACCCTGGTTGGAACCAGCTGGATCAAGCAGCTGGATGCGGAGCTGATCAAACTGCATCCGGGTCTGGCGCGCAACATCGAAAAGCGCAGCGAGAACCAACTGCTGGTGCAAAGCCTGGTGGAAGCCTGTAAAGGCATGCCTATGCAAGTTTTTGCGACGGGCGTACGCAGCCGCAGCGAGTGGTTGGTACTGTCCCAATGCGGTGTCACGGGCGGGCAGGGGGAATTTTTTGCCGCCTCACAGCCACTTGACACAAATGTGAAAAAATATTCGCAAAGATACTCGGTTTGATCTGCCGTTTAGCGTGATTTCACGTAGAATAACGCGCGCCATCGTGAAGGGGGTGTGCTTGTCTACCTGCCGGATCATCGCAATGTAAATGCCAGTGACCCTCCTTTGACAGGTTACAAATTCAGGCGTGGAGCGCTGCTGAAGATTTCAGCAATGAACGGAGTCGGGAAAATTTGTAACAAAGGAAATGAACTGCACTAATTTTCACCGCAGCAGGTGATTTTTGCGCCTTGTCGCTGCTGCGTGTGGTTGGTAAAGTAAGCGGATTTTGTTTTCCGCCCCAGCTTTCAGGATTATCCCTTAGTATGTTAAAAAAATTTCGTGGCATGTTTTCCAATGACCTGTCCATTGACCTGGGTACCGCGAATACCCTTATTTACGTAAAAGGACAAGGCATCGTATTGAATGAGCCTTCCGTGGTGGCCATTCGTCAGGATCGTGCCGGATCGCCGAAAAGCGTCGCCGCCGTGGGTCATGAAGCGAAGCAGATGCTCGGCCGTACCCCGGGTAATATCGCGGCGATTCGCCCGATGAAGGACGGCGTTATCGCTGACTTCTTCGTGACGGAAAAGATGCTGCAGCACTTTATCAAACAAGTGCACAGCAACAGCTTTATGCGCCCGAGCCCGCGCGTGCTGGTGTGTGTACCGGTTGGCGCAACCCAGGTCGAACGTCGCGCTATTCGTGAATCCGCGCAGGGCGCAGGCGCCCGTGAAGTCTTCCTGATCGAAGAGCCGATGGCGGCAGCGATTGGCGCAGGCTTACCGGTTTCTGAAGCGACCGGCTCCATGGTGGTGGATATCGGTGGCGGTACCACTGAGGTGGCGGTTATCTCCCTGAACGGCGTGGTCTATTCCTCTTCTGTACGTATCGGCGGTGACCGCTTCGACGAAGCCGTTATCAATTACGTGCGTCGTAACTACGGCTCCCTGATCGGTGAAGCGACCGCTGAACGTATCAAGCATGAAATCGGTTCGGCTTACCCGGGCGATGAAGTGCGCGAAATTGAAGTGCGCGGTCGTAACCTGGCGGAAGGCGTGCCACGCGGCTTCACCCTGAACTCAAACGAAATTCTTGAAGCGCTGCAGGAGCCTCTGACCGGCATCGTGAGTGCGGTCATGGTTGCCCTTGAGCAGTGCCCGCCGGAACTGGCGTCTGATATCTCTGAACGCGGGATGGTTCTCACCGGCGGTGGTGCGCTGCTGCGCAACCTGGACCGTCTGTTAATGGAAGAAACCGGTATTCCAGTCGTGGTTGCTGAAGATCCGCTGACCTGCGTAGCGCGTGGCGGCGGCAAGGCGCTGGAGATGATCGACATGCACGGCGGCGACCTGTTTAGCGAAGAGTAGTCAGCCTGAAGGTCCGGGGCGGCATACGAGCTGCCCCTGGTCTTTACTGACACGAGAATACGCATAGCCTATGAAGCCAATTTTTAGCCGTGGCCCCTCGCTACAGATTCGCCTTATTCTGGCGGTGCTGGTGGCGCTTGGCGTGATTATCGCCGACAGCCGCCTGGGTACGTTCAGTCAAATCAGAACGTACATGGATACAGCCGTCAGCCCTTTCTACTTTGTCTCTAATGGTCCCCGGGAACTGCTCGACAGCGTATCGCAGACGCTAGCTACCCGCGACCAGCTCGAACTGGAAAACCGCGCGCTGCGCCAGGAGCTGTTGCTGAAAAACAGCGATCTGCTGATGCTGGGCCAGTACAAGCAGGAGAACGCGCGCCTGCGTGAACTGCTTGGCTCGCCGCTGCGCCAGGACGAGCAAAAAATGGTGACGCAGGTCATCTCAACGGTCAACGACCCTTACAGCGATCAGGTGGTTATTGACAAAGGCAGCGTGAACGGCGTCTATGAAGGCCAGCCGGTTATCAGCGATAAAGGCGTCGTGGGGCAGGTCGTGGCCGTGGCGAAAATGACCAGCCGGGTGCTGCTGATCTGCGATGCCACTCATGCGCTGCCGATCCAGGTTCTGCGTAACGACATTCGCGTCATTGCCGCCGGTAACGGCTGCACGGACGATCTCCAGCTTGAGCATCTGCCGGCGAATACCGATATTCGCGTCGGCGACGTGCTGGTGACCTCCGGTCTCGGCGGTCGTTTCCCTGAAGGGTATCCGGTTGGGGTAGTCTCCTCGGTGAAACTGGACACCCAGCGCGCCTATACCGTGATTCAGGCGCGTCCGACGGCCGGGCTGCAGCGCTTGCGCTATCTGTTGCTGCTGTGGGGCGCCGATCGTAATGGCGCTAACCCGATGACCCCGGAAGAGGTTCATCGGGTGGCTAACGAACGTCTGATGCAGATGATGCCGCAGGTACTGCCTGCGCCGGATGCGATGGGGCCGCAGATGCCGGCGCCCGCCACCGGGTTGACGCCGCCTCAGCCGTCGCAGCCTGCAGGGGGGCAATAGTGGCAAGTTACCGTAGCCAGGGACGCTGGGTTATCTGGCTCTCGTTTCTTATCGCGCTATTGCTGCAAATTATGCCCTGGCCGGCGGACATCAGCGTTTTCCGGCCCAACTGGGTATTATTGATCCTGCTGTACTGGATCCTCGCGTTGCCGCACCGGGTAAACGTGGGGACGGGTTTCGTGATGGGGGCTATTCTTGATCTCATCAGCGGTTCAACGCTCGGCGTTCGCGCGCTGTCTTTAAGCATCATCGCCTATCTGGTCGCGCTGAAGTATCAGCTGTTCCGTAACCTGGCGCTGTGGCAGCAGGCGCTGGTGGTAATGCTGTTATCCCTGGCCGTGGATATCATTGTTTTCTGGGCAGAGTTTTTAGTGATCAACGTCTCTTTCCGTCCGGAAGTATTCTGGAGTAGTGTAGTAAACGGCATCCTCTGGCCATGGCTCTTCCTGCTGATGCGTAAAGTGCGTCAGCAATTTGCAGTGCAATAAGGTTGATATGACAACTCTGTATCTCGCTTCTGGTTCCCCGCGTCGGCAGGAACTGCTGACTCAGCTTGGTCTCGCTTTCGAGCGTCTGGTTCCTGGTATTGAGGAGCAGCGCCAGCCGCAGGAGAGCGCCCAGCACTATGTCGTCCGCCTGGCGCGCGAAAAAGCGCAGGCCGGGGTGGCGATGGCCACCCGCGATTTGCCGGTGCTGGGAGCGGATACGATTGTCATTTTGAACGGCGAAGTGCTGGAAAAACCGCGCGACGCCGAACACGCTGCAGCGATGCTGCGTTTGCTTTCCGGCCACACCCATCAGGTCATGACCGCGGTGGCGCTGGCGGATAAGCAGCAAACGCTGGACTGTCTGGTGGTCACGGAAGTGACCTTCCGGCGGCTCAGCGAGCAGGATATCGCCGATTATGTGGCCAGCGGCGAGCCTTTAGATAAAGCAGGTGCATACGGTATTCAAGGGTTGGGTGGTTGCTTCGTCAGGAAGATTAATGGCAGCTATCACGCCGTAGTCGGCTTACCGCTGGTGGAAACGTATGAGTTGCTCAGTAACTTTAACTCACTGCGTAAAGGAAAGGGATAAAGATGACGGCTGAATTATTAGTTAACGTAACGCCATCCGAAACGCGCGTTGCGTATATTGATGGCGGTATTCTGCAGGAAATCCATATTGAGCGTGAAGCGCGACGCGGAATAGTAGGCAATATCTACAAAGGTCGTGTTAGCCGAGTGCTGCCGGGAATGCAGGCGGCTTTTGTAGATATTGGTCTGGATAAGGCGGCGTTCCTTCACGCCTCCGATATCATGCCGCATACCGAGTGCGTCGCCGGTGAGGAGCAAAAGCAGTTTACCGTGCGCGATATTTCGGAGCTGGTGCGCCAGGGCCAGGACCTGATGGTCCAGGTGGTTAAAGATCCGCTGGGTACCAAAGGCGCGCGTCTGACCACCGATATTACCCTGCCTTCCCGCTATCTGGTCTTTATGCCAGGCGCCTCCCACGTGGGGGTCTCTCAGCGGATTGAAAGCGAAGCCGAGCGCGAGCGCCTAAAAAAGGTCGTCGCAGAATATTGCGATGAGCAGGGCGGGTTTATCATTCGCACCGCTGCGGAAGGCGTTCACGAGCAGGAGATGGCCGCCGATGCCGCTTATCTTAAGCGCGTATGGACCAAGGTGATGGAGCGCAAAAAGCGCAACCAGACCCGCTATCAGCTGTATGGCGAGCTGGCTCTGGCCCAGCGCGTGCTGCGTGATTTTGCCGATGCGCAACTGGATCGCATTCGCGTCGACTCGCGCCTGACCTATGAGGCGTTGCTCGAATTCACCGCCGAATATATCCCGGAAATGACCAGCAAGCTGGAACACTACAGCGGCCGTCAGCCGATATTCGATCTCTTTGACGTTGAGAACGAAATTCAGCGCGCGCTGGAGCGTAAAGTCGAGCTCAAATCGGGGGGCTATCTGATCATCGACCAGACCGAGGCGATGACCACCATCGATATCAACACCGGGGCCTTTGTCGGGCACCGCAATCTTGACGATACGATCTTCAATACCAACATCGAAGCCACCCAGGCGATAGCCCGCCAGCTACGTTTGCGTAATCTCGGCGGCATTATCATCATTGATTTCATAGACATGAACAATGAAGATCACCGTCGACGGGTGTTGCACTCTTTAGAGCAGGCGCTGAGTAAAGATCGGGTGAAGACGAGCATTAACGGCTTCTCCCAGCTGGGCCTGGTGGAGATGACCCGTAAACGCACCCGTGAAAGCGTGGAGCATGTGCTGTGCAACGAGTGCCCAACCTGCCACGGACGTGGAACGGTAAAGTCGGTGGAAACGGTGTGCTATGAGATTATGCGTGAGATCGTCCGCGTACATCATGCTTATGATTCCGATCGCTTCCTGGTCTATGCTTCCCCTGCGGTGGCGGAAACCCTGAAAGGGGAAGAGTCGCATGCGCTGGCGGAAGTGGAAATCTTTGTCGGCAAGCAGGTGAAGGTACAAATTGAGCCGCTCTATAATCAAGAGCAGTTCGATGTGGTTATGATGTAAGACACCGCGTCATTGTGCGGCTGACAAGGAGAGAGGCGTGAGGCGACTGCCCGGGATTTTATTGCTCACCGTGGCAACATTGATTGTTATCGTCGCGCTGCTGGTGAGTGGCTTGCGTCTCGTGTTGCCACAGCTCGACGCCTGGCGTCCGCAGCTGCTGGAGAAGATCTCCACCCTCACCGGTACGCCGGTGGACGCCTCGCAGATCACCGCCAGCTGGCAGACTTTTGGTCCGACGTTAGACGCCCGCGATATCCATGTCGGGCTGAAAGATGGCGGCACAATGGCGGTCAAGCGCGTAACCCTGGCGCTGGATGTCTGGCAGAGCCTGCTGCATATGCGCTGGCAGTTCCGCGACCTCACCTTCTGGCAGCTGCAGGTCCATACCAATACCCCTATTCAGACCAATGACGGTGGCGAAAGCCTGAAAACCGACCGCATCAGCGATCTCTTTTTACGTCAGTTCGATCACTTTACTCTGCGCGACAGCCATCTGAGCTTCCTGACCCTTTCCGGTCAGCGGGCGGAGCTGGCGGTTCCGCAGCTGACATGGCTTAACGGCAGGAACCGTCATCGCGCCGAGGGGCAGCTCAGCCTCTCCAGCCTCACCGGCCAGCATGGCGTCATGCAGGTGCGGATGGATCTTCGCGATGAGGATGGCCTGCTGAATAAAGGCCGGGTCTGGCTGCAGGCGGATGATATCGACGTCAAACCGTGGCTGGGACGCTGGATGCAGGACAATATCGCCCTGAAAAGCGCCCGCTTCAGCCTCGAAGGCTGGATGACCATTGAAAAAGGCGATGTGGCCAGCGGCGACGTATGGCTGAAAAAAGGGGGCGCCAGCTGGCAGGGCGATAACGAAGTCCATCATTTGTCGGTGGATAACCTGACGGCGCATCTCTCCCATGATAAGCAAAGCTGGGCCTTTTATATTCCCGATACGCGGATCGCTATCGATGATAAACCCTGGCCAAGCGGAGCCCTGGCGATGGCGTGGATCCCGGCGCAGGACGTTGGTGGCGACGATCGTCAGCGTAGCGATGAGTTACGTATTCGCGCCAGCAATTTGGCCCTCAGCGGCCTGAGCGGGTTACAGCCGTTTGCTGATAAGCTGGCGCCTTCTCTGGGCGAACTCTGGCGTACCACGCAGCCTGGCGGCAAAATCAATTTGCTGGCTCTCGATATCCCCCTGCAGGCGACGGAGAAAACGCGTTTTCAGGCACAGTGGAGCGATCTGGCGTGGAAGCAGTGGAAACTCCTGCCTGGGGCAGAGCACTTCTCCGGCAGTCTGAATGGCAGCGTTGAGCACGGGGAATTACGCGCCCATATGGCGAAGGCGCTGATGCCGTATGCCGGCGTCTTCCGCGCGCCGCTGGAGATAGCCGCTGGCGAAGCCACGCTCAGTTGGGTGAAAAACGACAAAGGGTTTATGCTTGATGGCCGCGATATAGACGTGCAGGCGACAGGCGTACGCGCCCGCGGCGGCTTCCGCTATCTGCAACCGCAGGGGGACGATCCCTGGCTGGGCATTCTGGCGGGCATCAGCACCAATGACGGTGGCCAGGCATGGCGTTATTTCCCGGAAAATCTGATGGGCAAAGCGCTGGTGGACTATCTCAGCGGCGCGATTAAAGCGGGGCAAGCCAGCGATGCGACGCTGGTGTATGGCGGCAATCCGCATCTATTCCCTTATCCGCATAATGAAGGCCAGTTCCAGGTTTATGTTCCGCTGAAGAACGCCACTTTTGCCTTCCAACCGGACTGGCCGGCGTTAACCGGGCTGAACATCGATCTCAATTTTATCAACAACGGCCTGTGGATGCGGGCGGATAAAGCGATGCTTGGCAACGTGACCGCCAGCAATCTCGATGCCGCGATCCCGGACTATGCGCAGGAAAAACTGCTGATTGATTCCGATATCAAAGGCCCGGGCAAAGAGGTTGGACCTTACTTTAATACTACGCCGCTGAAAGAGTCGCTCGGGGCGGCGCTGGATTCCCTGCAGCTGGATGGGGATGTGAGCGCTCGCTTACATCTTAATATCCCCCTCGACGGCGAGATGACCACCGCGAAAGGCGATGTGCGCCTGCAGAATAATAGCCTGTTTATCAAACCGTTAGATACTACGCTGCAGAACCTGAGCGGTAATTTCAGCTTTGTGAATGGCGATCTCAATAGTCAAACGTTGAGCGCGACCTGGTTTAATCAGCCGCTGAACCTCAATTTTTCCACCCGCGAAGGTGAAAAAGCGTTTCTGGTGGATGTCGGGATGAATGCCAACTGGCAGCCGTCGCGCACCGGGCTGCTGCCGAAAGCCGTGAGTGAGGCGTTGAGCGGTAGCGTCCCGTGGGATGGCAAGGTCGCCATCGAACTGCCGTACCATGGCAATGCCAGCTATAAGGTCGATATCAACGGCGATCTGAAGAATGTGAGCAGTCGCTTACCTTCGCCAGTCAGTAAGCCCGCCGGCGAACCCCTTCCGGTCAAAATTAACGTCGCCGGCGGCCTGAGCAGCTTCGACCTGACCGGCTCCATCGGGGCGAAGAATCATATTAACAGCCGCTGGTTGCTCAATCATAAGCTGACGCTGGATAGAGCGATCCTTACCACTGACAGCAAAGGGTACTCTCCGCTGCCCGATCAGTCCGGTATCGAGCTCAACCTGCCGCCGATGGATGGCGCGCAGTGGCTGGCGCTCTTCGAGAACGGCGCGGCAAATGAAGTGAGCAGCAGCGTGCTCTTTCCACCGCGCATTGTGCTGCGTACGCCGTCGCTGGCCCTCGCGGGGCAACAGTGGAACAACGTCAGTCTGATGTCCCAGCCGGTCGCCGGCGGCTCGCAGGTTGAGGCGCAGGGGCGTGAGATCAATGCCACATTGACGATGCGCGACAATGCTCCGTGGCTGGCAAATGTGCGTTATCTCTATTTCAATCCGGCCAGCGCCAGCGGCCAGAACGCAACAAAGAATGTGGCCCCCCAGACGGCGACCCGGCTGGATTTCCATGGCTGGCCCGATCTGCAGCTACGCTGTGCGGAATGCTGGCTGTGGGGACAAAAATATGGCCGCATCGATGGGGATGTGGCGATCAAAGGGGATACCTTAACGCTCTCCAACGGCCTGGTGGATACCGGGTTTGGCCGGCTGACGACCAACGGCGTGTGGGTGAACTCCCCTTCAGGGGTTCGAACCTCGCTGAAAGGCAGACTGCACGGCAATAAGACGGATGCATTTGCGGATTTCTTTGGCGTCTCCACGCCGGTGAAGGATTCGCCGTTTGATATCGACTACGATCTGCACTGGCGCGCGCCGCCCTGGTCACCCGATGTCGCGTCGCTCAATGGCATCATTAAAAGCCACCTGGGCAAGGGGCAGTTTACCGACCTGAGTACCGGGCACGCTGGCCAGCTGCTGCGTCTGCTGAGTGTGGATGCCCTGCTGCGTAAACTGCGTTTCGATTTCAGCGATACCTTCAGCGAAGGCTTTTACTTCGATTCGATTAACAGTACGGCATGGATTAAGGATGGCGTACTGCATACCGATGATACGCTGGTGGATGGCCTTGAAGCGGATATTGCTATGAAAGGGTCGGTCGATCTGGTGCGTCGCCAGCTGGATCTGCAGGCGGTGGTGGCGCCGGAGATCTCCGCGACCGTCGGCGTGGCGGCGGCCTTTGCCGTCAACCCCATCGTCGGCGCGGCGGTATTTGCCGCCAGCAAAGTGCTGGGTCCGCTGTGGAATAAAGTTTCGATTCTGCGCTACCGCATCACCGGCCCGATTGACCAGCCGCAGATCAATGAAGTGCTGCGCCAGGCGCGCAGCAATAAAAAGCAATGATTTGACGATTGCCAGGAATTGCCGCAATCTCAATAGATAGCCTTCTGTATTTCCGCCTGTCAGGCGGCAACAAACGAGTAGCATAACGATGAGTCTGAACCTGGTAAGTGAACAATTACTGTCGGCAAATGGCCTGAATCATCAGGACCTGTTTGCCATTCTTGGTCAACTGACCGAGCGCCGCCTCGATTACGGCGATCTCTATTTTCAGTCGAGCTATCACGAATCCTGGGTTCTGGAAGACAGCATCATTAAAGATGGGTCGTACAATATCGACCAGGGCGTAGGCGTGCGCGCCGTCAGCGGCGAAAAAACGGGCTTTGCCTACGCCGATCAGATCAGCAAACTGGCGCTGGAGCAGAGCGCCCAGGCGGCGCGGACCATTGTGCGCGACACCGGCAATGGCAAAGTGCAGACCCTCGGCGCCGTAGAGCATCGTGCCCTGTACACCAGCATCGACCCGCTGCAGAGTATGACCCGGGAAGAGAAGCTGGATATTCTGCGCCGGGTAGACAAAGTCGCCCGGGCGGCGGACCAGCGGGTGCAGGAGGTTTCAGCCAGCCTGAGCGGGGTGTATGAGCTGATCCTGGTCGCCGCCACCGATGGCACTCTGGCCGCCGACGTTCGTCCGCTGGTTCGTCTTTCCGTCAGCGTGCTGGTGGAAGAGGATGGCAAGCGTGAGCGCGGCAGTAGCGGCGGTGGCGGGCGTTTTGGTTATGACTATTTCCTCGCCTCCCAGGAGGGCGACGTGCGGGCCGATGCCTGGGCGAAAGAAGCGGTGCGCATGGCGCTGGTCAACCTCTCGGCGGTCGCCGCCCCTGCGGGGATGCTGCCGGTGGTGCTCGGCGCCGGCTGGCCTGGCGTCCTGCTGCATGAAGCGGTCGGCCATGGGCTGGAAGGCGATTTCAACCGGCGTGGCACCTCGGTCTTTAGCGGCCATATGGGGGAATTAGTCGCCTCTGAGCTGTGCACCGTAGTGGATGACGGCACCATCGCCGATCGCCGTGGCTCGGTGGCCATTGATGACGAAGGGACGCCGGGGCAATACAACGTGCTAATCGAAAACGGCATTCTGAAAGGCTATATGCAGGATAAACTCAACGCGCGCCTGATGGGCGTCGCACCGACCGGCAATGGCCGACGTGAGTCGTATGCCCATCTGCCGATGCCGCGTATGACCAACACCTATATGCTGGCGGGCCAGTCGACGCCACAGGAGATTATCGAATCGGTCGACTACGGTATCTTTGCGCCTAACTTCGGCGGCGGGCAGGTGGATATCACCTCCGGTAAATTCGTCTTTTCCACTTCCGAGGCCTATCTGATCGAAAAAGGGAAGGTCACGAAGGCGGTGAAAGGGGCCACGCTGATTGGCTCCGGCATTGAGACCATGCAGCAGATTTCGATGGTGGGCAACGACCTGCGCCTGGATAACGGCGTCGGCGTCTGTGGCAAAGAGGGCCAGAGCGTGCCGGTGGGCGTCGGCCAGCCGACCCTGAAGGTCGATAACCTTACCGTCGGCGGCACCGCCTGATCCTGACCTGGTTCCCGGCGCTGCCGGGAACCGCTTCACCGGGCGATCCCGCGCCCGTGCATGCCCTGATAGATCTTCGCCACGTCGACAAAATACTCCGTCAGATAGTTGATACAGACCTGCACTTTCAGCGGCAGTTTATCCTTTTCCGTATACAGGGCGTAGACCGGTCGCGGATCGGACTGATAGCTGGGCAGCAGGATCTCAAGCTCACCGCGGTTGATCTCTTCGATCGCCCACATTAAGGGTACATAGGCGATACCCACCCCGGCGGTCAGCCAGCGCACCAGCGTCATAGGGTCGTTGGTCACGAAGCGCCCCTGCGGGGTGAGGCGGGTCGAGATCCCTTCCGGCGCGATAATGACAAACTCATTGTCCGGCCGCACGCTATATTCCAGCCAGGCATGTCCGGCAAGGTCGGCCGGTTTCTCTGGATTGCCAGCCTGCGCCAGATAGCTTTTAGCGGCGCATAATACCATCGGCATTGAGCCCAGGCGGCGGGAAAAAAGGCTGGAATCCTGCAGGGCGCCCACGCGGATCACCACGTCAAGGCCGTCGGCGATCAGGTCTGGCGCAGGTATGCCGGTGACCAGATTAACAGAGAGCCCGGGGTATTCTTTGAGCATTTTCGCCGTTATGCGCGCCAGAACATTCTGTGCCATAGTTGAAGAGCAGCCGATGCGCAGCGTCCCGATGGGGGTATTGTTAAATGCGTATAATTGCTCATGGACATCCTGCGCTTCAAACAGCATCCTACGGCAGCCCTGGTAATAGATTTTACCTGCTTCAGTTAAGCCAAGGCTGCGGGTGCTGCGGTTGAGCAGCTTTACCTGCAGTTCATCTTCCAGTTTGGCGACAGTCTGACTGATCGAGGAAACGCTCATCTGAAGCTGGCGGGCCGCTGCGGTGAATGAACCTAATTCGACCACTTTGGCGAAAACGGACATGCGTTTTAATCGTTCCATTATTCACTCTGGCTTAAAAGTGATTTAGATCACACATTGTAGATAATGCGGCAATCGTTACGTTAATATATTGTTAGCTACATAATAAACGCATCTGCTCACTACCTGTCCGCTTCTTATTCAAGGTCATCATGAGTCTGTTTCCTGTCATCGTGATTTTCGGCTTATCGTTTCCGCCGATCTTCTTCGAGTTGCTTTTGTCGCTGGCTATCTTTTGGCTGGTGCACCGACTGCTGGTTCCGACCGGCATTTACGATTTTGTCTGGCACCCAGCACTGTTTAATACGGCGCTCTATTGCTGCCTTTTTTATTTGATATCGCGCTTGTTCGTTTGAGGTTGATGTGAAAACACTAACAAGAAATATCCTCCGTACTGCCATTACCGTGATACTGGTCATTCTGGCCTTCGTGGCGATTTTCCGCGCCTGGGTTTATTACACCGCCTCGCCGTGGACGCGTGATGCGCGCTTTAGCGCCGACATTGTGGCGATTGCCCCCGACGTCTCCGGGCTGATTTCTCAGGTAAACGTCAAGGATAACCAACTGGTTAAGAAAGACCAGGTATTGTTCGTTATTGACCAACCTCGTTACCAAAAAGCGCTGGCGCAGGCGGAAGCTGATGTCGCCTATTATCAGACGTTAGCTCAGGAAAAACGTGTCGAAGCCGGTCGGCGTAATAAGCTTGGCGTACAGGCGATGTCGCGGGAAGAGATTGATCAGGCGAACAACGTACTGCAAACCGTTGAACATCAGCTGGCGAAAGCGGTGGCTAGTCGCGACCTGGCCAGGCTAGATCTGGAGCGGACGGTCATTCGCGCCCCTGCGGATGGCTGGGTGACTAACCTTAACGTCTACACTGGGGAATTTATCACCCGTGGCTCCACGGCGGTGGCGCTGGTGAAAGAGAATACGTTTTACGTCATGGCCTATCTGGAAGAGACCAAACTGGAGGGCGTCCGTCCAGGCTATCGTGCGGAGATTACCCCGCTGGGCAGCAGCAAAACCATTAAAGGGACGGTGGACAGTATCGCTGCGGGGGTGACCAACGCCAGCAGCAGCAGCGACTCGAAAGGGATGGCCTCGGTCGACTCCAACCTTGAGTGGGTGCGTCTGGCGCAGCGTGTGCCGGTGCGTATTCGCCTCGATCACCAGCAGGGGAATCTGTGGCCATCGGGCACCACGGCGACGGTAGTGATCACCGGTCAAGAAGATCGTGATACCAGCCAGGCCAACTTCTTCCAGAAACTGGCTATGCGCCTGCGCGAATTTGGTTAATCGCTATGGGGACATATACCATTGCTCCCCGGCATCTCCGCTTTGCCATTAAGCTTGCATGCGCGGTGGTGCTGGCGCTGTTTGTCGGTTTCCATTTTCAGCTCGAAACGCCGCGCTGGGCGGTACTGACGGCAGCGATCGTCGCCGCCGGGCCGGCCTTTGCTGCTGGCGGCGAACCGTACTCCGGCGCGATCCGCTATCGCGGTATGTTGCGTATTGCCGGGACCTTTATTGGCTGTATTGCGGCGCTGGTTATCATCATCCTGATGATCCGCGCGCCTCTGCTGATGATGCTGGTCTGCTGTCTGTGGGCCGGGTTTTGTACCTGGGTTTCGTCGCTGGTCAAGGTCGAAAACTCCTATGCCTGGGGGCTGGCCGGGTACACCGCGCTGATTATCATTATTACCATCCATACCAATCCGATGCTGGCGCCGCAGTTTGCTGTCGAACGCTGCAGCGAAATTGTCATCGGTATTGTCAGCGCCATCGTCGCCGATCTCCTGTTTTCGCCGCGTTCGATTAAAAAAGAGATCGACCTCGAGCTCGATAATCTGCTGATTGCACAGTATAAGCTGATGCAGTTATGCGTCGCGCACGGTGAAAAAGAGGAAGTGGATCAAGCCTGGGGAGCGCTGGTACGCCGCACTACGGCGCTGGAAGGTATGCGTAGTAACCTGATTATGGAATCCTCACGCTGGGCAAAGGCCAATCAGCGCCTGAAGGCGATCAACACCCTTTCGCTAACCCTTATCACCCAGGCTTGCGAAACCTATCTGATTCAGAACTCACGCCCGGAAATGGTCACGGACGACTATCGCGAGCTGTTCGCCGAGCCGGTTGAGACGGTGCAGGATGTTCACCAGCAGCTGAAGCGCATGCGCCGCTTCCTGACCTGGAAAGGCGAGCATAATACCCCGGTCACGATTTATAGCTGGGTGGGCGCCGCCACGCGTTACCTGCTGCTTAAGCGCGGCGTGGTGGGGAATACTAAAATCAGCCGTATCGAGGATGGCGTGTTGCGCGGCGAAACGGTGGTTAAAGTGGAGTCCGCCGAACGTCATCACGCGATGGTGAACTTCTGGCGCACCTCTGTCTCCTGTATTCTCGGAACGCTATTCTGGCTGTGGACGGGCTGGACCTCAGGCAGCGGCGCGATGGTAATGATCGCCGTGGTTACCGCGCTGGCGATGCGCCTGCCGAATCCCCGAATGGTGGCGATAGACTTCCTCTATGGCACCCTGGCGGCGTTACCGTTGGGCACCTTGTACTTCCTGGTGATCATGCCGGCGACGCAGCAGAGCATGCTGTTGCTTTGCATCAGCCTGGCGGCGATGGCGTTCTTTATCGGGATCGAAGTGCAGAAAAGGCGTCTCGGATCGCTGGGGGCGCTGGCGAGCACCATCAACATTCTGGTGCTGGATAATCCGATGCAGTTCCAGTTCAGCCAGTTCCTCGATAGCGCGCTGGGGCAGATCGTCGGCTGTTTCCTCGCTCTGATGGTTATTCTTATTGTCAGGGATAACTCCCGGGCCAGAACCGGTCGGGTGCTGCTGAACCAGTTTGTCTCCGCAGCGGTCTCTTCGCTGACCACCAACTCGGCGCGTCGCAAAGAAAATCATCTGCCCGCGCTCTATCAGCAGCTGTTTTTATTACTCAATAAATTCCCAGGTGACGTCGCCCGTTTCCGTCTGGCGTTGACGTTAATCATCGCCCATCAGCGCTTGCGCGATGCGCCCGTGCCGGTGAATGACGATCTCTCCGCCTTCCATCGTCAGCTGCGACGAACCGCGGACCATGTGATCTCCGCCGGCAGCGATGATAAGCGTCGGCGCTATTTTACCCAGTTGCTGGCGGAGCTTGATGTCTATCAGGAGAAGCTGCGAGTCTGGGAGGCCTCGCCGCAGGTTACCGAGCCGGTACGGCGACTGGTTGAGATGTTGCATAAGTACCAGCATGTGCTGACCAGCAGCTAACCCATAAACCGACGCCCAGGCGTCGGTTTTTTTATCGCTATACTTAACGGCGACAGAAAGAGAAGCGGGAGGGGCTGTCATGACCACCTATACGTTTGATTTTGACGAAATCGCCGAACAACAGGATTTCTACCGGGAGTTTTCCCGAACCTTCGAGCTGGCTCAGGATAAGGTCAACAACCTGGATTCGCTATGGGACGCAGTGACCGGTGGCCTGCTACCGCTGCCGCTGGATATTGAGTTCATCCATTTAAATGACAAGCAGCGCCGGCGCTTTGGCGCATTGATTTTATTGTTTGATGAAGCAGAGGAAGAGCTGGAGGGGGAGTTGCGTTTTAATGCCCGACAAGCATAAAAAAGCCCCCGGCAGGCGGGGGCAAGTCGTCGAAATAAGACGACGAGGGTTTATTTGTACAGCTCAGCGGTGGCGTGCCAGCTATCGCCGGTACGTGCTTCAATAATACGGTAGCTGCTGGCGCCTTCTTTCTCGGCTTTAGCCGCCAGTTCCTGACGCATGTCCATTGGCGCACTACCTACCTGGGATACGGAGATGGTGCCCATGGATTGCAGATTTTGGGCTTGCTCTGCGTTCACTTGCTGGACAGCCGCGCTGGCACCGAAAGAGAGAAGGGAAGCCAGGCCAAGGGATGCGATGATCATTGCGCGTTTCATAATCTTTACTCCAGTCTTTGTTTTGCCGCGGCGGGGCGATGTATGTCGCCGGGCCGCGGTAGAGAATTTTTGTCAGGTTAATCGTTGACGTCTAAAACTTATTTATACAGCTCAGCAGTGGCATGCCAGTGGTCGCCAGTGCGGGCTTCAATAATGCGGTAAGAAGAAGCCCCTTCTTCCTGCGCTTTTTTGTTCAGCATTTCATGCATATCCATCGGGGAAGATGCTACCGCGCCGACGGAAACCGTGCCGATGGCCTCGCGGCCCTGGGCCTGCTCGCTGTTGATAATATCAGCGGCGAAAGCGCCAAACGACACGACGGACAGGATGCTGATAGCAGCTACAGTGGTTTTGATTTTCATGATGTTCACCTCGTCGAATCTTTTTGTTGGGGGTCTTTGTTTCGTGACCCTCATCACAAAACCAAGTATACACTAATCACCAAAAATATTAATACCATGCTAATTGTTTTGTGCGTTAATAGTTACAATAGATTGCGCTTTTTATAACGGATAAGAATTAAAAATGACACGTTAGCGACAGCGATAAGATTTATTTCTAATAAATTCATAAAGGTATACGAATTTGATCTTTTGTGCGTTTTACGATTTTCGCGTTAGTAAAAGAACGTATAGACGGCGTCAATGACACTAAGTGTTAAATAGTCGTTGTGCCGGAAGGGGGGAGAGGCAAAAGAAAAGGGAGTCGCCCTCTGACGGTAGCCAGAGGGGAATTACTCAGAGTTCCTGCTCAAACAGAACCAGAATGGCGTCGTGCAGATCTTTCACCGTAAAACCGCGCGCAGGCGTGGTAAAGATGGTGTCATCCCCGGCGATACTGCCAAGAATGCCTTCCGCTTTGCCCAGCGAGTCGAGAAGACGGGCGATCAGCTGCGCGGCGCCGGGGCTGGTATGAATCACCACTACGGCATCGTTATAGTCGATATCCAGCACCAAATTCTTCAGCGGGCTGGAGGTGGTCGGTACCCCAAGCTCGGCAGGCAAGCAATAGACCATTTCCATTTTGGCGTTACGGGTACGCACCGCGCCAAATTTGGTGAGCATGCGGGAAACCTTCGATTGGTTGATATTCTCGAAGCCCTCTTCCTGCAGCGCCTGGACGATCTCTCCCTGCGAGCTGAATTTCTCTTCTTTAAGCAGCGCTTTAAACGCTTTAACCAGTTCTTCTTGTTTTGCCGAACTTCGCATAAGTCACCCAGATTATGGTGGTAAAATCAACATCATTATGCATAACCATGAATTTTTATGCAAATAATCCGCGAAAGGATAGGTCAATAATGTTATGAAGGGGGCATATTTTAGCAAAAAAACCGTATAAGGAACATGTTCTCATCACAACGCTTAAAGCCATGTAAAAGTAAATGAAATGTTATTGAGTTGGTGTTGTTTTGCGCAACTGGCTGGGTGTATTGTAACCAATAGTCGATCCGGTACTTCGCTTTGCTGGATGGTCAGTCAGGAAGCATAAAGTGCGCCGCTGTTCTATTGCTACGCACAATAATGCATTCTTCAGCCATAATCATTGTAATTGTTCATCTTGTGAATTAAGGTCCAGGCGACGGAATAACGAAAGACTAAATTAACCATAATAAGGAGTTTAGGATGAAAGTTGCAGTCCTTGGCGCTGCCGGTGGTATCGGCCAGGCGCTTGCCCTACTACTTAAGACCCAACTGCCTTCAGGTTCAGAGCTCTCGTTGTACGACATCGCTCCGGTTACGCCGGGCGTGGCGGTAGATCTAAGTCATATCCCCACAGATGTAAAAATTAAAGGATTTTCCGGTGAAGACGCTACTCCGGCGCTGGAAGGCGCGGATGTAGTGCTGATCTCCGCGGGCGTGGCGCGTAAGCCTGGCATGGATCGTTCCGACCTGTTTAATGTGAATGCGGGTATCGTGAAGAACCTCGTGCAGCAGATTGCCAAAACCTGCCCGCAGGCCTGCATCGGCATTATCACCAACCCGGTGAATACCACCGTGGCTATTGCCGCCGAAGTACTGAAAAAAGCCGGCGTGTACGATAAAAACAAACTGTTCGGCGTTACCACGCTGGACATCATCCGTTCCAATACCTTTGTGGCTGAGCTGAAAGGTAAATCGGCAACCGAGGTGGAAGTCCCGGTCATTGGTGGTCACTCCGGGGTCACCATTCTGCCTTTACTGTCGCAGATCCCCGGCGTCAGCTTTAGCGATCAGGAAATTGCCGACCTGACTAAACGTATTCAGAACGCCGGTACTGAAGTCGTGGAAGCGAAAGCGGGCGGCGGGTCGGCGACCTTGTCGATGGGCCAGGCGGCTGCCCGTTTTGGTCTCTCTCTGGTTCGCGCCATGCAGGGGGAAAAAGGCGTGGTGGAGTGCGCCTACGTGGAAGGCGACGGCCACTATGCGCGTTTCTTCTCCCAGCCGCTACTGCTGGGGAAAAACGGCGTGGAAGAGCGACAGTCTATCGGCAAACTCAGCGCCTTTGAACAGCAGGCGCTGGAGGGCATGCTGGACACCCTGAAGAAAGATATCGCGCTCGGCGAAGACTTCGTCAACAAGTAATCTCGCCCTAACAGAAGAGCCGGAACCGCTGTTCCGGCTTTTTATTGTCCAGCATTCATGGAAACCGGGTTTCTGGTCAGATTCCCGGCCGGTCCGGTATTTAGCGATTAACGTGGCTCCCCAAACGGGGAGCCGTTTAGTTGGTGGCCGGGTATTCCTGGACGGCGATATGGAGCGTGATTTTCTTATCATCACGCATGATGACCACCGGAATTTCCGATCCCGGGCGGATCTCGGCCACCTGATCCATCGTCTCCAGCGCCGAGACGGCGGGTTTGTCATTCACGGAGATGATCACGTCGTTGGCGCGGATCCCGGCTTGCGCCGCTGGACCGTCCGGGGCCACATCGTTAACGACGATCCCCTGAATCTGATCGATCCCTCCGCCCTGCGCGTGCAGCGGGGCGATCTCCCGGCCGCTAATGCCGATATAGCCGCGGATCACCCGGCCATCGCGGATCAGTTTATCCATAATTTTGGTCGCTAACTGGAACGGGATCGCAAAGCCAATGCCTTCCGGCGTTTCGCCGTCATTGCTCTTGTCAAAGGAGAGGGTGTTAATCCCCATCAGCTCGCCGAGGGAGTTCACCAGCGCCCCGCCGGAGTTACCGTGGTTGATCGAGGCGTCAGTCTGCAGGAAGTTCTGGCGGCCGGTCGGATTGAGGCCAATGCGCCCTGTGGCGCTGATAATCCCCTGGGTGATGGTCTGCCCCAGGTTATAAGGGTTGCCAATCGCCAGCACCACGTCGCCGATGTGCGGCGTGCGTTTCGGATTGATCGGGATCACCGGCAGCCCGCCGGTAGCATTGATCTTGAGCACGGCGAGATCGGTGAGGGAATCGGATCCTACCAGCAGCGCTTCGAAGACGCGGCCGTCCTGCAGGGCGACGATAATCTGATCGGCATCGTTGATAACATGCTTGTTGGTCAGGATATAGCCGCGCTGATCCATAATCACCCCTGAGCCAAGCGTCAGCTGATTATGGCTGGTGCTGTTAAGGGCGCGGTTATAGACGTTCACCACGGCGGGCGCCGCGCGGCGCACCGCGGCGTTATAGCTCGCCGGGGAGTCGTCTGCCGTATCGTTCTGGGTAGTCGGCGCCAACTGCCACTGGCGCAGCGAGGGCATCAGGGCCAGCAGCAGACCCCCGACAAGCAAACCGATGAGTACTGAACGTAATAACTTTCCAGGCATGATGCAGATATCGTTAATGAATGGTCAGGCGCAGCATAGCATGAGTTGTCCGGACATCGCACATGGCGGCGATGCCCGGAGAGACAATCAGCGCAGCAGCAGATAGATGCTTTCGTTGCCGCGGATCACGTTCAGGGCGATGACCGGCGGTTTGCCTTCGAGCGCTTTGCGCAGTTCGGCAATTGAGTGAATACGCTGCCGGTTAAGGCCAATGATAATGTCATCCTTATGCAGACCGACCTGGGCGGCGGCGCTGCCTTTATCCACATTATCGATCACCACTCCTTTGGTGCCATCTTTCATCTGGCCGTCGCTGAACGAGGCCCCCTGCAGCGCCGGGATAATCAGTTCCGCGCTGGCGGTTGAGGAGGTGCTCTTATCCAGGGTCACTTCGACATCGACCGGCTTTCCGTCGCGCAGCAGGCCCAGTTTGACCTTGGTACCCGGCTCGGTGGTGGCGATCCGCGAACGCAGTTCGGCGAAACTGTTCAGCGGTTTGCCGTTCAGACTCACGATGACGTCCCCGGATTTAATCCCCGCTTTGGCGGAGCCGGAGTTTGGCAGGACTTCACTGACGAAGGCGCCGCGCTGAACGTTGAGATTCATCGCTTTGGCGATGTCGGCGCTCATTTCCATGCCTTTAATGCCCAACAGGCCGCGCTTGATTTCGCCAAACTGAATAAGCTGGTCGGCGAGGGTTTTCGCCATATTGCTTGGAATGGCAAAGCCGATGCCGATACTGCCGCCGCCCGGCGCGAGGATCGCGGTGTTGATCCCGATAAGCTCGCCGTTGAGGTTCAGCAGCGCGCCGCCGGAGTTGCCGCGGTTAATCGAGGCGTCGGTCTGAATGAAATTCTCCAGCCCTTCAAGGTTCAAGCCGCTGCGGCCAAGGGCAGAGATAATGCCGGATGTGGCGGTCTGGCCAAGGCCGAACGGGTTGCCGACGGCGACGGCGAAGTCGCCGACGCGAAGTTTATCAGAGTCAGCAATGGCGATTTGCGTCAGGTGGTCTGGCTTAATCAGCTGCAGCAGAGCGATATCGCTCTGTTCATCGCTCCCGACCAGTTTGGCATCGAACTCACGGCCATCGTTCAGCTGGACGCTGATCTTCTGCGCCTGATTGATGACGTGGTTATTGGTCAGCACATAGCCTTTCGCCGCGTCGATGATAACGCCGGAGCCGAGCCCTTCAAACGGCTGCGCCTGCTCCTGCGGGGCGTTATCGCCAAAATATTTTTTCAGCTCTTCCGGCATATTGAGCGTCGGCGAGGCGGTGCCTTCCACCTGTACGCTAACTACCGCCGGCAGAACCTTTTCCAGCATCGGCGCCAGGCTTGGTAACGCGCCCTGGCCGGGCACCTGAGTCGGTAAGGATGCCGCTGCCGGAGGCAGGACCGACAACGATAACCCAATGCTTAACGCTAACGCACTCAACAGCAAAGTCTGTTTCTTCATTAGATGCTGGCTCTCGTAACCTGAGGTGTATGGAAAAATGTCCTGAATAACCTGATGTTATTGAATTTTTGCACAGGTAACAACGTGGGGACTGGTTTAAATTGTAGCCGGGAAGTGGGGGAAGGAGCGGGCGCGACGGGCGCGCCCGGAGAATATTTTAATCGCAGCGAGGCTTAATCGCGTTTTGCGCCTCCGCGCAGTAAACCGGATGCGCCCTCGGAGTAGTCGCGCGGCATCTGGACCGGCGCCTGATCGTTGCTGGCTTCAGACTCTTCCAGACGGTTGCGGAACGGGTTGGCGTCTGCCATCGAGTCCGGCAGCAGGTTGTTAGAGCTTTTCGCCATATGCTGATATAGCTGACGATAGTCGTGCGCCATGTTATCCAGCAGTTCGGCGCTACGCGCAAAGTGGCTCACCAGCTCTTCACGGTACTCTTCAAGCTCGGCTTTATTCTTTTCCAGTTCGTACTGCAGCGCCTGCTGTTGGCGCAGTTTGCGGTTGCCGAAACGCATGGCGACGGCACCAATGATGATACCGACGACTAACCCAATTAGCGCGTATTCCCAGGTCATGAACATCTCCCGTTGTATTGTGGTTCCGTAGGGTGGCTCTTAGGCTCTCCGCCTGCGCCCGATAGTGCCACTATAACCGCTAATTCCACAGAAGTGGAATCCTGGCGTATCATCGCGTAGTGTAGAACGGCCTTTTTTTCGTCAATCGTGAGCTTCGGCATTACGGTTTTCAAGGAATAACAATTAGATCATGCAAAGCCTGTCTCCAACATCGCGTTACCTTTTAGCCCTGAAAGAGGGCAGCCATCAACCCGACGACGTCCAGCAAGAAGCGGTGAGCCGCCTTGATACCATTTACCAGGAACTGCAGACGCAGCCCGCGCCGGTCGCGTCAGGCGGCGGTTTGCGCGCGAAATTCGGCAAACTGCTGGGTAAGCGCGAGCCGGCTGCCGGGACGGCACCTGTCCGCGGCCTGTATATGTGGGGCGGCGTGGGGCGAGGCAAAACCTGGCTGATGGACCTGTTTTACCAGAGCCTGCCGGGCGAGCGTAAACAGCGCCTGCATTTCCATCGTTTCATGCTGCGCGTACACGAAGAGCTGACCACCCTGCAGGGACATAGCGACCCGCTGGAGATCGTCGCCGACCGCTTTAAAGCGGAAACCGACGTGCTCTGTTTCGACGAGTTTTTTGTCTCCGATATTACCGACGCCATGCTGTTGGGCGGGCTGATGAAAGCCCTGTTCGCCCGCGGCATCACCCTGGTGGCGACCTCCAATATTCCGCCGGATGAACTCTATCGTAATGGCCTGCAGCGGGCCCGTTTTCTGCCGGCGATCGACGCCATCAAGCAGCATTGCGATATTATGAACGTCGATGCCGGCATCGATTATCGGCTGCGTACCCTGACGCAGGCGCACCTGTGGCTGTCGCCGCTGAATAACGACACCCGCGAACAGATGGATAAACTGTGGCTCGCGCTGGCGGGCGCGCCGCGCGCTGCCGGGCCGACGCTGGAGATTAATCATCGCGAGCTGCCTACCCTCGGCGTAGAAAACCAGACGTTGGCTGCGTCATTCGCCACGCTATGCGTGGATGCGCGCAGCCAGCATGACTATATCGCGCTCTCCCGACTGTTCCATACGGTGATGCTGTTCGACGTGCCGGTGATGACCGCGCAGCTGGAGAGCGAGGCCCGCCGCTTTATCGCTCTGGTGGATGAGTTCTACGAGCGCCATGTAAAGCTGGTGGTCAGCGCGGCAGTACCGCTGTACGACATTTACCAGGGCGAGCGGCTGAAGTTTGAGTTCCAGCGCTGTCTCTCGCGTCTGCAGGAGATGCAGAGCGAAGAGTACCTCAAACGTCCGCATATGCCCTGACAGGGGACTTTTTCAGGCGGATTCAGGGCCGCAAGGCCGCCCCGGGCGCGGCCTGAAAAATCTCATAAAGGGGTCGATCTTTGACCCCGACTTCTCTATAATCTTGCGACCCCACGTTACGAGAAGGTTTTTTTCCCGAAACTTTCTATGCGCCGGCATAGGCTATTCGAAGGGGTAGGTTTGCTGGACAATGTCGTGTGAACCTCAACTGACTAAACGTTTGGGTGTTCACCAACGTGTAACTTATTATTTGGGTAAGCTTTTAATGAAAACTTTTACAGCTAAACCAGAAACCGTAAAACGCGACTGGTATGTTGTTGACGCGACCGGTAAAACTCTGGGCCGTCTGGCTACTGAACTGGCTCGTCGCCTGCGCGGTAAGCACAAAGCGGAATACACTCCGCACGTTGATACCGGTGATTACATCATCGTTCTGAACGCAGAAAAAGTTGCTGTTACCGGCAACAAGCGCGAAGACAAAATGTACTACCACCACACCGGCCACATCGGTGGTATCAAAGAAGCGACCTTTGAAGAGATGATTGCCCGCCGTCCTGAGCGTGTGATTGAAATCGCGGTTAAAGGCATGCTGCCAAAAGGCCCGCTGGGTCGTGCTATGTACCGTAAACTGAAAGTTTACGCGGGTAACGAGCACAACCACGCGGCACAGCAACCGCAAGTTCTTGACATCTAATCGGGATTATAGGCAATGGCTGAAAATCAATACTACGGCACTGGTCGCCGCAAAAGTTCCGCAGCTCGCGTTTTCATCAAACCGGGCAACGGTAAAATCGTTATCAACCAGCGTTCTCTGGAACAGTACTTCGGTCGTGAAACTGCCCGCATGGTAGTTCGTCAGCCGCTTGAACTGGTCGACATGGTTGAGAAACTGGATCTGTACATCACTGTTAAAGGTGGTGGTATCTCTGGTCAGGCTGGTGCGATCCGTCACGGTATCACCCGTGCTCTGATGGAGTACGACGAGTCCCTGCGTTCCGAACTGCGTAAAGCTGGCTTCGTTACTCGTGACGCTCGTCAGGTTGAACGTAAGAAAGTCGGTCTGCGTAAAGCACGTCGTCGTCCGCAGTTCTCCAAACGTTAATTGTTTTCTGCTCACGCAGAACAATTTGCGAAAAAACCCGCTTCGGCGGGTTTTTTTATGGATAAAACGGCTGTTATCCACAAGCATAGCGCCGGTTCTCGCCACTTTTTCAGCATTTCCAGAATCCCCTCACCACAACGTCTTCAAAATCTGGTAAACTATCATCCAATTTTCTGCCCAAATGCTGGTGATTGTTCATTTTTTGTTTCATTCGTGAACGAAGGTGACATCGCGCTAATGGGGTTTTTACATCTGGCTGGTCATGAGTGGCCGGCAGCAGTACAAAATTCTGAATATACCTGGAGGTTTTCATGGCTGTCGCTGCCAACAAACGTTCGGTAATGACGCTGTTTTCTGGTCCTACTGACATCTATAGCCATCAGGTCCGCATTGTGCTGGCCGAGAAGGGTGTCAGTTTTGAGATAGAGCACGTGGAGAAGGATAACCCGCCTCAGGATCTGATTGACCTCAACCCGAATCAAAGCGTACCGACGCTGGTGGATCGTGAGCTCACTCTGTGGGAATCCCGCATCATTATGGAGTATCTGGATGAGCGTTTCCCGCACCCGCCGTTAATGCCGGTTTATCCGGTGGCGCGTGGTGAAAGCCGCCTGTATATGCAACGTATCGAGAAGGACTGGTATTCGCTGATGAACACCATCCAGAGCGGTACCGCAGCGCAAGCTGATGCTGCGCGTAAGCAGCTGCGTGAAGAATTGCTGGCCATCGCGCCGGTCTTCACCCAGAAACCTTACTTCCTGAGCGATGAGTTCAGCCTGGTGGACTGCTACCTGGCGCCGCTGCTGTGGCGTCTGCCGGTTCTTGGTGTGGAGCTGGTTGGCGCTGGCGCGAAAGAGCTCAAAGGCTATATGACTCGCGTATTTGAGCGTGATTCCTTCCTCGCTTCTTTAACTGAAGCCGAGCGTGAAATGCGCCTCGGTCGGGGCTAAATAATGGATGTATCACAGCTGACGCCGCGTCGCCCGTATCTGTTACGGGCGTTTTATGACTGGCTGCTGGATAACCAGCTGACGCCGCACCTGGTGGTGGATGTGACGCTGCCGGGCGTGCTCGTGCCGATGGAGTACGCGCGCGATGGGCAAATCGTTCTCAATATTGCCCCGCGTGCGGTAGGCAATCTCGAGCTGGCGAACGACGAAGTGCGCTTCAACGCGCGCTTTGGCGGGGTACCACGCAACGTGTCTGTCCCGCTGGCTGCGGTACTCGCCATCTACGCCCGTGAGAACGGCGCTGGTACGATGTTCGAACCGGAAGCGGCCTATGACGAAGACGTCAGCAGCCTCAACGATGATGACGTCGCGCCGGAGAGTGAAAGCGATACGGTGATGTCGGTGATCGATGGCGATAAGCCGGATAATCACGACGACGATCCTGACGACACGCCGCCGCCGCGCGGTGGTCGCCCGGCGCTGCGCGTGGTGAAGTAAATCCCTTCTCTGACAGGCCCTGCGGGGCCTGTTTTTTTGTCTGTCCGCTTTGTTAACTCTGCCACAAACGAGGCGTCCCATGGCTGGTATCGTCATCGCCACAGGTAGTTTTTAGGGAGCAGACATGTCTTTACTCGCACAACTGGACCAGCGTATCCGTCATCATGGCGGATTAATTGTCTCCTGCCAGCCGGTGCCGGGCAGCCCGCTGGATAATCCCGCTATCGTCGCGGCAATGGCGCTGGCGGCTGAGCAGGCGGGAGCGGTAGCGCTGCGCATCGAAGGCCTGGCCAACCTGCAGGCCGTTCGTCCGTTAGTGACAGTGCCCGTTATTGGGTTGATCAAACGCGATTTGCCCGATAGCCCGGTGCGTATTACGCCATGGCTGGAAGATATCGACGCGCTGGCGCAGGGCGGAGCGGATATTATTGCTATTGACGGCACCCAGCGTCAGCGTCCGGCGTCAGTGTCGGCGCTATTAGCAGAAATTCATCAGCTGGGAAAAGTGGCGATGGCCGATTGCTCATCTCTCGACGATGCTCTCGAGTGCTGGCAGTTGGGGGCTGAGATTGTCGGGACGACTCTCTCCGGCTATACCGCAGAGGAGACGCCGGATGAGCCGGATCTGGCGCTGGTGCAATGCCTGAGCGTTGCGGGCTGCAGAGTGATTGCCGAAGGGCGCTATAACACGCCTGCCCAGGCGGCGGAGGCGATGCGTTGCGGCGCGTGGGCGGTGACCGTCGGCTCGGCGATTACCCGCCTGGAGCATATCTGCGGCTGGTATAATACGGCGCTGAAAGCGGCGGTTTGCCCGGCGAATGAGCAATAAAAAAGCCCGATGACGTTAACCATCGGGCTTTTATGCGTGAGGCTCCGGACCTAATCAGACTTCAAGGTAGTTGAGGATCCCGTCCGCCGCTTTACGGCCTTCGGCAATCGCGGTGACCACCAGATCGGAACCGCGAACGATATCGCCACCGGCGAAGATTTTCGGGTTGCTGGTCTGGAAGGCGTTTTCGCTGCCTTCCGGGGCGATAATACGGCCCTGGGAGTCCAGTTCGACGCTGTGCTTCGCCAGCCACTCCATGCTGTGCGGACGGAAGCCAAACGCCATGACTACGGCGTCAGCCGGCACCACGTGCTCAGAGCCGGGGACGATCTCCGCGCGGCGGCGGCCCTTCGCATCCGGCTGGCCCATTTCGGTGCGCGCCATCTTCACGCCGCAAACCTTACCATTGGCATTCACTTCCACGCCCAGCGGCTGGACGTTAAACTGGAACTCAACGCCTTCTTCGCGCGCGTTTTTCACTTCGCGTTTTGAGCCGGGCATGTTCTCTTCGTCACGGCGATAGGCGCAGATCACGTGCGCCGCATTCTGACGGACGGAGGTGCGTACGCAGTCCATCGCGGTATCGCCACCGCCGAGCACCACCACGCGTTTGCCTTCCATGCTGACGTAGGGCTCATCGGCGGTTTCACCAAAGCCCATGATCTGCTTAGTGTTAGCGATCAGGAACGGCAGCGCGTCGTAAACACCCGGAGCGTCTTCGTTGTCCAGTCCACCGCGCATCGACTGATAGGTCCCGACGCCGAGGAACACCGCATCGTACTCCTTCAGCAGGTCGTCGAGCTGCACGTCGCGGCCCACTTCGGTATTGAGTTTGAACTCAATGCCCATGCCGGTGAAGATCTCCCGGCGGCGGGTCATCACCTCTTTTTCCAGCTTGAACGCCGGAATACCGAAAGTCAGCAGGCCGCCGATTTCCGGATGACGGTCAAATACCACCGCCTTGACGCCGTTACGGGTCAGCACGTCGGCGCAGGCGAGGCCCGCCGGGCCAGCGCCGATGATCGCGACGGTTTTACCGGTCGGCTTCACGTCGGAGAGATCCGGACGCCAGCCCATCTCGAATGCCTTATCGTTGATATAGCGTTCGATGTTGCCGATGGTCACCGCGCCGAACTCATCGTTCAGCGTACAGGAGCCTTCACACAGGCGGTCCTGCGGGCAGACGCGCCCGCAGACTTCCGGCAGAGTGTTGGTTTGATGCGACAGCTCGGCCGCTTCAAAAATACGCCCCTCGTTGGCCAGCTTCAGCCAGTTCGGGATGTAGTTATGCACCGGGCACTTCCATTCGCAGTACGGGTTGCCACAGGAGAGGCAGCGATCCGCCTGCGCCTTGGCCTGGCCTTCTGAAAACGGCTCGTAAATTTCCACAAACTCAATTTTACGGATCTTCAGCGGTTTCTTTGGCGGATCAACGCGCTGCAGGTCGATAAATTGATAAACGTTCTGACTCATCTTAACCCCTTACTGCGCCTGCACCCGCAGCTCAGCTGCGGAACGACTACGGTGACCCAACAGTGCTTTAACATCGCTGGACTTTGGTTTAACCAGCGCAAACTTCGCGGAGAAGGCCGGCCAGTTGGCGAGGATCTCTTCGCCGCGTTGCGAACCGGTAAGCTGTACGTGCTCGGTGATTAAACCGCGCAGGTGCTCTTCATGGATGGCCAGAGAATCAACGTCCAGCACTTCCACCAGCTCCGGGTTCACGCGTTTGCGGAAGTCGCCATCTTCATCCAGGACATAGGCAAAGCCGCCGGTCATCCCTGCGCCAAAGTTGACGCCGGTTTTTCCGAGCACGCAGACGATGCCGCCGGTCATATATTCGCAGCCGTTGTCGCCGATGCCTTCCACCACGGTGATGGCGCCGGAGTTACGCACGGCGAAACGCTCGCCCGCGCGGCCTGCGGCGTACAGACGACCACCGGTCGCGCCGTACAGGCAGGTGTTGCCGATAATACTGGCTTCATGGCTGCGGAACGCAGAGCCCACCGGCGGACGAATGGCCAGCAGACCGCCCGCCATGCCTTTCCCGACGTAGTCGTTGGCGTCGCCAGTCAGATGCAGTTCCACGCCGCCGGCGTTCCACACGCCGAAGCTCTGGCCCGCGGTGCCGCTAAAGTGAGCGACGATCGGGTCGCCCGCCAGTCCCTGGTCGCCATGGGTCTGGGCGATATACCCGGACAGCGAGGCCCCCACGGAGCGGTCGGTGTTACGGATATCAAACCAGAACGTCTTGCTCTGCTTTTCATCCACGTACGGTTTCGCCTGCTGCAGCAGCTGGGCGTTGAGCACGCCGTTATCGAACGGTGGGTTGTTCTCGGTGCAGTACAGCGCTTTGCCCGGATGCGGCTCTGCGGTCTCCAGCAGTTTACCCAGATCCAGTTTCTGCTGCTTGGCGGTGAACCCATCCAGCTCTTTGAGCAGATCGGTGCGGCCAATCAGATCCACCAGACGCTTGACGCCCAGCTGGGCCATCAGCTCGCGGGTCTCACGGGCGATAAATTCAAAGTAGTTGGTCACTTTGAACGGCAGACCGTGATAGTGATTCTTACGCAGTTTGTCATCCTGGGTCGCCACGCCGGTAGCGCAGTTGTTCAGGTGGCAAATACGCAGGTATTTACAGCCCAGCGCGACCATCGGGCCGGTACCGAAACCGAAGCTCTCCGCGCCGAGGATCGCCGCTTTGATGATATCGAGACCGGTTTTCAGGCCGCCATCCACCTGCAGACGGATCTTATGACGCAGACCGTTGGCAACCAGCGCCTGCTGGGTTTCCACCAGGCCGAGCTCCCACGGACAGCCGGCATATTTCACCGAAGAGAGCGGGCTCGCCCCGGTGCCGCCGTCGTAGCCGGCGATGGTGATCAGGTCGGCATAGGCTTTGGCCACGCCGGTGGCGATGGTGCCAACGCCCGGCTCAGAAACCAGTTTGACCGAAATCATCGCTTTCGGATTGACCTGCTTGAGGTCGAAAATCAGCTGCGCCAGATCCTCGATAGAGTAGATATCGTGGTGCGGCGGTGGGGAAATCAGCGTGACGCCCGGTACCGAATAGCGCAGTTTGGCGATGTACGGGGTGACTTTATCACCCGGCAGCTGGCCACCTTCACCCGGTTTCGCCCCCTGGGCGACTTTGATCTGGATGACGTCGGCATTGACCAGGTAGGCTGGGGTGACGCCGAAGCGGCCGGAAGCGACCTGCTTGATGCGCGACACTTTATTAGTGCCGTAGCGCGCCGGGTCTTCACCGCCTTCACCGGAGTTGGAGAAGCCGCCGATGCTGTTCATCGCTTCCGCCAGCGACTCGTGCGCTTCCGGGCTCAGGGCGCCGATCGACATCGCCGCGGTATCGAAGCGTTTAAACAGCTCCTTCGCCGGCTCTACTTCGTCGATGCTGATAGCGTCTTCGCCTGGGTTGAGCGCCAGCAGGTCGCGCAGCGTGGCCGCTGGACGTTCGTTAACCAATTTCGCGTATTGTTGATAATCGCTGTATTCGCCGCTCTGCACGGCCTGCTGCAGGGTGCGCACCACGTCCGGGTTGTAGGCATGATATTCGCCGCCGTGCACATATTTCAGCAAACCGCCCTGGGCCAGTGGCTTACGCGCCAGCCAGGCGCGTTTCGACAGATTCAGCAGATCCTGCTGGAAGTCGTCGAAGCTGGCGCCGCCGATGCGGCTGACCACGCCCTGGAAGCAGAGCTCGGAGACATCGCGATGCAGACCGACCGCTTCGAACAGCTTCGAGCAGCGGTAGGAGGCGATGGTCGAGATCCCCATCTTGGACATGATCTTATACAGACCTTTGTTGATACCGTTGCGATAGTTCAGCATCACCGCACGGTACGGTTTATCGATGGCTTTGCTGTCGACCAGCTTCGCCAGCGTTTCGTAGGCGAGGTATGGATAGATAGCCGTCGCCCCAAAGCCGAGCAGCACGGCGAAGTGGTGCGGATCGCGGGCGCTGGCGGTTTCAACGATGATGTTGGCATCGCAGCGCAGGCTTTTATCGACCAGACGGGTCTGGATCGCGCCAACGGCCATCGGCGCCGGTACCGGCAGACGGTCTTTGGCGATGTTGCGGTCAGAGAGCACCAGCAGCACGGTGCCGTCGCGCACCATTTGCTCCGCTTTATCGCACAGCGCTTTCACCGTCTCGCTGAGGGAGGCCTCTGCCGGGTTGAACGTGATATCGAGGACGTCGGCGCGATAGTGCTCTTCTTCCATCGTCGTCAGCTGTTTAAAATCGGAGTACAGCAGGATCGGCGATTTGAAGCTCAGACGATGCGCCTGGCCTTCCGCTTCGCAGAAGACGTTCATTTCGCGACCGATGCTGGTAGCCAGCGACATGACGTGCGCTTCGCGCAGCGGGTCGATCGGCGGGTTAGTCACCTGGGCGAACTGCTGACGGAAGTAATCGTAGATAATGCGCGGCTGGCTGGAGAGCACGGCGAAAGGCGTGTCATCGCCCATCGAACCGACTGCTTCCTGGCCATTTTCGCCGAGCACGCGCAGGACGGAGTCCAGCTCTTCCGCGCTGTAGTTAAACTGTTTCTGGTAGCTGGCGAGCGTGTCGTCATCCAGCTGGCGGCTGCCAACCTCTTCGTCCGGCAGATCTTCGAACGGCACCAGGCGACGAACGTTTTTCTCCATCCACTCTTTATACGGATGGCGGCTCTTCAGATCGTCATCGGTTTCCGCTGAGTGCAGAATGCGTCCGGCACGGGTATCGATAACCATCAGCTCGCCCGGGCCCACGCGGCCTTTCTCGACCACTTCGTCAGGCTGGTAATCCCAGATGCCGACTTCGGAGGCGCAGGTGATGAGCTTATCTTTGGTAATGACGTAGCGCGCCGGGCGCAGACCGTTACGGTCGAGGTTACAGGCCGCGTAGCGGCCATCGGACATGACGATGCCCGCCGGGCCGTCCCACGGCTCCATATGCATGGAGTTAAAGTCGAAGAACGAACGCAGCTCCGGATCCATATCCGGGTTGTTCTGCCAGGCTGGCGGCACCAGCAGACGCATGGCGCGCACGATGTCCATCCCGCCGGCCAGCAGCAGCTCCAGCATGTTGTCCATGGAACTGGAGTCGGAGCCGGTTTCGTTAACGAACGGCGCGGCGTCGTGCAGGTCTGGGATCAGCGGGGTCTGGAACTTATAGGTACGGGCGCGGGCCCACTGGCGGTTGCCGGTAATGGTGTTAATTTCACCGTTGTGCGCCAGGTAGCGGAACGGCTGCGCCAACGGCCAGCGTGGTACGGTGTTGGTGGAGAAGCGCTGGTGGAACAGGCAGATAGCCGACTCCAGGCGCAGGTCCGCAAGGTCCAGGTAGAAGCGCGGCAAATCCGCCGGCATACACAGACCTTTATAGATGTTGACCAGATTGGACAAGCTACAAACGTAGAAATCTTTGTCTTCCTGCAGGCGTTTTTCAATGCGACGACGCGCAATAAACAGACGGCGCTCCATATCGCGCGGGCGCCAGCCAGCCGGGGCGTTGACAAAGATTTGCTCAATACGGGGCAGCGAGGAGAGGGCGATTTCACCGAGCACGCCTTCGTTGGTCGGCACATCGCGCCAGCCGACAATCGACAGGGTCTCAAGCTGAAGTTCTTCTTCAACGATGCGGCGCGCCGCTTTAGCCAGCTCAGGATCTTTATTCAGGAACAGCATCCCAACGGCGTAGTTTTTGGCTAAACGCCAGCCGCGCTCTTCGGCAACGATGCGGAAGAAACGATCGGGTTTTTGCAGCAGCAGACCGCAACCGTCGCCGGTTTTACCATCGGCAAGGATTGCGCCACGGTGCTGCATGCGGGCCAGTGCGTGTATTGCGGTTCGCACTACCTTGTGGCTAGGTTCGCCTTCTATGTGGGCGATCAGGCCGAAACCACAGTTATCCCTCTCAAGGGATTTGTCGTACAACATATCAGTGAACCTCCCCAGGCTCTACGGACACCCTCCGATACCGATTGCGCACAGGCACAGAAAGAGCATGGCGACGGGGTTTACACCTCGCATTCGCCCTCTTTAAATCCTTTTCGCATCGGTACACAAGTTTGAGGACTTGCTGTTAAGAGGGAATCTCAATTACTGCATAAATATGATGAGCAGAGTGCTCATCCAGAAAGCTTCCAGCGGATTCCCAACTTATCGGGAATCCACACTTACGTCAAATGGCAATCTTATTAATACAAAAATGTGCTATACACAAGTTAACTAATTGTTATTAAAGAAAATAATGGCAATTTTTATGCTTTGAATACGCCTGCTGGTGGTGCGGATAGTGTGATCTGTCTCACTGTGCACGCGGCTTTGCATTACCAATATGCGCTGAAATATATTTCATTATTAGCATATTTGACTGCAATATTTTTAACTACTGGACATTAATACCGTTTTTTACCAGAAAGCAGATTAGGGCAATGCGAAGATAAAATATAAGGAAAACTCATCACCTGGTGGTTGAATGAAATTGCAGTAATCTTGATTGTTTATGCAATAGGGTTGGTCGCCGCGCTGACGATTGATCCAGGTCATCGCCGTCGGTGACGAAAAGTGGCAGGCTTGGCCCCCTTTGTTGAGGGCGGTCTATCAGATTATGCAGTTACAGAAATTAGTCAATATGTTTGGTGGGGATCTTATGCGTCGCTATGGCGAAAAGGTCCATAAGCTAACGCTGCACGGCGGTTTTAGCTGCCCAAACCGCGACGGCACGCTGGGCCGCGGCGGTTGCACTTTCTGTAACGTGGCATCGTTTGCCGATGAGGCGCAGCAGCATCGCTCTATCGCCGAACAGCTCGCTCATCAGGCGCAGCTCGTCAACCGGGCGAAGCGCTATCTGGCCTATTTTCAGGCCTACACCAGCACCTTCGCTGAAGTACAGGTGCTCCGTTCAATGTATCGTCAGGCCGTCAGTGCCGCAAATATCGTTGGCCTGTGCGTCGGCACCCGCCCGGACTGCGTTCCGCAGGCGGTCCTTGACCTGCTGAGTGAATACCATCAGCAAGGGTATGAGGTATGGCTGGAGCTGGGGCTGCAAACTGCTCATGATAAGACCCTGCATCGCATTAACCGTGGACACGATTTCGCCTGTTATCAGCGTACCGCGCGCCTGGCGCGAGAGCGGGGCCTGAAAGTCTGTGCGCATCTGATCGTCGGTCTGCCCGGAGAGAGCCAGGGGCATTGTCTGCAGACGCTGGAGCAGGTAGTGGCGACCGGCGTGGATGGGATCAAATTGCATCCACTGCATATTGTGAAAGGCAGCATTATGGCCAAAGCGTGGCAGGCCGGGCGTCTCGATGGCATTGAGCTGGAGGCGTATACCGTCACCGCTGGAGAGATGATCCGCCATACGCCGCCGGAGGTGATCTACCACCGTATTTCCGCCAGCGCCCGTCGGCCCACGCTGTTGGCGCCGCTGTGGTGTGAAAATCGCTGGACCGGCATGGTTGAACTGGATCGTTATCTGAATCAGCAGGGCGCTCAGGGCTCGGCGCTGGGCCGTAGCTGGGTTGCTCCCCAGGCTGAGTGAGAAGTACGAGCGTGATGTCCGGAACAATGCGCGGACATCGCGCTCCTGCCATTTATGCCTGGCTGGCTTTCATCGTCACACGCGGAGTTTTGATCACGAACAGCACCAGCAGGGCGCCAAGCGCGGCGATAGTGCCGGCGAGAACGAAAGCGCTGTCAAATTTACCAGTAGACTGCACGATATAGCCGGTAACAATCGGCCCCACGATGCCGGAGACGCTGCCGATAAGATGGATAAAGCCGCTGGCGCCGCCGACGCGGGATTTATGCACCACGTCCTGGATAATCGCCCAGTAGATCGCCCCGGTTACATAGAGGAAAAAGATGGAGACCGACATCAGCAGAACGGCAGGCACGACGCTGCTGACGGTACCCGCCAGTCCCACGCAGATAGCGGCCATCAGCAGGCATACCACCAGCACAATTTTGCGCGACAGCAGCAGGCGCCCGGTGAGTTTAAAAATTTTATCGGAAATATAGCCCCCAAGCGCCAGACCGACAAAGCCGACTATCCATGGGATCATAGTGGTAAGGCTCATCTGTTTAATATCCAGATGGTGCTGTTGTACCAGATAGGACGGGAACCAGCTGAGAAAGAAAAACAGAATATAGTTGTAGCAGAAGAAGGCAAAGGCCGTTACCAGAATAATTGGCTGTTTCAAATAATAACCCAGCGAGTGAGCTGTTTGATTTTCTATTGTTTCCAGCGCGACTTCTTCTTCTTTCATTTTATTAATCAGCTTAAGTTCTTCCTGGCTGACTTTTTTGTGCTTTTCGGGCGAATTAGCGGCAATGAAAAACCACGCTATCATCCATACAATACCGATAGCGAAAATAATCATAAAAGCCGGGCGCCAGCCGAATGCCAGGGCCAGGTAACCGACGATGGGGCCGGCGACCGCGCCGCCCAGCGGAGAGCCTGCGCTGAGAAAGCCGACGGCGGTAGCCGCTTGCTTTTTAGGAAACCAGCCGTTGATCATCTTGTTCGCCGATGCGCAGATCGGGCCTTCCGCCATCCCGAAAAGCACCCGCAGCACCAGCATGGAATAAAAGCCGGTGGCTACCGCGGTTAAGCCGCAAAACAGCGACCACAGACCGACCGCCAGGCCCATTACCAGCGTTGCGCCAAACTTATCCACGGCCAAACCGCCAATAAAATTAAATACCGCGTAGCCGAAGAAAAAGCTGCCGAAAATAATGCCGAATTGTTCAGCGTTAAGTGCAAGGTCCTTTTCAATCATCGGGACCGTAATGGATAATGCCACCCGGTCCAGATAATTTATCATATATACTAAAAATAATAACAGGACGATAATCCAGCGGATATTTTTTCCCATGATAACACCATGCTCATTATATTATTTATATCAGGCGCGGCGGATACGCAGATATCCGTCGGCCGTTATTCTATACGATGCCGGTTTAACCCAGCTGCAGCAGCACTTTGCAGCAGGTCTTACGGTCGTTAGCAAAAATCTCCATGGCCTCTTTCACCTGCTCCAGCGGCATACAATGGGTGATTAACGCCTCCGGACGAATAAGGCCTTTCTGCATCCAGTCGATGACCAGCGGAAAACGCCCGCTGTTGAGCCGGGAGGAGAAAATAGAAATTTCTTTACTGGTGATGCTTTGCTGAGTGAGGGTTGAGGCCTCGCCGGAGAAACCGAGTATACCGATGCGGGCGGCGGGGGAGGCGAGGAGAATGGCTTCCTGCAGGATCGCCGGGTGGCAGGCGGCATCAATGACCAGCGTGGGGGCAAGCTGCCGCTGCGCCAGCTGTTCCGCGAGCGGCTGGTCAGTGTTATCGAGCGTCAGATCGGCGCCGTTTTCCCGGGCCATCTGCAGACGTTCGGCAATGCGATCCACGACGATCACCTGCTTAACGCCATATACCCCCTTTAGCGCCTGAATGATTGTCAGCCCCATCGGGCCAGCGCCGTAAACCAGGGCAATATCTTGCGCCGTGGGCTGCAGCTGGGCGGTAATATTTGCCGCGATGGTAAAAGGCTCAACCATCGTTGCCTGACGGTCGCTGATAGCCTCGGGGATGCGCCAGGCATTTTTCGCCGGCACGCAGGCATAGTCGCTAAATCCCCCGTCGCGGTGAACTCCTATGACCTGGAGCTGCGTACAGACATTCGGCCTTCCTACCGAGCAAGGATAACAATGGCCGCAGCTGACAACGGGGTCCACCGCGACACGCTCGCCGATGCGTGCCGGAGATACCTGCTCGCCGACGGCGTCGATGATGCCATAGAATTCATGGCCGATGACGCGGGGATATTTCGCGAAAGGGTTGTGGCCGTGATAGATGTGTACATCGGAACCACAGATCCCGGCAAAAGCAATTTTCACCCGTACTTCATGGGCGCCCGGAACTGGAACCGGACGTGATTCAATGTTCAGTTGGCCAGGCTCTTTGACGACGACGCTTCTCATTTTGATTCCTTCCATTGTCTTTTTTCTGAACAAATTACGCTACTTTTATTACCATACAAGTATGCAAAAGATCATAATCAGGCCTGGATCACATTTGAGGAAGCTCGGCAGAAAAAGCCATGGCATGATTAATCTATTGAAATAAATTGAAAAAAATTATGAATGCGCCGACGCATTCACCGCTGGCGAGCCGGTCGGCAGGAATGTGATCGCTATCACGACAGCCAACGCTCAATCATCTATGATTACTGGTATGGTAGTAGGGTAAATTAAACTAAGTTGAGCAGGTGAAGACAATGCAGATGACAATGCGCTGGTTTGGACCAGAGGAAGACAAGATTTCATTAGAACATATTCGCCAGGTGCCTGGCGTTGAGGGGGTGGTCGGCGCGCTCTACGACGTCGCGGTGGGCGAAGTATGGCCGGTGGATAAAATTGAGCGTCTGGTCGGTCAGGCCCATGCCGCAGGCCTGAAAATGGAGGTGATAGAGAGCGTCAACATCCATGACGACATCAAAATCGGCCTACCTACCCGTGAGCGCTATATTGCCAACTACCAGCAGACCATCCGCAACCTTGCCCGCTTTGGCGTTAAAGTCATCTGCTATAACTTCATGCCGGTTTTCGACTGGATGAAGACGGATATGAACTACGTCCTGCCGGATGGCTCGCTGACGATGGCGTTTGAGAAGAAAGATATCGATAAGCGGCTGGAAGACGTGGTGAAGGAGGTGCTTGAGAATTCAAACGGCTTCGCCTTGCCGGGCTGGGAGCCGGAACGGCTGGCGGAGGTGCAGACCCTGTTTGCCAAATATAGCGCGGTGGATGATCAGAAGCTGCGGGAGAACCTGGTTTATTTTCTGCAGGCGGTGATCCCGGTTTGCGAAGAGGTTGGGGTGAAAATGGCGATCCACCCGGACGACCCGCCGTACTCCATTTTTGGCCTGCCGCGGGTGGTCAAAAACCGCGACGATCTGGACTGGATCTGCCGGGCCGTCGATTCACCCGCCAACGGCATTACGCTCTGCACCGGCTCGATTGCCGAAGATCCTGATAATGACGTGTACGCCATCCTGGCCGAATTTACGCGGCGTAAGCGAATTCATTTTGCCCACGTCCGCAATATAAAGCTGATGCAGGATAAAGACTTTTACGAGTGCGCCCATCCGTCAGAGTACGGCTCCCTGGATATGTACAAAGTGATGCAAGCGCTGTATGACAACGGATTCGACGGCTATATTCGCCCGGATCATGGTCGCTTTATCTGGGGAGAGACCGGACGGCCGGGCTATGGCCTGTTCGACCGCGCCCTTGGCGTGACCTACCTGAAAGGACTCTGGGAGGCGTTAAGCAAGCGTTAATCCCTCTCCTGATCCCCCTCTTTTGCGGCTGGTTCGCCTCAGCGGCCGGCCGCCGTATCGACTCCTGCCCGCATTTTTTGCACAACTTACAGCGCATTGCTCAGAATTGAGTATTATTGTGCGGAGTTGTCGTGAAGGAATCCCCTATGAAGCAAATTCGTATGCTGGCGCAGTATTATGTCGACCTGATGATGAAGCTGGGTCTGGTCCGCTTTTCGATGCTGTTGGCTCTTGCGCTGGTGGTGCTGGCCATCGTGGTACAGATGGCGGTTACCATGGTGCTGCATGGCCAGGTTGAAAGTATCGACGTTATCCGCTCTATCTTCTTTGGCCTGCTGATCACGCCTTGGGCGGTCTACTTTCTCTCGGTGGTGGTGGAGCAGCTCGAAGAGTCCCGTCAGCGTCTTTCGCGGCTGGTGGACAAGCTGGAGGAGATGCGTGAGCGCGATCTAAAGTTGAACGTCCAACTGAAAGATAACATCGCGCAGTTGAATCAGGAGATTGGCGAACGTGAAAAAGCGGAAGCCGAGCGCGAAACCACCCTCGAGCAGTTGAAGATTGAGATGAAAGAGCGTGAAGAGACGCAGATCCAGCTCGAACAGCAATCCTCCTTTCTGCGCTCTTTCCTTGATGCTTCCCCGGACCTGGTCTTCTATCGCAATGAGGATAAGGAGTTTTCAGGCTGTAACCGGGCGATGGAGCTGCTGACCGGCAAAAGCGAGAAACAGCTGATCCACCTCAAACCGCAGGACGTCTATAGCGAAGAGGCGGCGGAAAAGGTACTGGAGACCGACGAGAAGGTGTTCCGCCATAATGTATCGCTGACCTATGAGCAGTGGCTGGACTATCCCGATGGCCGCAAAGCGTGCTTTGAAATCCGCAAGGTCCCCTACTACGATCGCGTCGGTAAGCGTCGCGGCCTGATGGGCTTCGGCCGCGATATCACCGAACGTAAACGCTATCAGGACGCTCTTGAGCGCGCCAGCCGGGATAAAACCACCTTTATTTCCACCATCAGTCATGAGCTGCGTACCCCGCTAAACGGGATCGTCGGGCTGAGCCGAATTTTGCTGGATACCGAACTGACCAGCGAGCAGGAAAAATACCTGAAAACTATCCATGTCTCGGCGGTGACGCTGGGGAATATCTTCAATGATATTATCGACATGGACAAAATGGAGCGCCGCAAGGTGCAGCTCGATAACCAGCCGGTGGACTTCACCAGCTTCCTTGCCGACCTTGAAAACCTATCCGGCCTGCAGGCACAGCAAAAGGGGCTGCGCTTTGTGCTGGAGCCGAGCCTGCCGCTGCCGCATAAGGTAATCACGGATGGGACCCGCCTGCGGCAGATCCTGTGGAATCTTATCAGTAACGCCGTGAAGTTTACCCCGCAGGGCGGAGGGGTGAACGTCCGCGTGCGCTATGACGAAGGCGATATCCTGCACTTCGAAGTGGAAGACTCCGGAATTGGTATTCCTGAAGCGGAACAGGACAAAATTTTCGCCATGTATTACCAGGTCAAAGACAGCCACGGCGGCAAACCGGCCACCGGAACCGGGATTGGTCTCGCCGTCTCGCGTCGCCTGGCGCGTAATATGGGCGGTGATATCAGCGTTACCAGCCAGCCGGGTAAAGGGGCGACCTTTACGCTTACTGTCCATGCGCCTGCCATTGCGGAAGAAGTGGAAGATACGCTGGCGGAAGACGACATGCCATTACCGGCGCTCAACGTGCTGCTGGTTGAGGACATTGAGCTCAACGTTATTGTGGCCCGTTCAGTGCTGGAAAAACTGGGTAACAGCGTTGATGTGGCGATGACCGGGAAAGCCGCGCTGGAGATGTTTGAGCCAGGCGAATATGACCTTGTGCTGTTGGATATTCAGTTACCGGACATGACCGGACTGGATATTTCCCGGGAACTGAAACAGCGCTTTGCCGCTGACGAGCTACCGCCGCTGGTCGCCCTGACCGCCAACGTGCTGAAGAATAAGAAAGAGTATCTCGACGCCGGAATGGACGATGTGTTGAGTAAGCCGCTATCGGTGCCAGCGCTGACGGCCATGATCAAGAAATTCTGGGATGCACCGGATGAGGAAGCGCAGGAAGCGCCGGCGGCCGATCTGCATAAAGCCGACGCGGTGCTGGATACCGATATGCTGGAGCAATATATCGAGCTGGTGGGACCGAAGCTTATCAACGATGGTCTCGCGGTGTTTGAGAAGATGATGCCGGGCTACATGTCCGTTCTGGAGTCTAATCTGACCGCCCGCGACCAAAAAGGGATTGTCGAAGAGGGGCATAAGATCAAAGGGGCGGCCGGTTCTATCGGACTGCGCCACATCCAGCAGCTGGGCCAGCAGATCCAGACTCCGGATCTGCCTGCCTGGTCTGATAATGTCGCTGAATGGGTTGAAGAGATGAAATCCGAGTGGCAAAACGATGTAGCGGTACTGAAGGCGTGGGTGGCGAAAGCCAGCAAAAAATGACCCCGGACAGACCGGGGTGCGCGAATACTGCGCCAACACCAGGGAACTGGTGGTTGAGCCAGTGTTGTTTGAGTGATGTTGTTACGTGGCGCAACCGAAGAAGTGGATTGCTCGCTCATTAAGATAGCAAAGCTTAACTAATTTGTTACATGAATCAGTAAAATATGTGAAGCATAGCGAGTTAATCGACATTTTTGACTGGTTTCAGCGAGTTGCATGGAGGAGCGAAAGCGATGAAAAAAATTGGTGTGGTACTGGGCGGCTGCGGCGTGTACGACGGCAGTGAAATCCATGAGGCGGTGATTACCCTGCTGGCGATCGCGCGCAACGGCGCGCAGGCAGTGTGCTTTGCGCCCGATAAACCGCAGCGCGATGTCATCAACCATCTAACCGGGGAGGCGATGCCAGAGCAGCGCAATGTGCTGGTGGAAGCAGCGCGTATCGCCCGCGGCGACATCCTGCCGCTGGCGCAGGCGCGTGCGGAGACGCTGGAGGCGCTGATCGTCCCTGGCGGCTTCGGCGCGGCGAAAAATCTAAGCAGCTTCGCCGCCGAGGGCCGCGAATGCCAGGTGGATCCCGATCTGCGGGCCCTGGCGCTGACGATGCATCAGGCCGGCAAGCCGCTGGGCTTTATGTGCATTGCCCCGGCGATGCTGCCGAAGATCTTTGCGTTTCCGCTGCGGATGACCATTGGGACCGATCTTGATACCGCCGATGTGGTGGAAGAGATGGGGGCAGAGCACGTGCCTTGCCCGGTCGACGACATCGTGGTGGATGAAGACAACAAAGTGGTCACCACTCCGGCGTATATGCTGGCGGAGGACATTGCGCAAGCCGCCACCGGAATTGAGAAGCTGGTGGCCCGCGTGCTGGCGCTGAGCGCATGAGGCTCCGCGTTGCGCCCCTTGCGCTATTAAAACGTCTGGCATTGCGTCTGCTGCTGATCGCCGCCGTCCTCTGGGGCGGGGGGATCGCGCTGTTTAGCGTGCTGCCGGTGCCGTTTTCGGCGGTGATGCTTGAGCGGCAGGTGAGCGCCTGGCTGTCCGGTGATTTCCATTATCTGGCGCATTCCGACTGGGTTGCCATGGATAAGATCTCCCCATGGATGGGGCTGGCGGTGATTGCCGCCGAAGATCAGAAGTTCCCGGAACACTGGGGGTTCGACGTGTCGGCGATTGAGAAAGCGCTGGCGCACAATGAACGTCACGAGACCCGCATCCGCGGCGCGTCAACGCTGTCGCAGCAGACGGCGAAAAACCTGTTTTTATGGGATGGCCGCAGCTGGCTGCGTAAGGGGCTGGAAGCCGGGCTGACTGTCGGGATCGAAACCGTGTGGAGTAAAAAGCGGATCCTGACCGTCTACCTGAATATTGCCGAGTTCGGCGATGGGATATTTGGTGTGGAAGCGGCCGCCCAGCGCTATTTTCATAAACCCGCCAGTCAGCTGACGCCGGGGGAAGCGGCTCTGCTGGCCGCGGTGCTGCCGAACCCGATCCGCTATCGCGCCGATGCGCCGTCAGGCTATGTGCGCAGTCGTCAGGCCTGGATCTTACGCCAGATGCGACAGCTGGGCGGGGAAGGGTTCATGCGCGAGCATAAGCTCTATTAGCAGGTTACTCCGGCGCCGGGGCTGGTACAGTCGCCAGTCGTCCGTCGCCGGGAAGCGTCACGTTTAGTCTTCGTCAAAGCCAGCGTTAAACAGGGCAATCACCGCGGCGAGGGCTTCAACTTCCTGCGGACCGCTGGCCTCCACCTCTATCTGTCGCCCTTTCGCCGAGTCCAGCATCAGCAGGGCAATCACGCTGTTGGCTTCCGCCTCCGTGCCTTCATCGTTGCGCAGCAGTACTTCGGCATCGAAATTCTGCATCAGTTCGAACAGCTTCATCGCCGGGCGGGCGTGCATGCCCAGCTTATTGGTGATTTCAACGGTCTGCTTTACGGTCATGATTTACGTTTTTCCAGCGTCCGATGACGAGACTGCACGTTCTTGCCGCGCGAGCGGAAGTAGTCAGCCAGTTGTTCAGCAATATAAACCGAACGATGTTTACCGCCGGTACAGCCAATGGCCACCGTCAGATAGCTGCGATTGTTGGTCTCCAGCATCGGTAACCATAGCTCAAGATAGCTTCGGGTCTGATAAATAAAGTTGTGCACTTCGGTGTGCCGATCGAGGAAGGCGGCCACTGGTTTATCCAGGCCGGTCATTGGACGCAGTTTCGGATCCCAGTGCGGGTTGGGCAGAAAGCGCACGTCAAAGACGTAATCGGCATCGATCGGAATACCGTGCTTGAAGCCGAAGGATTCGAAGACCATCGTCAGTTCACGCTCGCGTTTACCCAGCAGTCGGGTACGCAGCATCTCGGCCAGCTCATGCACCGACATTTCCGACGTATCGACGATCAGATCGGCGCGGGAGCGCAGGGGCTCCAGCAGATCGCTCTCTTCGTCGATGGCGCTTTCCAGCGACAGATTCTTGCTGGAGAGCGGGTGCAGACGACGGGTGTCGCTGTACCGGCGGATCAGGGTATTGCGGTCGGCATCAAGGAACAGCAGCTGCGGAGAAAAACATTCCGGCAGATTCTGCATCGCCTGCTCGAAGATCTCCGGGGATTCCGGCATGTTACGCACGTCGATGCTGACGGCCGCGGAGATATTACGGTCAGCCAGCGACCGCGCCAGGTCGGGCAGCAGCACGACCGGCAGGTTATCCACGCAGTAAAAGCCCATATCTTCCAGCGCTCGCAGAGCGACGGATTTCCCCGAGCCCGAGCGGCCGCTGACGATCATCAGTACCATGTACCGTTTCTCCTCAGTACGATAAAGGATAAGGTGCGACTGCCGTTATGCGTCATCGCTGCTTCCTGCTTCGGTGATGATCTCATACAACTCTTCATCGCTCTGCGCCGCGCGCAGGCGACGACAAATCGCTTTGTCCGCCAGCCGTTTGGCCACCAGGGAGAGCGTATGCAGGTGAGTTTTTGTCTGGTCGGCCGGCACCAGCAGCGCGAACAGCAGGTCGACAGGTTGATTGTCGATCGCGTCGAAGGCGATGGGGGTTTCCAGCTGGACAAAAACGCCGACAGCACGCAGCGTATCCTCTTCCAGTTTTCCGTGGGGAATGGCGATACCATTGCCGATCCCGGTACTGCCCATTTTTTCGCGGGTGAGGATCGCTTCGAACACCACCTGCGGCGGCAAACTTAACTGTTTGGCGGCCAGTTCGCTGATGATTTCCAGAGCACGCTTCTTGCTCTGGCAGTGCACCTGGCTACGGGTACATTCCTGGTTCAGGACGTTGCTCAGTTGTAGAGCCGAATCGTTGTTCATCATAATTTCACCTGAGCGCCCCCGCGCCCGTCGCCGATGATATCCAGCGGCGGGCGCAAGGGGGCCCGGACAATTAGTGTTGTTTTAGTTTATCTTTGTGCTTCGTTAACTGTCTTGCCAGCTTGTCGATAAGACCATCGACAGCCGCATACATATCCTGCCCTTCCGCACTGGCATGGATTTCGCCACCGTTGACATGCAGATTCGCGTCCGCAATTTGCGTCACTTTCTCTACTTTTAACACAATATAGACCTGATTGATCCGGTCGAAAAATTGCTCCAGCTTGCTGAACTTCGCCGTAACGAATTCGCGCATCGCAGGCGTAATTTCGACGTTGTGTCCTGTAATGTTGAGCTGCATAGTGTCTTCCTTATCGGTTATGTCAGACCAGTTGTTTACGCTGGTTTGACGGCGGGATGGATAAAGACTCTCTGTACTTCGCGACAGTGCGGCGCGCCACCATAATACCCTGCTCGGACAGCATGGAGGTGAGCTTACTGTCGCTCAACGGCTTCGCGGGGTTTTCCGCGGCGATGAGCTTCTTCACCAGCGCGCGAATAGCCGTCGACGAGGCTTCGCCTCCGCCTTCGGTATTCACATGGCTGGAGAAGAAATACTTCAGTTCAAAAATACCGCGCGGACTGTGCAGATATTTTTGCGTGGTGACACGGGAAATCGTCGATTCATGCATCTCGACGGCCTGGGCGATATCGGCCAGCACCATCGGCTTCATATACTCTTCACCCTGTTCGAAAAAAGCCTGCTGCTGCTCTACGATGCAGCGGCTGACGCGCAGCAGGGTATCGTTGCGGCTTTCCAGACTTTTAATCAGCCAGCGGGCTTCCTGCAGATTGCTGCGAATGAACTGGCCGTCGGCGTCATTGCGGGCGCTGTTGCCCATTGCCGCATACTGCTGATTTATTTTCAACCGTGGAATGCTGTCGGCGTTGAGCTCGACGGTCCAGCGGCCGCTCACCTTGCGCACCAGCACATCCGGGATGACATATTCCGGTTCGCTGGTCTGAATGGACTGGCCAGGGCGAGGATCCAGGGACTGGATCAGGTTGACCGCCTCTTTAAGCACCTCTTCTTTCAGGCGGGTGACTCGCATTAGAGTGCGGAAATCATGGTTGGCCAGCAGATCAAGATGGTCGCTGATAATCAGCCGGGCCTCTTCCAGCCACGGCGTCTCTTTAGCAAATTGCGACAGCTGGATCAGCAGGCAGTCGCGCAGATCTTTCGCTGCGACGCCAACCGGATCAAAACGCTGGATTCGCTTGAGGACCGCTTCCACCTCCTCCAGGCCGATCTCGTCATCGCCGATGCTGTCGACAATATCTTCAATCTGAATCGTGAGGTAGCCCGTATCGTCGACGGCGTCGACGATAGAGGTGGCAATAGCGCGGTCGGTGTCGGTGAAAGGCGTCAGCTCAACCTGCCACATCAGATAGTCCTGCAGCGTCTGGGTGGTCTCGCCTTGATAGACGGGAAGCTCGTCGTCCTGATAGTCGACGCCGTTACCCGACGGCGTGCCAGCGGTATAGATTTCATCCCAGCTGGCATCGAGAGGCAGTTCGTCGGGCATCTCTTTTTGCTCAAGCGCATCGACGGTATCGAGGGACTCGCGGTCCTCCACCTCTTTTGCCTCTACCTCGTCGTGAAGATCGGTTTGCTCAAGCAACGGGTTACTTTCCAGCGCTTGCTGGAGCTCTTGCTGGAGTTCTAACGTGGACAACTGCAGCAAACGAATCGCCTGCTGCAGCTGCGGCGTCATGGCAAGCTGTTGGCTAAGCCTTAATTGCAAACCTTGCTTCATGTTCAGGGTAAATATCTCCGGCTAAAACGTCTGTAACCTCTACCCTATCAGAGTCTGAAGTCTTCCCCAAGATACACGCGCTTAACCTGCTCATCTTCGAGGATCTGCTGCGGTGTACCATGAGCGATAAGGTGTCCCTGACTGACAATATACGCGCGTTCGCAGACCGCGAGGGTCTCACGGACGTTATGGTCGGTAATCAGAACGCCGAGACCGCTGTCGCGCAGGTGCTCAATGATGCGTTTAATATCGATAACGGAGATCGGATCCACGCCGGCAAAGGGTTCATCCAGAAGAATAAATTTCGGATTCGCCGCCAGCGCGCGGGCGATTTCGACGCGGCGGCGTTCACCACCGGAGAGCGCCTGACCGAGGCTGTCGCGCAGGTGCTCAATATGAAACTCTTCCATCAGCTCTTTAGCGCGATCTTCCCGTTGCTCGCTGGTTAAATCGTCACGGATCTGCAGGACCGCCATCAGGTTGTCATAGACGCTGAGGCGACGGAAAATCGACGCTTCCTGCGGCAGATAGCCAATGCCCCGTCGCGCGCGCGCGTGCAGCGGCAGCAGGCTGATATCTTCGTCATCGATGATGATATTGCCTGCGTCGCGGGGCACAATCCCGACCACCATGTAGAAGGTGGTCGTTTTACCGGCGCCGTTCGGGCCGAGCAAGCCGACAATCTCGCCCGAGTTAACGGTGAGACTGACATCTTCCACCACGCGGCGGCCTTTATACGCTTTAGCGAGATTCTTCGCAGTTAAGGTTGCCATAACGGATTAGTTACTCTTCTTTTGCTGGTTGCCGCTTTTGTCCTGCAGCTCGGACGGCACCAGAACGGTGGTGACGCGTCGACCTTTGTCGCTGAAGGCCTGCATTTTTTGCTCTTTCACCAGATAGGTGATCTTGTCGCCCTTGATGTTGCTGTCGAGCTGTTCCAGATAAGCGTTGCCCGTCAGCACGACGTAATCGTTCTGCAGCTCGTAGCGCATTTTCGACGCCCGGCCTTTTACCGGCTTGCCGTTATCCTGCATCTGATAGAAAGTAGCCGGGTTACCGAAACCTTCGATCACCTCTTTGCCTTTCTCGTTGCCTGGACGGGTGACCACCACTTTATCAGCGTTAATCTTGATCGTCCCCTGGGTCACGACCACGTTACCGGTGAAGGTGACGACATTGCCCTGCATGTCCAGCGACTGCTGATCGGATTCGATATGGATCGGCTGATCGGTATCGCCCGTCTTGGCGAGGGCCGGCAGGCTGGCGGCCAGTAACGCGCCGGCGAGCGCAATCTTAAGGCTGAGTTTGTTTGTTCTGAATTTCATAAGAGGTTCTCACCTTTTCAATCAGCTCGGCATTTTTGCTGCGAAGGTTTCCACGCATTTTCAGGCCGCTGGAATTAAATGTGGTGCCGTATAACGTCACCATGTCATCGGAGGTAACGTCCTGCGTTACCAGATTTATCTGGGCGTTATCCGTCGTAATTTTGCGCAGTTGAGAATCTGGCGCGAGCGCATTCACCTCAACGTGCCCGTAAAGATAGAGCATCCGGTCATTCGTCAGCTTCGCTTTGTCTGCTCTGACCGACCAGGTAGGCACCTTGTTAGTATCAAAGGTGGTCATCACCGGTTTGGTAAACCAGGAGACCTCCTGATCGGAAAAATATTCCACGTGCTCGGCAATCAGCCGATAGCTCAGGGCGCCTTCCGGACTGTATACCACGGTGTCGGTATGTTCGCTTTTATACGTAGGGTCGTTAGGATTGACCTCCGGCTGGGCCGTGTCGTCCGTATTCGCCAGATTCAGGCCGATAAGGATCAGCGCGAGCAGCGACAGTAAAATGATAACCCAACGTCTGGTTTTACTCATATTGATTGCCCTTTGGCCTCATCCAACTTGCCCTGCGCCAATAGTAACAAATCGCAGACTTCGCGTACCGCGCCGCGTCCGCCGTTAATTCGCGTGACATAATTCGCCCGCGGTAGCAGCAGCGGATGCGCATCGGCGACGGCGACGCTAAGGCCCACTTCGGCCATCACCGGCCAGTCAATCAGATCGTCGCCGATGTAGGCGACTTCTTCCGGCCGCACGTGCAGTTTGTCCGTCAGATCGCGGAACGCCAGCAGCTTGTCCGACTGCCCCTGGTACAAATGCGTAATGCCCAGCGTCTGACAGCGATCTTCTACCAGTTTAGCTTTTCGCCCGGTAATAATCGCCACTTCAATACCCGAGGTCAGCGCGCAGCGGATACCATAGCCATCACGGACGTTAAACGCTTTCAGCTCCTCGCCGTGATTACCCATATAGATAAGCCCGTCGGATAATACACCGTCGACATCAAGGATCAGTAGACGGATCTTCGCCGCGCGATCGACAAACGCCTGGCTTACCGGCCCGTAGCAGGTCGCTAACTGAGCATCAGCATTATTCATTATTTTTTCCTTACTTACACTACGCCCGCGCGCAGCAGATCGTGCATATGTACCACACCCAGCAGATGGTCGCCATCGGCAACCAGCACGCAGGTGATATGACGGGATTGCATCAGGTTTAGCGCATCCACCGCCAGAGTGCCGGGGCGGATGCGGATACCTCCCCGGGTCATGACGTCGGCAATGCTGGCATCGCGCATATCAACGCCGGTATCGAAGACCCGGCGCAGGTCACCGTCGGTAAAGATACCGATGATGTTCATATCGTCATCGCAGATAGCGGTCATGCCTAAATTTTTACGCGTGATTTCCAGCAGCGCATCGCGCAGGGTCGCCTGCAGGCCGACGTGCGGGATTTCATCACCGGTATGCATAATATCATTGACCCGCAGCAACAGCTTACGGCCGAGTGCGCCGCCCGGATGCGACAGGGCGAAATCCTCAGCGGTAAAGCCGCGGGCTTCCAGCAGGGCGACGGCGAGGGCATCACCTATCACCAGCGCGGCGGTGGTGCTCGACGTGGGCGCCAGTCCTAACGGGCAGGCCTCCTTCGGCACTTTCACGCACAGATGGATATCCGCCGCGCGCGCCATGCTGCTCTCCGGCCGGCTGGTGATACAGATAAGCTTCACCTGCTGGCGCTTGAGGACCGGGATCAGCGCGAGGATTTCATTCGATTCGCCGGAGTTCGACAGCGCAATTACCACATCCTGCGGGGTGACCATACCTAAATCACCGTGCGCCGCTTCGCCGGGGTGGACAAAAAATGCCGAGGTGCCGGTACTGGCGAAGGTTGCCGCCATTTTGCGGCCGATGTGGCCGGATTTGCCCATCCCCATCACCACGACTTTCCCGCCGCAGCGGAAAATCGTTTCGCAGGCATGGGTAAAGTCTTCATTTATGTATTGATCGAGCTGGGCCAGACCTTCACGTTCAATTTCCAGCACCTGACGGCCTGCCTGTTGAAAGTCAAAATCCGTGGGCAAATCTATTTGCGACATGATGTTATCCCGAATCATTCAGCGAAGAGCGGTGCTGTCCAAAACAGCATCGCCAACCAAACCACAAAGCCGCCGACCAGCAGCGCGCCAACCAGTCGTCCCGGCTGCTGCTGACGGCGCCAGCACAGCACTGCGAAGATCAGGCTGACCAGCAGCATCACGCCATAATCGCGAGTGAAGGCTTCGGTCGCAAAGCTCCCCGGCGCGATCAGCGCCGGTAAACCCAGCACCAGTGCGATATTGAGGATATTGGCGCCGATGATATTGCCGATGGCAATATCATCTTCCCCTTTCCGCGCCCCGGCGATGGCGGTGGCCAGCTCCGGCAGGCTGGTGCCTATCGCCACCACCGTCAGGCCGACGGTCAGTTCGCTGATGGCGAAATAGTTTGCCAGCACTGTACTGTTATCCACCACCATGCGGGTCGCCATCGGCATGACGATCATCGCTACCCCTAACCAGAGCAGGGCGACCGGCAGCGACCCTTCGCGTGGCAGCTCCGCCAGCTGTTCGCGGGTCAGGCTATCGCTTCCCTGGCGCTCCGCCAGACGAGCGATTTTGATGGTGAACAGCAGCCACAGAAGCGCTAACGCCAGTAAAAATAGCCCGTCGAGACGGGTCAGTTGTCCATCGTAGAGCACCAGTCCCGCCAGCACGCTGACCAGCAACATTAGCGGTAATTCGCGGCGCAGAATATCAGAATGCACGGTAAATGGCCTGAGTAAGGCGGCGAGACCGAGGATCAATAAGATATTGGTGATATTAGATCCGAGCGCGGTGCCGACCGCCAGATCGGCCTGCCCGTGCAGCGAGGCCGCGGTGGCGACCATGATCTCAGGCAGGCTGGTGCCGATACTGACCACTGTCATGCCGATGATCAGCGGCGGGATCCCCAACATACGACACAGGATGGAGGCGGCATAGACCAGACGATCGGCGCTGTAGACAACCAGCAATAAACCAATAATTAACAGAGCCGTCGCTAAGAGCATCTAAAGTCCTTTCTTCAGGTATAATCGTCGCCTCGCTGGGTTATCCCTACGCAGCGTAACGAATTCTTAATTTTGACTTTATGTGTGCCAAAAGTAAAACAAATGCCAGCTTTCGCTAACCTGTGCAGGTAAGATTCTGTAAAAATGTTGTGATTGTGGCGCAAGAAAGGGCCATGCTTGCCCGTCAGGTGTTTAGTAAGGATGATTTTATGAGCCAAACTCAGGCGAATTTAGTTGAAGTGCGCGGTATCCGCTTTTCACGCGGCGATCGTGTGATCTTCGACGACATCTCGCTGTCGGTGCCGCGCGGTAAAATTACTGCGATCATGGGACCTTCGGGGATCGGCAAGACTACCCTGTTACGCCTGATCGGCGGCCAGATCCCGCCGGACAGGGGAGAGATCCTGTTTGATGGCGAGAACGTGCCGCAGATGACGCGTTCGCGTCTTTATACGGTGCGTAAGCGGATGAGCATGCTGTTCCAGTCCGGCGCGCTGTTCACCGATCTCAATGTCTTTGACAACGTTGCCTATCCGCTGCGCGAACATACGCATTTGCCGCCTGCGCTGCTGCATACGACGGTGATGATGAAGCTGGAAGCGGTGGGGCTACGCGGTGCGGCGAAGTTAATGCCTTCTGAGCTTTCCGGTGGGATGGCGCGCCGCGCCGCCCTGGCGAGAGCCATTGCCCTGGAGCCGGATCTGATTATGTTCGACGAACCGTTCGTCGGGCAGGATCCCATCACTATGGGCGTGCTGGTGAAGCTGATTTCCGAACTCAACAGCACGCTGGGTGTCACTTGCATCGTGGTTTCGCACGATGTGCCCGAGGTGCTTAGTATTGCGGACTACGCGTATATCGTGGCGGATAAAAAGATTGTCGCCCACGGTAGCGCCCAGTCGCTACGGGAGAATACCGATCCTCGGGTTCGTCAGTTCATTGATGGTATTGCCGACGGTCCGGTGCCGTTCCGTTATCCTGCTGGCGACTATCACCATGATTTATTAGGCATAGGGAGTTGAGCGACTCATGCTGTTTAATGCGCTGGCCGCGCTAGGTCATCGTGGTATTAAAACCACCGCGACGTTTGGACGCGCCGGATTAATGCTATTCAACGCCGTTGTCGGCAAACCAGAGTTTCGCAAGCACGCGCCGCTGCTGGTTCGTCAACTCTATAACGTCGGCGTCCTGTCGATGCTGATTATCATTGTATCGGGCTTGTTTATCGGTATGGTGCTCGGGCTGCAGGGGTATCTGGTGTTAACCACCTACAGCGCAGAGACCAGTCTTGGCATGCTGGTGGCGCTGTCGCTGCTGCGTGAGCTGGGGCCGGTGGTCGCCGCGCTGCTGTTTGCCGGCCGCGCCGGGTCGGCGCTGACCGCCGAGATTGGCCTGATGCGGGCCACGGAACAGCTCTCCAGTATGGAGATGATGGCGGTGGATCCGCTGCGTCGCGTCATTTCCCCACGCTTCTGGGCCGGTGTCATTTCGCTGCCGCTGCTGACGATTATCTTCGTCGCGGTAGGGATCTGGGGCGGTGCGCTGGTGGGTGTGAGCTGGAAAGGCATTGACGGTGGTTTTTTCTGGACCGCGATGCAAAATGCCGTCGACTGGCGAATGGATCTGGTGAACTGCCTGATTAAGAGTCTGGTGTTCGCTATTACGGTAACCTGGATTGCGTTATTTAATGGTTATGACGCTATCCCCACTTCCGCCGGGATTAGCCGGGCGACAACGCGTACCGTGGTGCATGCGTCGCTGGCGGTTCTGGGGCTGGATTTTGTGCTGACTGCGCTGATGTTTGGGAATTGAGTTCATGCAAACGAAAAAAACTGAAATCTGGGTAGGGGTGTTCTTACTGGTGGCGCTGCTGGCGGCGCTGTTTGTCTGCCTGAAGGCGGCGAACGTCACCTCGCTACGCACCGAGCCGACTTATCGCCTTTATGCGACTTTCGATAACATCGGCGGCCTGAAGGCGCGCTCGCCGGTGCGCATCGGCGGCGTGGTAGTGGGGCGGGTAGCGGACATTACGCTCGATCCGAAAACCTATCTGCCACGCGTGGAGCTCGATATCGATGAGCGCTACAACCATATCCCGGATACCAGTTCGTTGGCGATCCGCACCTCTGGCCTGCTGGGCGAGCAGTACCTGGCGCTGAACGTCGGTTTTGAAGACCCGGACCTTGGGACGACTATCCTTAAAGACGGCGGCACTATCCAGGACACCAAGTCCGCCATGGTGCTGGAAGATCTGATTGGTCAGTTCCTTTATAACAGTAAGGGCGGCGACAATCAGAATTCTGGCAATGATAAGGCCGAGGCAGAAGGTCATACTGACGCGACGCCGGCAGCCGGCACGACGCATTAATTTCAGGAGAAATACGATATGTTTAAACGCTTACTCATGGTCGCCATGCTGGTGATTGCCCCGCTGACCGCCGTCCAGGCCGCAGATCAGTCCAATCCGTATAAGCTGATGAATGAAGCGGCGCAGAAAACCTTCGATCGCCTGAAGAATGAACAGCCGAAGATTAAAGCTAATCCTAACTATCTGCGCGACATCGTCGACCAGGAGTTATTGCCGTATGTACAGGTGAAATATGCCGGCGCGCTGGTGCTGGGCCGCTATTACAAAGAAGCGACCCCTGCGCAGCGTGAGGCCTATTTTGCCGCCTTCCGTGAATACCTGAAGCAGGCCTACGGTCAGGCGCTGGCGATGTACCATGGGCAGACTTACCAGATTGCTCCGGAGCAGCCGCTGGGCAGCGCAACCATCGTTCCGATCCGCGTCACTATCATCGACCCGAACGGTCGTCCGCCGGTACGTCTTGACTTCCAGTGGCGTAAAAATACCCAGACCGGCAACTGGCAGGCCTACGATATGATCGCGGAAGGGGTGAGCATGATCACCACCAAACAGAATGAGTGGAGCGATCTGCTGCGCACCAAGGGCGTTGATGGCCTGACCGCGCAGCTGAAAGCGATCTCTGCGCAGCCGATCACCCTGGAACAGAAAAAATAATGAGCGGGCAGCTGAGCTGGACTCGCGAGGGCGAGACGCTGGCGCTGCACGGGGAGCTGGATCAGGATCTGCTGGTCCCGCTCTGGGAGGCGCGCGCCCAGGCGACGGCGGGAACGGCGATCATCGATCTCAGTCAGACCACGCGCGTGGACACCGCGGGCCTGGCGCTGTTAGTGCATTTTGTGGCGCTGATTCGCCGTCAGGGCCGGGAAGCGCAGCTGGTCGGCAAGAGCGAAAACCTGCAAACGCTGATCGGTCTTTACAACCTGCCTGCCGATCTGATCTCATAATCTTTTCAGTGCCTTAGCACTGAAGCTATTCCGAAAGCCCTGGCAATCTTTTCGCCGGGGCTTTTTGCTTGTTTAAGACCGCGCCACTTTCCTCTAAGATGTTGGGCTGTTTTCACTATCAGATAAATTTGAGCCCATGGAAAATCATGAAATTCAGACCGTGCTGATGAACGCACTCCCCCTCCAGGAAGTCCACGTCTCTGGCGATGGCAGCCACTTTCAGGTTATTGCTGTGGGTGAGATGTTCGATGGCATGAGTCGGGTGAAAAAGCAGCAGAGCGTCTACGCGCCGCTGATGGAATATATTGCCGACAACCGCATCCATGCGCTGTCGATCAAGGCCTTTACTCCGCAGGAGTGGGCGCGAGACCGCAAACTCAATGGCTTCTAAGCTGTGGGGGATCCCCTGCAGCGTATGTGAATTTTTAATAGAGAACAGAATCAATGGATAAATTCCGTGTTCAGGGGCCGACTCGCCTTCAGGGTGAAGTCACCATCTCCGGGGCAAAAAACGCCGCCCTGCCAATCCTCTTTTCCGCGCTGCTTGCCGAAGAGCCGGTAGAGATCCAAAACGTACCTAAGCTGAAAGACATCGATACCACCATGAAGCTGCTGAGCCAGCTGGGCGCGAAGGTCGAGCGCAATGGTTCGGTATGGATTGACGCCGGCCCGGTCGATGTATTCTGTGCTCCGTACGATCTGGTGAAAACCATGCGCGCCTCTATCTGGGCGCTGGGCCCGTTGGTGGCACGTTTCGGTCAGGGGCAAGTTTCTCTGCCTGGCGGCTGCGCTATCGGCGCGCGTCCGGTCGATCTGCATATTAGCGGTCTGGAGCAGCTGGGCGCCGAGATCAAACTGGAAGAAGGTTATGTCAAAGCCTCGGTCAGCGGTCGCCTGAAAGGCGCGCATATTGTGATGGATAAGGTGAGCGTCGGCGCCACCGTAACCATCATGAGCGCAGCGACGCTTGCGGAGGGAACGACGATTATTGAAAACGCCGCTCGCGAGCCGGAGATTGTCGATACCGCCAACTTCCTGAACGCGCTGGGCGCAAAAATCACAGGCCAGGGTAGCGATCGCATTACCATCGAAGGCGTGCAGCGCCTGGGCGGCGGCGTCTACCGTGTGCTGCCTGACCGTATTGAAACCGGGACTTTCCTGGTGGCCGCGGCGATTTCCGGCGGCAAGATCCTCTGCCGTAACGCGCAGCCGGATACCCTGGATGCCGTACTGGCGAAGCTGCGCGACGCCGGGGCTGACATCGAAACGGGCGAAGACTGGATCAGCCTCGATATGCACGGCAACCGTCCGAAAGCGGTCAACGTGCGTACCGCGCCGCACCCGGGCTTCCCGACCGATATGCAGGCCCAGTTCACGCTGCTTAACCTGGTAGCGGAAGGGACCGGCGTGATCACCGAAACGATCTTTGAAAACCGCTTCATGCACATTCCGGAGCTGATCCGTATGGGCGCGCACGCGGAGATCGAGAGCAATACCGCTATCTGTCACGGCGTGAAGCAGCTTTCTGGCGCGCAGGTGATGGCGACCGATTTGCGCGCGTCGGCGAGCCTGGTGCTGGCCGGCTGTATCGCTGAAGGGACCACCATCGTCGATCGCATCTATCATATCGATCGCGGCTATGAGCGTATCGAAGATAAACTGCAGGCGCTGGGCGCCAATATTCAACGCGTGAAGGGCGAGTAACCGCGTCCTGACAGCGCCCCGGGACGTTGTTCCGGGTCGCTGTCGAGCAATCACATCACTTGTCGATCTTCTTCTGACGCATCATCTGCGTTCTGTCGATAAACTCATGAGTCACCGGGTCGTGGTAGCGTGACGGCCAGATGACCCACGGCTGCGTTTCCAGCGCTGTGGCGATAATCAATTCGCCTTTCGGCCAGGGGCGGGTCAGGGCGTTCGCCAGCGTTGAAGAACTTAGTCCGTGCCGTCGCGACTCTGCCGCCAGCGATGTTCCCCGTTTACGTAATCCCGCAACAATATCTGCGGGATGCCAGTCGATGAACTTATCCATAAATTCTCCTGGTGTTAAAGGTCCAGATCGTCCCACATGGGCGATAGAGACACTATACCCGCGTACTATGTAGGGTTCTAACAAGTTCTGTTAAAGCGCCGGAATATTCAGAATCTATCAAGATATTCGGAAGTTTAGGGAGAGAAATGGCATTTTACTGGAACTTCCCCGCGCGTCGCGCGGGAAAGGAGGGGGGATTAATGATCGCGCTGGACTGCAATATGCGCCAGCCCAATCAAGGCTTCGCGCCAGGGCGTGTCCGGGAGGATCTGCAGCGCGGCAATGGCTTTGTCAGCTTCTTCTTCGGCACGCTTCTGCGTCCATTCCAGCGAACCGCAGGTCGCCATCGTTTCCAGCACAGCATCCAGTAGATGGCGGCCGTTGCCTTGCTCGATCGCACCGCGGATCATCGCTGATTGATCGGGTGTGCCATGGTGCATGGCGTGCAGCAGCGGTAGCGTGGGTTTACCTTCGTTCAGGTCGTCACCGACGTTTTTACCGAGCCGCTCGCCGTCAGAGCTATAATCGAGTAAATCGTCGATTAGCTGGAAAGCGGTGCCGAGATAGCGGCCATAATCCTGCAACGCGCGCTCTTCTTCCGCAGTGCAGTCGGCCAGCAGTCCCGCACACTGCGAGGCAGCTTCAAACAGGCGCGCCGTCTTGCTGTAGATAACGCGCATGTAGTTCTCTTCGGTGATATCCGGGTCATTGACGTTCATCAGCTGCAGCACTTCGCCTTCGGCAATGACGTTCACCGCTTCCGACATGACCTCAAGGATCTTCAGCGAGCCCAGCTGGGTCATCATCTGAAAGGCGCGGGTATAGATAAAATCGCCGACCAGCACGCTGGCGGCATTGCCAAACGCCGCATTGGCCGTGGCTTTGCCGCGACGCATATCAGACTCATCGACGACGTCGTCATGCAGCAGGGTGGCGGTATGAATAAATTCAATCAGCGCGGCAATGGTGACATGCGCGCTCCCCTGATAGCCCACCGCGCGTGCGGCGAGCACAGCAATCATCGGGCGAATGCGTTTGCCGCCGCCGCTGACGATGTAATAGCCTAACTGATTGATAAGCTGAACATCGGAGTTGAGTTGCTCAAGAATCGTCGCATTGACACCCGCCATATCTTGCGCGGTTAACTCATTGATTTTTTCTAAATTCATCGCAAAAGCCGGGCCAAATGTCCTGTTACCATGAATCCAGGTGGGATCACAGAAGGATTAAGACAGAATTAAAAGAAGATATGATTGTACTGAAAAATTGCCGTAGATAAACGTTGTCGTGAAAGTTGTGTTTTTTTTCTGCATTGATCGCTAATCGCTCTTGTCAAAGGCTCGCGTTTTGCGTAATATTCGCGCCCTATTGTGAATATTTATAGCGCACTCTGAATCACATAAAGAGGTGCGCGGAAGCGGAGTTTTATATGTACGCGGTTTTCCAAAGTGGTGGTAAACAACACCGAGTAAGCGAAGGTCAGACCGTTCGCCTGGAAAAGCTGGACATCGCAACTGGCGAAGCTGTTGAATTCGCTGAAGTGCTGATGATCGCAAACGGTGAAGAAATCAAGATCGGCGTTCCTTTCGTTGAGGGCGGCGTAATCAAAGCTGAAGTTGTTGCTCACGGTCGTGGCGAGAAAGTTAAAATCGTTAAGTTTCGTCGTCGTAAACACTATCGTAAGCAGCAGGGCCATCGTCAGTGGTTCACTGATGTGAAAATCACTGGCATCAGCGCCTAAGACCTGAGGAGTAGATTTAAATGGCACATAAAAAGGCTGGCGGCTCGACTCGTAACGGTCGCGATTCAGAAGCTAAACGTCTGGGCGTAAAACGTTTCGGCGGTGAAGCAGTTCTGGCAGGTAGCATCATCGTTCGTCAACGTGGTACTAAATTCCACGCTGGTACCAACGTTGGTTGCGGCCGTGACCACACTCTGTTCGCTTTGACTGACGGTAAAGTCAAGTTCGAAGTTAAAGGCCCGAAAAACCGTAAATTCATCAGCATCGTTGCTGAATAAGTTTTTCGCGTCCCGGTAACGGATGAAAGCCCCGCAACACGTTGCGGGGCTTTTTACATTCGTCTACCGGAAAATTTTTGCAGGGAAACAGGCATGAAGCAGCAGGCTGGGATTGGCATTATTCTGGCGCTTACCACCGCAATGTGTTGGGGAGCGTTGCCGATTGCAATGAAACAGGTTCTCGAGGTGATGGCGCCGCCTACGGTGGTCTTTTATCGCTTCCTGATGGCCAGCATTGGGCTTGGCGCGATCCTCGCGATCAAAGGCAAACTGCCGCCGATGCGAATTTTTCGCAAGCCGCGCTGGCTGGTGTTATTAGCGATTGCCACCGGCGGTCTGTTCGGTAACTTCATCCTGTTTAGTTCTTCCCTGCAATACCTCAGCCCCACGGCTTCTCAGGTCATCGGCCAGCTATCGCCGGTGGGGATGATGGTGGCTAGCGTCGTAATTCTGAAAGAGCGCATGCGCGGCACCCAGGTGGTGGGCGCGTTGATGCTGCTCAGCGGGCTGGTGATGTTCTTCAATACCAGTCTGATTGAAATCTTTACCCGCCTGACGGACTACACGTGGGGGGTAATTTTCGGCGTTGCTGCCGCTACGGTGTGGGTAAGCTACGGCGTCGCGCAAAAGGTGTTATTGCGCCGTCTGGCATCACAGCAGATACTATTTTTGCTGTACACTTTGTGTACGATTGCATTACTGCCGCTTGCTGAGCCCGGAGTGATTTCCCGGTTAAGCAGCTGGCAACTGGCATGCCTGATTTTTTGCGGGCTGAATACCCTGGTTGGCTACGGGGCGCTGGCGGAAGCCATGGCGCGCTGGCAGGCGGCGCAGGTCAGCGCGTTAATCACCTTGACGCCACTGTTTACGCTACTGTTTTCTGATTTATTATCAATGGCCTGGCCCGATGTTTTCGCCAGACCGATGTTAAACCTGATTGGTTATCTCGGTGCGTTTGTCGTGGTTGCGGGCGCGATGTATTCCGCCATCGGTCATCGTCTTTGGGGACGTTGGCGTAAGCGAGAGGCGGTAGTACCGCTGCCCCGCTCAGGCGAATGATTTACGGAGAGTAAAATGAAGTTTGTAGATGAAGCAACGATCCTGGTCGTAGCAGGTGACGGCGGCAATGGTTGCGTAAGCTTCCGCCGCGAAAAGTATATTCCGAAAGGCGGTCCGGACGGCGGCGATGGCGGCGATGGCGGCGATGTCTGGCTGGAAGCGGACGAGAACCTGAACACCCTGATCGACTACCGTTTTGAAAAATCGTTCCGCGCCGAACGTGGGCAGAATGGTCAAAGCCGCGACTGTACCGGTAAGCGCGGTAAAGACGTGACGGTAAAAGTGCCGGTCGGCACCCGGGTTATCGATCAGGGCACCGGCGAGACCATGGGCGATATGACCAAACACGGTCAGCGTCTGATGGTGGCGAAAGGCGGCTGGCACGGTTTGGGCAACACCCGTTTCAAATCGTCCGTTAACCGTACGCCGCGTCAGAAAACCATGGGTACCCCGGGTGATAAACGCGACCTGCAGCTGGAGCTGATGCTGTTGGCCGATGTCGGGATGCTGGGCATGCCGAACGCCGGCAAATCCACCTTCATCCGTGCGGTCTCCGCCGCCAAGCCGAAAGTGGCTGACTATCCGTTTACCACCCTGGTGCCAAGCCTGGGCGTGGTGCGTATGGACAATGAAAAGAGCTTCGTAGTTGCCGATATCCCGGGGCTGATTGAAGGCGCAGCGGAAGGGGCAGGCCTCGGTATCCGCTTCCTCAAGCACCTCGAGCGCTGCCGCGTACTGCTGCACCTCATCGATATCGATCCGATCGACGGCTCCGATCCGGTTGAGAATGCGCGCATTATCATCGGCGAGCTGGAGAAATACAGCGAGAAGCTAGCCTCCAAACCACGCTGGTTAGTTTTCAACAAGATTGACCTGATGGACAAGGCCGAAGCCGAAGCCAAAGCCAAAGCGATTGCCGAAGCGCTGGGTTGGGAAGAGAAATTCTACCTGATCTCCGCGGCCAGCCAGCAGGGCGTGAAAGAGCTATGCTGGGACGTGATGACCTTCATCATCGAAAACCCGATCGTGCAGGCGGAAGAAGAGCAGAAGCCGGAGAAAGTCGAGTTTATGTGGGACGACTATCACCGTCAGCAGCTTGAAGAGGCCGAAGCCGAAGCAGAAGATGACGAAGACTGGGATGACGACTGGGATGAGGACGACGAAGAAGGCGTCGAATTCATCTACAAACGCTAATCCTGACTTCTCTGGATCAAAAAGGGCCGCATCTGATGCGGCCCTTTTGTTTTAATTGTTCTGGTACAAATCTTTATACAAGCGGCTTTCAAAGCGGACCAGTGGGATGCGGCGATTGCGCTGATCAGCTGGCTCCACGGCGTAGCCGGAGAGATATTGCACGAAGGCCACCTTTTGTCCGCTGGCGGTAGTGATGAAGCCTGCGAGGTTATAAACCCCCTGGAGCGACCCGGTTTTCGCCGAAACTTTACCATCGACGCCCGCCTGATGAAGACCGGCGCGATACTGCAGCGATCCGTCATGGCCCGCCAGCGGCAGCATGGAGATGAAGTTGAGCTCGGTATCGTGCTGGGCGATATACTGCAGCACCTGCATCATGGTCGCCGGGGCGATCAGGTTGTGGCGCGACAGGCCAGAGCCGTCGGCGATGATAGTGTTGCCGAGATCGACCCCAGCCTGTTGACGCAAGATCTGCCGTACGGCATCGGAGCCCGCCCGCCAGGTGCCAGGTACGCCGAACCGGGCGTGGCCGATGGTGCGAAAGACGGTGTCGGCAATCATGTTGTCTGACTTCTTCAGCATGATCCGCAGCAGATCGTGCAGCGGAGCCGACTGGCTGGTTGCCAGCACGGTGCCGGGCTCATTGGCCAGCGTCTGGCGCAGCAGCGTGCCGCTGTAGGTGATCCCCGCCTGGGCCAGCTCGGCTTTGAGGATCGCTCCGGCATAGCTGGCGCCATCCTGAATGGCGAAGGCCAGAGGCAGCGGCTCGCTACGCTGCGGCAGGCAGCCGGTGAGAGTATAGCGATTGAGATCGCCCGGCACCACGTCGAGCTCGCAATACTGCGCTTCCGATGAGCCACGCGCTAGCGTTCGCACCTGGCTGAACATGGTGACCGGATAATAGGATGCAACGCGAATGAAGGCGACATCGCCCGGTTTCTGCGCGCTATACAGCGAGACAGAGAAGCAGTTACGGTCGACAATCGCCGCCGCCGGCGGGGCGCTGAAGCACTGCGTCAGGTCGTTCCACGGCCAGCCGGGCGCTTTGTCATGGCTGGCGAAGACCGACGTATCGATGAGCACATTGCCTTCGATACGCTGCACGCCGGCTTTTTTCAGCGTCGCCACCATATTGCGAATATCCTGCCGTTTAAGCGTCGGATCGCCGCCGAAGCGCGCAATCAGGTCGCCTTTCAGCACGCCGCCGTCAAGGGAACCTTTGGTTTCCAGCGTGGTGGTAAAGCGAAAATCGGGCCCCAGTTGCAGCAGCGCCGCCAGCGCGGTGATGACCTTTTGCGTACTGGCCGGGAGCGCCATTTGCTGGCTGTGATAGTCGATTTCCGGCGTCGATGCGCCGACCTTTTGCGCCATAAAGGCAAGGTTCGCACCGGCGGGAAGCTGGTTGATGTACTCGTCAATATTCGCCGCCTGAGCGCTAAGCGCTATACCGGCGGTCAATCCGATGATAAATCTGGGAAATCGCATAATCTCGCGCTAACAACCTGAAGCCAGGCCGTCATACTACGGTGCAACGCCCAGTAAAGTAAACGATGACCCATAATGAACTTCGGGGTAAAATACCCATCAAATGAAAAATTGCTGCTGACCTGGGGAGTGTTTCCCGGGTCGGTTTCTTTTTGCTCGTGTCCTGCCCGTGGGCAGGACAGGTGGCGGAGCGGAGCTATCCGTTCCCTGAAGGAATGATAAAGAGGTATAACTAATGCAAGCGATTCCGATGACCTTACGTGGCGCTGAAAAACTGCGCGAAGAACTGGATTATCTGAAGTCTGTGCGTCGTCCTGAAATCATTGCCGCTATTGCTGAGGCCCGTGAACACGGCGATCTGAAAGAGAATGCCGAGTATCACGCCGCGCGTGAGCAGCAGGGTTTCTGCGAGGGGCGTATCAAGGATATCGAAGCGAAGCTGTCTAACGCGCAGGTTATCGATATCACCAAAATGCCGAACAACGGCCGGGTGATTTTTGGTTCTACCGTCAGCGTGCTGAACCTCGATACCGACGAGGAACAGACCTACCGCATCGTGGGCGATGACGAAGCTGATTTTAAGCAGAATCTGATCTCCGTGAACTCGCCGATCGCCCGCGGTCTGATCGGCAAAGAGCAGGATGACGTCGTGACTATCCGTACCCCGGGTGGGGAAGTGGAATACGAAATTACCAAGGTTGAATACCTGTAAGGCGTATTTCCCGCTACGATGTTTATAGATTGTAAAGAAAGGAAAAAGGCCGCATAGCGGCCTTTTATCAACGTCAGGAGCATGGCATTTTGCTCGCCTGGCCGCAGAAATCCCTCGTTTTACACAAAGTTGTGTCGAGATTCAGGATATTCTTAGCGTGGCAGCGAGATTTTACGCTCTGGCGTTGGGCGGTACAGAACCAGCGTTTTACCGATGACCTGTACGTTACAGGCGCCGGTTTCGCGTACGATGGCTTCCACGATCAAGGCTTTTGTTTCGCGATCTTCTGAGGCGATCTTCACCTTGATGAGTTCATGGTGCCCTAACGCTTGTTCGATCTCGGCCAGTACCCCTTCGGTCAAACCATTGTTGCCAAGCATAACTACCGGCTTGAGCGGATGTGCCAGACCTTTCAGGTGCTGTTTTTGTTTAGTACTCAGATTCATCGTATTTTTTTGCTTACGTTGGGATTGAAAACGGGTCATTCTACCGCCATCTCCCATATATCGCCAAACTACCGCGTCGATTTTTACGCAGTAAAGTACGATGAACCCGAACGGGAATGTTAAATGACAGGTAAAAAGCGTTCTGCCAGCTCAAGCCGCTGGCTTCAGGAACACTTTAGCGATAAATATGTTCAACAGGCACAGAAAAAGGGGTTACGTTCCCGTGCCTGGTTTAAACTTGATGAAATACAGCAAAGTGACAAAATTTTTAAGCCGGGGATGACGGTAGTCGACCTCGGTGCTGCTCCCGGCGGCTGGTCGCAGTATGCGGTCACGCAGATCGGCAACAGCGGCCGCATCATCGCTTGCGATCTTTTACCAATGGATCCAATCGTTGGTGTGGACTTCCTTCAGGGCGATTTTCGTGATGAATTAGTCCTGAAAGCGTTACTTGAGCGAGTGGGCGACAGTAAAGTCCAAGTTGTCATGTCCGATATGGCGCCGAATATGTGCGGAACACCGGCGGTGGATATTCCCCGGGCTATGTATCTGGTAGAACTGGCGCTTGAAATGTCTCGTGATGTATTAGCGCCAGGTGGTAGTTTTGTAGTGAAGGTGTTCCAGGGCGAAGGCTTCGATGAGTATCTTCGAGAAATTCGCTCCCTGTTTACGAAGGTCAAAGTTCGTAAGCCGGACTCTTCCCGCGCTCGTTCGCGTGAAGTGTATATTGTAGCGACCGGGCGTAAACCATAACCGGCAGATTTCAAACGAAAGTTTGAAAGAAACTGGATATAGAGTATCCTGACGCTGTTTTTAACACAGTTGTAATAAGAGGTTAATCCCTTGAGTGACATGGCGAAAAACCTAATACTCTGGCTGGTCATTGCCGTTGTGCTGATGTCAGTATTCCAGAGCTTTGGGCCCAGCGAGTCGAATGGCCGCAAGGTGGATTATTCTACCTTCCTGCAAGAGGTCAATCAGGACCAGGTTCGCGAAGCGCGTATCAACGGACGTGAGATCAACGTTACCAAGAAAGATAGTAACCGTTACACGACTTACATTCCGGTTAACGATCCGAAGCTGCTCGATAACCTGTTGACTAAAAACGTCAAAGTTGTTGGCGAACCACCAGAAGAGCCGAGCCTGCTGGCTTCCATCTTCATCTCCTGGTTCCCAATGCTGCTGCTGATCGGCGTCTGGATCTTCTTTATGCGGCAAATGCAGGGCGGCGGCGGGAAGGGCGCGATGTCCTTCGGCAAAAGCAAAGCCCGTATGTTGACGGAAGACCAGATCAAAACCACTTTTGCAGACGTTGCCGGGTGTGACGAAGCGAAAGAGGAAGTCGGCGAGCTGGTAGAATACCTGCGTGAGCCGAGCCGCTTCCAGAAACTGGGCGGTAAAATCCCGAAAGGCGTCCTGATGGTCGGCCCTCCGGGTACCGGTAAAACGCTGCTGGCGAAAGCGATCGCTGGTGAAGCGAAGGTACCGTTCTTTACCATTTCCGGTTCTGACTTCGTCGAAATGTTCGTCGGTGTGGGCGCTTCTCGTGTGCGTGACATGTTCGAACAGGCTAAGAAAGCCGCGCCTTGCATCATCTTCATCGATGAAATCGACGCCGTCGGCCGCCAGCGTGGCGCAGGCCTGGGCGGTGGACACGATGAACGTGAGCAGACCCTGAACCAGATGCTGGTTGAGATGGACGGCTTCGAAGGTAACGAAGGTATCATCGTTATCGCGGCGACTAACCGTCCGGACGTTCTTGACCCCGCGCTGTTGCGTCCGGGCCGTTTTGACCGCCAGGTGGTGGTTGGCCTGCCGGATGTTCGCGGTCGTGAGCAGATCCTGAAAGTGCATATGCGTCGCGTTCCGCTGGCGCCGGATATCGATGCGGCAATCATTGCGCGCGGTACCCCGGGCTTCTCCGGTGCGGATCTGGCCAACCTGGTCAACGAAGCGGCGCTGTTTGCTGCCCGCGGCAACAAACGCGTTGTGTCGATGGTTGAGTTCGAGAAAGCGAAAGACAAAATCATGATGGGTGCGGAACGTCGCTCCATGGTGATGACGGAAGCGCAGAAAGAGTCTACTGCTTATCATGAAGCGGGCCACGCGATTATTGGTCGCCTGGTGCCGGAGCACGATCCGGTGCACAAAGTGACGATTATCCCGCGCGGTCGTGCGCTGGGTGTGACCTTCTTCCTGCCGGAAGGCGATGCAATCAGCGCCAGCCGTCAGAAACTGGAAAGCCAGATCTCCACCCTGTACGGCGGTCGTCTGGCGGAAGAGATTATCTACGGTCCGGAACATGTTTCTACCGGTGCGTCCAACGATATTAAAGTGGCGACGAACCTGGCGCGTAACATGGTGACCCAGTGGGGCTTCTCCGACAAACTCGGTCCGCTGCTGTATGCGGAAGAAGAGGGTGAAGTCTTCCTCGGCCGTAGCGTTGCGAAAGCGAAGCATATGTCCGATGAAACCGCGCGTATCATCGACCAGGAAGTGAAATCGCTGATTGAGCGTAACTACGGTCGTGCTCGCCAGCTGCTGAACGACAACATGGACATTCTGCACGCGATGAAAGATGCGCTCATGAAGTATGAGACCATCGATGCGCCGCAGATTGACGACCTGATGGCTCGTCGCGAAGTTCGTCCGCCAGCGGGTTGGGAAGAACCTGGTTCTTCTAACAACTCTGACAACAATGGCACGCCTCGTGCGCCGCGTCCGGTTGATGAACCGCGTACGCCGAACCCGGGCAACACCATGTCAGAGCAGCTGGGCGACAAGTAAGCTACCGCTGTTGATGCTTGTTTAACCTTAAAACCCCGGGCGTCCGCTCCGGGGTTTTTCTTTTTTAACCTCTTCAGTCTCAGGGATTTTGTGATGAAACTTGTAGCCCAGGGCTCAACCCTCGATCTCTCTCACCCCCATGTGATGGGTATTCTAAATGTGACGCCTGACTCCTTCTCCGATGGCGGCGCCCATAATTCGCTGATTGAGGCGGTGAAGCATGCCAATCTGATGATCAACGCCGGCGCGACCATCATTGATATCGGCGGTGAATCGACGCGGCCAGGGGCGGCTGAGGTTAGTGTGGAAGAGGAGCTTGCGCGGGTGATACCGGTGGTTGAAGCCATTGCCCAGCGCTTTGAGGTATGGATCTCAGTGGATACCTCAAAGGCGGAGGTTATTCGCCAATCGGCCCGGGCCGGGGCGCATATCATCAACGATATTCGTTCGCTGACCGAGCCCGGCGCGCTGCAGGCCGCCGCGGAAACCGGACTGCCGGTGTGTCTGATGCATATGCAGGGACAACCAAAAACCATGCAGGAGGCGCCGAAGTATGAGGACGTCTTCGCCGATGTTGAGCGTTTTTTTAATGAGCACATTGTGCGCTGCGAACAGGCGGGGATCGCAAAAGAAAAATTGCTGCTCGACCCGGGATTCGGTTTCGGTAAAAATCTCTCCCACAATTACCAACTGTTGGCCAGGCTTGGGGAGTTTCATCACTTTGGTCTGCCGCTGCTGGTCGGTATGTCACGTAAGTCGATGGTAGGTCAGTTGCTGAACGTCGGGCCGTCGGAGCGGCTGAACGGCAGCCTGGCGTGTGCCGTCATTGCAGCAATGCAGGGCGCGCAGATTATCCGCGTCCATGATGTCAAAGAAACGGTAGAAGCGCTGCGCGTGGTGGAAGCCACCCTCGCCGCTAAGGGAAAAAAACGTTATGAGTAACCGCAAGTATTTTGGCACCGATGGTATTCGTGGCCGCGTCGGCGATGCGCCGATCACTCCGGAGTTTGTGCTCAAGCTGGGCTGGGCGGCGGGCAAAGTGTTAGCGCGTCACGGTTCGCGTAAAATTATCATCGGCAAGGATACCCGTATTTCGGGCTATATGCTGGAATCGGCGCTGGAAGCTGGACTGGCGGCAGCGGGGCTCTCTGCGTCGTTCACCGGGCCTATGCCGACACCGGCCATCGCCTACCTGACGCGCGCCTTCCGCGCCGAGGCGGGGATTGTTATCTCTGCTTCACATAACCCTTTCTACGACAACGGCATTAAATTCTTCTCCATTGAGGGCACCAAGCTGCCGGATGATGTCGAAGAGGCGATTGAAGCCGAAATGGAGAAAGAGCTCACCTGCGTGGATTCGGCTGAGCTGGGCAAAGCCAGCCGTATCGTTGATGCGGCGGGGCGCTACATTGAATTTTGTAAGGGTACCTTTCCCAACGAACTGAGCCTGGGCACGCTGAAAGTGGTGGTGGATTGCGCGCACGGCGCGACCTATCACATCGCCCCTAATGTCTTCCGCGAGCTGGGAGCCCAGGTTATCGCGATGGGCTGCGAGCCAGACGGTCTCAACATCAACGAAGAGGTCGGCGCCACTGACGTGCGGGCGCTGCAGGCGCGCGTGCTGGCGGAAAAAGCCGATCTGGGCATCGCCTACGACGGCGATGGCGATCGGGTGATTATGGTTGACCACGAAGGCAATAAAGTCGATGGCGACCAGATCCTCTATATCATAGCCCGGGAAGGATTGCGTCAGGGGCAGCTGCGCGGCGGCGCCGTCGGCACGCTGATGAGTAATATGGGGCTGGAGCTGGCGCTCAAGCAGTTAGGCATCCCGTTTGCCCGCGCGAAGGTCGGTGACCGCTATGTACTGGAGATGCTCCAGGAAAAAGGCTGGCGCATCGGTGCGGAAAATTCCGGCCATGTGATCCTGCTGGATAAAACCACCACCGGCGATGGCATTGTTGCCAGCCTGCAGGTGGTCGCGGCGATGGTCCGCAACCACATGAGCCTGCATGACCTGTGCAGCGGCATGAAAATGTTCCCTCAGCTGCTGGTGAATGTCCGCTTTACCGAGGGCAGCGGTAACCCGCTGGAGAATGAGCACGTCAAAGCGGTGACCGCGGAAGTGGAGGCGGCGTTAGGAAAACGCGGCCGTGTCCTGCTGCGTAAATCGGGTACGGAGCCGCTGATCCGCGTGATGGTGGAAGGCGAGCATGAAGATCAGGTGCACGAGTTTGCGCACCGCATCGCTGAGGCGGTAAAAAGCGTTTAGCTTTGCCGGCTAAGTGGTTAAAAAGGCGGCGCTTGCCGCCTTTTTTATGATCGAAAATTGGCTTTTTGCTGTTTTTTTCTGCAGTTGATACAATGTGTCGAAATTGCCCTTGCGAAGGTCATTCGCTTTGGTTAGTATTCACACCCGCTTCAGTGGGAAACGTTAAAACGTCCCGCTTTATTGGTCGAAGCACTTGGTATGCGGCGAATCCGCAAGGAACAGGTTGATTATGTACGAAGCTCTTTTGGTTGTTTTCCTTATTGTAGCGATTGGCCTTGTAGGTCTGGTTATGCTGCAGCAAGGTAAAGGCGCTGATATGGGAGCCTCCTTCGGTGCAGGCGCTTCCGGCACACTGTTTGGGTCCAGCGGTTCTGGCAACTTTATGACCCGTATGACCGGCATCCTGGCTGCGCTGTTCTTCATCATCAGTCTGGCGCTGGGTAATATCAACAGCAACAAGACCAGTAAAGGAAGTGAGTGGGATAATCTGAGCGCGCCGAAAACGGAGCAAACTCAGCCAACTGCGCCGGCTCAGCCGACCAGCGATATCCCGCACTAAGTATTCTGTACCGAGGTGGTGGAATTGGTAGACACGCTACCTTGAGGTGGTAGTGCCCTAACGGGCTTGTGGGTTCGAGTCCCATCCTCGGTACCAATATTCCAGAAAAAAGACGCTGAAAAGCGTCTTTTTTTGTTTTTGTCCCCGCTGGCCATTTATTTATAAACATCTCTTCGCTGGTTGCCTCCTTTTACTGTCGTTAAAGTCGCCTCGTCAAATTAACAGAGGTGAAGTGACACAATGAACAAGATCGGGTTGCTTATCGTCGCCGGCGTGCTCGGTTTAGCTGGGTGCAGTTCAACATCGCCCTCCCAAACGGTGGAGACGATTAATGCGCTAACCGTACCGGTATCGCCCAGTGAGTCTGGGACTACAGCGAATCATGCCCAGGCGGTGAGGCGCTATTTCCAGGACAATACGGCACTGATTAGTCGCCTTAACCATTCGTTGAAAAGTCATTATCTGCAGGACGTGGAGCGCCGCGATGTGTTCGACAGACACAGCGAGGCGTATAAGGTGTATGGCGCCCTGACCCGCCTGGAGCAGATGGCGTCCATGAATGAGGTTTACCGCAAAGAGAATAATGTTGCGGGCCTACAAGAGATCAACCGCGTACTGAAAAGCGTGCCGCTGACCAGCTGAGAATGAAACAGGGACTGCCGACCGGCAATCCCTGTGAAGAGTTAAAAGCGGAAGTTAACCCCGGCGTAAGCGCCGTCGGCCAGCGTGTTATCGCGATTGCCATCTTTCCCTGCCATATCAATATAGCGATAGCCAGCTTCGATATTCAGAGAGGGGAGCACGTTAAGGCGTACCCCGGCATTGGCCTCCACATAATCCTCAACGCCGCTGGACATTGAGTCCGGTGAGTAATAGCCCTCGCCGAAAAGCGTGAAATACTGACCAAGGGGGAGTTCAGCGCCACCACCGGCGGCGATGGCGTAACCTTCATCACCATCTTTTGGGTTCAGATAGACCGCCTTACCGCCCAGGGTCATCAGAAAAGGGCCAAGGTTAAAGTTATAACCCATTCCCAGTCCTACACTATCTCCATCGTTGTCGCTATGAGCCCACTGAGAACTGAACGTCATACCCGGTTCCCCGGCGCCAAAGCTGGCGGACAGATTGGTAAACTCGGCGCCAGCTTCTCCATGCAGGTTAACGGCTGCGCAGGCAGCGCTGCTGGCTCCCAAAGCGATCGTTACGGCAACCATTTTTGCAGCAATAGACTTCATTATTAAATTCCTTCAGATAAAAAAAAGCCCGATATGGGCGTTCGGGCATAATTAACGGGTTCGTGCATCTCATTGTTATGGTCGCAGCAGGCGAGGGGGCAACTCTCGCTACCGCCGCACACGTCTGGCCGATTTCCGCTGGCATATCCTGAGTCGGTGCAGACCCGGCGGTTAACGCCGTTTGTGGTCGTCTGCTGGCGAACTCAGGAATAGATTGTCTTCCGGGAAACCCAGGCGCTTAGCATAAAATTTTTGTTCTTTTAGCGGTAACGGTTATTGGTTTAAATTTAAACATCTTCCCCGCTGCAGCAAATAACAATAAATGATAGGAGGAGTGCAGGTCAGAATTTTTCAGGAAGTGAGACGATATTTTGTAAATAACCGCCGCGGGCAAAGGCAATATAACCGCCTTTCTTTAATGCTGACAATACATTGAGAATACTGCTACGCGACAGAAGGGTCCTGTCCTGAATATACTCAAGAATAGATACCCGCTGTCGGGTCTCTTCGCTTAATAGCATCATCTCCAGCAAATGGTTACGGATGACCGAATAGGTACGCTGCTGCAGGACCAGATCGTCACGATACACCATATACGAGGTATGATAAGCCAACAGGCTGGTCATCTCTTCCCATAGGTTATGCTGGCGAAAAAGCGCCGAAGCCAGGTCATGGTCGATCCGTAGCAGTTCGCATGATACCTCGGCTCGCAGGCTGTGGCTGCGGCTGGGCTGCAGCATTTCCGCCACGCCGAAAAGATGCGGCTCATAGACGGTCACCATCAGTAGCCTGTCGGAATTACGAATAATCGACAGCTCGCCTTTTTTAAAAATAAAGAGCTGGGTTTTGCCTTTATATTCCCATGTCAGTCTTTTTCTGGCGATCGCGTTAACGGGGGTCGCGTGTGGCTCAAGTACATCGATCAGTCGGTCAATGGTCTTTTGCGGCCTGATCGGCGGTTTAATATTCATGATGTGTATCACCAGATATGAATTAATCAATTGAGGCTATTATAGTCAACAGTTTTGCTGGTCTGGCGATAAGGAAAAAATGCGTCATGGCATTTTTTTTAAGTTGGTGGGTCATTCAAAATAAAAAGCCGGCGGTGATCCGCCGGCGGAAAGCAACATTGTCAGGCGATTATTTGCCTTTGTTTTCCAGATTTTCAACCTGCGGTAAACCGGTTGCCGAGGAGGCGCTCAGCAGGCCAGACTGGGCATAGCCGAACAGCTTCTCGCGGGTATCGGTGATGTCCAGATTACGCATGGTCAGCTGGCCGATACGGTCTTCGGCAGTAAACATGGAATCGCCTTTTTCCATGGTCAGGCGCTCCGCTTTATAGGTCAGGTTGTCTGATACCGTATTAAGGATCGAGTAGTCGTTACCGCGACGCAGTTCGAGGGTGACTTCGCCGGTGATCTGGCTGGCGACCCAGCGCTGCAGCGAATCACGCAGCATCAGCGCCTGGGAATCAAACCAGCGGCCCTGATACAGCAGGCGGCCCAACTGGCGACCGTGGGCGTGATATTGCTCAATCGTATCTTCGTTATGGATACCGGTCAGCAAACGCTCGTAGGCAATATGCAGCAGCGCCATCCCCGGAGCTTCATAAATGCCGCGGCTTTTCGCTTCGATAATCCGGTTTTCAATCTGGTCGCTCATGCCCAGGCCGTGACGACCGCCGATGCGGTTGGCTTCCAGCATCATCTCGACGTCATCGGCAAAGGTTTTACCATTCAGCGCCACCGGATGGCCCTGCTCAAAGCGTACGGTGACCTCTTCCGCAGGGATCTTCACGTTTTCGTCCCAGAACTTCACGCCCATAATCGGGTTGACGATCTTGACGCTGGAGTTCAGGAATTCGAGATCTTTCGCTTCATGGGTCGCGCCGAGCATATTGGAGTCGGTGGAGTAGGCTTTCTCGACCGACATCTTGTAATCAAAGCCGCAGGCGATCATAAATTCGGACATTTCGTGACGACCGCCGAGCTCATTGATAAAGTCGCTGTCCAGCCACGGTTTGTAAATCTGCAGTTCAGCGTTGGTCAGCAGACCGTAACGATAGAAACGTTCGATATCGTTGCCTTTATAGGTGCTGCCATCGCCCCAAATGTTAACGCCGTCTTCTTTCATCGCCGCCACCAGCATGGTGCCGGTGACCGCGCGGCCTAGCGGCGTGGTGTTGAAGTAGGTCAACCCACCGGTGGTGTTATGGAAAGCGCCACACTGAATCGCGGCGATCCCTTCTGCGACCAGCTGTTTGCGGCAGTCGATCAGACGGGCGCCTTCAGCGCCGTACTCTTTCGCGCGGCGCGGGATAGCATCGTAGTCGTCTTCGTCCGGTTGACCCAGGTTAGCGGTATATGCATAAGGCACGGCGCCTTTTTTGCGCATCCATAACAGCGCGGCGCTGGTATCCAGTCCACCAGAGAAAGCGATACCAATACGTTGACCAACCGGGAGATGCTTGAGAATCGTCGTCATAAAATAAAACCCTGCTCGATAGACTGTGGTGAGTTCGACCCAACAACCTTAACTGCATTTTTATGCATTAATTGTGAGTATTCATTTAACCATCTTTTACTGGCGACAGGAAGTGCTTCATCATCTTTTTGCTAAAAAAGCCTGAAATACCAGCACAAACGGCAATCGGGGGCGCTAAAAAGCATGTTGACAAAATATACTAATCGCCGTTACAATTCATCCCGATTTTATGTCCCGTCTTCGGTACCAAATCCCAGCAGTATTTGCGTCTTTTGCTCAGAAAGAGTAAAATATGCCACGTTTCAGGCGCGGGGTGGAGCAGCCTGGTAGCTCGTCGGGCTCATAACCCGAAGGTCGTCGGTTCAAATCCGGCCCCCGCAACCACTTTCCCATTAAGTACTTTTTCAAATATACTGTGAGGACTAGGTGTCCTTCGTAGCCGAATTTGAAAGAATTCTTGCGGAAGGTGTTCCAGATCGCCATGGCGATCTCAGGGTTCAGTTATCTAAAGCCCCGATTTATCGGGGTTTTTTGTTATCTGACTTCAGAATAACTGGGCTATACGCCCTTTTTTTATGTCTTGGGGGTGGGTTTGTCCACATTAGAGCAAAAATTGACAGAGATGCTCACTGCGCCGGTTGAAGCGCTTGGCTTTGAGCTGGTCGGCATCGAATTTATTCGCGGTCGCACATCCACACTGCGCATCTATATTGATAGTGAAGATGGCATCAACGTTGATGATTGTGCTGATGTGAGCCACCAGGTAAGCGCCGTCATGGATGTCGAAGACCCGATCACTGTCGCTTACAACCTGGAAGTCTCTTCGCCTGGTCTTGACCGTCCGATGTTCACCGCCGAACACTATCAACGTTTCACCGGCGAAGAAGTTGCGCTGGTGCTGCGCATGGCGGTTCAGAACCGCCGCAAATGGCAGGGCATTATCAAAGCGGTAGACGGTGAGATGATCACGGTAACCGTCGAAGGCAAAGATGAAGTGTTCGCGCTGAGTAACATCCAGAAGGCGAACCTGGTTCCCCACTTTTAACAGTCTGGATTGAGGTGAAAGGCCCCGATGAACAAAGAAATTTTGGCTGTTGTTGAAGCCGTTTCCAACGAAAAAGCGCTGCCGCGTGAGAAAATTTTCGAAGCGCTGGAAAGCGCGCTGGCAACGGCCACCAAGAAAAAATACGAACAAGAGATCGACGTTCGCGTTGAAATCGACCGCAAGAGCGGCGATTTCGATACCTTCCGTCGTTGGCTGGTTGTAGAAGAAGTCACCCAGCCGACGCGCGAGATCACGCTGGAAGCAGCGCGTTTCGAAGATGAAAGCATGAACGTCGGCGACTATGTCGAAGATCAGATCGAATCTGTTACCTTCGACCGTATCACCACCCAGACCGCTAAGCAGGTTATCGTGCAGAAAGTCCGCGAAGCCGAGCGCGCGATGGTGGTCGATCAGTTCCGCGAGCACGAAGGTGAGATCATCACCGGCGTGGTGAAAAAAGTGAACCGCGACAATATCACACTGGATCTGGGTAACAACGCTGAAGCCGTGATCCTGCGTGAAGATATGCTGCCGCGTGAAAACTTCCGTCCGGGCGACCGCATTCGCGGCGTACTGTACGCTGTCCGTCCGGAAGCGCGTGGCGCCCAGCTGTTCGTCACCCGTTCCAAACCTGAGATGCTGATCGAACTGTTCCGCATCGAAGTGCCGGAAATCGGTGAAGAAGTGCTGGAGATCAAAGCGGCGGCTCGCGATCCGGGCTCTCGTGCCAAAATCGCGGTGAAAACCAACGACAAGCGCATCGACCCGGTTGGCGCTTGCGTCGGTATGCGCGGTGCGCGTGTGCAGGCCGTGTCGACTGAGCTGGGTGGTGAACGCATCGATATCGTCCTGTGGGATGATAACCCGGCGCAGTTCGTGATTAACGCTATGGCGCCGGCAGACGTCGCGTCCATCGTGGTGGATGAAGATAAACACACCATGGATATCGCGGTAGAAGCGGGCAACCTGGCGCAGGCGATCGGCCGTAACGGTCAGAACGTCCGCCTGGCTTCACAGCTCAGCGGCTGGGAACTCAACGTCATGACCGTTGACGATCTGCAGGCTAAGCACCAGGCGGAAGCGCATGCCGCTATCGATACCTTCACCAAATATCTTGATATTGATGAAGATTTCGCGACAGTGCTGGTTGAAGAAGGCTTCTCCTCGCTGGAAGAGCTGGCCTATGTGCCGATGAAAGAACTGCTGGAAATCGACGGTCTGGATGAAGCCACCGTTGAAGCACTTCGTGAGCGTGCGAAAAACGCACTGACTACGCTGGCGCTGGCTCAGGAAGAAAGCCTGGGAGATAACAAACCTGCCGATGATCTGTTGAATCTCGAAGGTCTGGATCGTGCCCTGGCATTCAAACTGGCTGCCCGTGGTGTTTGTACGCTGGAAGATCTCGCCGAGCAGGGCGTTGATGACCTGGCTGATATCGAAGGGATGACCGACGAGAAAGCTGGCGAGCTCATCATGGCCGCTCGCAACATTTGTTGGTTCGGCGACGAAGCGTAATAAACTGTAGCAGGAAGGAACAGCATGACAGATGTGACTATTAAAGCGCTGGCCTCAGAGATTCAGACCTCTGTGGATCGCCTGATACAGCAATTTGCTGACGCAGGCATCCGCAAATCGGCTGATGATTCTGTGACCTCGCAAGAGAAACAAACTTTGTTGACGCACCTGAACCGTGAACACGGCTCGGCGCCAGACAAGCTGACGTTACAGCGTAAGACGCGCAGTACGTTAAATATTCCAGGTACCGGTGGAAAGAGTAAATCGGTACAAATCGAAGTCCGCAAGAAACGCACCTTTGTGAAACGCGATCCGCAAGAGGCTGAACGCCTGGCCGCGGAAGAGCAGGCGCAGCGTGAAGCGGAAGAGCAGGCCCGTCGTGAAGCTGAAGAAGCAGCGAAACGCGAGGCGCAATTAAAAGCTGAACGTGAGGCCGCAGAACAAGCTAAACGTGAAGTCGCTGATAAAGCGAAACGTGAAGCTGCGGAAAAAGACAAAGTGAGCAATCAACATACCGACGAAATGACCAAAACCGCCCAGGCTGAAAAGATCCGTCGCGAGAACGAAGCCGCGGAATTGAAGCGCAAATCGGAAGAAGAAGCACGCCGCAAACTTGAAGAAGAAGCGCGCCGTGTAGCGGAAGAAGCACGCCGTATGGCTGAAGAAAACGAAAAAAATTGGTCTGAAACCTCAGACAGCCCGGAAGATAGCAGCGACTATCACGTCACCACATCACAGCATGCTCGTCAGGCTGAAGATGATAACGATCGTGAAGTCGAAGGCGGTCGCGGCCGTAGCCGTAGCAGCAAAGCGGCTCGTCCGGCGAAGAAAGGCAACAAACACGCTGAATCGAAAGCTGATCGTGAAGAAGCCCGCGCGGCCGTTCGCGGCGGTAAAGGCGGTAAGCACCGTAAAGGTTCCGCTCTGCAGCAGGGCTTCCAGAAGCCAGCGCAGGCCGTTAACCGTGACGTCGTAATCGGCGAAACCATCACCGTTGGCGAACTGGCTAACAAGATGGCGGTGAAAGGTTCTCAGGTCATCAAAGCGATGATGAAGCTGGGCGCCATGGCGACCATCAACCAGGTCATCGACCAGGAAACCGCACAGCTGGTTGCCGAAGAGATGGGTCACAAAGTTATCCTGCGTCGTGAAAACGAACTGGAAGAAGCCGTAATGAGCGACCGTGACACCGGCGCGGCGGCTGAACCGCGCGCACCGGTCGTGACCATTATGGGTCACGTTGACCACGGTAAAACCTCGCTGCTGGACTACATTCGTTCTACCAAGGTTGCCTCCGGCGAAGCGGGTGGTATTACCCAGCACATCGGTGCTTACCACGTCGAAACCGACAACGGCATGATCACCTTCCTGGATACCCCGGGCCACGCCGCGTTTACCTCCATGCGTGCTCGTGGCGCGCAGGCGACGGATATCGTGGTTCTGGTGGTGGCGGCAGACGACGGCGTGATGCCGCAGACTATCGAAGCTATCCAGCACGCTAAAGCGGCGCAGGTACCGGTGGTAGTGGCGGTGAACAAGATCGATAAGCCAGAAGCCGATCCGGATCGCGTGAAGAACGAACTGTCCCAGTACGGCATCCTGCCGGAAGAGTGGGGCGGCGAGAGCCAGTTCGTCCACGTTTCCGCGAAAGCGGGTACCGGCATCGACGACCTGCTGGACGCGATCCTGCTGCAGGCTGAAGTTCTTGAGCTGAAAGCGGTCCGCAACGGTATGGCGAGCGGCGCGGTCATCGAATCCTTCCTTGATAAAGGTCGTGGTCCGGTAGCTACCGTTCTGGTTCGCGAAGGTACTCTGCACAAGGGCGACATTGTTCTGTGCGGCTTCGAATATGGCCGTGTGCGCGCGATGCGTGACGAACTGGGTCGCGAAGTGCTGGAAGCGGGTCCGTCCATTCCGGTGGAAATCCTCGGCCTGTCCGGTGTGCCGGCTGCCGGTGATGAAGTGACCGTAGTGCGTGACGAGAAAAAAGCGCGTGAAGTGGCGCTGTATCGTCAGGGCAAATTCCGTGAAGTTAAGCTGGCGCGTCAGCAGAAATCTAAACTGGAAAACATGTTCGCTAACATGACCGAAGGCGAAGTTCACGAAGTGAACATCGTACTGAAGGCGGACGTACAGGGTTCTGTCGAAGCGATTTCCGATTCCTTACTGAAACTGTCTACCGACGAAGTGAAAGTGAAGATCATCGGTTCCGGCGTAGGTGGTATCACCGAAACCGACGCTACCCTGGCAGCAGCATCCAACGCGATTCTGGTTGGCTTCAACGTTCGTGCCGATGCCTCTGCGCGTAAAGTTATCGAAGCGGAAAGCCTGGATCTGCGTTACTACTCCGTCATCTATAACCTGATCGACGAAGTGAAAGCGGCGATGAGCGGCATGCTGTCTCCGGAACTGAAACAGCAGATCATCGGTCTGGCTGAAGTGCGTGATGTCTTCAAATCGCCGAAATTCGGCGCCATCGCGGGCTGTATGGTTACTGAAGGGACGATCAAACGTCACAACCCAATCCGCGTTCTGCGTGACAACGTGGTTATCTATGAAGGCGAGCTGGAATCCCTGCGCCGCTTCAAAGATGACGTTAACGAAGTCCGTAACGGCATGGAATGTGGTATCGGCGTGAAGAACTACAACGACGTTCGCGTTGGCGATATGATCGAAGTGTTCGAAATCATCGAAATCCAGCGTAGCATCGATTAATCATTTGATGGCTAAGCAGCCGGGGAAGCGAAGCGCCACCCGGCAATCATTTTAAAAAGGGGCTTTTGGCCCCTTTTTTGTCTTTATTCTGGAGAACTTATTATGGCGAAAGAATTTGGTCGCCCGCAGCGTGTGGCCCAGGAGATGCAAAAAGAGATTGCCATCATCCTGCAGCGTGAAATTAAAGATCCGCGTCTGGGCATGATGACCACCGTTTCCGGTGTGGAAATGTCCCGTGACCTGGCCTATGCCAAGGTGTATGTCACCTTCCTTAACGACAAAGATGAAGCCGCGGTGAAAGCGGGCATCAAAGCGCTGCAGGAAGCTTCTGGCTTTATCCGCTCTCTGCTGGGGAAAGCGATGCGTCTGCGCATCGTACCGGAACTGACTTTCTTCTACGACAACTCACTGGTGGAAGGGATGCGTATGTCCAACCTGGTCACCAGCGTGGTGAAACACGACGATGAGCGTCGTGTGAACCCGGACGACAGCAAGGAGGACTGATGAGTCGTCCTCGTCGTCGCGGCCGCGACGTGCATGGCGTATTGTTGCTGGACAAGCCTCAGGGCGCCTCCAGTAACGATGTGCTGCAAAAAGTAAAACGTATTTATAACGCCAACCGCGCCGGGCATACCGGCGCGCTGGATCCGCTGGCGACCGGTATGCTGCCGATCTGCCTTGGCGAAGCGACCAAGTTTTCCCAGTATCTGCTGGACTCCGATAAGCGTTACCGCGTGATCGCCAAACTTGGCCAGCGCACGGATACCTCCGATGCCGACGGTCAGGTGGTGGAAGAGCGCCCGCTGACCTTTAGCGACGAACAGCTGGCGGCGGCGCTGGACAGCTTCCGCGGCGAGACGCAGCAGGTGCCGTCGATGTATTCGGCGCTGAAATATCAGGGCAAGAAGCTATACGAATATGCTCGCCAGGGTATTGAAGTTCCGCGGGAAGCCCGGCCGATAACCGTCTATGAGCTGCTGTTTATTCGCCGCGAAGGCGATGAGCTGGAGTTGGAGATCCACTGCTCGAAAGGCACCTACATCCGGACGATTATCGATGATTTAGGTGAGAAGCTCGGCTGCGGCGCGCACGTGATTTTCCTGCGTCGCCTGGCGGTAAGCAAATACCCGGTCGAGCGGATGGTGACCCTCGAGCAGCTGCAGGCGCTGGTCGATGAGGCGGCGGCGCAGGATATTCCTGCCGCTCAGTTGCTTGATCCGCTGCTGATGCCGATGGACAGCCCGGCCTCGGATTACCCGCTGGTTAATATTCCAGAAACCTCCGCAGTCTACTTTAAGAACGGCAACCCGGTACGTCAGTCAGGCGCGCCGCTTAACGGGCTGGTGCGGGTGATGGAGAGCGAGTCCGGCAAGTTTCTCGGCATGGGCGAAATTGACGATGAAGGCCGCGTGGCCCCGCGTCGTCTGGTGGTGGAATACCCGGCGTAAGCGCTTTTCTTGCGATAAAAGCCTGCTACGAGTAGAATATCGCCGCTTAACGTCCGCTAACGTGTTTTAACATTTTCGGGCGTTGCATCAGGGGTCGCTGAATTAGAGATCGGCACCCTTTCTTTCTTTTAATTTTTGGAGTTATAAAATGTCTCTAAGCGTTGAAGCTAAAGCAAAAATCGTTTCTGAGTTTGGTCGTGGCGAAAACGACAGCGGTTCTACCGAAGTTCAGGTTGCACTGCTGACCGCACAGATCAACCACCTGCAGGGCCACTTTGCAGAGCACAAAAAAGATCACCACAGCCGTCGTGGTCTGCTGCGCATGGTTTCTCAGCGTCGTAAACTGCTCGACTACCTGAAACGTAAAGATGTTGCCCGTTACTCTGCGCTGATTGAGCGTCTGGGTCTGCGTCGCTAATTCTGCGAGTTTCAGAAAAAGGGGCCTGACGGCCCCTTTTTTCGACCGGGCGGCAGCAATTCATTCAAAACTCATGTATTGTTGCTAGTAATGATCTTCATGCAGAGGTTCGCGCGGCTAATGAGAGGCTTCATCCGCAGGGGCGGGTAAAGGTTGTCATTAGTCGCGAGGATGCAGAAGATCGGGTCAATAGACGCTATGTCGTGGATATGGCGTGATTTATAGATAAAAAGGATAGAATTTTGCTTAATCCGATCGTTCGTAAATTCCAGTACGGCCAGCATACCGTGACCCTGGAAACCGGCATGATGGCGCGCCAGGCAACGGCCGCTGTGATGGTTAGCATGGATGACACTGCGGTATTCGTTACCGTTGTGGGTCAGAAAAAAGCGAAGCCAGGCCAGGACTTTTTCCCGCTGACCGTTAACTACCAGGAGCGTACCTACGCTGCCGGTAAAATCCCGGGTGGTTTCTTCCGCCGTGAAGGCCGTCCAAGCGAAGGCGAAACCCTGATCGCGCGTCTGATTGACCGCCCGGTTCGCCCGCTGTTCCCGGAAGGCTTCGTTAACGAAGTTCAGGTTATCGCCACCGTCGTTTCCGTTAACCCGCAGGTTAACCCAGACATCGTCGCGATGATCGGTGCTTCCGCTGCGCTGTCGCTGTCTGGTATTCCGTTCAATGGCCCAATCGGCGCTGCGCGCGTGGGTTACATCAACGACCAGTACGTACTGAACCCAACCCAGGAAGAACTGAAGTCCAGCAAACTGGACCTGGTGGTTGCCGGTACCGAAGCGGCCGTGCTGATGGTGGAATCCGAAGCGGAACTGCTGAGCGAAGACCAGATGCTGGGCGCGGTGGTCTTCGGCCACGAGCAGCAGCAGATTGTTATTCAGAACATCAACGACCTGGTGAAAGAAGCCGGTAAACCGCGTTGGGACTGGCAGCCGGAAGCGGTCAACGAAGCGCTGAACGCGCGCGTGGCTGCGCTGGCTGAATCCCGTCTGAGCGATGCTTACCGTATCACCGACAAACAAGAGCGTTACGCTCAGGTTGACGTGATCAAATCTGAAACCATCGCCACGCTGGTTGCTGAAGATGAAACCCTGGACGCTAACGAGCTGGGTGAAATCCTGCACGCCATCGAGAAAAACGTGGTTCGTAGCCGCGTACTGGCCGGCGAGCCGCGTATCGATGGCCGTGAAAAAGATATGATCCGTGGTCTGGACGTTCGTACCGGCGTTCTGCCGCGTACTCACGGTTCCGCGCTTTTCACCCGTGGCGAAACGCAGGCGCTGGTTACCGCGACTCTGGGTACCGCACGTGATGCGCAGAACATCGACGAACTGATGGGCGAGCGCACCGACTCCTTCCTGTTCCACTACAACTTCCCTCCGTACTCCGTAGGCGAAACTGGCATGGTGGGGTCTCCGAAGCGTCGTGAAATCGGTCACGGTCGTCTGGCGAAGCGCGGCGTACTGGCCGTGATGCCGACTATTGAAGAATTCCCGTACACCGTGCGCGTGGTATCGGAAATCACCGAATCTAACGGTTCCTCTTCCATGGCTTCCGTCTGCGGCGCCTCTCTGGCGCTGATGGACGCCGGCGTGCCGGTAAAAGCCGCTGTGGCGGGTATCGCTATGGGTCTGGTGAAAGAAGGCGACAATTTCGTCGTGCTGTCTGACATCCTCGGTGACGAAGATCACCTCGGCGATATGGACTTCAAAGTTGCGGGTTCCCGCGACGGTATCTCTGCGCTGCAGATGGATATCAAAATTGAAGGTATCACCAAAGAAATCATGCAGGTTGCATTGAACCAGGCTAAAGGTGCGCGTCTGCACATCCTGGGCGTGATGGAGCAGGCGATTAACGCGCCGCGCGGCGATATCTCTGAATTCGCACCGCGTATCCACACCATCAAGATCAACCCGGACAAGATCAAAGACGTTATCGGTAAAGGCGGTTCTGTTATCCGTGCCCTGACCGAAGAGACCGGTACTACCATCGAGATCGAAGATGACGGTACCGTGAAGATCGCAGCGACCGACGGCGACAAAGCGCAGCATGCTATCCGTCGTATCGAAGAGATCACCGCTGAGATCGAAGTTGGCCGCATCTACAATGGTAAAGTGACCCGTATCGTTGACTTTGGCGCATTCGTTGCCATCGGCGGCGGTAAAGAAGGTCTGGTTCACATCTCGCAGATCGCTGACAAGCGCGTTGAGAAAGTGACTGACTACCTGCAGATGGGTCAGGAAGTACCGGTTAAGGTTCTGGAAGTTGACCGCCAGGGCCGTGTCCGTCTGAGCATTAAAGAAGCAACTGAACAGACTCCGTCTGCCGCAGCGCCGGAAGCTCCGGCTGCCGAGCAGGGCGAGTAAGGTTGCCGTTAGCCCTCCGCTTTTGCGGAGGGCGTTTTACGGGCAGGACGCCTCGTTTGCAGCCGGGGAACAGGACGTTCATCCAATCGTTGTCTTCGGGAGTGGGAAATGAAGCCTTTTTTGCGCTGGTGTTTCGTGGCGACAGCTCTCACGCTGGCAGGATGCAGTAGCACCGCCTGGCGTAAGGACGCCGTCCTCGCAGTACCATTGCAACCGACTTTACAGCAAGAAGTGATTCTGGCACGCATGGAACAAATTCTTGCCAGTCGGGCTTTATCCGATGACGAACGCGCACAGCTTTTATATGAGCGCGGAGTGTTGTATGATAGTCTCGGTCTGAGGGCACTTGCGCGAAATGATTTTTCACAAGCGCTGGCAATCCGACCCGATATGCCGGAAGTATTCAATTACTTAGGCATTTACTTAACGCAGGCAGGCAATTTTGATGCTGCCTATGAAGCGTTTGATTCTGTACTTGAGCTTGATCCAACTTACAACTACGCGCACTTGAACCGCGGTATCGCCCTGTATTACGGCGGCCGGGCTAAGTTAGCGCAAGATGATCTGCTGGCGTTTTATCAAGACGATCCCAATGATCCTTTCCGTAGCCTGTGGCTTTATATCGCCGAGCGTAAACTCGACGAGAAGCGGGCGCTTGAAGCACTCAGAGAGCGCTTAAACAAGTCGGATAAAGAGCAATGGGGATGGAACATTGTCGAGTTCTACCTTGGCGACATTAGCGAAAAAGAGCTGATGACTCGTCTGAAGGCAGACGCAACGGATAACACCTCGCTCGCTGAGCATCTCAGTGAAACCAACTTCTATTTAGGTAAGTACTACCTAAGTCTGGGGGACAAGGACAGCGCTACGGCACTGTTCAAACTGGCGGTCGCCAACAACGTACACAACTACGTTGAGCACCGATACGCATTGTTGGAATTATCGCTCTTGGGCCAGGAGCAAGATGACCTGGCAGAATCGGACCAGCAATAGCTGACGAACACATCAGCCCATAGTTTTTTGCTTGCCATCACCTTCGCGGGTGAGGGCGTTGTTGTTCGTTAATACACCTACTTTGAGCCGGTTCACACTTTTCAATGAAAATTACCGTAAATTTTCACGATGAGTTATGTAGACTGGCCGCCATTAATTTTGAGGCACACGTACTACATGGCTGAATTCGAAACCACTTTTGCAGATCTGGGCCTTAAGGCTCCTATCCTTGAAGCGCTCACCGATCTGGGTTACGAAAAACCATCTCCGATCCAGGCTGAGTGCATTCCGCATCTGCTGGACGGCCGCGACGTTCTGGGTATGGCCCAGACCGGTAGCGGTAAAACCGCAGCATTCTCTTTACCGCTGCTGAACAACATCGATCCTGAGCTGAGAGCACCGCAGATTCTGGTGCTGGCGCCGACCCGCGAGCTGGCGGTACAGGTTGCTGAAGCAATGACGGAATTCTCTAAACATATGCGCGGCGTGAACGTGGTTGCCCTGTACGGCGGCCAGCGTTATGACGTGCAGCTGCGCGCCCTGCGTCAGGGTCCGCAGATCGTCGTCGGTACCCCGGGTCGTCTGCTGGACCACCTGAAGCGCGGCACCCTGGACCTCTCCAAACTGAGCGGCCTGGTACTGGATGAAGCAGATGAAATGCTGCGCATGGGCTTTATCGAAGACGTAGAAACCATTATGGCGCAGATCCCGGAAGGGCATCAGACCGCGCTGTTCTCCGCCACCATGCCGGAAGCTATCCGTCGCATTACCCGTCGCTTTATGAAAGAGCCGCAGGAAGTGCGCATTCAGTCCAGCGTGACGACTCGCCCGGATATCAGCCAGAGCTACTGGACTGCCTACGGCATGCGTAAAAACGAAGCGCTGGTGCGTTTCCTGGAAGCGGAAGACTTTGATGCGGCGATTATCTTCGTCCGTACCAAAAACGCGACCCTGGAAGTAGCTGAAGCGCTGGAGCGTAATGGCTACAACAGCGCGGCGCTGAACGGCGACATGAACCAGGCGCTGCGTGAGCAGACTCTGGAACGCCTGAAAGATGGTCGTCTGGATATCCTGATTGCGACTGACGTTGCGGCCCGTGGCCTGGACGTTGAGCGTATCAGCCTGGTGGTGAACTACGACATCCCAATGGATTCTGAATCCTACGTTCACCGTATCGGCCGTACTGGTCGTGCCGGTCGTGCTGGCCGCGCGCTGCTGTTCGTTGAGAACCGCGAGCGTCGTCTGCTGCGCAACATCGAACGCACCATGAAGCTGACCATTCCTGAAGTGGAACTGCCTAACGCGGAGCTGCTGAGCAAGCGTCGTCTGGAAAAATTCGCCGCGAAAGTTCAGCAGCAGCTGGAAAGCAGCGATCTGGATCAGTACCGTGCACTGCTGGCGAAAATCCAGCCGACGGCGGAAGGTGAAGAGCTGGACGTGGAAACGCTGGCTGCTGCGCTGCTGAAGATGGCTCAGGGCGAACGTTCGCTGATCGTTCCGCCGGACGCGCCGATGCGTCCACGTCGTGAATTCCGCGATCGTGACGATCGTTTCGACCGTCGTGGCGACCGTAATGATCGCGGCCCGCGCGGCGATCGCGAAGATCGTCCGAAGCGTGAGCGTCGTGACGTGGGTGACATGGAGCTGTATCGCATTGAAGTGGGTCGCGATGACGGCGTTGAAGTGCGTCATATCGTTGGCGCGATCGCCAATGAAGGCGATATCAGCAGCCGTTACATCGGTAACATCAAGCTGTTCGCTTCTCACTCCACCATTGAGCTGCCGAAAGGGATGCCGGGCGAAGTGCTGCAGCACTTTACTCGTACCCGTATCCTGAACAAGCCGATGAACATGCAGCTGCTGGGCGATGCGCAGCCGCGCACCGAACGTCGTGGCGGCGGTGAGCGTCGCGAAGGCGGCCGTGGCTTCGGCGGCGAGCGTCGTGAAGGCGGCCGTGGCTTCGGTGGCGAACGTCGTGAAGGCGGTCGTGGTGAAGGACGTCGTTTCAGCGGCGAACGTCGTGAAGGCCGTGCGCCGCGTCGTGACGATGCATCCGCGCCGCGCCGCGATGACTCAGCCGGTCGCCGTCGCTTCGGTGGCGATGCGTAATCAACGCCGCCCGCTAGCGTAAACTAAATAATACAGCCCCGATCGTCATGATTGGGGCTTTTTTTATTCCCTTTGTACTCGTGTACTGGTACAGTGCGTCATGCTCAACGTGAGCGAAGTATTTTCGACTGGAGAATTCGGTAAATGGCGACACTAACCACTACGGCAACCCGTCCGTCTCTGTTTGGCGGCGTGGTGATTATCGGCGGCACGATTATCGGCGCGGGCATGTTCTCGCTGCCGGTGGTGATGTCCGGCGCGTGGTTTTTCTGGTCGCTGGCGGCGCTGGTCTTCACCTGGTTCTGCATGCTGCACTCCGGTTTGATGATCCTCGAGGCCAATCTTAACTACCGCATCGGCTCCAGCTTCGACACCATTACCAAAGACCTGCTCGGCAAGGGCTGGAACCTGGTGAACGGTGTATCAATCGCCTTTGTGCTCTATATCCTGACCTACGCCTATATTTCGGCGAGCGGTTCGATCCTCCACCACACCTTCAGTGAACTGTCGCTGAAGGTGCCGGCGCGCGCGGCGGGCTTCGGCTTTGCGCTGCTGGTGGCGTTTATCGTCTGGATGAGCACCAAAGCGGTGAGCCGCATGACGGCTATCGTACTGGGCGCTAAGGTGATCACCTTCTTCTTGACCTTCGGTAGCCTGCTCGGGCACGTCGAGCCGACGACGCTATTTAACGTTGCGGAGAAGAATGCCTCCTATGCGCCATACCTGCTGATGACGCTCCCGTTCTGCCTGGCCTCGTTTGGCTATCACGGCAACGTGCCGAGCCTGATGAAATACTACGGAAAAGATCCGCGCACCATCATCCGCTGCTTAACCTACGGTACGCTGCTGGCGCTGGGTCTGTACGTGGTCTGGCTGCTGGTGACGATGGGTAACATCCCTCGTCCGCAGTTTATCGACATTGCGCAGAAGGGCGGCAACATTGATGTGCTGGTGCAGGCGTTGAGCGGCGTGCTGAATAGTCGGAGTCTGGATCTGCTGCTGGTGGTGTTCTCGAACTTTGCTGTCGCCAGTTCGTTCCTCGGCGTGACGCTGGGGCTGTTCGACTACCTGGCGGATCTGTTTGGCTTTGACGATAGCGCGATGGGACGCTTTAAAACCGCGCTGCTGACCTTTATCCCGCCGATGATTGGCGGACTGGTCAAACCCGATGGTTTCCTCTACGCCATCGGCTATGCTGGCCTGGCGGCGACGATCTGGGCGGCGATTGTACCGGCGCTGCTGGCTCACGCCTCACGCAAACGCTTCGGCAGCCCACAGTTCCGCGTTTGGGGCGGAACGCCAATGATTGTGCTGATCCTGCTCTTTGGCCTCGGCAATGCGGTTGTACATATCCTGTCGAGCGTCAATCTGCTGCCGGTTTATCAGTAAGTTTTATTTTATCTGAGCCAGAATTACCGATCTGGCTCAATATATATATGCATACATTCTCTTATTATCAGATAAAGGTTATTTTAAATAAGGGAATGTTTATATGCCTGAGCAGGACATAACTTTGCGCAAACTGGAGATTTTTCTGGGATATATGGATACCATGAATATTTCTAAGACGGCAGAAATCATGCATATTTCTCCGGTTAGCGTACATCGTGCCTTGCATTCTTTGGAGGATAATTTACGCTGCGATCTTTTCACACACAATGGCCGGAATTTACATCCCCTCCCCGGCGCATGGGTAATGCAAAAGCAGGCCCGCGAGGTGATCAATGCAATGGAACGCTGTATTTATCTGACGCGTGAGGCTTCAGGATACCATTCTCCTGCATTACGCTTAGGCCTACTCTATTCACTAGTATTAAAAACGGCACCGCAGATAGTACAGGGATTGAAGAAGCGGCGCCCTGAGCTTTCAATTGAGTTTATCATGAACTCTAATAAGAAATTATTAGAAGCGCTAAATGAAGGCAATATCGATGCGGCATTAATCTCTACGCCCGATGAGTATAATTCAAATTTATTTGAAACCTGGACGATATTTTCGGATTCGATTTATTTAGCGGTTCCTGTACAGGATGCGGATACGCTACAAACCCCCGTTGATCTCTCTCGTTTACAGAGTAAAAAATTTATTGCCTTGAGTGAAGGGTTCGCAACCTGGAGAGGTTTTCAGCAGGCCTTCCGTATCGCTGGCTTTGAGCCGGATATTGCGGTTCGGGTACACGATATTTTTTCGTTAATGAGCATGGTTAATGCTGGAGTGGGGTACACTCTCATACCCGGACGCATGCGCGGGCTTTTTCGGAGTGGGATACGCCTGCTACCTTTGCAGGAAGCCTATCGCATGGAACAAGAAATTTCGCTCGTTTTTCCCCGTAGTCAGGAAAATCATCCTGGACTGCTATCTCTTCTCGCAGAATGCCGTATGTATGCCAGGCAGCTTATGCGGGAGGATAACGATGTAGACAAAGTCCCATGATTTCCTGAGTAATCCGCTGATAAACCTGAGCTTCGCCGTACATGGCGACGGCGAGCCATCGGGAGGTACTAACTAAGGCGATTTTCAGACGGATATGATCGCCGGTGATGGTGTTGGTTAACGCGTGGGTCAGAGCCTGGCGGCTAAGTGAGCATAAGGTGAAAATGGCCGACTCCTGCCTAGTGATGATCTGATTCTTCAACGCACATCCGATGACGCAGCGCTGCAGCTTGTTTCGCAGTTCGTCAGAGGTGCCGCTGATAAACGCAAAGCCGATTCGGTGTTCGGGTTTATCACCCAGTAGCTTTTGCCGGAAAACCTCCTCTTCTTCCTGGGTGCACAGTGAGGCCTGTATCGCGATTTGCCCGGGCTTCATACGTTGAAATGAATACATAAGTCTCCCTGGCGCCTGTTGCATAAAACAACAGGCGCATGCGGTTAAAAGAACGGGGCTAAAGAGATATAGAGCGCAGACGGCGCCAACAGGCAGCCCAGGCCGGTATAGAAGGTGGCTGTCATTGCGCCATAAGGTACAAGTTTCGGGTCAGTCGCCGCCAGCCCTGCCGCCACGCCGCTAGTAGATCCCATCAGCCCGCCATATACAATGGCTGCAGCGGGAGAGTTCAGTCCGGCGGCTTTCGCCACCAGCGGCGTGACAATCATGATGGCGATAGATTTAATCACCCCGGCAGCGATACTGAGCGCGATAACATCGGAACTTGCGCCAAGCGCCGCACCGGTAACCGGGCCGACGATAAAGGTCACCGCGCCGCCGCCGATAGTCGCCATGCTGACCGCATCGGTATAGCCGAAGGCCCAGGCGACAATCGCTCCCAGGTAAAAGGAGAGCACGGTGGAGACGACCAGCGCCAGCGCGCCCGCGAGGCCCGCTTTTTTCAGCTCGTCAAGCTTCACGCCAAAGGCGGTGGCGATAATGGCAAAATCACGGAACATGCCGCCGCCCATCAGCGCAATACCGCTAAAAAGCGTGATGTCGGAAAGCCCTTTTTTGCCGCCGGTGAGTTCGCCGCCGAGCCAGGCCAGCAGCAGGCCTGCGGCAATGGCGATCGCCGAACTGTGAATTTTACCGCGAAAGACGTGGGTCGAGATCCAAGCCGCGACCCAGCAGACAATGCCAACCACCACAAAAGCGGTGATCAGGGCATTGCTGGTGAAGTTACTGGTAAGAATCTTTGTAAGTTGTTCCATTCTTTATGCTCTCCACCGGTTAGTCTGCTGAACGTGTCATCGTGCTTTTGCTGCCGATTTTGCTCAGTGGTTTAATCAGCAGAAAACCAATCACGACTGCGCCAAGGCCTGCAATAAGCGCCACCGGGCCTCCTTTGAGCGCGGCCACAACGTTCTGGTTCGCGGACATGGCGACAACAATAGGGATATACATCGCATTCCAGAATCCAACCCCCTGTTCGGCGGGTTTAGACAACAGCCCCTTTTCCGTCAACTTCTGGGAAATAACGACTAAAAACAGCATGGCAAAGCCGACACCGCCGATATTGGCGGAAATTCCAAGCAGCAAACCCAAAAGATCGCCGACAATTAACCCGGCGAACATGCACAATCCCATTAACATCAATCCGTAAATAATCATGATGTTTCTCTTTCTATAACCACACTAAAAGCATAAGAGACTACCCGAACCGGGAAATGACAATAAAGTAAGACAAGGGCTTTTAGCACAGTATGTTTTTATGATGCGGACAGTCAACAGTAAATTTATTCGTACACACCCTGCCTGTCATATCAGCGAAATGTTTATCGCTGATATGACTGAGGCATAATGGTTATATCACAAAGGAATGCCGCACTATTTATTTAGTATTAAAAACGTGACGTTCTACTCAGTGGCAATTTCGAATAAGACCATGCCTGGGTTTACGCGATCGCCTGCGTTCACCGCCAATGACTTTAATACGCCAGCCTCCGGTGAGGCGACAGGCATTTTCATTTTCATGGCTTCAAGAATAACAATCGGCTGGCCTTTTTCAATTTTGTCGCCTACGGCGGCTTTAACTTCATCGACCACACCCGGTACTTTTGTTTTAACTTCAGACATATTAATTTCCTTTAATATATATCATTGAAAGATGTTTTATTAACCCGTCGACGTCTTGTCGCGTCATTAATTCGACATCGGTCTCACCTTTAGCCAGCAGGGTCAGACTCCTGCTAAACCACTCTTTGATATTGATAGAAAAACCGTTTGGTAAATTAATTTCTCCATCAATACGTACTGAATATTGCTGGGCAATATCTGTCAGAACAGAGTAACAATCGCTTAACGCCATTTCGTGCCAGGGCGTTATGCGAATATCTAAATCGGAGCGACTGTCCGTCCATAGCCAGGGCGTCGTCATCTCCAGCGCCACCGACCCCCACACGCCAAGCCCGGTTTCCGGCCCACGCCACGCCTGACGCAGGGCGCTAAAGGCGCGTATCGCGCTGGTACGGTTGACGGCAGGCAGGATGGCCGTTTGTTCCGGTGTTGACACGCGCGTGACGGCCTGTAATGAAGCAACCGTCGCCAGCCGTAGACGCTGCCCTTGCCAGCGCTGCGGAAAGCAAAAGCCCAGGGAAATACTCGCTTCATCACGGATGCCCCTGCGCACGATGCCGGGGAGATATCCGGAAAGCAGATAGTCCCGCAACTCTTTCCGCAATGAGGCGGGTAGGGCACTAAACGCGCCGTTCAACTGCCTCGCAATCAGCCGCAGTTCAGCGCTCTCCAGCCAGCACAAAGTATGGCGTTGCAGGGCGCTCATCGCTGTTTGCTCCATGCCGGATCGTTTTTCGCTTGTTGCTGTAAATCCCGCTGTGCTGCAAGCAGGGCGTCAAACTGCGAGGTGGCCTGCGGACCGATAATATCGACCGGCGCGGCTTTTGCCGCTTCCTCCCCTGGAACAGTAACGGGGTAGAGGCGGATATGGGTGGCGCTGGCTTGGGTTTGTAGCTGCGTACTGACCCGGCAAACTCGCCCCTTGATACGTAAAATCGTCCGTGCCGTCCGCTCCACAATTTCCCGGTGATGGGCGGTAGTCGCCATCACCACCATGTCATATTCCGGCGTGGTGCGCCGACGCTTCCAGGTCTGGATTTTGCCCTGCAAATTACACAGGTGGCCGTTCGTTGCCACGGGAAAGCTGTCGCCGGTTGGCAGGCCGCCGACGATAACTTCCCGCCAGTCACCGCCCTGCGGCGCGGCGACCAGCGAGATATCTTCCCGCAGCGGAAGGCCGTCCAGGATCAGCCAACCGAACTCCTGGCAACCGTAGACATCATGCAGCCCATATCCCAGTGAAGCGCACAGCGGAACCAGCGCTTCATCAAGGGGGGTGCCTGCGGTAATCAGCATCAGCGTTTTTGGTAAATACGCCTGCAGGTTCATCTTTAGCGCCTGTTCCAGCGTGGCGCGTAAAAATGAGGACTCTCCCACCACCACATCCGGCTGCTGGCGACACAGGGCAATGAGCAGCGCGTCCCGGCATGAGCGGGATAAAAACGACCAGTGCAGACCACTCTCATCCAGCGCCTGACGCGTGAACACATTCACCAGCGGCGCGTAGGTCACCACCATATGCTGCCCAGCGGTTACGCCGCATTCCGCCAGCACACGCTTACCCGCCGCGGAACGCAACAGCAGTTCGTTCTGCGTTACGCCGACGATGTTCTGAAATGCGCTACTGCCGGTGGTAAAGGTAACCAGCGCAAGATTTAACGGCGTGTGAATCTCCTCGATAACGTGAGCCGCCGTGGGGCCAGCGATACCTTTATCGCTAAGCGTACGGCGCGGCATTTCCGCTAACGTGGGGATACCCTGCTGGGCGTCAACCAGCCATTCGAGCATTGCAATGGGATCGTTCATCGCGCGCACTCCTGAATCAGGCCGGCAAGTAACGCGCCGCGACCGCCCGATACTCCTCGCGCATCTGCGCCAGAATCACATTGCGCATTTTTCTGCCGCCGCGATCTTCGCCTGCGCTCCCACGCCCCTGCGGGCCTGTCGACGTCACGCCAGCCGCTTGTTTCTGTTGGCGCACCTCTGCGATATGGCGAACGATCGCCTCTTTCATCTCCGGGATCGCCTTGATCAGTTCTTCCACCCCGCCCAGTTGCCAGAAGAACTCCGGTCCGGCCGCGAAGACCGGATTAGTGCGGGAAAGCTCGCTCAGACGCTCCACGTCCTGGCGGGTAATGCGCGCGATGCTGCTCAGCGGCATTACGTGGATCATGGTGCCAAATTCCGATGTCAGGCTCAGGATATGGTCGGCTTGCAAACCGTGGCAGAGGAACGCGCCGCTAATGGCGCGGCCGATGACCATCGCGATAATCGGATGCCCGGCATGGCGCGCCTCAGCCAGCGCCAGCTGATAGGCACCGGTCGCTTTATTCATACCAATTATCTCTTCCAGTTTGCCCGGTCCGTTGCCGGGAGTGTCAACAATCAGCACCAGCGGACGTTTCTCGCCGACGGGCTTGTCTTTATCCATCGCCAGCGTGCGATACACCGCCAGCGCCATTTTATATCCCTCTTCCAGCCCGATAACTCCGGCGTACACCACCGGAAAACGCGGGTTAAAGGTCATGGCGTCGTTAGCAATAACGGTGCAGATTTCACCGTTAATGCGGGCGCTGCCGACGACGGCTCCCGGTCCATAATCTTCATAAGGCAGCTTGAGATCCGCCAACGCGTTCTCTTCGAAGCTATTTTCGTCAACAAGCAGATCGATAGCGGCGCGGCCCTGGCCGAGTAAATTTTCCATTATGCTTCCTCCACCGGCAGGCGTTTAACGTTGCTCAGGAACGTCTCGAGATCCATATCCACCAGCGACTGGGGCGCGGTATTGCCTGCCATAGTCCAGACATCCCGTGCATCTGATGGCTCTGACTCGCTGATTTTTTTCGTGAGCGCCATCTGGGCGCGTACTTTCGCTTCGCTGCCGATGCGGCGCATGGCTTCAATCTGCGGCCAGGGCAGGTCGGCAATCAGCGCGGCCTGCTGGTGGAAAGCCGTTAGCGAGTCGGCAATCAGGTAGTTACAGTCTCCGACGATGTACTTATGCTTACCGCCGGTGGTGCGGAACACCAGCGCGCGGTCCGAGGCGTCAAACTCGCTGCGGCCCATCTCCTGTTCGATGACCTCCGGCCCGGTCAGCCCCAGGCGGCCCGATTCACTCATCACGATGATGTCGGTGGCGGCGGCGACAAAACCCATCCCGCCAAAGCAGCCGATCTTGCTGCCGATCATCGCCACGACCGGGACGCGACCGCGCAGGGTTTGCAGCATGTCCATACACTCGGCGTGGGCCAGTAGCCCGGCGTTAGCCTCATGCAGGCGCACGCCGCCGGTTTCAAAGGAGATGAGAACGATCGGGCGGCGGGCCGGGTCGGTGGTCTGCGCCGCCAGTTCGTCCGCCAGCATCAGCGCGCCGACCATTTTTGCGCCGCCCACCTCGCCCACCGCACCGCCGATAAAGCGTCCTTCCTAGGAGATGACAATGGCCGGGTGCTGGCCGAGCAGGCCGATGCCGGTAACGATGCCGTCGTCAAACTCCACCGCTTCATTCAGCACGGGCAGGTGCGGGCTGGTTCGTTTGTCCGCCGGGCCGATCAGTTCAGTAAAGGTGCCTTTATCCACCAGCGAGCTGGCGCGAACGCGGGCGCTGGCTTCCAGAAAACGCAGATCATTCATGATGGGTTTCTCCCGGCATAGCCTGCTGTAACGCTTGCTGAATTCTTAACGCGACGACCGCAGGCGTGGCGTTGTTGTCATTGATGCTGACCTGCATGTTGCCCAGGGGGCCGCTGTCCAGAAATCGTTTCAGTACGATTTCCCAGATATGATCGAAACCGGTCACCGGCGTGCAGATGCTGACTTCAATCCCGCCCGCCAGCGCTTTCGGCTCCAGCAGGATCTCCAGATCGCCGGAGCCAACAACGCCGCAGTGCACGGTTTGCTGCAGAGATGCTCTTTCGTGGGTGCCGCTGAAATGATGTGATATTTGATGTAGAGCCATGTCCTTTTCCCCTACCAGTTACGGAATCGAGTGGGCGGGTTATAGAGTCCGCCAGACCAGTCAACCAGATCGCGAATGCTTTTCGCCGCCAGCATCTGACGGTTGGCACGGCGACGGTCAATGCCTAAATCTTCCGGCGTTTTGACAATGCCTGCCTCCCGCAGCTGTGCGGTCTGTTCCGGATCGGCGGCAAGGCCAATTCCGGTGTAGCCCGCCACGGCGCGAATGGCCGCCATGCGCTGTTCCAGCCCTTCGCAGCGCTGCAGATAGGCGATGCCCTCTTCGGTCAGTACGTGGGTGACGTCATCGGCGTAGACCATCACCGGCGGCAGGGCGAGGTTGGCTTTTTCCGCCAGTTCCCAGGCGTCCAGCTTGTCGACGAAAGCGGGCTGGCGCTTCTCGCGGAAGGTTTCCTGCATCTGCACCACCAGACGTTTGCCCCGCGGCATATCGCCAATTAGCTGCTTTTGGGTGGCGTTAAACTCTTCGCCGCATTTCAGCCAGGATTGCGTTGCATGACGGCGGCCTTTGGCGTCGCAGCCCATATTCGGCGCGCCGCCAAAGCCCGAAACGCGGCTGGCGGTGGCGGTGCTACTGTTTCCGTACTTATCGATCTGCAAAGTGCCGCCGATAAACATGTCCAGCGCGTAGTGACCCGCAGCCTGGGCGAAGGCGCGGTTGGAGCGCAGCGTGCCGTCCTGGCCGATATAAAAGATATCCGGGCGTTCGGCGACATATTTTTCCATGCCCAGTTCGCCGCCGAAGCAGTGCACCGACTGGATCCAGCCGCTTTCGATCGCCGGGATCAGCGTCGGATGCGGGTTGAGTACCATATGGGTACAGACTTTGCCTTTCAGCCCAAGCTCGTCGCCGTAGGTGGGTAGCAGTAGCTCAATGGCGGCGGTGAAGAAGCCAATACCGTGGTTAATGCGCTCAACGCCGTATTCGGCATATATACCTTTCAGCGCCATCATTGCCATCAGCACATGGGTGTCAGTAATAAGTCCCGGATCGCGGGTAAACAGCGGCTCGACATAGAACGGACGCGGCGCTTCAATCACCGCATTTACCCAGTCGCCGGGGATATCCACGCGCGGCACTTTATCGACAATCTTGTTGACCTGCGCGATCACAATTCCCTGGCGGAAGTGGGTGGCTTCGGTAATAACAGGAGTATCTTCGGTGTTAAAGCCGGTGTAGAGATTGCCGTCTTTATCCGCTTCAAAGGCGGTGATTAGCGACACGCGCGGCGTGAGGTCGACAAAGTAGCGGCTGAACAGCTCCAGATAGGTGTGGATGGCCCCGAGCTTGATCTTACCGTCCTGGATCAGCTTCGCCAGACGTCCATCCTGCGGCCCGGCATAGGCGAAATCGAGCTTTTCAGCGATGCCCTTTTCAAACAAATCCAGATGGCTGGACAACGGTACGGATGACTGCACCATATGCAGGCCGGAGATCTTTTGCGGATCAAGCTGGCACAGGCATTCGGAGAGAAAATCCGCCTGTTTCTGGTTATTACCCTCGATATTGACGCGATCGAAGCTTCGAATAACGGCTTCCAGCGCGGCGACAGTATCTTTGGCGTCGATAATTTTGCCGTCACGAAAATACGGGGCCAGCTGATTCAGGCGCTGCGCCGTATCGTCCTTGAGTTGATGCCAGTTGTGCTCTTTTAGCATGGGTTGACTCCATTAATTCAGCAGGAATAGCGTGGAGATAAAGATCCCGGTGGCGATAGCCGAGACGATCAGACCGCTCACGCCCGCACCCATCGCTAGCGGCAGGATGATGGCGTAGGGGTTCTCATGGTTAACCTCTTTCTGCGCGATTTTTGCCGTCGTCGGCAGGCAGGAGACGCCCGCAATACCGATAGCCGGGTTATAACGCCCCTTCGAGATAAACCAGATAAACCAGCCGCCCAGCAGAGCGCCGACGGCGGAAATGGCCAGCGCGCCGATACCAAGGATCAGGATGATGGCAACTTTCGGGTCGAGAATAGTTTGCGCTTCACACAGCGTGCCCAGCAGCAGGCCGAGAAACAGCGTTGCGGTATAGGTCAGCGTGGATTCCAGTAATTTCTGAAACGGTTCGATCTCCGCCTCTTTAATAGCGATGCCGAGGAAGAACGAGAGGATCAGTGGCGCGGCGACCGGCAGCAGCAGGCACAACAGCAGGCAGGCGCAGACGGTAAAGATGAATTTCGCTTTCTTCGATACGGTGGGGTAGTCAATTTCAACTTCCATGCCACGGTATTTTTTCGGCACCAGCAGACGCACCAGGTACGGATAACCGGCATATGTCAGGCTCAGGTAGAGATAAGCGATAATGGCGATGGGGACGAACAGGTTCGGTGCCAGGATAAGGGAGGCAAAGAGCACCATCGGCCCATCTGCGCCGCCGATAGTGGCAATCGACGCGGCTTCGTTGGCGGGCAGGCCGAATACTTCAATACCCAGCAGCAGCGCGGCGAAGGTTCCCGCCTCGGCGAACAGAGCGACAACAATGCTGGCCCAGGGGCGGAGCAAAATAAAGCTGATGTCGCTCATTGCGCCAATGCCGAAGAAAACGATACAGGCGATGAGGCCATTGCTAAAGGTGAAATTATAGACCGGCTGCAGGAAGTTTACCTGCATTAGGTTTACCAGCTCGTTAGGTTCGCTGACCATCGGGTCGAGAATTAAGGTCCCGGTTTGTCCGCCTGCCAGAAACAGTACCCCGGCGTTAACTGCAATCATACCAAGGCCCATCGGCACCATAATTAACGGTTCAAGCTTCCGGCGGAATCCCATCCAGGCCAATATAAAGCCGAGAACAATTAACAGAAAACGTGCAATGGCTATTTTCGGGTCTTCAATAAAAAAAGTGCCAATGCCCGAAAAGAGCTTAACAAAGATATCCATAACTATATTCCTGATGGCAAAAGTAAAGTTCGCAAATTAATCGTCGGTGATATTTAACTTATTCATCATCTTGTTGACGCCAACGATGATGCCGACAACCGAAAATGAAATTACAATCGTTAAGCCATACGTTAATAAAGTATAAAAATAGATGTTCATATTCTTCCTTATGTCATATCTCCTTGCGGCTGGCGGCAAAGAAAATACATCGCCAGACACAGCGCTAATAAATCGGCCGAACCGCCAGGGCTGACCCACTTATCCATGCACCATGAATTAAAATCAGCCAGTTGCTGCTCGATCGCAGGGTTAAACATTCCGCCCTGCGTCACAAGACGCCGGGCATACTGCTTCATTTCCGCCAGCGCCTGCTGGCCGCCGCGAAACAGCACGGTAGTGTCATCGCAATGGGCCATTAAGGTGAGCAACGTATGAATAAGCGCTTCCCGCCAGGCCAGCCCGTTGTCCAGCGCCTGATGCAGCGCGGGTAAGCCAATCTGGCAAACTAGTGGGAAACCTTGCTCTGCCTCTCCGCGCACGCCGGTAATGCCGAATCCGACATACAATTTCTCACCGTGGGTTTGCGCCGGGCGTTCGGCCAGGGCGGCAAAATCCCTACGGCAGAGATCGCGGCAGAGTTCAGCGACGCACTGGCTTAAGGCGTTATATGAGAGGGTTTCTCCGCGCCCGGAAAGCCATCCTGCCGCTGTCGCCAGAACCGTGCCGGAAAAAAGAATGCCGCGCTGGGTATTAACCTGCTGTGTTGCCCGCAGCAGCGTATTTTCATAATGAATGCCAATGGCACGTATTTTTGTAAAGAGTTCCCACGGCGATCCTTGATGATTTTCCCCTGCATGGGCGCAGGCGCTAAAACAGGGGGCAATAGCCGATGAACTGGTAATAAATAACCAGATATCCATATCTTTATGCGCCCCTTGTGAATGAGGTGTAACAAGGCCAGGTTTAGGCCAGGCGGAGACCTCCATTAACAGCGCTTTTAATAAGCACTCGCCGATCCACATAGCACGGGCAGTTGGTTGGCTCATGAGTATTCTCTTTTACCAGACTCAGGGTTGAAAAATAAAACAGAGGAAAACTAACACCGTTGAAAGAGGGGGGCAATTACGCCAGAGGTAATGTAATTACGCTCAACGTAATAAGGCGGGGATTATGTGAAAATATGAATGAAGACGATCACAAAATGGTTTAGCGGAGGAAAAGAAATGCGGCAAAAATGCCGCATAGCTCACTACCCCAACAGCTCCTCTTTCACCTGCATCGCTAAATCGAAAGAATGCAGACGCGCCTGGTGGTCGAAGATCTGGCCATTGACCATGATTTCGTCCGCCTCGGTTTCACGCAGAATCGACTCTAGCCCATGGCGGACTTTAGTTTTATCGCCGACCAGCGACATGCTCAGTGCCTGCTGCACACCATACTGCTCGGACGCTGACCACAGCTGATGCATATTTTCCACCGGCGGCGGCAACTGCCCGGTCTCGCCGCGACGCAGCTTCACAAACGCCTGCTGCATGGAGGTGAAGAGAAACTCCGCATCGCGGTTGCTGTCGGCGGCGATGATATTGATACACACCATCGCGTACGGTTTTTCCAGCCGCGCCGAAGGTTTGAAATTGCTGCGATACAGATGTAGGGCCTGGAACAACATATCCGGCGCGAAGTGCGAGGCGAAGGCAAACGGCAGGCCGAGCTGCGCCGCCAGTTGCGCGCTATAGAGGCTTGAGCCCAGCAGCCATACTGGAATGCGCTCCCCGTAGCCGGGAACCGGGCGCACGTGCGGGTTCGGATCGCGGGCGTCAAACCAGTCCACCAGTTCCGCTACATCGCGCGGGAAATTATCGACATCGCCGCTCATATGGCGACGCAGGGCGCGCATGGTCGGCTGATCGCTGCCCGGCGCGCGGCCAAGGCCGAGATCGATCCGCCCGGGGTAAAGGGTGTTCAGGGTGCCGAACTGCTCAGCTATCACCAGTGGAGAGTGGTTAGGCAGCATCACGCCGCCGGACCCGAGATGCAGGGTGGTGGTGTTGGCGGCGAGATAGCCAATCAGCACCGAGGTCGCTGCGCTGGCAATGCCGACCATATTATGGTGCTCCGCCAGCCAGTAGCGATGATAGCCGCGCGATTCGGCCAGCCGGGCGAGATCCAGAGAGTGGGTAAAGGCTTCTTTGGCAGAAGATCCTTGCGGGATCGGCGCCAGATCGAGCACCGAGAATGGAACAGATTTGTCAGTCATAAAGGCTCACTTTGCTACAGCATCGTCATCAGATTGAAGGTCTTCTTCCAGCCTGGCGCATCCTGGACGCGCCAGCCAGAAAAGCTGCATCTTTAATAATGCATTAAAATCTGAGCACTGTTGTTAACAAAGTGAGCGGTTTATCAGGCCTGAAGCACCAGTCCTGGCAATCGTTTCCAGTAGCCGTTGCAATCGCTATTGCTGGTGAGATCCAGCGGCGCAGCGCCGTTTTCGTTGGCGCGGAAGGCCTCGAGCATGGCGAAGGTCTCGTTGCCCATCGGCGACAGGCGCACCATATCCACCAGGCCGTGCATGGAGGTCAGCTCATTGCCCAGGTTATAGACGTAGCCGCTCATGGTCTGAATACCGTTGAGCACGAACACCTGCTGGTTCTCCTGCGACAGCATGCTGCGCCCGGTAGGGTACTTGATGCAGCAGGTTTCGCACTCGTCCTTTGGCCGGTCTTCCGAGCGGGCGGTAAAGCAGCGCGCGGAATAAGCCAGCGGCAGATGGCCGTAGCTCAGCACTTCGACTTCAAACTGGTTGCGGATACCCAGCTCTTCGCACTGGGTCAGTAAATTAGCCAGCCAGTCACGGGAGAGTTCCACCGGCATGCACCAGCGCACCATGCCCTGTTTCCGCAGCAGGCGCAGGGTAACGGCGTTGTAGCAGTTCAGCGCATGCCCGGCGACGAACGGTAGCTTGCGTTCGGCGCAGAGATTTACCACGCCCAAATCGCTGGCCTCAATCAGAAATTCGCCGTTATCGACATAGCGCTTCAGCTCGCCCAGTTCAGAAGAGGCCTGCACCAGCGCGAGGGTGGAGAGCACAACCTGCTTGCCGCTAGCGGCCAGCGTTTTCGCCATTTCGATCCAGTCGCCAACTTTGGTGGCGCGGCGTTTGCTGCATACCGCTTCGCCGAGATAAATGGTGTCGGCGCTGCAGTTTGCCGCCTGCTGGTAAAAATCTTCCAGCGTCTCTTTTGGCCAGTAGTACAGCACCGGCCCTAATGAATATTTCATGTTTCTCACTGCCATTTACGGTGATAAGCGCCAAGGGTAGTTTGTGTCCCCTCGGACATGGCGCCCAGGGTCTCCATCCAGGCGGACTGCGGTACGAAATTCTGCGGATCGGCTTTGCAGCGATCGATCGCCTGGCGCCAGACTTTCGCCACCTGGGTCACGTAAGCCGGGCTGCGCTGACGGCCTTCGATTTTCACCGAGGCGATATTGGCGGCCATCAATTCCGGCAACAGTTCCAGGGTGTTGAGGCTGGTGGGCTCCTCCAGCGCGTGATAGCGCTCGCCATCAACCAGGTAGCGGCCTTTGCACAGCGTCGGATAACCGGCATTCTCGCCATCCTGATAACGGTCAATCAGCACTTCATTGAGACGCGATTCCAGCCCCTGCGGCGTTTGCTGCCAGCGTACGAAGCGGGCAGGCGAACAGGCGCCGACGGTGTTGGGCGATTCGCCGGTCAGGTAGGAAGAGAGATAGCAGCGGCCTTCCGCCATGATGCACAGGCTGCCGAAGGCGAAGACTTCCAGCGGCACCGGCGTAGCGCGGGCCAACTGTTTCACCTGATGAATAGACAACACGCGCGGCAGTACGACGCGCGCGACGTCGAAGTTGCGATGATAGAAGCGAATGGCCTCTTCATTGGTGGCGGAAGCCTGCACCGAAACGTGACGCTCAATGTGTGGGTAACGCTCCGCAGCGTACTCCAGCATGGCGATATCGGCCAGAATGAGCGCATCGGCGCCCAGTTGAGCGGCCATATCCACTGCTCGCTGCCAGCGGGCGTAGCCGTCGGGATGAGCGAAGGTATTGATGGCGATATGCAGCTTACGACGGTGCTGATGCACAAAGCTGACGGCTTCCTGCAGTTTCTTTTCGGTGAAATTAAGGCCGGCAAAGTGGCGGGCGTTGGTGTCATCTTTCAGCCCGATATAGACGGCATCGGCGCCGTTTTCGATGGCCGCCTTAAGCGCCGGAAGGTTACCGGCTGGGCAGAGCAGCTCCATAATTTTTCCTGAAAAATGCGGCCCGTCAGGGACGCTGAATGGTTAACGAGCAGGGATTTTAGTTAACCTTCTGGTGACAATTTTTGATTTGAGGCAGTTAAAAGTGTATTGGCGGCGCCAATAACTGGCGGCCGTCATCGCGTTTTTGTTGATTTACGCCGCTATGTTGTTTATGTGATATGGCACAATAGCGGAACTATTGCATTCATGGAGTAAAGCTTGTGTTGGATAAACTGCGTTCCCGGCTGGTCCACTTTGGCCCGTCTTTAATGAGCGTGCCGGTTAAGCTGGCGCCTTTTGCCCTCAAGCGCCAGGTGCTGGAGCAAGTGCTGAGCTGGCAGTTTCGCCAGGCGCTGGCGGAGGGGGAGCTGGAGTTTCTTGAGGGGCGTTGGTTAAGTATTCATGTGCGTGACATCGGTCTGCTGTGGTATACCTCGGTAGTCGATGGTCGACTGGTGGTCAGCCAGCAGGCCGACGCCGACGTCAGCTTCAGCGCCGACGCCAGCGATCTGTTAATGATCGCCGCGCGCAAGCAGGATCCGGATACGCTATTCTTCCAGCGTCGTCTGGTCATTGAAGGCGATACGGAGCTGGGGCTGTATGTAAAAAATTTGATGGACGCCATTGAGCTCGAGCAGATGCCAAAAGCGCTGCGCGTGATGTTGCTGCAACTGGCGGATTTTGTCGAAGCTGGACTGAAGAGCCCGCAGAAACCTGAACAGACATCGGTAGGTGAGGCATGCTGATTCGAGTGGAGATTGGGATTGATGCACCGGGAATCGACGCGCTGCTGCGTCGTACCTTCGGCCGCGATGCCGAAGCGCAGCTGGTGCACGATCTGCGTGAAGATGGACTGATCACGCTGGGGGTAGTGGCGACGGATGATGAAGGCCAGGTGATCGGCTACGTTGCCTTCAGCCCGGTGGCGGTGGAAGGTGAAGAGCTGCAGTGGGTCGGCCTGGCGCCGCTGGCGGTAGATGAACGCTACCGCGGACAGGGCATTGGCCGGCAGCTGGTTTATGAAGGGCTGGACTCGCTGAATGAGTTTGGCTACGCCGCGGTGGTGACGCTGGGCGACCCGGATTTATACCGTCGCTTCGGCTTTGAACCGGCCGCGCGCTTCGATCTCCGCTGCCGCTGGCCGGACAGCGCCGAGGCGTTCCAGGTTCACCGTCTGGCGGATGACGCCCTCGACGGCGTCCATGGCCAGGTAGAATACAGCGAGCACTTTAATCGTCTTTAAGCCTTGCCAGCAGGGTTTCGAAGGCATCCTCTCCGGCAACGAGGCGCTCTTTTTCGCGCTTCGTTAGCTGCTTGACGCGATATTCCAGTCGCAATGCAAGTGAGTGTTCACCAACTTCGTGGCTAAAGGCCAGCTGCAGGTCGCCTTTGCCGCGCAACGCCTTTGCGCCTTTTCCCGCCTGATGCTGGCGAAAGCGGCGTGGCACGTCGGTGGTGATGCCGGTATAAAGGCGATTATCCGCGGTTCGAATGAGATACAGAAACCAGCACACGGTCACAAAGTCACTATGGTAAGGTGTGTGCACCATAGCATAATGGAGAAGAAAGATGGATACGCTTGCCGCCATTGGTCGCTGGCTGAGTAAACAGCACGTCGTCACCTGGTGCGTCTCCCGTGAAGACGAGCTGTGGTGCGCGAATGCCTTTTACGTCTATGACCCGGATACCGTGGCCTTTTATCTGCTCAGCGAGGAGCACACCCGCCATGGCCAGATGACCGGACAGAGGGCGAAGGTGGCCGGCACGGTTAACGGCCAGCCAAAAACGGTGGCCCTGATCCGCGGCGTGCAGTTCAAAGGCGAGATCCGTCGTCTGAGCGGTGACGAAGAGGCGCGAATGCGCCAGCGCTACGTCAAGCGCTTCCCGGTGGCCCGCATGCTGTCGGCGCCGGTATGGGAGATTCGTCCGGACGAAATCAAATTTACCGACAACACGCTGGGTTTCGGGAAAAAATTACACTGGCGGCGTGATGCCGGCACCGAGCAGGCGTAGCGCTTCGCGATTGAAGGCCGGTAGATCGTCCGGCGTTCTGCTGGTAACCAGCTGTTCGTTATCGACCACCACCTCCTGGTCGTAAAACTCGCCCCCGGCGTTTTTCACATCCACCACAATCGGTTTCACCGCCGTGAGCTTACGTCCGCGGATCACATCGGCGCTGATCAGCAGCTGCGGGCCGTGGCAGATGGCAAACACCGGCTTACCGCCGTTGACAAAATCGCGGGTAAAGGTGACGAAGCGTTCATCACCACGCAGCTGGTCGGGAGAGTAGCCCCCGGGCAGCAATAAGGCATCAAATTCACCCGGTGTGACGTCATCGATGGCTCTGTCGATGGCGACCTCGGCTTCTCCCTGCTTACCCTTCACCGTTTTGCCAGCCTGCTTTTCGATCGTGATGACCTGATGCCCGGCGAGCTTAAAGGCTTCGGCGGGAGAGGTAAATTCAGAATCTTCAAAGTCGTCGGTAATGAGGACGGCTATCTTTTTACTCATGCTTCCTCCACTGTCTGGATGGTCAATGAGGTAATTCCATGATGATGGTGGATACTTACCTTGTAAGGTATTAAGCCTGGAACATGAGCCCGAAAGTGCAAGGCGGAGAATTCTGTAAAGGAGAACCAATGAGTCAGGTATTATTAACCGGCGCGACCGGGTTAGTTGGCGGTCACTTACTCCGGCTGCTGCAGAATGAGCCCCGTATAAGCACCATCGCCGCGCCGACGCGTCGCCCGCTGGCGCCGGCGGAAGGTGTCTTTAATCCTCACGATCCCCAGCTGACCGATGCCCTGGCGCAGGTGGTTGACCCGGTGGATATCGTCTTCTGTTGCCTGGGAACGACGCGCCGGGAGGCCGGGAGCAAAGAGGCCTTCGTCCATGCTGACTACACGCTGGTGGTTGATACCGCGCTGACCGGCAAACGACTGGGTGCGCAACATATGCTGGTGGTTAGCGCGATGGGCGCCAACGCCCACTCGCCGTTTTTCTACAATCGGGTGAAGGGGGAAATGGAGGCGGCGCTGATTGAGCAAGACTGGCCGCGGCTGACCATCGCCAGGCCGTCGATGCTGTCAGGCGAGCGGGAAAAAAAGCGGGCCAATGAGACCTTCCTCGCACCATTGTTCCGGCTCTTGCCGGGGAACTGGAAATCCATTGCGGCCCGCGATGTGGCGATCGCCCTGCTGGCGGAGGCGCTGTCGCCCACCCACGAAGGGGTGCGAATTCTGACATCATCGGAACTACGGGAGCGCGCCGCGCGGCAGGCTGAATAGCGGTTTGCAAACGCAGGCTTCCGGCGTAGTATTCACGGCTTCAATTCATATCCACATTTCTTGCTGGGGAATGCTATGGCTGGTCAGTCTTCATCTCAGGCGGCGTCACCATTTCAATGGTGGAAACCCGCGCTTTTCTTTCTCGTCGTGATTGTTGGTCTGTGGTACGTCAAATGGCAGCCGTACTACGGGAAAGCCTTCACCGCTGCGGAAACCCACAGTATCGGTAAATCTATTCTCGCCCAGGCCGACGCTAACCCGCTGATGGCGGCGTGGGACTATGCGATGGTTTACTTCCTTGCCGTCTGGAAAGCGGCGGTGCTCGGCGTGCTGCTCGGGTCGTTGATTCAGGTACTCATTCCGCGCGACTGGCTGCTACGCACCCTGGGACAATCGCGGTTTCAGGGCACGCTGCTGGGAGCGATTTTCTCGCTGCCGGGCATGATGTGCACCTGCTGCGCCGCGCCGGTCGCGGCCGGGATGCGCAAACAGCAGGTGTCGATGGGCGGGGCGCTGGCGTTCTGGATGGGGAACCCGCTGCTCAACCCGGCGACGCTGGTGTTTATGGGCTTTGTTCTGGGCTGGCAGTTTGCGCTGGTTCGCCTGGTGGCGGGCCTGGCGACAGTATTAACTGTGGCGACGCTGGTGCAGAAATGGGTGAAAGAGGCGGCGACGCAGCCGGTAGCGGTGCCAGATGTACAGGCGGAGGCGAGCCAGGGCGGCTTCTTTAGTCGCTGGCTGCGGGCGCTGTGGACGCTGTTCTGGAACACGATCCCGGTTTATATCCTCGCGGTGCTGGTGCTGGGAGCGGCGCGCGTCTGGCTGTTCCCGCACGCCGATGGCGTGGTGGATAATACGTTGTTCTGGGTTATCGCGATGGCGATCGCCGGCTGCCTGTTTGTGATCCCTACCGCGGCGGAAATTCCGATTGTGCAGACAATGATGCTGGCGGGTATGGGGACGGCGCCCGCGCTGGCGCTGCTCATCACACTGCCGGCAGTGAGCGTGCCGTCGCTGATTATGCTGCGTAAAGCCTTCCCGGCCAAAGCGCTGTGGCTGACGGGCGGACTGGTGGCGCTGTGCGGGGCGATTGTCGGTGCGCTGGCGCTGGTGTAGTTTGCCGTAAACGTACGCATAGCCGGATTGGATGCCGGGTGGCGGCTACGCCTTACCCGGCACACAACGTACAGGGGGCGGTAGCCCGGCTAAGCGCAGCGCCAGCCGGGAAACTGCAGCTTTATTTAATGTAGGTAAAGGCGGTGGTCACCCGGGATACGCCGCTTACCCGGCTGGCAATATCCGCCGCCGCCCGGCCTTCGCGGTCGGTCACCAGCCCCATCAGGAAGACTTCGCTGTTTTCCGTGGTTACTTTCACGTTCGAGGATTTGACCTGATCGGTGCTCAGGAGCTGCGAACGCACCTTGGTGGTAATCCAGGTATCAGACGAGGCGGTGCCTAAACCAATCGGCTGGCCCTGGCGCACTTCATTAAACACTTCCGTGGTCCCTTCCACGCCCATGGCGATTTGCTTGGCGCGCGCGGAGAGGTCCGGCGTCGGCGACTGGCCGGTCAGCAGGACTTTGCCCTGATAAGCGGTGACGTTGATACGGGCCTGTTTCTTAATCTGTTCATCTTTCGACAAGGCGCTATTGACGCGCAGTTCCAGGGTACTGTCATCGACCTGGGTTCCCACCGTACGCGGGTCCGTTGCGGCTTTGGTGCCGACTGCTGCCGTTCCGACTACCGCGGCGGCAACGCAGCCCTGCAGCAGTAGTGCAGAAAGCAGGATGGCGAGGGGCGAGAGAGCCTTCATGTGTTCTCCTTAATCGTCCTGGTGTGGAAAAAGAGTGTTATCTATCAAATCGCACAGACAGTTGACGGTCAGCATGTGCATCTCCTGGATACGCGCGCTGCGATGGGAGGGGATGCGGATTTCGACATCCTGTTGACCTAACAGGCCCGCCAGCTCACCGCCGTCATAGCCGGTTAACGCGACGATGGTCATGTCGCGGGTCACGGCGGCTTCCACCGCCTTGACGATGTCCCGACTGTTTCCGCGCGTAGAGATCGCCAGCAGCACATCGCCGGCGTGTCCCAGGGCGCGCACCTGCTTGGCGTAGATCTCGTCATGCAAGCGATCGTTAGCGATGGCGGTTAAGACCACATTATCGGTATTTAGTGCAATGGCAGGTAAACCAGGGCGTTCCGTTTCAAAGCGATTAATCATGCTGGCAGCAAAATGCTGTGCGTTGGCGGCGGAGGTGCCATTACCACAACAGAGGATTTTGTTGCCGTTAAGCAGGGACTGGACGAGCGTCATCGCCGCCCGGGAGATGGCGTCCGGGAGTGCTTCCGCTGCGGCAATTTGGGTTTGAATGCTTTCGGTAAAGCAGGCTTTGATTCTGTCGAGCACGGGATCCCTTACTTCTGGTATTACGCTATTCGCCAAAGGCGTTTTTTAGCCATTGGATGTCGTTTCCGGTGAAGGCTACCACATCGAAACGGCAATCCACAGTCTCAAAGCTCCCATTCTGTCGGCAGAGCCACAAACGGGCGGCTTTAAGCAGTCGTTGTTGTTTTTGCGGAGTGACGCTGGCTGCCGCATCACCGTACCGGGCGCTACGGCGGTAGCGCACTTCGATAAAAACGGTGACCGTGCCGTCGCGCATGATAAGGTCAATTTCGCCGCCACGCTCGCGGGCATTGGCGGCGATAAAACGCAGGCCCTGGCCTTCCAGCCAGCGGCGAGCCTGGTTTTCCCAGGCATCGCCGGTCTGTTTGCTTAGCTGGCCGGAACGATTTTTCCCTGCTGGTACTTGAGCCATGACAGTTTCCTGTTAATCACGCAATCCTGGTTGGCCGTCAGATCGCCGGTATTGCCGTTCAGCTCGAAGCCAGGCGTCTGGCGCATTTGCGTGAAGTGATTTGCCAGTGACCAGGCGTCAGCGCCCATGGCATACAGACGCGCCAGCGAGTAGTCATTACGCACCGCGGACAGCGCCTGCTGCATTAGCGACGGATTGCTGCCGGCCAGCATTGGGATCTCACTATACTGCAAGCCTTCCATCTCCAGACGGAAATCCGGCCCCGCGGTGCCCTGGGCGCTGCGCGAGCTGGCGTACAGGGTGACATTGCTCTGGCTGCCGTTGCGCATGGCGATCATCGGTTTGATATAGGCAATCTGTTCCGGGGTGGCGAGGATATAGGCCGCATCGACGCTGCCGCCGCTGCTTACCGGCATCTCATCCGCACTGCCGAGGATGCTGTTCTGCGCTGATGGCAGGGTGGAGACCGGGGTGCCGCTCAGCGCAATGCCCCCGCCGCCGTTCACACCGGCGCGCAGCTCGGCCGTGGATCCAAAACGCTGCTGCAGGACGCTGGCGCCGCCCAGCTTCAGCCACTCGTCGGCAAAAGCGCTAACCACACGATCGCCCAGCGCGCCGCGCGGAACCAGCAGCAGCGGGGTCTGTTTCCCCTGTTGGTGGATATGTCGGGCGGCGTCACGCGCTTCGTCTTCCGGAGAAAGCGCGAAATAGCAGAGGTTAGCGCGGCTTTCGACTTTTTCCGGCTGGTTGAGGGCCAGCACATTGAGCGGCGTGTTGCTCTTGATAACCTCTTCAACGTTTTCTTTCAGCAACGGCCCAACCACCAGGGTGGCGCCATCCTGCTGCGCCTGGGCGAGCAGCTGGCTTATCGGCTGGGTGGTGGTGTCGTAAATTTTCAGTTCCGCAGAAGGGTTAGCGGCGGTTGCGACCACGGGCTGCGGCTGTGCGGCCGGCGCGGTAACCGGCTGGGTGGCCGGGGAAGCGGTAGTCTGCGGCGTGGCGGATGTTGCCGGCGCCTGGGCTGCCGGTTCCGCAGCAGGCGCTGCCTGGTCCTGCGTCGGGGCCTGAACCGGATCAGCGCGGCTTCCGGTGGCGGTAAGATCGCTGATTTCTGCCTGCGACGGACTCACCACATCATCATTACCGGAGACATTCGCCGCCTGGGCGACCTGGGCGGGAACCGCGCTGCCCGTCACCGACGGCGCGCCGTTTTTGGCGGCTTCAAAGCCCTGCTGGATAGTGCGGCCGAAGATCGACGCCTGACCGTTCAGCGGCAGAAAAAGCGCAATCTTGTTGATGGACGCAGGCTTATAGTTTTGCATATTCACAAGCGCCGTCGGCAGCATTTTAGCGCCCGGGTTTTGCGGATAGCGCGTCTGCCAGTCTTTAACGCCCGCTTTCAGTAGCGTCGGATCGTTGCGGTTGTCAAACCACATCCGCTGCAGATCCAGCCAGCCCTGGAGGATATTTTCATCGGCGTTGATCACCAGCGCATTGGCCTGGTCCTGCGGCATCGAGGTGAGCGCTTGCCAGGTCGCATTAATATTTTTCTGACGCTGTTTGGCGTCACTCAGCAGCGGCTGCTGGGCGATTAAGGCGCGCAGCAGGGTCAGCGATGGTTTGCCCTGGCTGGCATCGATTTGCGCCTGCCAGTAGCGCGCCTGCTGAGGCTGCTCAAGGTTTGTCGGATCGATCTTAGCCAGCAGATTACGGGCGGCCTGATAATCGTTCTGCGCCAGCTTCACTTCCACCGCCAGCAGCGACTGTTCACGGGCCTGAGTGCTGTTCAGGTTCGCCGGCAGCTGGTTAAACAGGTCGATAGCCTGCTGCTTCTTCCCTTCCTGCAGTAGTGCACGAATGGCGAGTAATTGCCAGTTGGTCTTGCTATCATTCGTGCTTTGCTGCATCTGCTGTAAGTAGAAACTGGAGTTGGCCTGCGACGTACCCTGCATAAACGCCGCGCTTTGATCCTGCGTGTGGGTGCCGCAGCCAGCAAAAATAAGAGTCGCCAGCAATACGGGCAGGCAGCGCGCGGGCTTAGAACGAAGAAATGTTGACGGTACCATAAGTGTCCAGTGATATTTTTTTGGCTCAATGCTCAATATTAAATCGGCAATACGGACGAGACAATGAAACAACACGAATCAGCGGATAATTCTCAGGGGCAGCTCTATATTGTGCCCACTCCGATAGGAAATCTGTCTGATATCACGCAGCGTGCACTGGAAGTGCTGCAAGCCGTTGATTTAATTGCAGCGGAAGATACCCGTCATACCGGTTTGCTGCTGCAACATTTTGCGATAAACGCCCGTTTGTTTGCGCTTCACGACCATAATGAGCAGCAAAAGGCGGAAACCCTGCTTGCCAAACTGAAAGAAGGGCAAAACATCGCGCTGGTTTCCGATGCCGGCACGCCGCTGATTAACGATCCTGGTTACCATCTGGTGCGCACCTGCCGCGAAGCGAATATTCGCGTGGTGCCGCTGCCGGGCCCCTGTGCGGCTATCGCCGCCCTGAGCGCCGCCGGCCTGCCTTCCGACCGTTTCTGTTATGAAGGCTTCCTGCCGGCGAAATCGAAAGGCCGCCGCGATACCCTGAAAGCGCTGGAAGAAGAGCCGCGCACCCTTATTTTCTATGAGTCGACCCACCGTCTGGTGGAGAGTCTGGAGGATATCTGCGCGGTACTGGGAGAATCCCGCTATGTGGTGCTGGCTCGTGAGCTGACCAAAACCTGGGAGTCGATCCATGGCGCGCCGATTGGTGAGCTGGTGGCGTGGGTGAAGGAAGATGAAAACCGTCGTAAAGGCGAGATGGTGCTGATCGTCGAAGGTTTCAAGGCTCAGGAAGAGGCGCTGCCGGCGGCCGCGCTGCGTACTCTGGCGCTGCTGCAGGCGGAGCTGCCGCTGAAGAAAGCCGCCGCGCTGGCCGCGGAAATCCACGGCGTGAAGAAAAATGCGTTGTATAAGTACGCCCTGGAGCAGCAGGGGGAGTAAACGATGAGCCGTTACCAACCGCCGTTTAGCATCACACCCTCGGTCCTCAACCTTGTCGTTGAGATTGGGGAATTGCTTGGGCATTGGTCGGCGAAACGTGGACAAGCATCGCCGTTGCTGCGTAAAGAAAACCGCATTCGTACTATTCAGGCGTCACTCGCGATTGAACATAATAGCCTGAGCATGGAACAGGTAACGGCGCTGCTGGAAGGCAAACGGGTTCTGGCGCCGGCTAAGGATATTCAGGAAGTGAGAAATGCCATTCGTGCTTATGAATTAATGCCCGGATGGCATGCGGCAAACATTAGCGATCTTCTGACGGCGCATAAAACGCTGATGACCGGGCTGGTTGATCGTCCAGGCGCTTTACGTGGCGGAAACGTCGGCATTTATCGCGGTACGCAGGTGATACATATGGCTCCGCCTGCTGCCCAGGTCCCAAGATTGATCGCTGATTTACTCAGTTGGCTGGAACACACCGAGCTACATCCTTTAATTGCCAGTTCAGTTTTTCACTACGAGTTTGAGTTCATTCACCCTTTCGCTGATGGCAATGGTCGGATGGGGCGTTTATGGCAGACGTTGATTCTAAGCCAGTGGCGTCAGGAATTGGCCTGGCTGCCGGTTGAAACGCTGATCCACCATCAGCAAGAACGTTATTACGACATTTTAGGTGCTTGTGATAAAACCAGTGATTGCACGCTATTCGTGACCTGGATGTTGCAAAATATCCTGGCGGCGCTGAAAGAAGGTCTGGAAACTTCATTCATCGTGTCGGAAGAAATGTCGGAAGAAATGTCGGAAGAAATCGACGTCAAATTAGCCCCACCGGAAAACGCAATTTTGCGTTTGCTAACCGAAAAGCCGGAATTAACGGCGAGAGCGCTGGCGGAGATCTTGGGGATATCAGCACGTACGGTTGAGCGTCATCTGCAAGGGCTACAGGCGAAAGGGAGATTGATTCGCATAGGCGCCAAAAAAGGTGGAAGCTGGCTGGTTAAGTAGAACCAGCCGCCATGATGTTCCACTCAGCGTGCAATTACACTATCTTCAGTTCCACCTTTTTGCTGCTTAACGCTGCACGGTCATTTTCACTAATGCCGTCGTCGGTGATCACGCAGTCTATCTTTTCCATCGGCAGTACCTGGTTAAAGCCCCGGCGATTGAATTTGCTGGCGTCGAGCACGGCGATCACCTGATGCGCGGCGGCGGCCATCACGCTGCTGATGGAGTAGCCTTCGTTAAAGGTGGTGATGCCATTGGTGGCGTCGATACCGTCGGCGCCGACAAACATCAAATCGGCGCAAATACCTTGCAGCGAACGTTCGGCAATCGTGCCGTGCATCGAATGCGTTTTGTGCCGCACGGTACCGCCGCACACCACCAGGGTGATATCTTTATTTTCTGCCAGAGTAAACGCGGCGGGCAGGCTGTTGGTGATGACGGTGATATTGGTCATCCGTACTAATGCTTCGGCGATAAGAAGAGTGGTGCTACCGCTATCGAGGATCACCGTCATACCTTCACGGATCATCGCTGCCGCGGCATGGGCGATGCGCTTTTTGGGATCGCTGGCAAGCTGATAGCGGTCTTCAAGCACCACTTCCTGATTCTCGGCGTCGGTCAGGTCGCTACCCGCACGGGCGGCGCCGCCGTGAAAACGGGTTAACAGTCCTTTTTCTTCCAGTAAGCGGAGATCGGCGCGGATCGTTACCTCAGAGATGCCAAAGAGATTCGAAAGGTCTAGAACCAATACGCTACCCTGCGTATTCACCATATCGACAATTTTGTTCCTTCGTTCAAATGAGTTCATCTTGATTTGCCTGATAATTAACTCATCTCAGTGTAATCGAAGGGTAACGAAAGGTGAACGATAATTTTCGAAAGGTTGGATGAGCCAGCGCTGATGGCTGGCTCGGGCGGTCAAGAGAGTTTGAGCAGGATTTTGCCTTGCATTGGCGCGCCGTTGAGCGCCTGCACTGCACGAGCGAAGCTTTCTGCGTCGCCACGATGGGCGATCAGCGGCGCCAGCTGCAGGCGTTTTTCAGTCAGCAGACGGGTGGCCGTTTGCCACTCTTCTCCCGGCCACGGGCCAGAGTAGTTCATCCAGCTACCCACAATATTCAACTCCTTACGCAGAATCTGCCCGAAGGTGGCTGCCGGGAGGGTTAAATCGTGATGAAGCGTGCCAACCAACGCCAGCTGCGCCCGCGGACCGGCGGCCTCAATCGCCAGCGCGACGGTCTGCGGCGTACCGGCGGTCTCGAGGACTAACTGGTCGAACTGAATGGATTCCAGCGCCTGCTGAATCGCCTGGCCGCTCATCTCGCGACTGTTGAACACATGGGTTGCGCCGAGGGTTTTGGCCAGCTCCAGCTTCTGCGGATTGATATCGATCGCCGTGACGCTGTTGGCGCCCAGTTCGCGGGCGCACTGTAGCGCCAGCAGGCCGATGGTGCCGGCGCCGATAATAATCACGTTTTTACCTTCACAGCCCTGCGCCAGATGAAAAGCGTGCAGGCCAACGGTTATCGGTTCGATAAACGCGCCATCATCAATTGGCATCTGGTCCGGCAGGCGGAACAGGTTGGCGCGCTTTACCACCACATATTCGGCGTTGCCGCCTTCGCTGCGTGAGCCGACGAACTGATACTGTTTACATAAAGAGAAATACTCGCGCTGGCATTGCGGGCACTGGAAGCAAGGCAGCAGCGGCACGCAGGCGACGGCATCGCCGGGCTGCAGGTCGGTTACCGCCGCGCCGTAGGATTCCACATAACCGCTGAATTCGTGCCCCAGCGTAATAGGGTAGTAATGCGCCCCTTTGGCGAAAATGCGCGGGATATCGGAGCCGCATAACCCGGAACTGACCACTTTGACCAGGACATCGTTTTCCGTTTGCAGCGTGGGGATAGGGCGTTCTTCAACGCAGACGTTCCCCTCAGCATGGATTACCACTGATTTCATAACATTCTCCAGCTATAAGATTCAGGGGAGCGAACGCTCCCCTTTTAGATCAAGACATGCCTGTACTTTGTTGCGGGGCAGCGCTTTTTTCTGCTTTTTCCGCGGCGATGAAGCCGCGAGCGCGACGCCAGGTCAGTAGAACGCCGGCAAGATAGATGATGCCGATGACCGCGAAGCCAACCACATTTTGCCAGGTAAAGAGCTGGATCAGCAGCCAGGTAATCGGCGAACCACCCTGGTCCATTGAGGCCACCATGCCGCCGGCTTTCAGGGCCCCGGCGTTTGCCGCCAGCTGGGTGTGCAGGCCAATGGTCTGGGTGGCGATCCACAGGGTGATTCCCATAATGATGACCCCGGAAATCAACGTGCGGAACAGATTGCCCTGATGTACAGCCACTGCCATCGCTACGAAGAAGCCGATGGTGGCCAGGTCACCAAATGGCAGAACCTGGTTGCCAGGGACCACGACGGCGATAAGAATGGTCAGCGGGATGAAAATCAGGCTGGCCGAGACTACCGAGGTATGACCGAGCAGCAGCGCCGGATCGAGACCAATCAGAAATTCCTGGCCGCCGAATTTAGCCTGCAGACGTTTACGCGCCTGTTTGGCTATCGGGGTGAGGCCATCCATAATCGGTTTGATCACCCGGGGCATCAGCAGCATCACCGCTGCGGTTTTCACCGCCAGCTGAAGAATGCCCTTCAGGTCGTAACCCGCCAGCGCGCCAATCACCAGCCCCATGACGAAGCCAACGGTAACCGGTTCACCGAAGGGGCCGAAGCGTTTCTGAATGTCATCGGCGCTAAAGTGAATACGGTTAAGACCGGGGATCTTGTCGATGATGGTATCCACGAGGACGGCAACTGGCCCTAAATACGCCGAACTGCCGTGCGGGATCGCAATACCCTCGAGGCCGAAGAAATCGCGGGTATCTTTGGCAAACCAATCGCCCAGCTTATACACAAAAGCAGCATGCACCACCACGCCGAGAATACCTATCCAGTACGACCCGGTCGCGATATGCAGCATTGCGCCGGTAAAGGTCATATGCCAGATGTTCCAGATATCAACATTCACCACGCGGGTCATACGGGTAACCAGCATCACGATATTGACCGCGATGGCCACCGGGATCGCCACCAGGGCGATTTGCGATGCCCAGGTCATCGGTGATGAACCCGGCCAACCGATGTCGATCACGTGAAGATTAATCTGGAAATGCTCCGCCATCGCCTTTGCCGCCGGGCCGATGGAGTCGAGCATCAGGCCAATGACCAGCCCGATGCCGACAAACCCGATCCCGATATGTAGACCGGATTTAAAACAATCCCCGAGCTTCATCCCCAGTAATTTGGAGAAGATAATGATCACGATCGGCAGCATCACCGTCGGACCGAGATCGAGGATATAACGCATGATTTCGCTAAACATGGCGTTTACTCCGCGAGGATGCCGAGGATTTTCTGTTGTAAGGCTTCAATGCCGACGCCCGAGACGAATGGCATGCCGTGCACCACCGGAATGTCGCCGAAGGTCCGCTCCACGCGCGCAGTGGTGCAGATCAGGTCCGCCCCGTCCATGTAGGTTTCGATTTCATTGACCCGGCACTGCACCAAATCCAGTTCAATATTGTGGTCTGCACACAGCTCTTTAATCTCTTCTGCCGCCATCGTGGAGGTGGCGACGGCACCGCCGCAGGCGACGATAACTTTACGTTTCATAGGGTACCCCTTTTATTATCAGTATCTTATGAAGCCACGGCGCTAAGCTCGGGCTCAAGGATTAATTGCTGGAACCGCACCGGCAGCCGATCGTCGGAAGCGGCGAGCAGTGCCTCCAGCGTGTGCGGATTTTGTAGCTCACTAAATAACCGGCGCAGCAGCTTCAGCTGTGCCGCCGGGTTTTCAACAACCAGCGCGATGATGAGCGAAACGTCGATTTCGCCGTCGTCGTCAGCGCGCTGAAAAGAGACCGGCATGTCCGGACGTATCAGGTAAATGGCCGGTGATTTCGCGTGGATCGCTTCGCAGTGCGGGATAGAGACAGCATGCTTCTCCAGGGCGATGCCGGTGGGAAAAGTCGCTTCGCGTTCGAGCAGGGCGGCGGGGTAGCTGTCATGTACGACGCCTCGCGCCAGCATCTCTGCGCCAATGTGTTCCAGTGCCTGCTGACTGGAACTGAAATGAATGCCGGTACGAACAAACAGTTGACTCATATATCCTCTTAACTTCACGCGGTTTCAGAAGAACAGCCGTAGCGATAGGCACGCAGGACATCCTGGATTTTGTCGAGGATCAGCGCGTGCGGCTCGGCGTTCAGTTCATTCAGCGACAGTCGTTCAAACTGCACCGGCATATACTGGCTGATAAGCCCCAGCGGTAGCTTAGCGTCGGTCAGATTAGCGATAAGTTTCTCAACGCTTTGGCGAATACGCGGATGCGGCCAGTAATAACGGATACGGTCGGAAAGGCTGAAGTGGATATCGACCATCGCCTGGCTCCAGGTGGGGCGATAGTATTTTTTCCAGTAGCCGGGTTCGTTAAGCATCACTTCGTCGATCACCTCCATCACGCGACTGCGAGACTCCGGGGCGATCAGCTCATTTTCCATTTGGGCGAGGGCAAAGATGGCTTCACGCAGGGCAAAGGTGAGCGCCGGGCCGACTTTCAGAATGGCGAAGTGGTCGCGGACCAGCGCACGATAAGCCTGGCGGGTTTGGTAGTCGGTAGAGTGCGCTTCGTAGACCATCGGGGTGCTTTCGATCCAGGCGGAGAGCGCTTTCGCTTCCTGCGGCTGGTAATGAATGATTTGCGTATGGTCGAACTCCACGCCGGGCTGCACGACGATGGCGATAACTCGCTCCAGCGCGGCGTCGAGCCCCAGCTTACGGAAGGCGGCTTCATGGGTTTCGAGCGTCGCGGCGGCATCCTGCGCCCGGGTGACATGTACGCTGCCGATGGTGCTGGCCTCGCCGCCGGGAACCGGAACTTCGGTCCCGATGACGTAGGTCAGGTGGCGCTTTTGCTCATCGCTGGCGGTCTCCTCGGCAGCCTGACACAGGCGAGCGGCGCGCTCAGCAACCACACCAGGATTCAGCGGCACCGGATCGTCAGCACAGGACATTGATGCATCGAGATGGATTTTACTAAAGCCGGCGGCGACGTAGGCTTTGATCAGGTCGATTGATTTTTCCATCGCCACGGCGGCCGGTTCGTCTTGCCAGCAGTTCGGTCCAAGATGGTCGCCGCCAAGAATAATGCGCTCCGCCGGAAAACCGACGGTACGCGCGATGTTGTAGACGAAGTCGCGGAAATCGGCCGGCTGCATGCCGGTGTAGCCACCAAACTGATTCACCTGGTTGGACGTCGCTTCGATCAGCACCTTATTGTTGGTCGACAGGTCGAAACGTAACGCCGCTTCGATAACCAGCGGATGCGCCGAACATACTGAACAGATGCCGATATGTTCGCCTGACTTATGGCGAGTGATAATGTCTTTCATTTGCAACCTCCGTTTTCTTTCGAATATATTCGTTATGTTTTGTTTTGGTCGCAAATGGCTTTGTTTTGATTTGTGATCTGCATCGATAAATAGTGTTGTAACGCAGTGAAAGGTATCGTCTTTCGAGACAAAAACGCCCTGACCAGGAAGACAGGGCGTTTTTAATTGATTGAAAATTAACTAAATATTCGGGATAGCCAGCTGCGTTTCGTTTTGACGGCTTCCTGGGAGACCTGCTGCGGCTGGGCGGCAATTTCGCCGAGACCGGCGTTAAAAGCGTCACCAATGGCTTTTAACGCCTGCTGCGCATCGTTGCCGCTGGCCATAAAGTGCAGACGATGACCCTGTTTGGCGCCCAGCGATACGACGCGCATCAGATTCTTGGCATCAACAATGGCGGAGCGCGTATCAAGGTTTTCGACCCGGATTTGCGATCGCCACTGCTTGACGGCTTTCACCAGCACCGCGCTGGGACGGGCATGTAGCCCGTGCGGATTACGCAGGGTAAAGGTGGCCTCTTCGTCAAATTGCGGCGCGGGTTGTGGTTCTTCGCCTGCTGGCAGAGGAATGTCGCCGGCGAGAATTTCCAGCACCGCCTGGGGGGTATCAGCGCGCGTCAGCGCCTCAGGTACTCGATCATCGCCCAGAGCATGGGTGAGCTGGCGCAAAATATCGAGATGCTCATTGTCCTGAGCCGCGATACCGACAATCAGATAGGCGGTTTGCTCCTCACCCCAGTCAACCCCCTGCGGACAAGCCAGCACCTTAACGCCCGTTTTAAGCACTGCGTCGCGACTGTGCGGCGTACCGTGGGGAATGGCAATGCCGTTGCCCAGATAGGTGCTGATTTGCCCCTCGCGCTCGCGCATGCCTTGTAGATAGTCTGCCCGCGTATGTCCGGCATGGGTCAGGGCTGCAACGACACGCTGTAGCGCCTCGCCTTTCGTTTTGACCTGACGATCGAAACAAATATCGGCAGAAGTTAGTTGCATAGCTTGCTCCTTATTTCATGGCGCCAGCAAGAGCTGTCGCTTTGTCAGTGCGTTTTTGCCACAGCCGCCAGCATCCCAGCATAAGTGCCCCGCAGGCGGAACCGGCGAGAATGCACAGCACCCACATCAACGGTTTACTGACCAGCGGCAGGATTAAGAAGCCGCCGTGCGGTGCCGGAACCTGAATATGCAGGCTGTAGCTGAGTACCGCAGAAATTGAGGAGGCGATCATCATCATCGGGATCACCCGCAGCGGATCCTTGGCGGCAAAGGGAATCGCACCTTCGGTAATGTGCGTACAGCCGAGGATATAGTTGACCATCCCGGCGGCGCGTTCCTCCTCGCTAAAGCCTTTCGGAAAGAACGTGGTCGCCAGAGCGATGACCAGCGGCGGCGTGATGCAGGCGGCAGATACACCGGCCATAAAAAAGTAGTTACCTTGACCCAGCAGCAACGTACCGGTGACATAGGCCGCTTTGTTGACCGGCCCGCCGAAGTCGAAGGAGCACATTGCGCCTACCACGATCCCCAGCAGGATCGGGTTGGCTTCCTGTAAAGAGCTGAGCCAGTTCATCATGCCATTGTTGATCGCTGCCACCGGCTGGCCGAGCAGGACCATCATCACGCCGATCACCAGGACGCCTATCAGCGGCATAATAAAGATCGACTTCAGCCCTTCGTACTGGCGCGGCAGACCGTCGAGCAGATGACGGATCAGCAGCATAAAATACCCGGCGGCAAAACCGGCGATGATCCCACCGAGGAATCCGGCGCCTGTGGCGTTCGCCAGCAGACCGCCGACAAAACCGGCAACCATGCCAGGGCGGCCAGATATCGACCAGGCAATGTAGGCGGTAAACACCGGCACCATGATCGAGAACGCCTGCTGACCGACTTTCATCAGCGTGGCGGCAATCACGTTATACTGCGGTGAATTCGGGTCGGCGGAGTAGATACCCCATAAGAAAGAAACAGCGATTAAGATCCCGCCGGCGACAACGAACGGTAGCATGTTGGAAACGCCGCTCATCAGATGTTTGTAAATCTGTCGGCCGAACGATTCTCGCTCATATTTCTCGTCTGGATCCGTTGCCGCGGAGAATCCCTGACGACGCGGCGCCTGACCGTTAACGACTTTATTAATTAATTCCGCCGGATGGTGAATGGCTTCTTTAACCGGCACCTCAATAACCGGTAAACCATTAAAACGTTCGGCATTAACATCTTTATCGGCAGCGATAATCACGCCATAAATATCCTTCAGGTCTTCCGGCGTAATGGCGTTTTCTACGCCGGAAGCGCCATTGGTTTCGACTTTTATTTCAACATTTAATTTTTTCGCTGCGGTTTTTAAGGCCTCTTCAGCCATAAATGTATGAGCAATACCTGTAGGGCAGCCGGTCACGGCAATAATTTTTTTCATAATCGGACCTTTATAATTGGACGATCTGAAGTTGTTGTAATAATTCTTGCGTACGGTTTAATTTACCCAGCCCGGCGGAGGCGGCCACATCAGCGCCGGTGGCGCTGGCCAGCGCCAGGGCCTGGGGAATATCGTCTGTGTTAAGCCAATGGCTGAGGAATGCACCCAGCGCGGCATCGCCGGCGCAGGCCGAGCTGACCAGTTCGATTTTCGGTGCCGAGCAGAACCACAGTTGCGCGCCGTTCGAAAAATAGAGCCCTTGCGCGCCAAGGGTCAGCAGAACATTGCGAGCCCCGAGCTGGTGGAGCGTTTGCATTGCTTCGCGTACCCGCCGGGGGCTGCTGACATCCAGACCAAAGATCTCTTTCAGCTCGTCGTCATTGGGCTTAATCAATAGCGGACGCCACTCCAACAGCTGGCGCAGCACCGGGTGGCTGATATCTAAGATGACTTCACACCCTTTTTGCTGACACAGCACCAGAATCTCGCTATAAAACCGGCTCTCTATTCCCGGTGGCAGACTGCCGCTGATAACTAAATAATCACCAGGCGCGACGCACTGTAAATGATGAAGAATTTGTTCTTTTCCTTCATCGTCAATCCGCGCGCCGGGATTTACCAGTTTGTATTCATCGCTGCCGTCGTTAATAAAAATATTAATACGGGTGGGTTCAGCGACCCATGCCGGCGTGACGTTAATATGCTGTTTGCGTAGTTCCTCAACGATATAGCGGCCGGTAAAACCGCCGAATATGCCCATGACATGGGTTGGCTGCTGGTAATGATGTAATACCAGCGAGACGTTAACCCCTTTACCATTCGGGCAATATTCCGTCTGCCGGGTGCGGTTGACTGCCGCCGGCTGGAGCGGATCGCAAAAGATATTCATATCAATCGCGGTATTCAGTGTCAGGGTGTGGATCACGACAAGGCTCCTTCGATCCGCTGATTACAGTTGTCCTTCGCAGCCACAAACGTGAATCACTTTGCGAACGACCTCTTTCATTGCCGCTTTCGCCGGTTTCATATAGTGGCGAGGATCGTTGGCGCCCGGATTTTCCAGGAAGTAGGCTTTCAGCGCATCCGAGAAAGCAATTTTTAGTTCGGTGGCGACGTTGACTTTGCAGACGCCCAGAGAAATGGCGCGGCGAATATCACTATCCGGCAGGCCGGAAGCGCCATGCAGGACCAGCGGAACGTCAACGCGGTCGCGAATAGCCGCCAGGCGCTCAAAATCAAGCTTCGGTTCGGCGGTGTAAAGGCCATGCGCGGTACCGATGGCAACGGCCAGCGAATCAATACCGGTACGAGCGACAAATTCGCGGGCCTGTTCGGGGTTGGTATAGAGCGCATCTTTAGCATCGACCACCAGATCGTCTTCTACCCCGCCCAGACGGCCCAGCTCGGCTTCTACGCTGGCATCATAGCGGTGGCTCAACTCCACCACGCTTTTTACCAGCGCCACGTTCTCTTCGAACGGCGAGTGAGAGCCATCGATCATGACCGAGCGGATCCCTGCCTGGACTTTGCGCGTGATATCAGCCAGATCCTCATGATGATCGAGGTGCAGAGCGAGCGGGAGATCCCACTTTTTCGCCAGATCGCGGGCGATCGCTACCACGTTGCCGGTGCCGGCATAGCTATAGGTACCGGGCGTGCCGGCAAGGATCAGGGGGGAGCGTAGCTCAGCTGCCGTTTCAACGACGACCTGCATGGTTTCGAGGTTATGGATATTGAAAGCCGGCACGGCATAACCCTGTCGTTGAGCTTTCAACAGCATGTTTTTACTGGAAATGATGTACATTTTAGTCCTCTAATTTCAAGTTGTAAGTTATTTGTCTCTAATAACCTTCAATTTGAAAGTAATGTAACGATCGTCTCGGCTTTTAGGTGTGATCAACCGCACACAATGATGAATTGATTTTTAAAATGAAAGTTAATAATATTTTTAATGTTTCTTTTTTAAAGTTTTCGCCGGGAAGGTGTGCTTTTGTAACTATATGATTATTATTGATTATTTTATTTATGGCGGAGTGGGTATACAGCCGCGGTTTGACATTGCACCAGGGAAATTTAAAAATGAAAGTTATTCCAGGAGAAAATAATAAGGCATAAACCGTGGCAAAACCGTCAACCAGCCTGCTGAAAAGGCGCTTGGACATCGCAGAGATCGTTCGTAAGAACGGCGAGATCAAAGTCGACGATCTGGCAGAAATGCTGGCTGTTTCCGGGGTGACAATCCGTAACGATCTCAACTACCTCGAGCAGCAGGGCTACTTGAAACGCTCTTTTGGCGGGGCGATTTATACCGCCCAGGCTGGCGCGCCGGTTGCGATGACCCGAGAAGCACCTGCCGTCAGAGATAAAGCGCTGGAGACGGAAATGGCTCGCCAGGTGGCGGCGCAGATAGAAAATGGCGAAACGCTGTTTCTAGGCCAGGGTTCCATTTTGCGTAAAGTGATCCCCTTTCTGGCCAACAGAGAAGAGCTTTGCCTGCTATTAAATGATCTGGGCCACGTCGCGCTGGCGCAGGAGTTTTTAAATGGGGAAACCGTTCTGCTTGGCGGGGTGTTGTCCGGTCAGGGGCGGATTGTGGAGGGCGAACTGGCGCTGAAGGCGTTGGGTCATTACCGCCCTTCACGTGCGCTGATAGCGGTGGACCACATTGCTGAAGACGGCACGCTAAGCGTGCGTAACGAGGTTACGGCACATTTGTTAAGCGAAGCGGTGGCCCAGAGTAAACGAGTCATTGCGATTGTCGCTTCCCGGCCGGTCTATGGCGAGAAACGTTATGCTGTGGGTGAATTACAGCAGATCAGCAGCGTCGTGACCCCTCAGGTCGTCGCGGCAGAGTACCATGCCTGCTTCCTCGCCGCGGGTTTGACCAACAGCTATACCAACAATGAATGCCTGACATGGCTCAACACGGCTTTGCATAAGACAAACCAGGAGCGGTGATGAACGTAACCATTTGCACCATCGGCGAGCTGCTGGTGGAGTTTCTCGCCAAGGAAGAGAATCAGGGGTTTTCCCGTCCCGGTGAATTTTGGGGGCCCTATCCCAGCGGGGCGCCGGCAATATTTGCCGATCAGGTGGCAAAGCTGGGTTTCGGCTCCGTGTTGTTTAGCTGTGTGGGCAACGACGCATTTGGCGAGATGAATATTGCGCGGCTGGAGAAAGACGGCGTCAACGTCAACGGCATCGCTATGCTGCAGAAAGCGACTACCGGTAGCGCCTTCGTCAGCTATCGTAGCCAGGCGCAGCGCGATTTTATTTTTAATATGCCTAACAGCGCCTGCGGTCTGCTGACTGCCGACCACATTGACGAAGCGTTGCTAAATCAGTGTCAGCATTTTCATATTATGGGGTCATCGCTATTCTCGTTCCGTATTATCGATGCGATGCGTAAAGCGATTGAAAACATTAAAGGCCGCAGCGGCACAGTATCGTTCGACCCAAATATTCGCAAAGAGATGCTGAACATCCCGGAGATGTCGCAGGCCTTTGAATATATCCTCGACTACACCGATATCTTCCTGCCGAGCGATGGCGAGCTGGATTACTTTGGTCTCAATCCGGAACGCAATGAGCAGGTCCTGGTTGATAAGCTACTGAAACGCGGCGTGAAGCATGTGGTGATTAAACGCGGGCCGCGTGGCGCAAGCTACTTTAGCGCCAACGAGACGCACCATGTCGCCGGCTTCAGCGTGCCGGTGGTGGATCCGACTGGTGCCGGGGATTGCTTTGGCGCCACTTTTGTTAGTCTGTTCCTCAATGGCGCCACGCCCCGGGAGGCGCTGAGATGGGCAAACGCCAGCGGCTCGCTGGCGATTAGCCAACGCGGCCCCATGGAAGGCACCTCGACGCAGGCGGAGATCAGCGCTTTTCTTGCCGCCCAGCATCCCTAACCAACAAGCCCGGATAGATCCGGGCTAAAAGTGGTTAAATCCTTACGCTCTCGATCAGGTTACCGGCGCCGGGTTAAATACCGCCAGCTGGTTGTGCAGGCCCCATTGATCGGAGAAGGTTTTTTTGCGTCCGCTGGCGACGTCGAGAATAAATTCGAACAGCTTCCGCCCGACATCCTCAATCGTCTCTTCGCCAGTGGCGATGGTCCCGGCGTTAATGTCCATTAAGTCATACCAGCGGTTGGCCAGCTCGGTACGGGTCGCCATTTTTATCACCGGTACCGCCATCAGTCCGTACGGCGTACCGCGACCGGTGGTGAATACCTGCACCGTGATGCCAGAGGCTACCTGCTGGGTGCCGCAGACAAAATCGCTGGCGGGGGTTGCGGCGTAAATGAGGCCGCGTTTGGTCGGACGCTGACCCGGAGAGAGCACCTCAACGATGGCGCTTTTCCCTGATTTGGCAATCGACCCCAGCGCTTTTTCCACCACGTTGGCCAGACCGCCTTTCTTGTTGCCGGGGGAGGGGTTAGCGCTGCGGTCGGTTTTGCCCATATCAAGATAGTTATCGTACCAGGCCATCTCTTCCAGCAGACGTTTACCGACCTCTTCGTTAATCGCCCGCGGGGTCAACAGATGAATGGCGTCGCGTACTTCGGTCACTTCCGAGAACATCACCGTCGCGCCGCAGCGCACCAGCAGGTCGGACGCGTAACCTACCGCCGGGTTGGCGGTCACGCCTGAAAAGGCGTCGCTGCCGCCGCACTGCATCCCGACCACCAGCTCAGAGGCCGGGCAGGTTTCCCGCTGGCGCTGGTTCAGTTTCGCCAGGTGGCGCTCGGCGACCTGCAGAATGTCATCGACCATCGATTTAAAACCAACATGCTTTTCATCCTGCAGGCTGACGATGCTGGCGCTGTCCACCGGGATACTTTTGACGTCTTCCGTGCCCTGCAGCAGGCGTTCCGGCTGCAGCTTCTCACAGCCGAGGCCAATGACCATCACCTCGCCGCCGAAGTTTGGGTTGAGGGCGATATTATGAATGGTGCGAATCGGCACTACCGCCGCCGGCGCATTAATCGCCACGCCGCAGCCGTAGAGATGATTCAGGCCCACCACGCCATCGACGTTGGGATAGTTTGGCAGCAGGTCGCGTTCAATGATTTTCACCACGTAATCGACCACGCCAGCGACGCAGTGCACGCTGGTGGTAATACCCAGCAGATTCTTGGTACCCACGCTGCCGTCAGCATTGCGGTAGCCTTCGAAGGTGTAACCTTCCAGCGGCGGTAGCGGTTCAGGCACTTTAGTGGCCAGCGGCAGGGTATTCAGCGGCGGGGCGGTGGGCAGCTCCACCAGCGACTCGTCAATCCAGCTTCCCTGCGGGATATCGCGTACGGCATAGCCAATGACTTCGCCGTAGCGGATGATTTCACCATGGGCGGGGATATCCACCAGGGCAACTTTGTGACCCTGCGGGATATGCTCGACGAGCGTCAGGCCGTCCGGGAAACGCGTTCCGGCGGTTAAGCCGCGATCGTTGACAATAATCGCCACATTATCTGTCGGGTCAACTTTAATATAAAACGCGGTCGGCGATTGTTGTCGAATTGCAATGTCAGCCATTGTCCAGTCATCTCCAAACAGGTGCTAATAATAAAATAAAACGCTAATTCATTTGCTACGTATCAGTATGATGGAATAAAGGATGTCAGCTGAGTTGATTTTAAAATGTGATCGGCATCACTCCTTTTTATGACGCTAACCTCTGCAGGGCAGGCAATCGTAAGAAGTGTGGATTAGCGCCCATGACTTATGGCATAAGCACAATTATGGCTTTAAATAATAACTTTATATTGTGGGTATGCATAGTGTCTGGCGGGGGCGTGCTGATTATACTGAGTCATGTTTTTGAGGTGATCGATATGCGAATAGACAGTTTCAATATCGTCTTTTAAATAAATCAGAAACCACTTAAAACAATTATAAAAGGTGTTCTGTGCCCGAGGAATGTCTAAATGATTTTGGATTCTACATTAGATGAAAAAAAAGGAATACCGACCCGCTATTTAATTCTGTTGATGATATTTGTGGTGACGGCAGTGAACTATGGCGACCGCGCGACCTTGTCTATCGCCGGTACTGAAGTCGCGAAAGAGCTGGGGCTCAGCGCGGTGTCGATGGGATACATTTTTTCCGCCTTCGGCTGGGCTTATCTGCTGATGCAGATCCCTGGCGGCTGGCTGCTGGATAAATTTGGCTCGAAAAAGGTTTATTCATACAGTCTGTTTTTCTGGTCACTGTTTACCTTCCTGCAAGGCTTTATTGATGTGTTCCCGCTCGCCTGGGCCGGGGTCTCCATGTTCTTTATGCGTTTTATGCTGGGCTTTTCCGAAGCGCCCTCGTTTCCCGCCAACGCCCGCATTGTGGCGGCCTGGTTTCCGGCCAAAGAGCGGGGTACGGCTTCAGCTATCTTTAATGCCGCTCAGTACTTCTCGCTGGCTCTGTTCTCGCCGCTGCTCGGCTGGCTGACCTTCGCGCTGGGCTGGGAACATGTCTTTACCGTGATGGGGATAATAGGGTTTGTGCTCACCATCATCTGGGTGAAGTTTGTGCATAACCCCACCGATCATCCGCGAATGTCCGCCGCGGAGCTGAAATATATCTCAGAAGGCGGCGCAGTGGTCGATATGGACCATAAAAAAGAGGCCACCCCGGCGGCCGGGCCGAAGATGGACTATATCCGCCAGTTGCTGACTAACCGAATGATGTTAGGCGTATTTTTCGGTCAGTATTTCCTGAATACCATTACATGGTTCTTCCTGACGTGGTTTCCGATCTACCTCGTGCAGGACAAGGGAATGTCGATTCTGAAAGTGGGGTTTGTGGCTTCGATTCCGGCGCTGTTTGGCTTTGCTGGCGGCGTACTGGGCGGGCTGTTTTCGGATTATCTGATTGGCCGCGGCTGCACGCTGACTTTTGCGCGTAAGCTGCCCATTGTGCTGGGAATGCTGCTGGCGTCGTCCATCATCCTGTGTAACTACACGGCCAGCACGCCGCTGGTCATTACGCTTATGGCGCTGGCGTTCTTTGGCAAAGGCTTTGGCGCGCTGGGCTGGCCGGTTATCTCGGATGTCGCGCCGAAGGAGATTGTTGGCCTGTGCGGCGGGGTATTCAACGTCTTTGGCAATGTGGCCTCGATCGCCACGCCGCTGGTTATTGGCTATATCGTGAGCGAACTGCACTCATTTAATGGCGCACTGATTTTTGTTGGCGGCTCCGCGCTGATGATGATGGTCTGCTACCTGTTTGTGGTTGGCGATATCAAACGTATGGAATTGCAGAAGTAAGCAACGATTAACGCAAGGTAAAAATCATGGATAACGCAATTTTTCCGAACAAATTTAAGGCCGCGCTGGCGGCGCATCAGGTGCAGATTGGCTGCTGGTGCGCTTTGGCTAACCCGATTAGCACCGAGGTGCTGGGTCTGGCTGGGTTCGACTGGCTGGTGCTGGACGCGGAACACGCGCCAAACGACGTCACCACGCTCATTCCGCAGCTGATGGCCCTGAAAGGTAGCTCCAGCGCGCAGGTAGTCCGTGTGCCGACCAATGAACCCATCATCATCAAGCGCATGCTGGACATCGGCTTCTATAACTTCCTGGTGCCGTTTGTCGAGACGGCTGAACAGGCGGCGCAGGCGGTGGCTTCGACCCGTTATCCGCCGGAAGGGATCCGCGGGGTCTCCGTTTCCCACCGCGGCAATATGTTTGGCACCGTGCCGGACTACTTCGCCCAGTCCAACAAGAACATTTCCATTCTGGTGCAGATTGAGAGCCAGACCGGAGTAGACAACGTCGAGGCGATTGCCGCGACCGAGGGCGTGGACGGTGTGTTTGTCGGCCCGAGCGACCTGGCCGCCGCCTTAGGCCATTTGGGCAATGCCGCCCATCCTGAGGTGCAGCGCGCTATCCAACATATCTTCGCCAGCGCGAAGAAGCACGGTAAGCCAAGCGGCATTCTGGCGCCAGTGGAAGCCGATGCGCGCCGCTATCTGGAATGGGGCGCGACCTTCGTCGCCGTTGGCAGCGATCTGGGCGTCTTCCGTTCTGCAACCCAGAAACTTGCCGACGCGTTTAAAAAATAATCACCAGGATGAAGAGAGAGAACATTATGACAATCAAAGTAGGTTTTATCGGTCTTGGCATTATGGGCAAACCGATGAGCAAAAATTTGCTGAAAGCGGGTTACTCGCTGGTGGTGTCTGACCGTAACCCGGAAGCGATTGCCGACGTGATCGCCGCTGGCGCTGAGACCGCGACGACGCCGAAAGCGATTGCCGAACAGTGCGAGGTGATCATCACCATGCTGCCGAACTCTCCGCATGTTAAAGAGGTGGCGCTGGGTGAAAACGGCATTATTGAAGGGGCGAAACCGGGCACCGTGGTGATCGATATGAGCTCCATTGCGCCGCTGGCGAGTCGGGAAATCAGCGAAGCGCTGAAAGCCAAAGGTATTGATATGCTGGATGCGCCGGTGAGCGGCGGCGAACCGAAAGCCATCGACGGCACGCTGTCGGTCATGGTCGGCGGCGATAAAGCGATCTTCGATAAATACTACGATCTGATGAAAGCGATGGCCGGCTCCGTAGTGCATACCGGCGATATTGGCGCGGGCAACGTCACCAAACTGGCTAACCAGGTGATTGTCGCGCTGAACATCGCGGCGATGTCTGAAGCGCTGACCCTGGCGACTAAAGCCGGCGTCAATCCGGATCTGGTTTATCAGGCTATTCGCGGCGGTCTGGCGGGCAGTACCGTGCTGGATGCCAAAGCCCCGATGGTGATGGACCGTAACTTCAAACCGGGTTTCCGTATCGACCTGCATATTAAAGATCTGGCCAATGCGTTGGATACCTCACACGGCGTGGGCGCCCAACTGCCGCTGACGGCGGCGGTGATGGAGATGATGCAGGCGCTGCGCGCGGACGGTCTCGGCACTGCAGACCATAGCGCGCTGGCGTGCTATTACGAAAAACTGGCGAAAGTGGAAGTCACTCGCTAACAAGAAGGGCGCCCTGTGCGCCCTGTTATGCTTGCCTTGCGCGGCACTGTCAGGCTACAAAATTATGAAAATCGTCATTGCCCCAGACTCTTACAAAGAAAGCCTTTCTGCCAGCGAGGTAGCTCAGGCGATAGAAAAAGGATTTCGGGAAATTTTCCCTGATGCACAGTATGTTTCCCTGCCCGTCGCCGACGGCGGCGAGGGGACGGTGGAAGCCATGATTGCCGCCACCCAGGGAAAGGAACATTTCGCATGGGTAACGGGTCCGCTGGGTGAGAGAGTGAAGGCCTGCTGGGGCATGTCCGGCGACGGCGTCACCGCGTTTATTGAGATGGCGGCAGCCAGCGGTCTGGGGCTCGTTCCGCCCGACAAACGTAACCCGCTCATCACCACTTCACGGGGTACCGGGGAGCTAATATTACAGGCGCTGGAGCATGGTGCGGAACGGATCATTATCGGCATCGGCGGTAGTGCGACCAACGACGGTGGGGCGGGTATGATGCAGGCGCTAGGCGCCCGCCTCTGTGACGCCGAGGGACAAGAGATCGGCCATGGCGGGGGCAGTTTGAGCCGTCTGAGCCGGATCGATCTTTCCGCCATCGATCCGCGCTTACGTGACAGGATGATCCACGTGGCCTGCGATGTTACCAATCCGCTGGTAGGCGAGCGTGGGGCGTCGCGGATCTTTGGCCCACAGAAAGGGGCGACCGAGGCGATGATCGTCGAGCTGGATCGTAATCTGGCGCATTATGCCGACGTCATTAAGACGTCGCTGCAGGTGGACGTGAAGTCGATCCCCGGCGCGGGAGCGGCCGGCGGCATGGGTGCGGCGCTGATGGCCTTTCTCAATGCGGAGCTGCGCAGCGGGATTGAGATCGTTACCGAGGCGCTGAAGCTGGAAGAGCAGATCCATGACTGCTCACTGGTGGTCACCGGGGAAGGGCGGCTCGATAGCCAGTCTGTTCACGGTAAGGTGCCGGTGGGGGTGGCTCGGGTGGCGAAGAAATACCGTAAGCCGGTGATCGGTATTGCTGGCAGCCTGACTCACGATGTCGGCGTGGTTCACCAGCACGGTATCGATGCCGTATTCAGCGTGTTAACTTCCGTTTCGACGCTGGAAGAGGCATTTCGCGGGGCGTTTGATAATATTTACCGCGCGTCGCGTAATATTGCTGCCACCCTGCAGGTTGGGATGACCACTGAGGGATGACAACGGGCGGTAAACCCTCTATACTGCGCGCCGAAGCTGACCAGACAGTCGCCGCTTCGTCGTCGTCCTCCTTCGGGGGGAGACGGGCGGAGGGGAGGAAAGTCCGGGCTCCATAGGGCAAGGTGCCAGGTAACGCCTGGGGGGTGTCACAGCCCACGACCAGTGCAACAGAGAGCAAACCGCCGATGGCCCGCGCAAGCGGGATCAGGTAAGGGTGAAAGGGTGCGGTAAGAGCGCACCGCGCGGCTGGTAACAGTCCGCGGCACGGTAAACTCCACCCGGAGCAAGGCCAAATAGGGGTTCATAAGGTACGGCCCGTACTGAACCCGGGTAGGCTGCTTGAGCCAGTGAGCGATTGCTGGCCTAGATGAATGACTGTCCACGACAGAACCCGGCTTATCGGTCAGTTTCACCTTTTACGCAAAAGCCCCGCTCCGGCGGGGTTTTTGCTATTCGAATAGCGGAGAAAGGATGAATAACTGTCCACGACGCTATACCAAAAGAACGCGGCTCATCGGTCAGTTTCACCTTTTTTATGTCAAAACCCCGCTTCGGCGGGGTTTTTGCTATCTGAACCCGTGACGCGGATGAATAACTGTCCACGACGCTATACCAAAAGAAGGCGGCTTATCGGTCAGCTACCGTTATTTAACCACCTTAGGATTCTGTAGCGTCGGGATCGTGGAATCTTGCACCTGATGAACCTGGCCGACGATCGTAGCGACGCTGCCGTTGCTTAAAGCCTCTACGTCTGCGCTGTTATGCGAGCCAAAATTAAAGGTAAGACGTTTATCCGTTTTATTCTGTTCATCTCGCATGGTCACGATAAAATAGTAGCTGCCGGCGATACCGCTCTTCCGACGAATGTCGACAATCACCCCGCGTACCTTGACCCATTTACCCAGATAATCGCTGCTGGCCTTCGCCGGGTTGAGAGTAAACGGCTGCAGGAACTGAGCCACTGAATACGTCTGCATCGAAGCGACGGCGTCATCTCCGGGTTGAAATAATTTGTCTCCCGCGGAATAAAAGGCTTTAGAAGCCAGGCCGCAGCCGCTTAACAGCGAGATGACAAAAACCAGCGGTAATACGCGAAAACGTAATAACATCTCAATCTCCTTATCTATTTTTAAATGATATCCTTGATGCGCTGGATAACGTAATATGCGCTAATTAAATTAAAGGAAAAGTCACCGCTGTCAAATATTTTGCCTGCTGTTGAAATTAAAATAAAACTTGGTGATGTTAGGGCGTCTAATATATAAGTTAACACGGTATTCATATTTTATATGTTTTAGTGAAGTATATTAGTGCTGTGGATATATAATGTTTGGCTATCATTTTTTACATTTATTCACTGCGCCCTGTAAAATAATAATCCGCTATTTCTGCCACCTTTACTTCAGGAAAAAAAATGAAATTGATAACCCGTATTGCCTTTGCCACGCTGTTGACCACCGGTTTCTCTATCACGGCTCAGGCCGCAGACGTTAAGGCGGCGCCAGCACCGGCGCAGGATCCTATTGTTCAGCACTTAAAACTTACCAACGATCAGGTCGCGAAAATTAAAAGCCTGCATCAGCAGTTGGAGAGTAATGTCCAGCAGATTTCCCAACAGGAAATTAAAGACGGGGCTCTGATAAACGTAATTGATTCCGGTAAATGGGATGAAAAAGCGGTCAACGATCAGCTGGCGGCCTTCAGCAAGATTGATCAGCAGGTGCGTTATTACCGCGTGAAGTACTATTTTGAGGTGAATAAGGTACTGACGCCGGAGCAGCGCACGCAGGTGAAAAAAGATCTTGCCGACGCGCTGAGTGAATAATGCCATCGGCCCCTCGCGGGGCCGATATCTTCTTCAGGCCATTAATGAAAATCAACCCAGCCATTTTGCCGTTTCAGGCGAGACTTTCTTCATCCCGCAGGCGGATCTCCGCTTCGGCAACAATGGCTTCCAGTTCGCTAAGCATCTCATCATAACCAAAGCTGGCGGCCCCGGCGACTTGCGGTTGCACCGGGGCTAACGGCGTTGGTGACGCCTTTTTTCTGTTTTTCTTCTTACTCACTGACAGACTCCATCACTTCCGTTGTTACACCGGTAAATCTATCAGCAAAGCGCGCAGCGGCGTATCGGCGACGAGGGTAATGTTAGCTTCGTCACGAATAAATGCGCCGTCACCGCAGGTGAGAGCCTGCTTTTGCTGTTCCTGTGCGACGGCATGGACGGAGCCGTGAATCGACTGCAGGTAGGCGCGTGGACCATGTAATTGCACGTTGATCTGCTCACCTTTCTCCAGCGCGATATGGTAGACCCAGGCCTGTTGGCGAAGCTGGAGGCTGTTATCCCCGCCCTCCGGAGAGGCCAGCAGCTGCAGCGTCGCGTCTGCGACATTGATTTTCTGCTGCAGCGGGTTTTCCCGCTGCGGGCAGGCATCAAGCCAAAGTTGCATTCGCGTTAACGACTGCTCTTTACTCAGATTATGCTCGCTATAGCTCACGCCAGGCTGGGTGGCGATCAGCAGCGCTTCACCGGCTTTGGCCTGCACGTGGTTGCCGTCGCTGTCGCGATACTCCGCTTCGCCTTCCAGAATCAGGTTCAGGATATCGACTTTTGGGTACGTTCTGGCCTGGAAGGAAGCGCCGGGCGCCAGCACTTCCTGGTTGAGGACGCGCAAGGATGCGAAGCCCAGTAATTTCGGGTCGAAGTAGTGGCCAAAGGAGAAGGTGTAGCGGGCCTGCAGCCAGCCGAAGTCTGCTTGTCCGCATTGTTTGGCTGTTCGGGTAGTAATCATGTTCTTGACCTCTCTTTACACTAAATCAATGGTAAAGGTATGGACGCTGTATTGTTAGCCAGATATTCTGCCCGGTATGTTCAAATTTCCTGAATGAGAAAGCGATGGCCAAAGAGAGAGCATTAACGCTGGAAGCGTTACGCGTGATGGATGCGATCGACCGGCGCGGAAGCTTCGCTGCCGCGGCTGATGAGCTGGGACGCGTGCCTTCCGCCCTGAGCTACACCATGCAAAAACTGGAGGAGGAACTGGACGTGGTGCTGTTTGACCGCTCAGGTCATCGCACGAAGTTCACTAACGTTGGAAGAATGCTGCTGGAGCGCGGGCGCGTGCTGCTTGAAGCGGCGGATAAACTCACCACCGATGCTGAAGCCCTGTCGCGTGGTTGGGAAACCCACCTGACGATCGTTACCGAAGCGCTGGTGCCCACTCCGGATCTGTTTCCGCTGATTGAGAAACTGGCGACTAAATCAAACACCCAGCTGTCGATTATCACTGAGGTGCTGGCCGGCGCCTGGGAGCGGCTGGAGCAGGGGCGGGCGGATATCGTTGTCGCACCGGATATGCATTTTCGTTCCTCTTCGGAGATTAACTCGCGCAAACTCTATTCGGTGCTCAGTGTGTACGTCGCGGCGCCGGATCACCCGATCCATCAGGAGCCGGAGCCGCTCTCTGAGGTTACCCGCGTGAAATACCGCGGCGTCGCGGTGGCGGATACCGCGCGCGAGCGACCCGTCCTCACCGTTCAACTGCTGGATAAACAGCCGCGTTTAACGGTGAGTACGATAGAAGATAAACGTCAGGCGCTACTGGCCGGACTGGGCGTGGCGACTATGCCCTATCCGCTGGTGGAGAAGGATATTGCCGAAGGTCGCCTGCGGGTCGTCAGCCCGGAATACACCAATGAAATTGACATTATCATGGCCTGGCGACGGGACAGTATGGGCGAAGCGAAGTCCTGGTGTCTGCGTGAGATCCCCAAGCTGTTTGCCGGCAGATAGTGATGAAGACGCTCCTCCCGCTAGCGGGAGGAGCAGGAAGATTAGTAGGAAAAGGGTTTCGGATCGGGCCCGAAGCGATTATTGCCTTCGGTGCCGCGCTGGCAGTTAAAGATCAGGATCACCAGCCAGCCGATGACCGGGATCAACAGCAGCAATAGCCACCAGGCCGAACGATCGGTGTCATGCAGACGGCGAAATTGCACCGCCCACCACGGTAAAAAGACCAGTACGCCATAGATAGTGGTCAGAATGCCTTCGCCGCCAGCCCGCTGCCAGCCCAGCATTTTATCGATGATGCTCAATACGCCGGTCAGGATGAGGTTGACCAGAATAAACATCCAGTACTCTTTGCGCCGCGCACGGCCGCCAAATCCTATATAGTTTTTTAATACCTTGAGATACCAGTCCATTTCTACGCCTCAATTAACCGTCAATCACTTGTTTTTTAAGCGATCGCAATAAGAATAGACGTGAATGAATGGTGGGTAAATATCTGTTTTCTGAATTATTGGGCGCCATCACTGGCGCCCGGCAGATCAACGGAAGCGCTGATCGCGACCGTGCGGTTCGTTGAGATCCTGCTGCGGCCCAATGGAAATAATACCGGTAGGGTTAATGGTTTTATGGCTGCGGTAATAGTGGTGACGGATATGCGGAAAACTCACCGTCTCGGCGATACCCGGCATCTGGTAGATGTCGCGCAGGAAACCATACAGATTGAGGTAATCACTGATGCGCCGTTTATCGCATTTAAAATGGGTTACATATACCGGGTCGAAGCGTACCAGCGTTGTCCACAGGCGAATGTCGGCTTCCGTTAGCTGATTGCCCGTCAGATAGCGATGCTGGCCGAGGATCTGCTCCAGCCGCTCCAGCGAGGTAAAGACCGCATCCACCGCTTCGTCGTAAGCTTGCTGGCTGGTGGCAAAGCCGGCTTTATACACGCCGTTGTTGACGTTGTCATAGATCCAGCCGTTCAGCTCATCGATTTGTTCCCGCAGCGCTGGCGGGTAGTAATCCCCGGCCCGGGCGCCAAGGCCATCGAAGGCGGTATTGAACATGCGGATGATTTCTGCCGACTCATTGCTGACGATGGTCTGCTGTTTTTTATCCCACAGCACCGGCACGGTCACGCGTCCGGTGTAGTGCGGGTCGGCGTGCAGATACAGCTGATAGAGAAAGTCATGCTGGTAGAGGGTATCGCCGGTGGCTTCCGGGAAGCTATCGTCAAAGGTCCAGCCGTTTTCCAGCATCAGCGGATTGACCACGGATACGGGGAGAAAAGGCTCCAGACCTTTTAATTTACGCATAATTAACGTGCGATGCGCCCACGGGCAGGCGAGAGAAACATACAAATGATAGCGATCCTTTTCCGCTGCAAAACCGCCTTCACCGCTGGGGCCAGCCGCGCCGTCGGCGGTCAGCCAGTTACGGAAGGCGGAAACGGAACGTTTAAAACGCCCACCGGTGGATTTTGTGTCATACCAGGTATCCTGCCAGACGCCGTCAACTAATTGTCCCATCTTTGCTCCTCCTTCAGACTACAGATAGCAAAAGCGAGGAGTGGTCTCCTCGCTTTTTTCATTCATTCAGTATAGTGCGCTTACCATTTCTTATTCAGTACACGGTCAATACTGAAGGCGCCCGGTCCGGTAATGGCCAGCAGCAGGTAACCGCCCGCAATGGTCAGGTTCTTCATGAACATCAGGGAGTTCACGCCTTCCGCAAAGTTGCTATGGAACAGGAACGCGGTCAGCAGCGTAAAGCCCGCAGTGAACAGCGCGGTGGTCCGGGTCAGGAAACCGAACAGAATCGCCAGACCGCCACCGAACTCAAGGAGGATGGTCAGCGGCAGCAGCGCACCCGGGACGCCCATGGCTTCCATATACTGCTGGGTTCCCGCATAACCGGTGATTTTGCCCCATCCTGCAGTGATAAACAGAATCGGCATCAGAATACGCGCTACCAATACACCAACATCTTCTAATTTTTTCATTTGTTACTCCAGAAAACCCAAAGGGCGGCGGTTTTGTTTTTTAGTGCAATCCCGCGTAGTTACGCGGTGTTGCTGTCGATGGAGAGGATAGTAGCGAGGCGGAGAGGGAATTGTTAGCAAGGAAAACTGTAGATCTATTTCAAAGTTTCTGAGCAATCAGTACGCGGAGGCGAAAGCGTACCGAACGCGATGGGCTACCACCGGTCCTGGTATGGCGTAAGGTAGAGGGCGTCGTAGAGAAGGGCGCGCTACGGAAAAGGCGCATGTTGCTGCGAACAGCGTGCAGTAAGGGACAGGGAATGGCAGAGCGTGGGCGCCAGGGAAAGCGCCCACGCTCAGGGCTGCTAGCGAACTGCCGACTGGCGCAGGATACCGCGCACCAGGCGCCAGGTGCTCCACAGTCCGAATCCGCGTTTGGTCCAGCGCATTAAAAAATGCGGATGTCGTACGGACCATACGGCCATCAGACCACTGCCAACCATCAGCCACGAACGTAAACTCAGCAGCGTATGCCAGCCGCGGTCGAGGGGCGCAGTCGCCTCGTGCCAGTGACGGCGGCAGGCGCTGAGCTCCAGCCGTTGCTGCTGGATCTGGCGCAGCAGCTGCGTCTTTTGCCGTTCACGCTCCTGTCGGCCATTCACGATTTATCCTCCTCCAGAAGGGCACGGTCGTTCTCCAGCTCTTTACGCGTTAGACGCAGCAGCGTGGAGCGGCGCGCCTTACGTAGGGTTAGGATACCCACGATCGCGGCGGCGAGGAGCAGCACAACGGTGGTGGCGATCATCACGTGCAGGCGGTACTGAGCGTCAACGGCCCAGATAACCAGCACCAGCAGACTCATGAGGCCAAACGCGGCAAACAGCAGCGTCAGTCCGGTCATGATCAGCAGCTGGAAGAGGTTGGCTTTCTCCTCCTCAAGCTCCACGACGACCAGACGCAGCCGCGTTTCCACCATTTCGACCAGCAGCGTGACGATGCGCTGACCAATGGAGAAAACGCGCTGACCCGGTCCCTGCGTGTGTTGAGTATTCGCCATAATCAGCGACGCGACAGCAGGACGCCCAGCACCAGCCCGACGGCGGCGCCAATTCCTACCCCAGTCCACGGATTTTCGCGAACATAATCATCCGCTCGCGCGGCGGTCTCACGAGTTTGACGAAGAATCGCTTCGCTGGTTTCACCCAAACGAGCGCGGCTCTCTTTCAGCGCACTCTCGGCTTTACTGCGCAGTTTACCCATCTCTTCTTTCGACTTGTCCGCCGAGGAATTTAGTACTTCCTCCAGGGTATCCGCCAGCGTTTTCAGTTCTGCACGAAGGTCGTCAGTCACATTCTCTTTAGCCATGTCGTTCTCCTGTAGCGTGGTCCGTGTTGCGAAAGTTAATGGTGATTAGTAATCCCGAGACTCCAGCGTTTTTAACTCCTGCTGCGCTTCATTGAGTTTATGCTGGCGTTTGTTAATTTTGTCCGCATCGCCTTTCTTCCGGGCTTCCTGCAGATCGCGCTGACGTTCAGCGATCTCTTCCCGCTGTTTGGCAATTTTTTGCTGATGATCGGCTTTGAGTTTACTGTCGCTACAGTTTTCCCGAACCTGACGTAGCGCGGTATTTAGCCCATCAATGCGACTTTGATTATGATGCTTTTCGGCGTAGCTGATCTCTCGTTGAATATCCTGCTCTTTTTCCTGGCAGGGAGAGGCGGCTAGGGCGCTGGCGCTAAGTGAAGTCAGGACCAGAAGCAGAGCGATGCGGTGTTTCATGGATAGTACCTTCCATTGTCTGAGGGGATACCCGGAGGATATACCCGTTCCCGTTGGTGAACGTGAATGCGTTGATTCCCGCAGGTTTAAGCATAGTAACAAATGCGGGAAACCACCAGACTGGGTTAAAAACGCAGTCTGGCGGCAGCTTACCCGAGGCGATGCGGCGCGTCGCGCAGGCGGGATAGCCAGGCGGTGGGCGAGTTATCGTCCTCCAGAAGGGCAATAATATAACCATGTGGCAGAGCGCGGCCGAGAACTTCTTTCGCCGCCGCGCCCTGGGCGGTGGAATCGAACTTAATCAGCAGACCATCCTTCTGCGGCGTGATGCTTTTAAAGCGGATGCCGTTGGCATCGAGATGATGCCAGACGGAGAAACCGTCCGGCATTCCGATACCCTGGCCAACCGGGCGGATCGCCAGCGTGGCCTCCTGCTGCTGCACCGCCAGCCAAAGCCAGAACAGGGCGCCGAGCAGAAGAGAACCACCCAGCAGCCAGCAGAACTGGCGCAGGGAAGGGCGTTTCATGACCATCATTAGCCCCGGCTTCTGTATTTTTTCTTCCACAGCACCACCAGCGAGCCGATCAGTCCGAAGACCAACAGGGCAACCGGCAGGAGCATCAGGCAGGACATCAGCTGATCTTCATACTTGAGGAATACCGGGGTTTTACCCAGCAGATAGCCAAGCGAGGTCAGGATGAGCACCCACAGCAGGCCGCTCATCCAGTTGAAAAACTGAAAACGGGCGTTATTAAGGCCGGAAAGCCCGGCGATGGTGGGCAGCAGCGTGCGTACGAAGGCGATAAAGCGGCCGATCAGCAGCGCGGAGAGCCCATGCTTATGAAACAAGTGATGCGCACGCTGGTGATAGTGCGAAGGTAGGTGTGACAGCCAGTTTTGCACGATCCGCGTATTACCCAGCCAACGCCCCTGAATATAGCTTAGCCAGCAGCCGAGGCTGGCGGCGGCGGTGAGCAGCAGCAAGGTTTCCGGAAAACCCATCGCCCCTTTGGCGATCAGCACCCCCACGAGCACGAGCAGACTATCCCCCGGTAAAAACGCGGCAGGCAATAACCCGTTCTCAAGGAACAAAATCATAAACAAGACAAAATACAGCATGCCTATCATGGAGGGATTCGCGAGCGTTTCGTAATCCTGAGCCCACAAGGCATTCAATAACTGGGTAAATAGTTCCATTCACGATTCCTGGTACATCGGTTAACGGCACGTCTGAGCGCGTGGCATATAGGGCGACAAGATTTTTATGAGATTATGGTCGCTGCTTAGGCGCTCTGAACGCTTCCCTGTATAAGACTGAAGTAAGTAAATACCTACCCCCAGAACGACAAAATGCATCTAATTGTAACAAATCACCTGACTTAACGTCAGAGAAATTGCAACGTGTTGCTCGTTGATTTTGCTGATTGCGGAGATGGGAGGCGAGAGGATTTACACAGGCTGACACTATATATGACTTGCTTACTCCAGCCTCACTGTCAGACAGGCGCGCAGGGGGGCGCGCCGGAGGGATAAGGCCTTATTTCGCGCCGTTGACTGCGGTATCGAGATGAACGACTGGGTTTTCGGCAAATAAGTAGCGATCGGCATTAAATTCAAAGTCATCGCTGGTTTCGTTGAACAACATTTGCTTGGTATTTTCCAGATGCTGCCACATCGCCAGCTTGGCGGCGTTGGGATCTTTTCGCAGCAGAGCTTTCAGGATTTGATCGTGGTCGTCGCACCAGTTATCGACCGTACGCAGGTCGATATGCTCATGCAGCTTTTTCCAGTAGGGGTTATGCACGCGCTGGGTCCACATCTTTTCCACGATCGCCGCCAGCGCGCTGTTCTGCGTCGCCAGCGCCACCTGGACGTGAAACTGCAGGTCCCACTCGGAGTCGCGGAAACATTTCTCGTTACGCGCTTTCTCCTGAATCTCCATCAGCTTCATGATGTCCTGTTTGGTCACCTGAGTCGCCGCGAATTCGGCAATATTGCTTTCAATTAGCTGCCGCGCCTGCAGCAGTTCAAAGGGGCCATAGTTGGCGAACTCAAGGCTTTCATCGGCCACCTGCTGGTATTTCGGATGGTTGGAGATAACGTGGATACCCGACCCTTTGCGGACTTCGACATACCCTTCCACTTCCAGCATGATAATGGCTTCACGAACCACGGTGCGGCTGACGTTTTTTTCATCGGCGATGAAGCGCTCGGCGGGCAGCTTATCCCCTACAAGGTAGACACCTTGTTCGATGCGCGTCTTCAGCTCAGCGGCAAGCTGCTGATATAGACGGCGTGGTTCAATGATTTCCATATTCGCTCCCGGAAGATGGCGACAATATTCGATTTGTTATACCACTTTTACGCGCTTTCCACCACTGGCAGGCATGAAAAAGCCGCCTGAGAAGGCGGCTTGATCGGCGATTACCTTGCCATTCGATCTAACTCTGCGTGACCGGTTTGCGGCTGCTAAGCGGCGTCGAGTCATCGTCAGCCGGTTTGTTTTTCAGCACCGTCCAGATAACCAGCGCGCCCAGCAGGTCAAAGACGGCCAGTACCGCAAACAGCGGGCTAAAGCCGATGGTATCCGCCAGCGCGCCGACGACCAGGGCGAACATGGTGCTCGCCAGCCAGGCGGCCATCCCGGTCAGACCGTTAGCGGTAGCGACTTCGTTACGGCCAAAGACGTCGGAAGAGAGGGTAATCAGCGCCCCGGACAGCGCCTGGTGAGCGAACCCGCCGATGCACAGCAGGGCAATCGCCACGTACGGGCTGGTGAACAGGCCGATCATCCCCGGGCCAATCATCAGCAGGGCGCCCATGGTGACCACCATTTTACGCGACACGATCAGGTTGACGCCAAACCAGCGCTGGAACAGCGGCGGCAGATATCCGCCGACGATGCAGCCGAGGTCGGCGAACAGCATCGGCATCCAGGCGAACATGGCGATCTCTTTCAGGTTAAAACCGTAAACTTTGAACATGAACAACGGGATCCAGGCGTTAAAGGTCCCCCAGGCCGGCTCGGCGAGGAAGCGCGGCAGGGCGATACCCCAGAACTGACGGTTGCGCAGGATTTGCCACGGCGACATTTTCTTCGCGTTATTGGTCTGATGCTGAGACTCCTGACCGCCAATGATGTAGTCACGTTCTTCGTCAGATAATTTTTTCTGGTCGCGCGGGTGTTTGTAGAAGATAAGCCAGGCGATGGCCCAGGCGAAGCTCAATACCCCGGAGATGATGAACGCCATCTGCCAGCTGTGCATGACAATCGCCCACACCACCAACGGCGGCGCGATCATGGCGCCAATAGAGGAACCCACGTTGAAGTAGCCCACTGCGATAGAGCGCTCTTTTGCCGGGAACCACTCTGAGCTGGCCTTCAGGCCGGCGGGGATCATTGCGGCCTCCGCTGCGCCGACTGCGCCACGGGCCAGCGCCAGTCCACCCCAGCTGCCGGCCAGCGCCGTTGAGCCGCAGAATACCGCCCAGGCGATGGCGAAGAAGGCATAGCCAATTTTGGTCCCCAGAATATCAAGGACATACCCCGCGACGGGCTGCATAACGGTATAGGCAGCGGAATAGGCTGCAATGATATAGGAGTACTGTTGGGTCGAAATGTGTAACTCTTCCATCAGCGTCGGCGCGGCCGCCGCTACGGTGTTACGGGTCAGGTAGCCCAGCACGGTGCCCAGCGTCACCAGCGCGATCATGTACCAACGTAACCCTTTAATTTTACGCATGTAAACCTCATCGTCTGTTATCTTTCCGCATCATGTGCGGCCTTTACCGAGCGCAATAAGCGGCCGGGAAAGCGAAACGGAGGATTCAGGAGGGTAGTCCCCTCTGGCCTGAACCTTACCATCAGTTGTTATGTTGAAAGTCGGTATCCATTCCGTATAAGCCGATGCCATAAGCACCGGTAATGCATTCCGTCGGTTTATATGTTGCGACGGCAGAAAGATAACTTGTCATACAACTTTAAAAGTTGAGAGCTGTCACAAAAGTGGGAAAGTTAGTGTGGTCTTTATCCCTTGCCTGGAAAGCCAGAGATGGCGCGCTCTGGCGAGGTGTTTTGCTCCAGGGCGGTCATTTTTTTATCGACGTTTATTGATCTAACTCACGAAAAACAGTTCGGTCTGTAGAAATTGGTGTGATAACTTTGTCAGCATTGTAGTCAATCATCTGAAAGGCTCCCGCACTGGAGCGAAGAGGACACGCGAATGACATCGTTTATGACTGAAGATTTTCTACTTGATACCGAGTTTGCCCGCCGTCTGTACCATGATTACGCCAAAGATCAGCCGATTTTCGACTACCACTGCCACCTTCCGCCGCAGCAGGTTGCCGAAAACTATCGCTTTAAAAACCTGTATGACATCTGGCTGAAAGGCGATCACTATAAATGGCGCGCAATGCGCACTAACGGCGTGCCGGAGCGTCTGTGTACCGGTGATGCGTCCGATCGCGAGAAATTTGACGCCTGGGCGGCCACGGTTCCGCACACTATTGGCAACCCGTTATACCACTGGACCCATTTAGAGCTGCGTCGACCTTTTGGTATTACAGGTAAGCTGTTGTCGCCATCCACCGCCGATGAGATCTGGGACCAGTGTAATGATTTGCTGGCTCAGGATGCCTTCTCCGCCCGCGGAATCATGAAGCAGATGAATGTGAAGATGGTCGGTACCACCGACGATCCGATTGATTCTCTTGAGCACCACGCGGCTGTCGCCAAAGACAACTCCTTTGACATCAAAGTGCTGCCGAGCTGGCGCCCGGATAAAGCCTTCAACATCGAGTTGGCGACCTTCAATGATTATATGGCTAAGCTGGGCGAGGTATCCGATACCGATATTCGCCGCTTCGCTGACCTGCAAAGCGCCCTGACCAAACGTCTGGATCATTTTGCCGCACACGGCTGCAAAGTCTCCGATCATGCGCTCGACGTGGTGCTGTTTGCCGAAGCGACCGACGCCGAGCTGGATGACATTCTGGCGCGCCGCCTGGCTGGCGAGACCCTTAGCGAACACGAAGTGGCGCAGTTCAAAACCGCGGTGCTGGTGTTCCTCGGCGCAGAGTATGCCCGTCGCGGCTGGGTCCAGCAGTACCACATTGGCGCGCTGCGTAACAACAACCTCCGTCAGTTCAAACTGTTAGGGCCAGACGTCGGCTTCGACTCGATCAACGATCGTCCGATGGCGGAAGAGCTGTCTAAGCTGCTGAGCAAGCAGAACGAAGAAAACCTGCTGCCGAAAACGATTCTCTACTGCCTGAACCCGCGTGATAACGAAGTGCTGGGCACCATGATCGGTAACTTCCAGGGTGAAGGCATGCCAGGCAAGATGCAGTTCGGCTCCGGCTGGTGGTTCAACGATCAGAAAGACGGTATGGAGCGGCAGATGACCCAGCTGGCGCAGCTCGGGCTGCTGAGCCGCTTCGTCGGGATGTTGACCGACAGTCGCAGCTTCCTCTCCTACACGCGCCACGAATACTTCCGCCGCATTCTGTGCCAGATGATCGGCCGTTGGGTGGCTGCCGGCGAAGCGCCTGCGGATATCGCGCTGCTGGGCGAGATGGTGAAAAACATTTGCTTTAACAATGCGCGTGACTATTTCGCCATTGAACTGAACTAAGGCCAGAGGTCGGTTGATATGCAATACATCAAAATCCATTCGCAGGATAACGTCGCGGTCGCGCTGACGGATATCGCTGCCGGTAGCGTGGTGACGATTGATAATGACTCGGTCACCCTCGGCCAGGATATCGTTCGCGGCCACAAGTTTGCACTGCGCGCTATCGCGAAAGGGGAAAACGTCGTTAAGTACGGGTTGCCGATTGGCCATGCGCTGGCGGATATCGCGCCGGGAGAGCATGTTCATGCGCACAATACGCGCACCAATCTCAGCGACCTTGACGCGTATCGCTATCAACCGGACCTGGTTGCCCAACCGCCACAGCCTGCGGATCGCGAAGTACAGATTTATCGTCGCGCCAACGGTGACGTCGGCGTGCGCAATGAGCTGTGGATCCTGCCGACCGTCGGCTGCGTCAACGCGATGGCCAGACAAATGCAGAACCGTTTCCTGAAAGAGACGTATGGCGCTGAGGATATCGATGGGGTACATCTCTTCAGCCACACCTATGGCTGCTCGCAGCTTGGGGACGACCATATCAACACTCGCACCATGCTGCAAAATATGGTTCGTCACCCGAACGCCGGGGCGGTGCTGGTGGTTGGCCTTGGCTGTGAAAACAACCAGGTGGAGGCCTTTCGCGAGACGCTGGGCGAGTTTGACCCGCAGCGCGTGCACTTTATGGTTTGCCAGCATCAGGACGATGAAGTGGAGGCGGGGGTTGAGCATCTGCATCAGCTGTATGAAGTGATGCGTCAGGATAAACGCCAGCCGGGCAAGCTCAGCGAGCTGAAGTTTGGCCTCGAGTGCGGGGGATCGGACGGCCTGTCGGGCATTACCGCTAATCCGATGCTGGGCCGCTTCTCAGACTATGTGATCGCCAACGGCGGCACTACCGTGCTGACCGAAGTGCCGGAGATGTTCGGCGCTGAACAGTTGTTGATGAGCCACTGCCGCGACGAAGCGACCTTCGACAAGCTGGTGACCATGGTCAATGACTTTAAGCAGTACTTTATTGCTCACGACCAGCCTATTTACGAAAACCCCTCGCCGGGTAATAAGGCCGGAGGGATCACTACCCTCGAAGATAAGTCGCTGGGCTGTACTCAGAAAGCGGGCTCCAGCCAGGTGGTGGATGTTCTGCGCTACGGCGAGCGCCTGAAGGTTCATGGTCTGAATTTACTGAGCGCGCCGGGCAACGACGCGGTCGCCACCAGCGCGCTGGCCGGCGCCGGCTGCCATATGGTGCTGTTCAGCACCGGTCGCGGCACGCCGTACGGCGGCTTTGTGCCAACGGTGAAGATCGCCACCAATAGCGAGCTGGCGGCGAAGAAAAAGCACTGGATCGACTTTGATGCCGGGCAGCTGCTCCACGGCAAAACGATGCCGCAGCTGCTGGAAGAGTTTGTGGATGCCATTGTAGCCTTCGCCAACGGTAAACCGACCTGTAATGAGCAGAATGACTTCCGCGAGCTGGCCATCTTTAAAAGCGGTGTTACCCTGTAAAGGCGTATTTGCGTTGGCGCCCAGAGGCTTGGTTTGTGTATCGGCCTGATAGCGTAGCGCCATCGGGCTCGTAACAGCGGCGTTTCAGCCAGTGAAGCGCCGTTTGTTTTTTTCAGTCAGGGAGCTTACATGACCGCGTATTGGCTGGCCCAGGGGGTCGGCGTCATCGCCTTTCTTATCGGCATTACCACCTTTATCAACCGCGATGAACGCCGTTTCAGGCTACAGCTGGCGGTCTATAGCGCTATTATCGGCGTTCATTTTTTCCTGATGGGCGCCAGGCCGGCTGGAATGAGCGCCGGGCTCAATGCGCTTCGCACGGTCATTTCCTTACGCACCCGTAGCCTGTGGGTGATGACAGTCTTTATCCTCCTGACGTTGATTCTCGGCCTGGGTAAACTGCAGCATGCCATGGAGCTGCTGCCGATCATTGGCACCGTCGCCAGCACCTGGGCGCTGTTTCGCTGCAAAGGGCTAACCGTCCGCTGCGTGATGTGGTGCTCCACCGCCTGCTGGGTCACGCATAATCTGTGGTTGGGTTCCATTGGCGGGACGCTGATAGAAGGCAGTTTCCTGATCGTCAACGGGCTGAATATCATTCGCTTCCGCCGGATGCAAAAGCGCGGTATCGATCCGTTTAAGGTTGAAAACGCAGTACAGGAAGAGAGCCCCTCCGCCCGATAGCGGAGGGGAAAGGCGTTATCCGCGCAGGGCGTTTTTCGCCAGCTGGTCGTCTTCCGCCATGCAGGCCGCGGCGGTAAACAGGGCGTCGGTGGAGGAGTTCAGCGCGGTTTCGCAGGAGTCCTGCAGCACGCCGATAATAAAGCCAACGGCAACCACTTGCATCGCCACATCGTTCGGGATCCCAAACATATTACAGGCCAGCGGGATCAGCAGCAGCGAGCCGCCCGCCACGCCGGAGGCGCCGCAGGCGCACAGCGAAGCGACCACGCTCAGCAGCAGCGCCGTCGGCAGATCCACCGGAATATTCAGCGTATGCACCGCCGCCAGCGTCAGCACGGTGATGGTGATTGCCGCGCCTGCCATATTGATGGTCGCCCCCAGTGGAATAGAGACCGAATAGGTATCGCGATCCAGATTCAGCTTCTCGCACAGCGCCATATTCACTGGAATGTTGGCGGCGGAACTGCGGGTGAAGAACGCGTAAACGCCGCTTTCGCGCAGGCAGGTGAGCACCAGCGGATAGGGGTTGCGGCGGATCTTCCAGAACACCAGCAGCGGGTTAATCACCAGCGCTACCAGCAGCATACAGCCCACCAGCACCAGCAGCAGTTGGGCATAGCCCCACAGGGTCTCGAAACCGGTGGTCGCCAGGGTGGAAGATACCAGGCCGAAGATCCCCAGCGGTGCAAAGCGGATCACCACTTTAACGATAAAGGTCACCGCGTGGGAGACGTCGTTGATCAGGTTTTTGGTGGTGTCGTTACCATGACGCAGGGCGAAGCCAAGCCCCACCGCCCACACCAGAATGCCGATATAGTTGGCGTTCAGCAGAGCGTCGATCGGGTTGGACACCATGCTCATCAGCAGGCCGCGCAGCACCTCAACAATCCCCGACGGCGGCGTGATGCTGTCGGCGGCGGTGGTTAAGTGCAGGGTCGAGGGAAAGAGAAAGCTGAACAACACCGCGGTCAGCGCCGCGCTAAAGGTGCCCAGCAGATAGAGAAACAGAATGGGGCGTATACTGGTTTTTTGTCCGTGCTGATGGTTGGCGATCGAGGCCATGACAAGCATCAATACCAGCACCGGCGCTACCGCTTTTAACGCGCCGACGAACAGGGTCCCCAGCAGACCGACGGCGATAGCCGCAGGCTTAGAGACCAGCGCCAACAGTACGCCAAGCACCAGGCCGATTAAAATTTGTTTCACCAGGCTGCCTTGCGCCAGGCGGGAGAGCCACCCTGATGAGGGAGTGCGTGTTGTCATAATTCATTCCTTCCAGTGATGTAGCAAGCCATCCCAGCCACGTATTATTTTTTACGTTTATGTCAGGATGTAAGTAGATGTTTGCATAGTCGAGTATACGGAAAGAAAGACTGGCGGGAAGCGTAAAATACTGTGATTTTAATATGGATCTTATTTTTTAACTGCGTAGCAACATAATTGTGACATGAGCAGGTATTCTCGTTACGAGAACGTCTGCTATAGCTGATTACCGCGCCGCCAGCGAGGGCCGACGGCGCGGTAGCAGATTACTCTGGCAGTTTGCGCTGCTTGTCGTGCTGCCTGTTGACCCAGGCGTTAATCAGCAGCGTGACGGCCAGGATGCCGCCCACCACGCCCAGCGAGATGGCAACCGGGATATGGTAGAAGTCGACGATCAGCATCTTCACGCCAATAAACACCAGGATCACCGACAGACCGTATTTGAGCATCGAGAAGCGCTCAGCGACCCCCGCCAGCAGGAAGTACATGGCGCGCAGGCCGAGGATGGCGAACAGGTTCGAGGTCAGCACGATAAACGGATCGGTGGTGACCGCGAAGATTGCCGGGATACTGTCGACGGCGAAAATCACGTCGCTCAGTTCCACCAGAATCAGCACCAGCAGCAGCGGGGTGGCGAACAGCACCCCGTTTTTACGGGTGAAGAAGCGCTCGCTCTCGATTTTATCGGTCATCCGCAGATGGCTGCGGATCCAGCGCACCAGCGGCTTATCGCCGATGCCGGAGTCGTCCTCCTTCGCCAGCGCCATCTTCACGCCGGTAAACAGCAGGAAGGCGCCAAAGACGTACAGCAGCCAGTCGAACTGCGAAATCAGCCAGCTGCCGGCGAAGATCATAATGGTACGCAGAACGATCGCGCCCAGTACGCCATACACCAACACCCGGCGCTGCAGAGCAGGCGGTACGGCGAAATAGCTGAACAGCATCAACCAGACGAAGACGTTATCGACCGCCAGCGCTTTTTCAATGAGATAACCGGTGAGGAAGGCTAAGGCCTGCGGATCGGCGACGGCCCGGCCCTGGGTTTGCACCAGATACCACCAGAAGGCGGCGTTGAACAGCAGAGAAAGCGTGACCCAGAGGATTGACCAGCCAGCGGCCTGCTTCATGGTCATGCTATGCGAACCGCGTCGTCCCTGAAGCAGCAGGTCGATTGCCAACATGATCGCGACAACGACAGCGAATCCACCCCATAGCAACGGCGTGCCGACAGTATTCATTTGATATTCCTTACATAAAAACAAAACGGCTGACGTCGGAAGACGGCAGCCGCTGCGCTTTTATGCATAGACCTCGCCTTCCGGCAAGGTCTCACTTACAACAACCAAAGTACATCGCGATGGGCTTTGGTTATTGCCCGGCGACCGGATGCGGTATTGCACGCATCGTAATGACGATCAACCGGCAAGGAAGTTACTCCCCTTTGCACGTAACAAAATATGTCACAGGGCGGTTTTCGTCAATGGCGGCCGGTCAGGCCTTTACACTCTTTTACGCCAGCGGCTGCGTATCGGCCGGGAAGATCACCCCGGTCTGGCGACGAATTTCGCTGGACAGTTTGGCGGTGATCCGGCTCACCGCCAGGCCCGGGTGATCCACATCCTGTGTCTCCACCAGCCGCGCAAAGGTCTCCGCTTCATACAGCATGGTATTAATGTGCTGGGGCTGCGTCAGGTCCTGGGCTTTACCGCCGCGCGGCACAAACGCCAGCTTCTGACATTCGGAGATTTTTTCGATCACTAACGCGCCGTCTTCGCCCTGAATTTCACTGGGGATCGCAGAATCGCTAACTTTGGAGTGATGCAGCGTCACGTCGAAGTCGCCATAGCTCAGCACCACGGTGCCCTGGGCGTCTACGCCGCTGTCCAGCAGGCTGGCGGTGGCAAGAACGGCCCGCGGCTCGCCCCACAGCGCCACAGCGGACGCCAGGCAATAGAAGCCGATATCCATAATCGAACCGTTAGAGAACGCCGGGTTAAAGGTGTTGGGGTTTTCGCCGTCAAGGTAGCGCTGATAGCGTGAGGAGTACTGACAGTAGTTGATGAAGGCTTTGCGTAGTTTGCCCACTTTAGCGAGCGTTTCTTTCAGTAGGAGAAAGTTAGGCAGACTGGCGGTTTTAAAGGCTTCAAACAGCACCACGTTATTTTCTTTCGCCAGCGCTATCGCCGCCTCGACTTCCTGCAGGTTCGACGCCAGCGGCTTTTCGCAAATGACGTGCTTCTTATGGCTCAGGAACAGCCGGGTCTGCGGAAAGTGCAGCGAGTTCGGGCTGGCAATATAGACCGCGTCAACGTCAGGGCTCTGTGCCAGTTCATCGAGCGAGGTAAACAGATGCTCGACCGGATAGTCTTTGGCGAAGGCTTGCGCCTGTTCGAGGCTGCGGGAGTAGATGGCGGTAAGTTTATATTTGCCGGTTTCATGGGCGGCATCGACAAACTGCTTGGTGATCCAGTTTGTGCCAACAACTGCGAAACGTATCATAAACGTTGACGAACTCCGTTAAAGGGAACCTGCCGCCACTCTATCATGCCGTCATGACAAAACCAGTGCGTCACTACGCAGAACGATTTAACGAAAGGTGCGTCAGCCACAGGCGGGTGTCGAACTCCAGCTGGTGGTACTGCGGCTCCATATGGCAGCACAGCTGATAGAAAGCCTTGTTGTGATCCTTCTCTTTCAGATGCGCCAGTTCATGAACCACGATCATCCGCAGAAAGGCTTCCGGCGCGTCGCGAAATACCGTCGCCACGCGAATTTCCGCTTTAGCTTTCAGCTTACCGCCCTGCACGCGGGAAATGGCGGTATGCAGGCCGAGCGCATTGTTCAGCACGTGGATCTTACTGTCATACATCACTTTGTTGATCGGCGCCGCGCCGCGCAGAAAGCGGTTTTTCAAGTCCTGGGTGTACTGATACAGCGCTTTATCGCTGTTAACGTCGTGCCCTTGCGGATAGCGCTTTTGCAGCACCTCGCCGAGGCGGCCTTGCTCGATTAACGTGGTCACCTGCGCCAGCAGCGATTCAGGATAGCCCTGTAAATAAATGAGTTTTGTCATCGTCTTATCATTATGTCTGTCAGGAGGGCAGTTCAGCCACGGTCATGGTAAAGACCAGCGGCGCGGTACCCTCATTGCGGTAACCGTGCTCTATTTCGGTGCGGGCCACCGCCGATTCCCCGGCCGCCACCGTGCGGCAGGTCTCGCCAAGCGTCAGCGTCAGCGCGCCGGCTTCCACGTGCAGCAGCTCGAAGGTTGTTGCCGGGTGGCCGGGCGAGGCAAAGGCTTCGCCGGGCTGCATCTCCCAGCGCCACAGCTCAATCATATTCGGCCCGGCGGTGCCGGCGAGGAGCCTGGCGCTGCCCCCCAGCGGGCCTTGCCAGAGGGTGGGGATCTGCTCGGCGGGAATAATATGCAACGCGGGTTCGCTTGCCACATTGACAATATCCGCTACCGATACGCCCAGCGCGGCGGCGAGTTTGCAGAGGATCGCAATGCTGGGATTGGCGGCCTCTTTTTCCATCTCGACCAGCATACCTTTGCTGATGCTGGCCCGGCGCGACAGCTCGTCCAGCGACATTTTTTTCGCTTTACGGTAGGCCTTCAGCCGCGTGGCGACGGCGCGACTTACCTGGTCGACATCAGATCCTGAATCGGTCGTTATATTGACTTTTACGTTCATTGGTCACTATGATGAAACAAATTGGTCATTACAGGATTATCGAATGCGTAGCGTAACGCCGTCAATCGAATCTGCGGTCAGCCGCCTGGCGCCGGGCTTTCGGGCATTAAGTATTGTGGTGGAGAGCGCGCCGGTGGCCGATCCCGCCGTCGCGGAGCAGGCGCTGGCCGAGGCCTGCCTGGCGGTGCAGCAGGATGATGTGCCCTGGGCGCAAGCGCACCTGGCGGCATGGGATGAAGCGTTCAGCGCCTTCGGCGCGAAGGCGAAACGTACCCCCTGTTCGGCGCAGGCGCTGCGCAAGCGGGTGCTGAAAGAGGGGAGCCTGCCGGCCATCGATCCGGTGGTGGATATCTACAACGCGATCAGCATTCGCTATGCCGTCCCGGTCGGTGGGGAAAATCTGGCCGCCTACCGTGGCGAACCGCGGCTGGCCATTGCCCGCGGCGATGAGCCATTCGATACGCTAAAATCGGCAGAGCCGGTAGTGGAATATCCGGAGCCGGGCGAAGTCATCTGGCGGGATGATATAGGCGTAACCTGCCGACACTGGAACTGGCGACAGGGCGTGCGCACCCGGCTGGACAGCGGCGCGCAGACGATGTGGTTTATTCTCGAAAGCCTGCCGGCGATGCCGTTGTCGGCCCTGCATGAGGCGGGAGAGCGGCTGGTAGGTTATCTGCAGCAGCTGATGCCCGGCGCTCGCGCGTCGATAACGCTGCTGCGAGCCGATGACGAGGGCGATCTACGCTGAGCGGCGATGTTCAGCGATCTCTCTTCAACTGGACAGGATTTGCGTATAAACTCGCGGGTTTTACTATTCCGGAGGCGGAGAGGCGATGAGCCAGGCAGAGTTAAACGGTGAGTTATTCACATTAGAGCGGTTCCCACCTAACGCTGAAGAAGAAGCGCTTCAGGCATGGGAAGCGGCGGATGAATATCTGCTGCAACAGGTGAATGACGTCGACGGCCTGACGCTCATCTTCAACGACGGCTTCGGCGCGCTCGCCTGCGCGCTGGCGGATCGCAACCCGGTCAGCATCAACGACTCCTTTATTTCCGAGCTGGCGACCCGCCACAACCTGCGGATGAACGGTATCGATGAACAGAGCGTGCGCTTTCAGGATAGCCTGAGCCCGCTACCGGCCGCGCCGGCGCTGGTGCTGATTAAGGTGCCAAAACAGCTGGCGCTGCTGGAACAGCAGCTGCGCGCCCTGCGCGAAGTAGTCACGCCGGAAACCCGCATCATCGCCGCGGCGAAAGCCCGTGATGTGCACAACTCGACGCTGGCGCTGTTTGAAAAAATCCTCGGCACCACCACCACCTCGCTGGCGTGGAAAAAAGCGCGTTTGATCCACTGCGTTTTCACCGCTCCTGAGCTTGCCGATGCGCCGCAAACCTACAGCTGGAAGCTGGACGGCACGCCGTGGACCATCCATAACCACGCCAACGTTTTTGCCCGCAGCGGGCTGGATATCGGCGCGCGTTTCTTCTTGCAGCATTTACCGTCTGATCTAGAAGGCGAGATCGCCGATCTCGGCTGCGGCAATGGGGTGATTGGCCTGCAGGCGCTGGCGCAGAACCCGAACGCGCGGGTCATGTTTACCGATGAGTCGCACATGGCGGTGGCTTCCAGCCGGTTGAACGTCGAGCGCAATCTGCCGGACGATATCGCACGCTGTGAATTCATGGTCAACAACTCGCTCTCCGGCATTGAGCCTGACCGCTTTACGGCGATTCTGTGTAATCCGCCGTTCCATCAGCAACACGCTATTACCGACCATATCGCCTGGCAGATGTTTAACGATGCCCGCCGCAGCCTGAAATACGGCGGCGAGCTGTACGTCGTCGGCAACCGCCACCTCGATTACTTCCGTAAGCTGAAGCGCGCGTTTGGTAATTGCACGACGATTGCGACGAACAATAAGTTTGTCATTTTGAAAGCAACGAAGGTGCGTAAGCAGAGCTGATTCTTGTCGCGGTTTCCCCCGGCTCGCGGCTGTCGCCTTAGCCGGGCTAGCGTGCGGGATTATCGTGGTAGCCCGGGGAAGGCGCATCGCGCCGCCCCCGGGACAGGGCTAAATCGCCAGCGCCAGTTTAGTGCCCTGGGCAATCGCCCGACGCGCATCCAGCTCCGCCGCCACGTCGCAACCGCCGATGAGATGCACCGTTTTCCCCGCCGCGCGCAGCTGATCCGCCAGCTCGCGGCGCGGCTCCTGACCGGCGCAGATCACCACCTGATCGACCGCCAGCAGTTGGCGCTCGCCGCCGATAGTGACATGTAACCCTTCATCATCGATCTTTTCATAGCTGACCGCCGGGATCATTTTCACCCCGCGCGCCAGCAGCGTCGCGCGGTGGATCCAGCCGGTGGTTTTGCCGAGCCCTTCGCCCGGTTTGCTGGCTTTGCGCTGCAGCATCACAATCTGTCGCGGGCTTTTACTCAGTTGCGGGCCTTCAGCACTCAGCCCTCCCGCCGTTTGCAGGCTGGTATCGATACCCCATTCGCGGCAGAACTCGCCGATATCCTGGCTGGTGGCCGCGCCCGACTGGCTTAAAAACATCGCGGTGTCGAAGCCGATGCCGCCGCAGCCGATAATCGCCACCTTCGCGCCAACCGGCGCTTTATCGCGCAAGACATCAAGGTAGCTCAGCACTTTTGGATGATCGATCCCGTCGATCGCCGGCAGGCGCGGGGCGATACCGGTGGCGAGGATCGTCTCATCGAACGCCAGCAGATCGTCTGTCGTGACGCGGGTGTTCAGGCGTAGATCGACACCATGAAGATCGAGCATGGTGCGGTAGTAACGCAGCGTCTCGTGAAACTCCTCTTTGCCGGGGATCTGTTTGGCGATATTAAACTGACCGCCGATCTCCGGGAGCGCATCAAACAACGTGACGTGATGACCGCGGGCGGCAGCGTTTACGGCGAAGGCCAGACCGGCAGGCCCGGCTCCGACCACCGCCAGCCGTTTAGGCGCGTTGGCAGGCAGGACCGGCATCAGGGTTTCATGACACGCGCGCGGGTTGACCAGACAGGAGGTGACTTTGCCGACGAAGATCCGATCGAGACACGCCTGATTGCAGCCGATGCAGGTGTTGATCTGATCGGCGCGATCGTCCTGCGCTTTTGATATAAATTCGGCGTCGGCAAGGAACGGGCGGGCCATCGATACCATATCGGCATCGCCGCGGGCGAGAATATCCTCCGCGACCTGCGGATCGTTAATGCGGTTGGTGGTGATCAACGGGATCGACACCACGCCCTTCAGCTTGCGGGTGACCCAGCTGAAAGCTCCGCGCGGTACCGGCGTGGCGATGGTCGGAATGCGCGCTTCGTGCCAGCCAATCCCGGTGTTGATGATGGTCGCTCCCGCCGCTTCAATCGCTTTGGCCAGTTCAGTGACTTCCGCCAGCGTGCTGCCGTCGTTGACCAGATCGAGCATCGACAGACGGTAAATGATAATGAAATCGTGGCCGGCGCGCTGGCGCACCGCCTTAACCACCTCTACGGCGAAACGCATGCGCCTGGCATAATCGCCGCCCCATTGGTCGTCGCGCTGGTTGGTGCGCGCGGCGAGAAATTCGTTAATCAGATAGCCCTCAGAGCCCATCACCTCGACGCCGTCATAGCCCGCTTCGCGCGCCAGCTGGGCGCAGTGGGCAAAATCATCGATCAGCGTCAGGATCTCATCGTGGCTCAGTTCATGGGGGGTAAAACGGTTGATCGGCGCCTGTAGCGCCGAGGGGGCCACTAGCGCGGGCTGGTAGCTGTAACGGCCGGTGTGCAGGATCTGCAGAGCGATTTTGCCGCCTTCCTGATGTACCGCGTCGGTAATATGGCGATGGTGCGCCAGATGGCTGGCATCGTTGAGTACTGCGCCGCCGGCCATGGTGACGCCAGAGGGCGCCGGAGCGATGCCGCCGGTGACGATCAGCGCCACGCCGTGACGGGCGCGCTCGGCGTAAAAGGCCGCCAGCCGCTGCGCGCCGTCCGGCAGCTCTTCCAGCCCGGTGTGCATTGAGCCCATCAACACGCGGTTTTTGAGCGTTGTGAAGCCCAGCTCAAGCGGGGCGAAAAGCGACGGATAGCGGCTCATAGTGGCTTCCAATGTAAAATTATTGTTATGTGGTCGGATGAGTTACTAATTTAGCCATCGTGGAGAAAAAGGGAAAAGGGGAGTGCGGTGATTGTGATGGGATTCAAAGAACGGCGAAGCGTTGCCCCACACCCCGGCCCTCTCCCAAAGGGAGAGGGGGGAAAGGCGGAGCGGCACCGGTAGTTAGGGTGAGGGGGAAGACGCAACGCGCTGGCGGCGTTCCAGACCCGGCGCCTGCCACATCGACGTTGTCAGCCCGCTATCGACAAGGCCAAGCTGATCGGCGTACACCGTCTGCCACTTGCTCATCATCTCCTGATACAGCTCGCGATGCTGCGGATTTGGGGTGAACTCGCGGTGCCAGCTCACTAACCGTTCTCCGGTGCTGGCCATATCGTCATACAGCCCGGCGCCGGTTCCGGCGGCGATGGCGCAGCCCAGCGCGGTGGCTTCGCGGACCACCGGCACCCGCACCGGCAGGCCGGTGACGTCGCTGAGGATCTGGCTCCACAGCGCGCCTTTAGAGCCGCCGCCGGCAAACACCAGGCTGTCGAATGTCACCCCGGAGAACTGCGAGATCTGCGCGAGGTTGCAGGCGGAGACAATCGCCGCGTTCTCTTCCAGCGCGCGGAACAGGGTCGCTTTATTGCACTTCTCCGGATCGATGGAGAGGTTAATAAACGACGGCGCGGCGTGGTACCACTGCTTAAAGTGCATGGCGTCGGAAAAAATAGGCATCACGCCGTGGGAACCGGCGGGGACGCGGCTGGCCATCTCCTCCAGCAGCGAATAGGCATCGACGCCGAGCCGCTCGGCAATCAGTTTTTCTTCAGCGCAGAAGGCGTCGCGAAACCAGCGCATGGTCAGGCCGGTAAAGAAGCTGATCGATTCCGCCTGCGCCATGCCGGGAATCACGTGAGGATTAACGCGAATATTCATCTGCGGATCGGTCCGCACCTGCGGCAGGTTGACCACCTGCTGCCAGAAAGTGCCGCCGAGTACCGCGGTTTGCCCGGCGCGCACCACCCCAAGGCCCAGGCAGCCGAGCTGGACGTCGCCGCCGCCCATCACCACCGGCGTCCCGGCGCGCAGGCCGCTCTGCTGCGCCGCCGCTTCGGTGACGGCGCCCAGCAGGGTACCGGTCTCTTTGACCGGCGACAGCATATCGGCGCGCAGCCCGGCCATATCCAGCAGCGCCGGACGCCAGTCGCGGCTGAACAGATCGAGCATGCCGGTGGTGCCGGCGTTTGACGGGTCGACCGCCAGCTCGCCGGAAAGCTTCGCCGCCAGCCAGTCGCTGATCATGGTGATGGTTGCCGCTTTGCGGTAGATATCGGGGCGGTGGTGCGCCAGCCACAGCAGGCGCGGCATGGCGCTGAGCGCCAGGGTTTGTCCCGAGACCTCGTATACCTCGGATTCGAAGCGATAGTCGTGGATCTCCTTAAGCTCCGCCACTTCGCGGCTGGCGCGGGCATCGACGTTGGCGCAGGCCCAGATGGCCTCGCCGTTGCGGTCATAGAGAACGATGCCTTCGCGCATCGAACAGCAGGCGACAGACTGAATATCGGCGGCAGAGAGCCGGGCGGCGTCGAGCGCCTGGCGAATGCACTGGCAGGCCAGCTGCCAGTTGGTGGTAAGGTCGAACTCCATCGAGCCGGGGACGTTATCAACGCTCAGGTGTTTCCATTCGGCCTGGCCTACCGCCAGCTGGCGGCCATTAAGATCGAAAATAACCGCCCGAATGCTGCCGGTCCCGGCATCTAACGCTAACAGGTAACTCATGACATGCGCCTCGCTGTTGTCGCGCGGCGCCAGGCCGTCAGGAGGCCAGGGTAAGCACCGCGCGTGCTGTTGTCTCTTCCGTTACCAGGCCATTAATGCGCTTGCCAATCAGAGCGGCATAAATCGCCTGCGCTTTTTCTTCTCCCCCGGCGACGCCAACGATGGTCGGCAGCTGCGCTAGCTCATCAAGGGTCACGCCGAGCAGTTCCCGATGGATCTCCAGTCCTTCTACCGGCCTGCCGTCGGCCTGCAGGAAATAACCTAAAATGTCGCCGACCGCGCCTTTGCGGGCGTACATCAGCTGTTCGCCCTCGCTGATATAGCCGGAGCGCAGGATGGTCGCGTCGCGCCGCTGATCGATGGCGCCGATGCCAACCACCGCCGCGTCCGCCGCCGTCGCCGCGAGGATCACGTCGCGCACGCTCGACTCACGGCGCAGGATCTCGGCGACCTCCGCCGAAGAGACCCGCAGCGGCGCCGGGATAATGCTGACGCTGCAGGCGGCATCCAGCTGGCCAATACCGGTCATATAGGGGCCGACGCCGCCGGAGAGGGTCACCAGCCGCACCTGCTGCGAGCCGATAAAGCCGCTGAGATGCTGCAGGCAGCTCATGGTGGCTTCGCCGAAGCCGACCGCCAGCAGCTGTCCCGGCTGCAGAATGCCCATCAGCGACTGCGCCGCGCCGATACCCAGCCGGGTATTCATCGGCGGGGTGTTGAGCGCCGGCAGTACGCGGGCAATCTTGAGGCCAAAACGCTGCTGGAGTTCACTTTCCAGTGCCAGACAGCCCTCATAGCGCGAGTTGATCTGCACGCGGATCACCCCGGACTGACGGCCTTTCTCCAGCAGGCGGGAAATCTTCAGCCGCGGCAGCCCCAAACGCTCGCCGATGTCATTTTGCGTCAGGCCGTCGTGGTAGTAGCACCACGCCACCCGCGCCACCAGCTCTTCCTCGGCTAACGCCAGCCCGGCGTAGCGGTTCTCTTCCGTAATGCGTTTTTCGCTCATAAATTGAACTCTTATAAAAATTTAGATCATATGTTCGCTATTGCGCGGCCGGAAAGTGTGAGCCGACTGGCAAAACGGATCTTTCATCGCTGGCCCATTTTTTCCTGAGGATCTAAAGCGCCAAACTGTGATCTTCGCACGGTTGTAAATATAGTTCACCGTCTACGCTTTTGAACATTATTAAATTTAAAAATCATTTGTTCAAACGAGGCGCGACGATGAAGCCACTGCTTGAAGCTCGCCAGATCCGCAAACAGTTCTCCGGCGTTGCCGTGCTGAAGGGCATCGACTTTACGCTATGCGCGGGCCAGGTGCATGCCCTGATGGGAGGCAATGGCGCGGGTAAATCGACGCTGATGAAGATCATCGCCGGCGTCGAAACCCCGGATAGCGGTGAACTGACGATCGGCGACCGCGCGTTTGCGCGCCTCAGCCCGGCGCTGGCCCACCAGCTGGGCATCTATCTGGTGCCGCAGGAGCCGATGCTGTTTCCCAACCTCAGCGTGCGCGAGAACATTCTCTTTCGTTTGCCGAAGCGGGCGGATACCGCCGCGCGACTGCAGGAAAAACTGCAGCAGTTGAACTGCCAGATCAACCTCGATGCCAGCGCCAGCACGCTCGAGGTAGCCGATCAACAGATGGTCGAGATCCTGCGCGGCCTGATGCGCGAAGCGCGGATCCTGATCCTTGATGAACCCACCGCCTCTTTAACCCCGGGGGAAACGGAGAGGTTGTTTAGCCAGATCCGCGCGTTACAGGCGCTGGACGTGGGGATCGTGTTTATCTCGCACAAACTGCCCGAAATCCGCCAGCTTGCCAGCCATATTTCGGTGATGCGCGACGGGGCGGTAGTGCTGAGCGGCGAGACCGCAACTTACCGCGATGAGCAACTGATTAGCGCTATGACGCCGGCCAGCCGCGACCATACGCTGAGCGACACGCAAAAGCTGTGGCTGGCGCTGCCGGGCAACCGCCGCACCCAGGCGCAGGATTTTCCCGTGCTGCGGGTGGAGGATCTTACCGGAGAAGGCTTTATCGATCTCAATCTGGAGATCCGCGCCGGGGAGATCGTCGGCCTCGCCGGGCTGGTGGGATCCGGGCGCACCGAATTTGCCGAAACCTTATACGGCCTGCGTCCACCGCGCGCCGGGCGGATCTGGCTGGAGAATCGCGAGATTAGCAATGACAGCACCCGCGCCCGGCTGGCCAGCGGGCTGGTCTATCTGCCGGAAGACCGCCAGGTCTCGGGGCTGTTTCTCGATGCGCCGGTGCGCTGGAACACGGTGATGTTCAATCAGCCATCGTGGTGGCAGCAGGGGAAACGGGAGGCGGCGGTGGTTGAGCGCTATCACCGGGCGCTGGGGATCAAGCTGGCCGATGGCGATCAGCCGGTGCGCACTCTCTCTGGCGGTAACCAGCAGAAGGTGCTGCTGGCGCGCTGTCTGGAGGCCAACCCGCTGCTGCTAATTGTCGATGAGCCGACGCGCGGCGTGGATGTCTCCGCCCGCGCCGATATCTATCAGCTGCTGAAAAGCGTCGCCGCGCAAAATGTGGCAGTGCTGATGATCTCCTCCGATCTGGATGAGTTCATCGGCCTGGCCGACCGGGTGCTGGTGATGCATCAGGGCCGCTACAGCGGCGAGCTGGCGCGGCAGGCGGTGACCGTCGATCGCATGATGACCCTGGCCTTCGGAGGGCAGGCATGAAAACGTTACTGAAGAATCGCGAACTGAGCGCCTTCTTTGCCATCGTGGCGCTCTTTGTCGTGCTGGTGGCGCTCAATCCAGCCTATTTCAGCCTGCAGACCCTGGCGATGATTTTCGCCAGCTCGCAGATCCTCTGCCTGCTGGCACTGGGCGCGACGCTGGTGATGCTGACCCGCAATATTGACGTGTCGGTAGGTTCGACCGTTGGGCTATGCGCCATCGCCGTCGGCGTGGCGCTGAACAACGGTTACGGGCTGGCGACGGCTATCGCCTTCGCGCTGGCGATTGGCGCGCTGGCCGGAGCTTTTAACGGCCTGCTGGTCGTGGGGCTGCGCATTCCGGCGATCGTCGCGACGCTCGGTACGCTGGGGTTGTATCGCGGGGTAATGCTGCTGTGGACCGGCGGGAAATGGATCGAGGGCTTGCCCGACAGCCTGAAATCGCTCTCGGAGCCTGCGTTTATCGGCGTGTCGCCGCTGGGCTGGCTGGTGCTGGCGCTGCTGCTGGCGGGCGGCTGGCTGCTGTCGCGCACCGCCTTTGGTCGTGATTTTTACGCCGTTGGCGATAACCTCGCCGCCGCGCGCCAGCTGGGCGTGGCGGTCAACCGCACGCGGATGCTGGCCTTTACTCTCAACGGTATGCTGGCGGCCTGCGCCGGGATCGTCTTCGCCGCGCAGATTGGTTTTGTGCCTAATCAGACCGGCAGCGGCCTGGAGATGAAAGCCATCGCCGCCTGCGTGCTGGGCGGGATCTCGCTGCTCGGCGGTACCGGTACGCTGCTCGGCGCGTTTCTCGGCGCCTTTTTCCTTACCCAAATCGACACCGTACTGGTGCTGTTCCGCCTTCCCGCCTGGTGGAATGACTTTATCGCCGGTCTGGTGCTGCTCGGCGTGCTGGTGCTCGATGGCCGCCTGCGCCAGGCGCTGGCCCGCCATCAGCGGGCGCTAAAGTACAGCCGTTTCCAGCCCGGTAACAAAGGGGGGAAACAGGTTGCCCGCTTTCCCGAACGCAAAAGCAAAGAGGTGGCTTAAATGAAGCTGAAGCTTAACTGGGAAAGCGCGCTGCTGGCGTTGCTGATCGTGGAGATCCTGCTGTTCGGCGCGCTGAATCCGCGCATGCTGGATCTCAATATGCTGCTCTTTAGCACCAGCGACTTTATCTGCATCGGCATCGTCGCGCTGCCGCTGACGCTGGTGATCATCAGCGGCGGGATCGATATTTCGCTGGGCTCGACCATCGGCCTGTGCGCCATCGCCCTCGGAGTGATGACCCAGGCGGGCTGGCCGCTGTGGCTCGCGGTATCGCTGACGTTGATCTTGGGACTGCTGTGCGGGTTATTCAACGCCGCGCTGATCCACTACACCGGCATCAGCCCGCTGGTGATCACGCTTGGTACGCTGTATCTGTACGGCGGCGGCGCGCTGCTGCTTTCCGGGATGGCCGGCGCGACCGGTTACGAGGGGATTGGCGGTTTTCCCGATAGCTTCACCGCCTTCGCCAATTTAACCCTCGCCGGACTGCCGCTGCCGCTGGTGCTGTTCGCGATTATCACCTTTTTCTTCTGGCTACTGGCCCATCGCGGGCGCTTTGGCCGCCACCTCTTTTTACTCGGGCAAAACCCGCGCGCCGCGCGCTATGCCGCGCTGTCGGTGAACGGCATCCCGTACATGCTGTATGGCCTGGTTGGCGTCGCCTCGGCGGTCGCGGCGCTGGTGATGGTCTCCTATTTCGGCTCGGCGCGTTCGGATTTGGGCCGCGACCTGCTGATGCCGGCGCTGACCGCGGCGGTGCTCGGCGGGGCCAATATTTACGGCGGCTCGGGATCGATACTGGGTACCGCGCTGGCGGCATTGCTGGTGGGGTATCTGCAACAGGGTTTACAGATGGTCGGCATCCCCAACCAGGTGTCGAGCGCGCTGTCAGGGGCGCTGTTGGTTGTGGTGGTGATGGGGCGTTCGCTGAGCCTGCACCATGAATGGGTGCGCGCGACCTGGCAGCGTCTTTTCTCGCATAAAACAATCGGAGCATAAAATGAAATTAAAACTGATCGTGCTGGCGCTGGCGATGAGCGTAGTCACCGCACAGGCGGCGGACCGCATCGCCTTTATTCCTAAGCTGGTCGGCGTGGGCTTCTTTACCAGCGGCGGCAACGGCGCGAAAGAGGCGGGGAAAGCGCTGGGCGTTGATGTCACCTATGACGGTCCCACCGAGCCCAGCGTCTCCGGCCAGGTGCAGCTTATCAACAATTTCGTCAACCAGGGCTACAACGCGATTATCGTCTCCGCCGTCTCGCCGGACGGCCTGTGTCCGGCGCTGAAGCGGGCGATGCAGCGCGGGGTGAAAGTCCTGACCTGGGATTCCGATACCAGGCCGGAGTGCCGCAGCATCTATATCAACCAGGGTACGCCGCAGCAGCTTGGCGGCCTGCTGGTCGAGATGGCGGAAAAGCAGGTGACGAAGCCTACTGCCAAGGTAGCGTTTTTCTACTCCAGCCCGACGGTGACCGACCAGAACCAATGGGTGAAGGAAGCCAAAGCCAAAATCGAAAAAGAGCATCCGCAGTGGCAAATCGTCACCACTCAGTTCGGCTATAACGATGCCACCAAATCGCTACAAACCGCCGAGGGGATCTTAAAAGCCTATCCGGATCTTGACGCCATTATCGCGCCGGATGCCAATGCGCTGCCGGCGGCGGCGCAGGCGGCAGAGAACCTCAAGCGTCAGGGCGTGGCGATTGTCGGCTTTAGTACGCCGAACGTGATGCGTCCGTACGTTGAGCGCGGCACGGTGAAAGCGTTCGGCCTGTGGGATGTGGTTCAGCAGGGCAAAATTGCGGTTAACGTCGCCGATCGATTGCTGAAAAAGGGCGATCTTAACGTGGGTGACAGCGTTGAGGTGAAAGATATCGGCTCGCTGAAGGTCGAACCGAATAGCGTGCAGGGCTACCAGTATGAGGCGAAGGGCAACGGTATCGTGCTGCTGCCGGAGCGCGTGGTGTTCAGCAAAGAGAACATCAACAACTACGACTTCTGACGGAGGATGAGATGGCAGATTTAGACGATATCAAAGAGGGGAAGGACTTCGGCATCGACCGCCCGCAGCAGAATACGCTGTATACCCTGAAAGGCTGCGGCTCGCTGGACTGGGGCATGCAGTCGCGGCTGGCGCGCATTTTTAATCCGCACAGCAACCGCACGGTGATGCTGGCCTTCGATCACGGTTACTTCCAGGGGCCAACCACCGGGCTGGAGCGTATCGACCTGTCGATTGCGCCGCTGTTTGCCGACACCGACGTGCTGATGTGCACCCGCGGCGTACTGCGCAGCCAGGTACCGGCGGCCACCAATAAGCCGGTGGTGCTCCGCGCCTCCGGCGGCAATTCGATTTTGAGCGAACTCTCCAACGAATGCGTGGCGGTGGCGATGGAAGACGCGCTGCGGCTCAACGTATGCGCGGTGGCGGCGCAGGTCTATATCGGCAGCGAATACGAACATCAGTCGATCAATAACATCATCAAACTGGTGGACGCCGGCAATCGCTACGGTATGCCGGTCCTGGCGGTTACCGGCGTCGGCAAAGAGATGACCCGCGATGCGCGCTACTTCTCGCTGGCCAGCCGGATTGCCGCCGAAATGGGGGCGCAGTTTGTGAAGACCTATTTCGTTGAGGAAGGCTTTGAAAAAGTGACCGCCAGCTGTCCGGTGCCGATCGTTATCGCCGGCGGTAAAAAACTGCCGGAGCATGAGGCGCTGGAGATGTGCTGGCGGGCGATCGACCAGGGCGCGTCCGGGGTGGATATGGGGCGCAACATCTTCCAGTCCAGCGCCCCGCGCGCGATGCTTAAGGCGGTGAAAAAGGTGGTGCATGAGAATCTGAACGCGCGCGAAGCGTATCAGTTCTGGCAGGAAGAGAAACAGGGAGAGCTGAAATGAACGTCACGCTAGTGGAGATCAATATTAAACCCGAGCGGGTGGATGAGTTTCTCGAGGTGTTTCGCGCCAACCACGAGGGCGCGCTGCAGGAGCCAGGCAACCTGCGCTTTGATGTCCTGCAGGATCCCGAGGTGAAAACCCGCTTTTTTATCTACGAAGCCTATAAAGACGATGAGGCGGTGCTGGCGCATAAGAAGACGCCGCACTATTTAGCCTGCGTCGAAAAGCTGGAGGAGATGATGTCGCAGCCGCGGCAGAAGCGCAGCTTTATCGGCCTGTTACCGCAGGTGTGAGGGTTATCCTTCACCCTCTCAGAGGGAGAGGGTGAAGGACACTTTATTACGCTTCTTCGACCGAAACGCGCAGGGCCGCCAGCGCCTTGCGCGCCGCCTTCAGCACCTGTTCGCACTGCTCAAGGGTGAGCGTCAGCGGCGGTTCAATGCGGATCGTCTTGGCGTTGTTTAACGTCCCGGCGACCAGCACCCGCTGTCTGAACATCTCGCTGGCAAAGTCGTAGCCAATCTCGTTATCGACAAACTCAATGGCCATCAGCATGCCTTTCCCGCGCACTTCATTCACCAGGTCCGGATACTCCTGCGCCAGCAGGCGGAAACCGTCCAGCAGCATATCGCCTTTCTGCGCCGCCTGCGCCGGCAGGTTTTGCGTCAGCAGCACGTTGATCGTCGCCAGCGCCGCCGCACAGGCCAACGGGTTGCCGCCGAAGGTGGTGGTGTGCAGGAACGGGTTATCGAAGAGCACCGAGAAGACCTCTTCCGTCGCCACCGTCGCGCCGATCGGCATCACACCGCCGCCGAGCGCTTTCGCCAGACACAGAATGTCCGGCTGGACGTTCTCATGCTCACAGGCGAACATCTTGCCGGTGCGGCCCATGCCGGTCTGCACTTCGTCGAGGATCAGCAATGCGCCAAACTCGTCGCACAGTTGACGCACCGCCGGCAAATACCCCGTTGGCGGGAGGATCACGCCCCCTTCGCCCTGAATCGGCTCGAGGATCACCGCCGCGACGTCGTCGCCGGTTTTCTTGCACTCGCTCAGCATGGTGCGCATGGCGTTGATATCGCCGAACGGCACGTGGCGGAAGCCCGGCAGCAGCGGCATAAACGGCTTGCGGAAGGTCGACTTGGCGGTGGCCGACAGCGCGCCCAGCGATTTACCGTGGAAGGCGCCGCTGGTGGCGATGAAAGTAAATTTACCGCGCGGCGACTGATAGGCTTTCGCCAGCTTGATGGCCGCCTCTACCGATTCGGTACCGCTGTTGCAGAAGAAACTGTACTTTAGTTTCCCGGGCGTTAAGGCTGCCAGGGTTTTCGCCAGCATCGCGCGTAGCGGGTCCAGCAGCTCCTGACTGTGAAGCGGTTGTTTCGCGAGTTGATTCTCGACGGCGGATACCACAACTGGATTACGGTGCCCTACATTGAAGATGCCAAACCCACCAAGGCAGTCGATAAACTCCTGTCCCTGGGTGTCGACAAGCGTATTTAACCCTCCCGCTTGCCACTCTACGGCTCCGTAATCCCCGCCGGCTGTGACCGATTTTCGATACTCTAAAAACCCCGGATTCACATGCTCTTTAAAGTATTCCCTGACCTCCTGGTTAAGTGCTTTCATTTCCTCATGATCAAGCGTGCGCTTTTCAATGAGATTCAGTGCGTGTGCGCTGCAGGCCAGAGCCGATGCGCTGGAAGGTAACCTGTTCAAAATGTGCTCCTGGGGCGGACGTATCACACGATACTGGATTAAGTATTGCAGGGATTACGCCAGTTCGGCAGAAGCGGTGAAAATCGGGATAAATGCAAAGCAAAAGACGAATTGTGTAAAATTTAATCTCATTGCGCCACTATTGGCACGTTTTATTCCTGAGCTGACGAGATTTTCTGCCTGGCGGCAATAGACGGGGCGATCCGCCGTGGTGCGGGCTGCCCCAGCGCGGGGCAGCCGGTGATGAAAAAAGAGGCTTAGTCGAGCTGAGAGATCTCCATCGCCGCCCGGTCAATAATGCCGATGATCTGCTTGAGCTGGGCGGCACTGCTGGCCTGCTGGTTCACTTTCAGGTCGAGGACCGCTTTGAAGTTTTCCAGCGCGCGCTTCATCTGCGGATCGCGGCGCAGCTCGCAGCCGACCATCCGCGCCTGCAGGCGCTCCTGGATATGGGCCAGGTGCTCCTGGTTCTCGGCGTGCAGCTGTTTTCCTTCCTCGCTGATAAGGATTTTCTTGCGTCCGTTGTCGTCTTCCACGCTGATAAGGCCCTGGTCCTGGAGCAGATCCAGCGTCGGATAGATCACCCCCGGGCTGGGGCTGTAGTTCCCCTGGGTAAGCGTTTCGATCTCTTTGATCAGCTCATAGCCATGGCTGGCGCTGCGGCTGAGGATATCCAGAATGATCAGCCGCAGTTCGCCGTGGCCAAAGAAACGCTGGCGACGTCCGCCGCCGCGGCGGCCATGGTCGCCGTGTTCGCTGGGATCACCGTGGCGCCCGCGTGGCCCACGCCCTTCTTCATGATGATGTCGCATGGTTACCCCCTGCTGTTTTTGATATATCTAATTTATATCTAAAAAATGAATGTTCGCAATGCTGGTTGCTATTTATTTTTTAAGATGCTGATATATATGTGATTGTTTTCTGGCTGTGGATTTTGATGCGGTTTGTTTTGACTATATCAAAAAAAGACTTGCATTCTTTTTAGTTGGCAATCATTATCATTTGCATCAAGTTTAGATATATCTATTTACCGTTCACGAAGGCAATCGATGATGACAAAAACCAAAGCAGACAAGTACCCGCAGCGTGTCCGCAATGAGCTGCGTTTCCGTGAGCTGACGGTGCTGCGCGTGGAGCGCGCAGGCGCGGCGTTCCAGCGTATCGTGCTGGGAGGCGAGGCGCTGGAAGGCTTCGCCTCTCACGGCTTTGACGACCATACCAAGCTTTTTTTCCCCGAGCCGGGCGCGGCATTTACCCCGCCGCAGGTGACCGAGGAGGGGATTGACTGGGGGGAAGGCGTGCGGCCTGCCACCCGCGACTATACGCCGCTGTACGATGCCGAACGTCACGAGCTGGCTTACGATTTCTATATCCACGATGGCGGTATCGCCAGCCGTTGGGCGCTGGAAGCAAAAGTGGGCGATAAGCTGGTGATCGGCGGCCCGCGTGGCTCGCTGGTGGTGCCGGAAGATTATGCCTGGCAGCTGTATGTTTGCGATGAGTCCGGCATGCCGGCGCTGCGCCGTCGTCTGCTGGGATTACGCCAGCTGCCGGCGAGGCTGCAGGTGACGGCCATCGTTACTATCGCCGATGCGTCGTATAAAGATTATCTGGCGGATCTCGACGGCTTTAACATCGAGTGGGTGGTGGGCCACAATCCGGCCTTCGTCGCCGAGCGTCTGGCGCAGGTGAAGGTACCGGCGGAGGATTATTTTATCTGGCTGACCGGCGAAGGCGCGGTGGTGAAATCGCTGCTGGCGCGCTTTGAAGACGAGAGCATCGATCAGCAGCTGGTGCGTTCCCAGGCGTACTGGCACAGCAAGTAAAAAACCATCGTGGTAAAACCCGGATAGCGGCGCGTCGCGCCCTATCCGGGCTACCGGCGGTGCCGTTTTTTGTCGGGTGGCGGCTTACGCCTTACCCGACCTGCTATTCGGCGGTGTTACGTCGCCCCGGTAAGCGCAGCGCCACCGGGGAAGGCTTAGCGTTCCGCCAGCGCCTTAAACACCATTGCCACCGCGTGGGCGCCGGGGTCCATATTGCCGAGCAGGCTCTCGCTGTTGAGATAGGAGGCGCGTCCGGCGCCGGCTTTGCTCGACTGGCAGGTGCGATCCGCGCCGGCCTGCGCCGCGGCGAAAGCGGCCTGCAGATTATCCGGTTCGGCCAGCAGCGCCGCCAGCGCCGGCTGTAGAGCATCAATCATTGTCCGGTCGCCCTCATCGGCGCCGCCGTAAAATTTCATCTGCCCCAGACCGGCGTTCAGCGCCTCGGCCACGCTGGCGCCTTGCCCCAGCTTCTGCCCGGCAGCGGTGAAGAAGATAGACATCAATACCCCGCTGGAGCCGCCCATCACCACCGTCAGGCGTTCGCCGATCAGCGCGAAGAGCGTTGGCAGATCGTTCAGCGGCAGCTGCTGACGCTCGAGCCGCTCGGCAATCTCGCGCGCCCCGGCGGCGAAGGTGGAGCCGGTATCGCCGTCGCCTACTTTGGCATCCAGCGCGTTGAGATGTTCTTCAAGATCGATGAGGGCGCCGGTCACCTGCGCCACGTAATCGCCCACCTGTGGGTTGGCCGAGGGCGTAAAATCCACCCGGGCGCTGTCGAGGGTGGACGGCACGACGTTGATAGTCCGCGGCTGCACCGGCTTCTGCCAGCTGGCGGTTTCCACATCCGACAGCAGCGCTTTCTCAATACTCTCCTCCAGCACGATGGCGGTCAGCGAGAAGCCTTTCATATCCAGCGCCGTCACCAGCGAGGCCGGGCCTATTAACCAGTCAATGCGCGCCTGCAGCGGGGTGTTGGCCAGCTCGCGGGTCAGGATCGCCATCTCAGCCACCGACACGCCGCCGAGGTTATTGAGCATCACCGCCAGGCGGCCGGTTTCCGGTAGGGCGGCGGTCAGTTTTTCCACCATCAGGTTAACGATCTCCGCACTGTTTTGCGTGGCGATCGTCGAGGCGCCCGGCTCACCGTGGATGCCCATTCCCAGCTCGGCGTGACCGGCCTGATGGCGCGGCGCGCTGTCGGCTTCCTGCGGCAGGTGGCAGCTGGCCAGCGCCACCCCGATGCTGGCGGTATGGCTGGCGGCGTATTGCGCTTCGCGCAGGACGGTGGCGAGGTTGAAGCCGCGCTCGGCGAAATAGCCAGCCACTTTATGCACCAGAATGGTCCCGGCGATGCCGCGCGGCTGTTTGTTATCCGGCAGCGAAATATCGTCGCCGACGATCAGCATCTCCACGTTGTAGCCGAGTCGGCGCGCTTTCTCCGCCGCCAGACCGAAGTTAAGCCGATCGCCGGTGTAGTTTTTGACGATCAGCAGGCAGCCCGCCTCGCCGGTCACTGCCTGAATGGCGGTGAGCACCGCGTCGACGCTCGGCGAGGCGAACAGATCGCCGCAGACCGCGGCGGTCAGCATGCCTTTACCAATAAAGCCGACGTGCGCCGGTTCATGGCCGGCGCCGCCGCCGGAGATCACCGCCACGTTGTTTTTATTCAGATCGCGACGGACCACCACCCGGATCGCCGGGTCGCTCTCCAGACGGGCGAGGTTATTCCACGGGCTGGCGATAATGGTACCCTCAATCACATCGTTGACGAGGCTGGCGCGCTGGTTAAAAAAGAATTGAGACATAGTGGTTCCTGAAGAGTAAGCGAAAACTCACCCTCCGGAGGCAGGCCCCCGGAGCGGTAACGGTCAACGTGAATTTTAGTCACGGATAAGGCGCTGGTGGCGCATATCGAGCACGATAGTCTCGCCGGGCTGCACGCTGTTCAGCGCCTCGCCCTGCTGGCTCAGCCAGGCGATCCCCGCCGCGCGGGCGATAATCGCGCCGTGAGCCTGTTCGCTGCCATCGCGCAGGCACAGGCCTTTAACGAAGCTGGCATCCAGCTGTAAGACGGTTGAGGGATAAATGTTGTCGGCAATAATAATTGTTGGCTCGCCGGGCGTAGGCACTCTCTCCTGAACGCCCTGCAGATGGCGCAGGGTGCGCTGCAAAATATCTTCGATATCGATATAGCGCGCCTGCAGGTAGGGGTCATCCAGCTGGCGATACTGCTGGCTGAGCTCCATCAACACCTGATGCCATGCCCATTCCGCCGTGCATTGTTCGGTGAGCAGGCGATCGTTGGCGGCATCAAACAGATCGTCATCGTCGAGCAGGGTGTGGTGCCCGGCGAAGATCGCCGCGATATCGGCGTGAAATTTATTTTCCGCCAGCTCGGTCAGGGCGATAAGATCCGCCAGCGTCTGGTCAATGGCCTGGCGCAGGCGCTGCTGCTCGCGGGCGGCATCGGCGGCAGCCGGGCGGAGCGGCTGGATCAGGGCCAGCGGATAGCGCAGGGCAGCGCCTTCGACGCGCTCGGGCGTTGCCGGAGCCGCTGCCGGTTGCGCCGCAGGAGATTCACCGAAGTTATCGGCGGCCAGCGCCTGAAACGCCGCCAGCGCCGCGTCGGCATCCGGACCGCGGGCCAGCAGGCGCAGCTTATCGTTGCGGCGGACCTGCAATAGCGCGATTTGGTTGAGGCTGTCCGGTTTGACGCACTTCCCGTTTTTCTCCAGCAGCAGATCGGCGTTAAAGCCCGCCAGCGCGGCGACCAGCTTCGACGCCGGACGCACGTGCAGGCCGTTGTGATTGTTAATAATGACTGACACCGATTTTGTGTCGCCGTCGTCGGCAAGCATCGGCGCCGGCGCGGCGTCAGAAGTTGGCGAAGGTAAACCCAGCTGAACCCGCTTGGCCTCCAGGGCGCTCATGGCGTCGGCGATCACCTTGTCGATCCCGGCGCCGGAGGCAGCGCTGACGGTGGCCGCCAGCGTCCCTTCCACCAGCGGCGCGGCGCACAGTCGCACCTTCGCGGCAATCGCCGGATCGAGCAGATCGAGGGCGGTTTCGGCGCTGAGCAACGCGCTGCCGATATCCATCATCACCAGCACGTGATCGGTATCGGCCACGGATTCGATCGCCTCCATGACTTTAAGCGGATCGGTGCCGATCGGGCTGTCGGGATCGTCGATCCCGGCGGCGATCGCCAGTTTGCAGCCATCGTTGATTAACATCTGCCGGGCCAGTTCTCCGACACCTTCGCCCAGCCGGGCGCTATGAGAAACAATAACCAGGTTTACCATCGCGATTTCCTTACTCTTTGGCGGCGGCGGCCAGCATCTGAACCATAAACAGCACCGAGGTCGCGCCGGGATCCTGATGTCCGATGCTGCGCTCGCCGAGATAGCTGGCGCGGCCTTTACGCGCCTGCATAGTGATGGTGGCGTGGGCCGCACGCTCGGCCACTTCGCAGGCGGCATCCAGCGCGGCGGCGATCGACAGGTGCTGCTCGCTGGACTGGCGCAGGGAGTCCACCACCGGCAGCCAGACGTCGCACATGGTTTTATCCCCTGGCTCCGCTTTGCCGCGGTTGACGACACCGTCCGCACCTTCGCGGATCATCAGATACAGCTCGTCGAGCGTCAGGCTCTGGTGGGCCTGGGTCACCTGCGCGGCGCGAATGAAGAAGGTGCCGAACAGCGGGCCGCTGGCGCCGCCGACGTTGGAGAGCAGCGTCATGCCGGTGTTTTTGAGGATAAAGCCAATATCTTTATCGGCAATCGACGGCAGCTTTTCGACCACTTTACTGAAACCGCGGTGCATATTGAGACCGTGGTCGGCGTCGCCAATCTCTTTATCGAGGCCGGTGAGAAAATCGCTCTCTTTGGTGAAAATATCGCCGCAGCGGTACAGCCAGTCGACGATTTGCGTTCTGTTCAGTGACATGTCGTGCTCCTTAGTTTCCCCAGTTCAGCGCCGGGGTGTGAACCGGGGCGTCCCATAGCGTCAGCGTCTCGTCATCCACTTTCAGCAGAGTGATAGAGAAGCCTGCCATATCCAGCGAAGTACAGTAGCTGCCGATGAGGTTGCGTTCGATGATGATGCCGGACGCTTCGCAGCGCTGGGCGAGGCGGTTATACACGCCATACAGTTCGGAAAGCGGAGTGGCGCCGAGGTTATTAACCAGCGCGATAACCCGGTCGCCGTTTTGCAACGCGGTTTTGCTCTGCTGCACTTCCTGCCACGCGCCCTTGACGGTATCCCACTGGCGCAGCGTGCGGCTGTAAGCGCCGTTTTCCAGCAGGGTATCGAACATCTCATCGACGGTTTGGTCCAGCGAGCTGAAGCGGCGGCGGTCGATGCCCGGCTCGCCGTGAATGCCGACGCCGAACTCCATCTCGTCATCTTTCAGCGTAAAGGAGGGCTGCCCGGCAGCCGGTACGGTGCAGGCGCCAAGGGCGATACCAATCGAGTGGCCGAGATTGTTCAGGCGGCGGCCCAGTTCAGCGCAGGCTTCCAGCGAGTCGCCGCGCTCGGCGGCGGCGCCGACCAATTTTTCGATCAGTACGGTGTTGGCGACGCCGCGACGACCGGCGGTATAGAGGCTGTCTTTCACTGCCACGTCGTCGTCGACCACCACGGTGGTGACTTTAATGCCGCTCTCATGCAGCAGCTCGGTGGCGGTCTCAAAATTCAGGATGTCGCCGGTATAGTTTTTGATAATCAGCAAGACGCCTTCGCCGCCGTCAATTTGCATCGCGCATTCAAACATTTTGTCCGGCGTCGGCGAGGTGAATATTTCCCCCGGACAGGCGCCGGAGAGCATGCCCTGGCCGATATAGCCGCAGTGCATCGGTTCATGTCCGCTGCCGCCGCCGGAGAGCAGGGCCACCTTGCCAGCCACCGGCGCGTCGGTGCGGGTCACATACAGCGGGTCCTGATGCAGGGTCAGCTGCGGATGGGCTTTAGCCAGCCCCTGTAATTGTTCATTCAGTACATCTTCAACACGGTTAATCAGCTTTTTCATTATTCAGTGCTCCGTTGGAGAAGGTTCGATGCCGCCTCTCTGCTGGCGGAGGCGGTCATCGCGTAGGGGTATCGTCTGACGGTGGAGCGTGCCTGGCGATATGATGATTCTGGCTGAGCGGACGAAAAAAAGAATGCCCCGACGATCGGGTTTCATTACGAAACATTGCTTCCTGATTTTGTTTCTTTATGGAACGTTTTTGCTGAGGATATGGTGAAAATGCGAGCTGGCGCGCTTTTTTTCTTCTGCCATAAGCGGCGGTCAGGATAGCCGGCGAAGCGGGTGGGAAAAAATTTTTTGCTGATTTTCTGCCGACTGCGGGAGAAAAGGCGGTCAAACACGGAGGATTGTAAGGGCATTATGCGGCAAAGGAGCGGATCGGGATCGCAATCCTGACAGAGACTAGGGTTTTTTGTTCCAATATGGAACGTAAAAAATTAACCTGTGTTTCATATCAGAACAAAAAGGCGAAAGATTTTTTTGTTCCCTGCCGGCCCTACAGTGATCGCACTGCTCCGGTACGCTCCGTTCAGGCCGCGCTTCACTGGCCGGCGCGGATAACGCCAGGGCTCATCATGTCTACATGCGCACTTATTTGAGGGTGAAAGGAATGCTAAAAGTTATTCAATCTCCAGCCAAATATCTTCAGGGTCCTGATGCTGCTGTTCTGTTCGGTCAATATGCCAAAAACCTGGCGGAGAGCTTCTTCGTCATCGCTGACGATTTCGTAATGAAGCTGGCGGGAGAGAAAGTGGTGAATGGCCTGCAGAGCCACGATATTCGCTGCCATGCGGAACGGTTTAACGGCGAATGCAGCCATGCGGAAATCAACCGTCTGATGGCGATTTTGCAAAAACAGGGCTGCCGCGGCGTGGTCGGGATCGGCGGTGGTAAAACCCTCGATACCGCGAAGGCGATCGGTTACTACCAGAAGCTGCCGGTGGTGGTGATCCCGACCATCGCCTCGACCGATGCGCCAACCAGCGCGCTGTCGGTGATCTACACCGAAGCGGGCGAGTTTGAAGAGTATCTGATCTATCCGAAAAACCCGGATATGGTGGTGATGGACACGGCGATTATCGCCAAAGCGCCGGTACGCCTGCTGGTCTCCGGCATGGGCGATGCGCTCTCCACCTGGTTCGAGGCCAAAGCTTGCTACGATGCGCGCGCCACCAGCATGGCCGGAGGACAGTCCACCGAGGCGGCGCTGAGCCTCGCCCGCCTGTGCTATGATACGCTGCTGGCGGAGGGCGAAAAGGCCCGTCTGGCGGCGCAGGCCGGGGTAGTGACCGAAGCGCTGGAGCGCATCATCGAGGCGAACACTTACCTCAGCGGCATTGGCTTTGAAAGCAGTGGCCTGGCCGCTGCCCATGCAATCCACAACGGTTTCACCATTCTTGAAGAGTGCCATCACCTGTATCACGGTGAGAAAGTGGCCTTCGGTACCCTGGCGCAGCTGGTGCTGCAGAACAGCCCGATGGACGAGATTGAAACGGTGCTGGGCTTCTGCCAGCGCGTCGGCCTGCCGGTGACGCTCGCGCAGATGGGCGTCAAAGAGGGGATCGACGAGAAAATCGCCGCGGTGGCGAAAGCTACCTGCGCGGAAGGGGAAACCATCCATAATATGCCGTTTGCGGTGACCCCGGAGAGCGTCCATGCCGCTATCCTCACCGCCGATCTGTTAGGCCAGCAGTGGCTGGCGCGTTAATTCGCGGTGGCTAAACCGCTGGCCCAGGTCAGCGGTTTTTCTTTCTCCCCTCCGGCAGTCGCTGCCGGAGGGGTTCTCTATGGTACAACGCGGAAAAGGATATGACTGTTCAGACTCAGGATACCGGGAAGGCGGTCTCTTCCGTCATTGCCCAGTCATGGCACCGCTGCAGCAAGTTTATGCAGCGCGAAACCTGGCAAACGCCGCACCAGGCCCAGGGCCTGACCTTCGACTCCATCTGTCGGCGTAAAACCGCGCTGCTCACCATCGGCCAGGCGGCGCTGGAAGACGCCTGGGAGTTTATGGACGGCCGCCCCTGCGCGCTGTTTATTCTTGATGAGTCCGCCTGCATCCTGAGCCGTTGCGGCGAGCCGCAAACCCTGGCCCAGCTGGCTGCCCTGGGATTTCGCGACGGCAGCTATTGTGCGGAGAGCATTATCGGCACCTGCGCGCTGTCGCTGGCCGCGATGCAGGGCCAGCCGATCAACACCGCCGGCGATCGGCATTTTAAGCAGGCGCTACAGCCATGGAGTTTTTGCTCGACGCCGGTGTTTGATAACCACGGGCGGCTGTTCGGCTCTATCTCGCTTTGCTGTCTGGTCGAGCACCAGTCCAGCGCCGACCTCTCCCTGACGCTGGCCATCGCCCGCGAGGTGGGTAACTCCCTGCTTACCGACAGCCTGCTGGCGGAATCCAACCGTCACCTCAATCAGATGTACGGCCTGCTGGAGAGCATGGACGATGGGGTGATGGCGTGGAACGAACAGGGCGTGCTGCAGTTTCTCAATGTTCAGGCGGCGAGACTGCTGCATCTTGATGCTCAGGCCAGCCAGGGGAAAAATATCGCCGATCTGGTGACCCTCCCGGCGCTGCTGCGCCGCGCCATCAAACACGCCCGCGGCCTGAATCACGTCGAAGTCACCTTTGAAAGTCAGCATCAGTTTGTCGATGCGGTGATCACCTTAAAACCGATTGTCGAGGCGCAAGGCAACAGTTTTATTCTGCTGCTGCATCCGGTGGAGCAGATGCGGCAGCTGATGACCAGCCAGCTCGGTAAAGTCAGCCACACCTTTGAGCAGATGTCTGCCGACGATCCGGAAACCCGACGCCTGATCCACTTTGGCCGCCAGGCGGCGCGCGGCGGCTTCCCGGTGCTACTGTGCGGCGAAGAGGGGGTCGGGAAAGAGCTGCTGAGCCAGGCTATTCACAATGAAAGCGAACGGGCGGGCGGCCCCTACATCGCCGTCAACTGCCAGCTATATGCCGACAGCGTGCTGGGCCAGGACTTTATGGGCAGCGCCCCTACCGACGATGAAAATGGTCGCCTGAGCCGCCTTGAGCTGGCCAACGGCGGCACCCTGTTTCTGGAAAAGATCGAGTATCTGGCGCCGGAGCTGCAGTCGGCTCTGCTGCAGGTGATTAAGCAGGGCGTGCTCACCCGCCTCGACGCCCGGCGCCTGATCCCGGTGGATGTGAAGGTGATTGCCACCACCACCGTCGATCTGGCCAATCTGGTGGAACAGAACCGCTTTAGCCGCCAGCTGTACTATGCGCTGCACTCCTTTGAGATCGTCATCCCGCCGCTGCGCGCCCGACGCAACAGTATTCCGTCGCTGGTGCATAACCGGTTGAAGAGCCTGGAGAAGCGTTTCTCTTCGCGACTGAAAGTGGACGATGACGCGCTGGCACAGCTGGTGGCCTACTCGTGGCCGGGGAATGATTTTGAGCTCAACAGCGTCATTGAGAATATCGCCATCAGCAGCGACAACGGCCACATTCGCCTGAGTAATCTGCCGGAATATCTCTTTTCCGAGCGGCCGGGCGGGGATAGCGCGTCATCGCTGCTGCCGGCCAGCCTGACTTTTAGCGCCATCGAAAAGGAAGCTATTATTCACGCCGCCCGGGTGACCAGCGGGCGGGTGCAGGAGATGTCGCAGCTGCTCAATATCGGCCGCACCACCCTGTGGCGCAAAATGAAGCAGTACGATATTGACGCCAGCCAGTTCAAGCGCAAGCATCAGGCCTAGTCTCTTCGATTCGCGCCATGGAGAACAGGGCATCCGACAGGCGATTGCTGTAGCGTTTGAGCGCGTCGCGCAGCGGATGCGCGCGGTCCATGGCCGTCAGCAGGCGTTCGAGCCGACGGGACTGGGTGCGCGCCACGTGCAGCTGGGCAGAGGCGAGATTCCTCCCCGGGATCACGAACTGTTTTAACGGGCCGCTCTCGGCCATATTGCGGTCGATAAGCCGCTCCAGGGCGGTGATCTCCTCTTCGCCGATCGTCTGGCTCAGGCGGGTCAGGCCCCGCGCATCGCTGGCCAGTTCAGCCCCCAGCACGAACAGCGTCTGCTGAATATGGTGCAGGCTTTCCCGCAGCCCGGCGTCGCGGGTCGTGGCGTAGCAGACGCCCAGCTGGGATATCAGTTCATCGACGGTGCCGTAGGCCTCGACGCGAATATGGTCTTTCTCGATGCGGCTGCCGCCGTACAGGGCGGTGGTGCCTTTATCCCCGGTGCGGGTATAGATACGATACATTCAGTTTCTCTCACTTAACGGCAGGACTTTAACCAGCTGCCCGGCGTTGGCGCCGAGCGTACGCAGTTGATCGTCGCTATCGGTGACGTGTCCGGTAGCCAGCGGCGCGTCCGCCGGCAGCTGGGCATGAGTGAGGGCTATCTCGCCGGACGCGCTGAGCCCGATACCCACCCGCAGGGGCGAGCTTCTGGCCGCCAGGGCGCCCAGCGCAGCGGCGTCACCGCCTCCGTCATAGGTTATGGTCTGGCAGGGGACCCCCTGCTCCTCCAGCCCCCAGCACAGCTCATTGATGGCGCCGGCATGGTGCCCGCGCGGATCGTAAAACAGGCGTACGCCTGGCGGTGAAAGCGACATGACGGTCCCCTCGTTAACACTCAGAATGCCTGGCGGAAAATCGCGGCAATCTCCTGCTCGTTGCCTTTACGCGGGTTCGAGAACGCATTGCCGTCTTTTAGAGCCATCTCCGCCATGTAGGGGAAGTCGGCCTCTTTTACCCCCAGATCGCGCAGATGCTGCGGAATACCGATATCCATCGACAGACGCGTGATAGCGGCGATGGCTTTTTCCGCCGCGTCGAGAGTGGACAGTCCGGTGATATTTTCGCCCATCAGTTCAGCGATATCGGCGAATTTCTCCGGGTTGGCGATCAGGTTGTAGCGCGCCACATGCGGCAGCAGGACAGCGTTGGCCACGCCGTGCGGCATGTCGTACAGGCCGCCCAGCTGGTGCGCCATGGCGTGCACGTAGCCGAGGTTGGCGTTATTGAAAGCCATCCCGGCCAGCAGAGAAGCATAGGCCATGTTTTCCCGCGCCTGCAGATTGCTGCCGAGGGCCACGGCCTGGCGCAGGTTGCGGGCGATGAGGCGGATCGCCTGCATGGCGGCGGCGTCCGTCACCGGGTTAGCGTCTTTGGAGATATAGGCCTCTACGGCGTGGGTCAGGGCATCCATCCCGGTCGCCGCGGTCAGGGCGGCCGGTTTACCGATCATCAGCAGTGGATCGTTGATAGAGACCGACGGCAGGTTGCGCCAGCTGACGATCACAAACTTCACTTTGGTTTCGGTGTTGGTCAGGACGCAGTGGCGGGTGACCTCGCTGGCGGTGCCGGCGGTGGTATTGACCGCGACGATAGGCGGCAGCGGGTTGGTCAGGGTCTCGATTCCGGCATACTGGTACAGATCGCCCTCATGGGTGGCGGCGATGCCGATGCCTTTGCCGCAATCGTGCGGGCTGCCGCCGCCCACGGTGACGATGATGTCGCACTGTTCGCGGCGAAACACGGCGAGGCCGTCGCGCACGTTGGTGTCTTTCGGGTTCGGCTCGACGCCGTCAAAGATCGCCACCTCGATCCCGGCCTCCCGCAGATAATGCAGGGTTTTGTCCACCGCGCCATCTTTAATTGCCCGCAGGCCTTTGTCGGTGACCAGCAGGGCTTTTTTCCCCCCCAGCAGCTGGCAGCGTTCGCCGACTACGGAAATGGCGTTGGGGCCAAAAAAGTTAACGTTTGGCACCAGATAATCAAACATACGATAGCTCATAATATACCTTCTCGCTTCAGGTTATAATGCGGAAAAACAATCCAGGGCGCACTGGGCTAATAATTGATCCTGCTCGACCGTACCGCCGCTAACGCCGACGGCGCCAATTACCTGCTCATTAAAAATAACTGGCAGGCCGCCGCCAAAAATAATAATTCGCTGTTGGTTGGTTAGCTGCAGACCGTACAGAGATTGTCCTGGCTGGACCGCTGACGTAATTTCATGGGTACCTTGCTTCAGGCTGCAGGCGCTCCAGGCTTTATTCAGGGAAATATCGCAGCTGGAGACGAAGGCCTCGTCCATCCGCTGGATAAGCAGCGTGTTGCCTCCGCGGTCAACTACGGAAAACACCACCGCCACGTTGATCTCAGTGGCTTTTTTTTCCACCGCCGCCGCCATTTGCTGGGCGGCGGCCAGGGTGATTGTCTGAACTTGTTGGCTCTTGTTCATCATTCTCTCCCGCACCAGGATAACGCTGGCGCGAATAGTCAGTAGGGGGCGATAGTAAAAAACTATTACCATTCGGTTGGCTTGCTTTATTTTTGTCAGCGTTATTTTGTCGCCCGCCATGATTTAGTCAATAGGGTTAAAATAGCGTCGGCAAAACGTAATTAAGGGCGTTTTTTATTAATTGATTTATATCATTGCGGGCGATCACATTTTTTATTTTTGCCGCCGGAGTAAAGTTTCATAGTGAAACTGTCGGTAGATTTCGTGTGCCAAATTGAAACGAAATTAAATTTATTTTTTTCACCACTGGCTCATTTAAAGTTCCGCTATTGCCGGTAATGGCCGGGCGGCAACGACGCTGGCCCGGCGTATTCGCTACCGTCTGCGGATTTCACCTTTTGAGCCGATGAACAATGAAAAGATCAAAACGATTTGCAGTACTGGCCCAGCGCCCCGTCAATCAGGACGGGCTGATTGGCGAGTGGCCTGAAGAGGGGCTGATCGCCATGGACAGCCCCTTTGACCCGGTCTCTTCAGTAAAAGTGGACAACGGTCTGATCGTCGAACTGGACGGCAAACGCCGGGACCAGTTTGACATGATCGACCGATTTATCGCCGATTACGCGATCAACGTTGAGCGCACAGAGCAGGCAATGCGCCTGGAGGCGGTGGAAATAGCCCGTATGCTGGTGGATATTCACGTCAGCCGGGAGGAGATCATTGCCATCACTACCGCCATCACGCCGGCCAAAGCGGTCGAGGTGATGGCGCAGATGAACGTGGTGGAGATGATGATGGCGCTGCAGAAGATGCGTGCCCGCCGGACCCCCTCCAACCAGTGCCACGTCACCAATCTCAAAGATAATCCGGTGCAGATTGCCGCTGACGCCGCCGAGGCCGGGATCCGCGGCTTCTCAGAACAGGAGACCACGGTCGGTATCGCGCGCTACGCGCCGTTTAACGCCCTGGCGCTGTTGGTCGGTTCGCAGTGCGGCCGCCCCGGCGTGTTGACGCAGTGCTCGGTGGAAGAGGCCACCGAGCTGGAGCTGGGCATGCGTGGCTTAACCAGCTACGCCGAGACGGTGTCGGTCTACGGCACCGAAGCGGTATTTACCGACGGCGATGATACGCCGTGGTCAAAGGCGTTCCTCGCCTCGGCCTACGCCTCCCGCGGGTTGAAAATGCGCTACACCTCCGGCACCGGATCCGAAGCGCTGATGGGCTATTCGGAGAGCAAGTCGATGCTCTACCTCGAATCGCGCTGCATCTTCATTACTAAAGGCGCCGGGGTTCAGGGACTGCAAAACGGCGCGGTGAGCTGTATCGGCATGACCGGCGCTGTGCCGTCGGGCATTCGGGCGGTGCTGGCGGAAAACCTGATCGCCTCTATGCTCGACCTCGAAGTGGCGTCCGCCAACGACCAGACTTTCTCCCACTCGGATATTCGCCGCACCGCGCGCACCCTGATGCAGATGCTGCCGGGCACCGACTTTATTTTCTCCGGCTACAGCGCGGTGCCGAACTACGACAACATGTTCGCCGGCTCGAACTTCGATGCGGAAGATTTTGATGATTACAACATCCTGCAGCGTGACCTGATGGTTGACGGCGGCCTGCGTCCGGTGACCGAGGCGGAAACCATTGCCATTCGCCAGAAAGCGGCGCGGGCGATCCAGGCGGTTTTCCGCGAGCTGGGGCTGCCGCCAATCGCCGACGAGGAGGTGGAGGCCGCCACCTACGCGCACGGCAGCAACGAGATGCCGCCGCGTAACGTGGTGGAGGATCTGAGTGCGGTGGAAGAGATGATGAAGCGCAACATCACCGGCCTCGATATTGTCGGCGCGCTGAGCCGCAGCGGCTTTGAGGATATCGCCAGCAATATTCTCAATATGCTGCGCCAGCGGGTCACCGGCGATTACCTGCAGACCTCGGCCATTCTCGATCGGCAGTTCGAGGTGGTGAGTGCGGTCAACGACATCAATGACTATCAGGGGCCGGGCACCGGCTATCGCATCTCTGCCGAACGCTGGGCGGAGATCAAAAATATTCCGGGCGTGGTTCAGCCCGACACCATTGAATAAGGCGGTATTCCTGTGCAACAGACAACCCAAATTCAGCCCTCTTTTACCCTGAAAACCCGCGAGGGCGGGGTAGCTTCTGCCGATGAACGCGCCGATGAAGTGGTGATCGGCGTCGGCCCTGCCTTCGATAAACACCAGCATCACACTCTGATCGATATGCCCCATGGCGCGATCCTCAAAGAGCTGATTGCCGGGGTGGAAGAAGAGGGGCTTCACGCCCGGGTGGTGCGCATTCTGCGCACGTCCGACGTCTCCTTTATGGCCTGGGATGCGGCCAACCTGAGCGGCTCGGGGATCGGCATCGGTATCCAGTCGAAGGGGACCACGGTCATCCATCAGCGCGATCTGCTGCCGCTCAGCAACCTGGAGCTGTTCTCCCAGGCGCCGCTGCTGACGCTGGAGACCTACCGGCAGATTGGCAAAAACGCTGCGCGCTATGCGCGCAAAGAGTCACCTTCGCCGGTGCCGGTGGTGAACGATCAGATGGTGCGGCCGAAATTTATGGCCAAAGCCGCGCTATTTCATATCAAAGAGACCAAACATGTGGTGCAGGACGCCGAGCCCGTCACCCTGCACATCGACTTAGTAAGGGAGTGACCATGAGCGAGAAAACCATGCGCGTGCAGGATTATCCGTTAGCCACCCGCTGCCCGGAGCATATCCTGACGCCTACCGGCAAACCATTGACCGATATTACCCTCGAGAAGGTGCTCTCTGGCGAGGTGGGCCCGCAGGATGTGCGGATCTCCCGCCAGACCCTTGAGTACCAGGCGCAGATTGCCGAGCAGATGCAGCGCCATGCGGTGGCGCGCAATTTCCGCCGCGCGGCGGAGCTTATCGCCATTCCTGACGAGCGCATTCTGGCTATCTATAACGCGCTGCGCCCGTTCCGCTCCTCGCAGGCGGAGCTGCTGGCGATCGCCGACGAGCTGGAGCACACCTGGCATGCGACAGTGAATGCCGCCTTTGTCCGGGAGTCGGCGGAAGTGTATCAGCAGCGGCATAAGCTGCGTAAAGGAAGCTAAGCGGAGGTCAGCATGCCGTTAATAGCCGGGATTGATATCGGCAACGCCACCACCGAGGTGGCGCTGGCGTCCGATGACCCGCAGGCGAGGGCGTTTGTTGCCAGCGGGATCGTCGCGACGACGGGCATGAAAGGGACGCGGGACAATATCGCCGGGACCCTCGCCGCGCTGGAGCAGGCCCTGGCGAAAACACCGTGGTCGATGAGCGATGTCTCTCGCATCTATCTTAACGAAGCCGCGCCGGTGATTGGCGATGTGGCGATGGAGACCATCACCGAGACCATTATCACCGAATCGACCATGATCGGTCATAACCCGCAGACGCCGGGCGGGGTGGGCGTTGGCGTGGGGACGACTATCGCTCTCGGGCGGCTGGCGACGCTGCCGGCGGCGCAGTATGCCGAGGGGTGGATCGTACTGATTGACGACGCCGTCGATTTCCTTGACGCCGTGTGGTGGCTCAATGAGGCGCTCGACCGGGGGATCAACGTGGTGGCGGCGATCCTCAAAAAGGACGACGGCGTGCTGGTGAACAACCGCCTGCGTAAAACCCTGCCGGTGGTGGATGAAGTGACGCTGCTGGAGCAGGTCCCCGAGGGGGTGATGGCGGCGGTGGAAGTGGCCGCGCCGGGCCAGGTGGTGCGGATCCTGTCGAATCCCTACGGGATCGCCACCTTCTTCGGGCTAAGCCCGGAAGAGACCCAGGCCATCGTCCCCATCGCCCGCGCCCTGATTGGCAACCGTTCCGCGGTGGTGCTCAAGACCCCGCAGGGGGACGTGCAGTCGCGGGTGATCCCGGCGGGCAACCTCTACATTAGCGGCGAAAAGCGCCGCGGAGAGGCCGATGTCGCCGAGGGCGCTGAAGCCATCATGCAGGCGATGAGCGCCTGCGCTCCGGTACGCGACATCCGCGGCGAACCGGGCACTCACGCCGGCGGCATGCTTGAGCGGGTGCGCAAGGTAATGGCGTCCCTGACCGACCATGAGATGAGCGCGATATACATCCAGGATCTGCTGGCGGTGGATACGTTTATTCCGCGCAAGGTGCAGGGCGGGATGGCCGGCGAGTGCGCCATGGAGAATGCTGTCGGGATGGCGGCGATGGTGAAAGCGGATCGTCTGCAAATGCAGGTTATCGCCCGCGAACTGAGCGCCCGACTGCAGACCGAGGTGGTGGTGGGCGGCGTGGAGGCCAACATGGCCATCGCCGGGGCGTTAACCACTCCCGGCTGTGCGGCGCCGCTGGCGATCCTCGATCTCGGCGCCGGCTCGACGGATGCGGCGATCGTCAACGCGGAGGGGCAGATAACGGCGGTCCATCTCGCCGGGGCGGGGAATATGGTCAGCCTGTTGATTAAAACCGAGCTGGGCCTCGAGGATCTTTCGCTGGCGGAAGCGATAAAAAAATACCCGCTGGCCAAAGTGGAAAGCCTGTTCAGTATTCGTCACGAGAATGGCGCGGTGGAGTTCTTTCGGGAAGCCCTCAGCCCGGCGGTGTTCGCCAAAGTGGTGTACATCAAGGAGGGCGAACTGGTGCCGATCGATAACGCCAGCCCGCTGGAAAAAATTCGTCTCGTGCGCCGGCAGGCGAAAGAGAAAGTGTTTGTCACCAACTGCCTGCGCGCGCTGCGCCAGGTCTCACCCGGCGGTTCCATTCGCGATATCGCCTTTGTGGTGCTGGTGGGCGGCTCATCGCTGGACTTTGAGATCCCGCAGCTTATCACGGAAGCCTTGTCGCACTATGGCGTGGTCGCCGGGCAGGGCAATATTCGGGGAACAGAAGGGCCGCGCAATGCGGTCGCCACCGGGCTGCTACTGGCCGGTCAGGCGAATTAAACGGGCGCTCGCGCCAGCCTCTCTCTTTAACGTGCTATTTCAGGATGCCGATAATGAACCAGACTTCTACCTTAACCGGGCAGTGCGTGGCCGAGTTTCTTGGCACCGGATTGCTCATTTTCTTCGGCGCGGGCTGCGTCGCTGCGCTGCGGGTCGCCGGGGCCAGCTTTGGTCAGTGGGAGATCAGTATTATCTGGGGCCTTGGCGTCGCCATGGCCATCTACCTGACGGCCGGTGTCTCCGGCGCGCACCTTAATCCGGCGGTGACCATTGCCCTGTGGCTGTTCGCCTGTTTTGAACGCCGCAAGGTGCTGCCGTTTATTGTTGCCCAGACGGCCGGGGCCTTCTGCGCCGCCGCGCTGGTGTATGGGCTCTATCGCCAGCTGTTTCTCGATCTTGAACAGAGTCAGCATATCGTGCGCGGCACTGCCGCCAGTCTTAACCTGGCCGGGGTCTTTTCCACGTACCCGCATCCACATATCACTTTTATACAAGCGTTTGCCGTGGAGACCACCATCACGGCAATCCTGATGGCGATGATCATGGCCCTGACCGACGACGGCAACGGAATTCCGCGCGGGCCGCTGGCGCCGTTGCTGATTGGCTTGCTGATCGCCGTGATCGGCGCGTCGATGGGGCCGCTAACCGGCTTTGCGCTGAATCCGGCGCGCGACTTCGGCCCAAAACTGTTTACCAGTCTGGCCGGGTGGGGCTCGATCGCCTTTACCGGTGGGCTGGCGATCCCTTACTTTCTGGTGCCGCTGCTGGCGCCGGTGGTGGGGGCGATTATCGGGGCGTTTTTGTATCGCAAGCTTATCGGCCGCCATCTGCCGTGCGAATGCGGTATCGATGAGTAAAGCGGGACCCGCCGCAGCGCGGCGGGTTTCCCCGGCCTGATGCCGGGGGGGTTATTTTTTGATGACCGCGCTGAGATCGCCAAGTTTAGCGGCGGGGTTCTTGTGGCACTCCTGCAGCATTTTCGGTACCGAAACGGTCTCGACTTCATGCCAGTCAACATAGTCGCCGCCGCTAAAGTCGGTGTTGCGATTCACTACCCAGAAGGCCACCGGGGTCATGCTTTTTGGGTTCATATCCATAAATTCCTGACAGGTCATATTCTGCGGCGTGGTTTCCTCAACCGCGAACGCCGGGCTGGTCATCAGACAGAATGTGGTAGCCGCCACGGTCAATACGAGTGCTTTAGGTAAATTCATTTTCTTCTCCAGTGACAAAATAGGGCTTAAGCCTGAGCGTGCTTCATTTTATTGCGCAGGACCAACAAGCCGATGGCGCTAAATATCATTTCAACGCCGATAAAGGCGGTAATAAATAACCAGCTTTGCTGCGGGTTCATGGCCAGCCACAGGCAGGCGATAAGTAAATCCAACAGGCCGATAAAAATATTCCAGCCAGCGCCGCTTTGTTTGCGGGTTTGACATCCGTTAACGATGCGGGAAATACCGCCGAGAACAAATAAAAAGCCAAATAAAATGGCCAGACTGCTCATACCGTTGAGGGGATTGACGACAAAGCTCAGGCCGAGCACGATCCAGGCGATGGCGAAGATCAGCGCCACCAGGCGTGATTTCCAGTGCTGCTGGCGGAAGACAATCAGGCTGTACAGCGAATAGAAGCCGCAGATCATCAATAACATGCCGGTTACTGTGGCGAGATACCAGCCGGCGACCAACGGCCAGGCCAGACAACAGGCTCCGCAGATAAACAGCAATACCGCCATCAGGCAGGCATGCCGTTTATATCGAATGAAGACGCGTGGGCTAAACGCATTTAAGGTGTAATGGCTAAACATAAACATAATTGCTCCGCAGATCCCGGTTGGCGGCCTGACGCTGAATAAAAAGCGTGAGGATTTATTCAGCGGGCCAAAAGAAAGGTCTGAGGAAAATAGTAGGCCGCGCGATCGGCAGGCGTAAATAAGAGCGCCGAGGCCACTTTATACGCCTGGTCTGACAGCTGTCAGACCAGGCCCGCAATATTACTTCCGGGCTCTGATTCTCAATGCCCACGATATTTTTTAAGCTGGCTGCGTTTGGTGATGCTTACCGATTTTAATCAGGAGTCAACGATGAAAAAAGTCATTCTGGCGAGCCTGCTGGCAACCATGATGAGTACCTCTCCGGTATGGGCAACAGATAGCGCGACGGCAGCGCCAGCCGCGGCAGCCACGACGCAGGTACAGAAAGAAGCCGCCGATGTGCTGCAGGTGGCGGTGCAGGGCGCGAATGCGATGCGCGACATCCAGTTCGCCCGTCTGGCGCTGTTCCATGGCCAGCCGGATAGCGCCAAAAAACTGACAGACGACGCCGCCGCGCTGCTGGCTGCCGATGATGCCAGCTGGGCGAAGTTTGTGAAAACTGATGCTAAAGCCAAAATGATCGCCGATCGCTATGTGATCATTAACGCCTCTATCGCCCTGTCTGAAGACTATGTGGCCACGCCGGAAAAAGAGAGCGCTATCCAATCCGCCAACGAAAAGCTGGCGAAAGGCGATCAGAAAGGGGCTATCGATACCCTGCGTCTGGCCGGTATTGGCGTGATTGAGAACCAGTATCTGATGCCGCTTAACCAGACCCGTAAGGCGGTAGCGCAGGCGCAAGAACTGCTGAAAGCCGGTAAATATTACGAAGCGAATCTGGTGCTGAAGGGCGCTGAAGAGGGCATTGTGGTGGATAGCGAGATGCTGGTGGCAGGCAACTGATACTTGTTCCACCCTGAGAGAGCGCAGAGGAAAAAACTGACAAGGATGTCCCCTTAACGCTCGGGCAGGCGGACTGCCCGAGCGGAACGGCTAGCGGCCGATCAGGGCGTCGATTTCGCCATCGATCTCGCGCATGACGCCGGTGATGCGCTGTACCACCTCCAGACAGCTTGCCGGCGTCAGCGAATCAGGCCGCTTTGCCTCAAAAGGGGCGCACAGTTGTTGTAGCGCAGTAATCCCCAGAATTTGTGCTGAACCGTGCAGACGGTGCAGCGCCCGCAGAAAGATCTGCGGCTCATGCCGGGCGATTGCCTGTCCGGCAGCCTGTAAATCCGCGGCCGACGCATCGCGGAACGTCTCCAGCATCTCATTCATCAGCGCCTGGTCTCCCCCCGTATTCTCGCTCAGCACGCTGAGCTTCAGGTGCCGGGTAGCGTGAGGTGATGCGCGGCCCACCGCTAAACGGCTGAGCTCATGACTCAGCGTCTGGACCGACACCGGCTTAAACAGACACATATTCATGCCGCTGGCCAGACACGCCTCCCGCGACTGCGGCAGCGCGCTGGCAGTCACGCCCCAAATTACCAAGCCCGGATAGCGACGGCGTAGCGAGGCCGCCAGCGCCAGGCCATCTTTCTTCGGCATATTGAGGTCCGTTATCAGCAGATCGTAATGTTTGCTGGCGAGCTTATTCTCTGCCTCTTCACCGTCACAGGCTTCATCGACGCTATAGCCGATAGTGCTGAGCTGGCGCTTGAGCAGTAGCCGGTTGGTGGGGTGATCGTCCGCTATCAGTATCGCCAGCCCGGGTAGAGCCTGCGGTCTGGCGGGCGACGCCTGCGGCGCGTGGATCGCGCAGCGGCTCGCCTTGACCGGCAGCGTGATGGTGAAAGTGGTCCCCACGCCCGGACGGCTGACCATCTCCAGGCGACCCTGCATCAGCGCAACCAGCTCTTTGCAAATGACCAGCCCCAGTCCGGAGCCGGTCTGCTGGCGTCCCTGGCGCGCCTGGGCATAGCGGTGGAAGAGGGTGGCCTGCTCTGCTTCACTGATCCCGCAGCCGCTGTCGCTAACCATGAGGGCCAGCTCTCCCTGTGTCTCATTCGCCGGCGTCAGCCGGCAGGAGACCTGAATTGCGCCTTCGACGGTAAACTTCAGCGCATTGCCGATGAGATTATTGAGGATTTGCCGTAGCGCCTGCGGGTCGACCCACAGCATGGTCCCTTCCTGCAGCGCGTTATGGTAGTGCAGATCGATGCCCTTTTGCTGCGCCAGCGCGTCGAAGGTATGACACTGCTGCGACACTAACTGTGCGACATCGCTCCACTGCGGGGTAACCTGGTATTTTCCCGATTCAATCTTGTCGATATCAAGAATATTGCCGATAAGTCCCAGCAGGGTTTGCGCCGTCGACCCCGCCAGCTCGATCGCCTCTTTACGCTGGCCGCCGTTCAGCTCAGGTTTCGCCAGCAGCTCCAGAAAGCCGACGATGGCGCTCACCGGCGTGCGCAGCTCGTGGCTCATGCTGGCCAGAAAGCGGCTCTTGGCTTTTGTCGCCTGAATCGCTTTGTCTTTTTCGCGCTCCAGCGCACAGGAGAGGGCCTCCTTCTGCGCCAGCTCCTCCTCGAGCCGCTGCTGGGAGTCTTTACGTTTGCGCACTTCCCGACACAGAGAGAGTCCCCAGCCGAGGCTGATGGCGATCAGCACCAGCGCAAAGGCGATCAGCTGGTAAAACTGGCGGCTGTACTGGCTCCAGTTCTCTATTTGCTGACTGGAGATTTTCGACCACTTCTCGGTCATCTGCAGAATATCCCGTGGCGGAATAACCTGTAGCGCTTTGTTAAGAATGGCGGCCAGCACCGGTTCATCGCGCGGGATGGCCAGCCGAATGGCCGCGACGGGGAGTCCATCAATGCGGGTGTAGTGCAGACCCTGTGGATAGTAGTGGTCGATCATATAGCGGGCGGAAAGCTCCGAGGCTACGGCGGCATCCACTTCGCCTTCCTCTACCATCTTCATGGCGACGCCAACGTTATCCGTTTCCACCCAGTTAATCAGCGGAAAACGCGCTTTCAGATCATGGGCGGCGATAGGCCCGACCGGCAGGGCGATCCGCGCCGAGCGCGTCAGCAGATGCTGATCGGGGGCGCTGCCGCGGGCGACCAGCACAAAGGCCACGTTAATGAGCGGATCGCTGAGGGTGACGTAGGCCTGCGGCTGTGGGGTCAGGGTGGCGGCGGGCATGATCGCCCAGTCCTCTTTTTCCATGCGCTTTGCCAGAGCCTGACGGTTGCGCACCAGAATAGGGTCAAACTGCAGGCCGGTCTGGAGTGAGACAATATTCAGCATATCGGCCATGATGCCGCGCAGTTCATCCTCGTTATCCACCAGGGTAAATGGCGGAAAATAGGGGTTCACCAGCAGGCGGACGCGACGATGCTTCTGCAGCCAGCGCTGCTCTTCGGGGCTAAAGGTAAGCGGGGTATTGAGAAACGACAGATCGCCACGGTTGAGCCAGTTTTGCATGATCCGCATCGCGGTGTCGCTGTCGACGGCATGGATAAAACGGTCGAAGAGTTGATGCAACTCTGGCCGATCGTCACGGGTGACAAAGCGGTTGTGTTGCTCCTGCTGACGAAAATAGTGCGCGATAACCAGCGATTGCGAGAAATATTTCGAGATGCAGTGGCCAGTGGTGATGTTGTTGCCGATAAAATACTGATTCTCGCCGCTGACCACCGAGGCGAGAGCCTGATAGTCGCTATCATAAAGGGTGATTTTGGCGTTGGGAAACGCCTGCTGAATAATATCGAAAAAAGCGCAATCGCGGGTGCAGGCCAGCGTGACGCGGCGGTCAGTGGTCAGCGGCGGCAGAGGGGATTTCAGCGAGGTGACCAGCGTCGGCCAGGTTTTAAGCAGCGGCGCGGATTGAACCAGGCCCGGGGCGAGCGCATCCCGGTGCGCCACCTGAGTGAGCAGGGTATCCACCTGGCGGTCGGCCAGGGCGGTGAGCGCCTGCTGCTCGGTGTCATACTGGCGGATAATCACCTTCAGTCCGAGGCTGTGCGCCATCAGCGCCAGATAGTCGGCGTTAATACCCTGATAACTTTTCTCGTCGCCGTCATAGACGATGGGCGTCCTCTCGGGAAGCCAGGTCCCGACGGTCAGCGTAGGCTGCGCCGCCAGCCATGCTTTCTCCTTACCGGTAAGCGGGATATCGATCGCCGCGATATGAGAATGGCTCTTCAGCTCCAGCTGTTTCATGGCATACGCGGCAGGCGAGAGGCTCAGCGCCAGCCCGACAACGACGGATAAAATAAGACGAACCGCCATGCTATCACCCTATTTTATTGCGTTGCGCAAAGTCATATAGCTCAAGCAGGGTGCTGCAGCCTAATTTATCCATCAGACGGACCTTATAGGTACTTACCGTTTTATTGCTGATGTTCATTTTGCTGCCGATGGTGGTGTAGTCGACGCCGCTGAGAATATAGCGGAACACCTTCATCTCCTGCGTTGACAGCGTATCCAGCCGGTCCTGATCGGTGATGCCGTGGGTGCAGAAGCGTTCCAGTGAAAAGGGGAAATAGCTGTAGCCATTATTGGCTGCGTCGATTGCGGCGAGGATATTATTCATTCCCTCTTTTTTACTCACAAAACCATTTGCTCCGCAGTCGGCGCTGCGTTTGCCGTAGAACAGTTCATTCTTAGCGGAAATGATGATGATTGTTCCCTGGTAGCGGCGTTTGCGCAGCTGCTCCAGCACCTCGATACCGCTGAGCTCCGGAATATCGACGTCGACGATGAGCAGGTCAGGCTGCATGCTTTCCGCGGTCTGCACGGCATGAGCGCCGCTGTCGAGCTCTGCCGCGACGGTAATACCGTTGCTGTCGAGAAGGTTGCGAATGGCGATACGTGCCAATGGATGATCGTCAATGATTATCGCATTCATGGGGGCGTAAATCCTGATATGAAAAAAGAAGGGCGATGCCTGGTGCAGGTGCGGCGGGGGTTATTTTTATCGATGCCGTTATAAGGCGTAATTATAACACAAATCGTTTTGGGCCAGGGAAATATTGTGGAGCTGAGCCAGACGAATATATTTGCATAGCTGGATGACAGCTGTAGGAACGGGCGTTCACTTGCTTCAGCGCGGTCTGCTGTTAAAAAAAATGCAAACGATTAATCTGCTCTTATTAAGGTGAGTTCTCGGAATATCGTCCGGCGACAACTGGCAGGTAAAATAATAACAATGGCGAAAGAAAAACGCGCCTTCTGGCGAAAATGGGTTTGGAAACATCTGATGGCAGGAATAACAGTACTGGCAATGAGTAGCGCCGCGGTGGGAAAGGATGTCGACCCCGATGAGGCGCGGACCCGAGATATGATGCGCTGTCAGGATTATCTGCAACTGGATCCGCGCGCCTGGACGCCGATGGTGATTTGGCTGATGAACGATCCTTTTTCACTGGAGCCGCCGGAGTGGACCGACTTCCATGAAGCCGAGCTGGTGCTGACGCCGATCCTCACCGAAATCTGCCGTCAGGAGCCGGATGTCTGGCTCACCTCGCTGCGGGAACGGCTCAATTCTTATCAGCAGGTGCGGTCGCTGAACTAAGCGACCGCGGTAAAACGGCAGAAAAAGTGACTAAATGCGCAGTTAGCGGCCTTCTTCTGCGCAAAGGCTCAGCAGCGGCCCGCTTTTTGCGACAGGGCGTCGCAGGTTTTGCTCGCTAGCGTCGGGTTGGCGCCGGCGCAGATGGCATTCGAGACGGTGCTACCGCCGCCCAGCGGGATCAGCCCGTAAAGCTTCGGCTCGGCGGCCTTCGTCACATAGCAGCGATGGCTGGTTTTGCCGATGGTGACCACAAAGTTGGTTTTCACATCCTGCTGCCTCGCATCGGAAATTGTCACCTGCGAAGCATCGACATTAAAAGCAAACGCGGCGGCCTCTTTCATTTCATTTTCCGTCGCCATGGGTGGTTTAGCTACGCAACCCATTAATAACAGTGCCAGACAGGTACTGATTGATATATCCAGTATTTTCATCATTTCATCCTTTTTGTAAGTCAGCGGGTTATATATAAGAGCGGGGGGAGGAACGCGTTGATTTCGAACAGCTGGCGCAGGCTATGGTTATTATTCGGAAATTGACCTGTGTTGTTACATTTATCGTGAGTAGTATGAATTCCAGCATTGCAGGAATGAAAGATATTTTAAGACTACGTTGCGTAGTTAGACAGAAGTCAACAGGAGTGCGGCGGTTATGGGCTGCCCGAGATGCTCTGAGCAATATTTTGCTAAGGCAGAATGCTATCTGTTTTAGCGTAAGCGCAAATTTTCCCTGCGTTATAACGGACTTTTTATCCTCTTAATGGGATAGCGACAACACGCTAAGCCTTGCGCGCTGCTCAGCGGTTTGTGGTGCCATTTTAAAATTCAGGAACAAAAAAGCCACTCTTTCGAGTGGCTTAATTATATGATTTTAAATCTAAAATTTGGTGGCCCCTGTTGGGTTTGAACCAACGACCAAGCGATTATGAGTCGCCTGCTCTAACCACTGAGCTAAGGGGCCGTGGCGAGGGATTATAAAGTAACTGGCGATTGCAATCCAGCGTAAAGCGCGCAGCTGCTGTTTTTATAAACAATGCATTTTCAATCCTTTATAATCATGTTTTAGCCATACAGCCGGAGAAAACATGATTAGCGATATCCTTGCGCCGGGCCTGCGCGTTGTCTTTTGCGGTATCAACCCGGGGAAGTCCTCCGCCCATACCGGCTTTCATTTTGCCCATCCTGGCAATCGCTTCTGGAAGGTCATCCATCAGGCCGGGTTCACCGATCGGCAGCTCAGGCCGGAAGAGGAGCTGCAGCTGCTGGATACGCGCTGCGGCATCACCATGCTGGTAGAGCGTCCGACGGTGCAGGCCAGCGAGATCGCCTTGCAGGAGCTGCGCAGCGGCGGCCGTGAGCTGGTGCGGAAAATTGAAGAATATCAGCCGCAGGCGCTGGCGGTGCTCGGCAAGCAGGCCTTCGAGCTGGCCTTTAACCAGCGCGGCGCGAAGTGGGGGAAACAGGCCATGACCATCGGGACGACCCAGGTGTGGGTGCTGCCTAATCCCAGCGGCTTAAACCGGGCGACGCTCGATAAGCTGGTGGCGGCCTATCGTGAACTGGACGATGCCCTGGCAACCCGCGGCCAGTAGCGGAGAGAGGCGACTTTCCCGGGATGGCCACCTGAACGCCATAAAAAAAGCTCCCCGCAGGGAGCTTTTTAACAGGCTGTAGACGATGCCCCGCGACGATTAATCGTCGAGGAAGCTACGCAGCACTTCAGAACGGCTCGGGTGGCGCAGTTTACGCAGCGCCTTCGCTTCGATCTGACGGATACGTTCGCGGGTAACGTCGAACTGTTTACCCACTTCTTCCAGCGTGTGGTCGGTGTTCATGTCGATACCGAAACGCATACGCAGCACTTTCGCTTCACGAGCGGTGAGGCCGGCCAGCACGTCATGCGTTGCCGCGCGCAGGCTCTCGGTGGTCGCAGAATCCAGCGGCAGCTCGAGGGTGGTATCCTCGATGAAATCCCCCAGATGCGAATCTTCATCGTCGCCGATCGGCGTTTCCATGGAGATAGGCTCTTTGGCGATCTTCAGCACTTTACGGATTTTGTCTTCCGGCATCAGCATACGCTCAGCCAGCTCTTCCGGGGTCGGTTCACGGCCCATCTCCTGCAGCATCTGACGGGAGATACGGTTGAGCTTGTTAATGGTCTCAATCATATGCACCGGAATACGGATGGTGCGCGCCTGGTCCGCGATAGAGCGGGTGATGGCCTGACGGATCCACCAGGTGGCGTAGGTCGAGAACTTGTAGCCGCGACGGTATTCAAACTTATCGACCGCTTTCATCAGACCGATGTTGCCTTCCTGAATCAGGTCGAGGAACTGCAGACCGCGGTTGGTGTATTTCTTGGCGATAGAGATAACCAGACGCAGGTTCGCTTCAACCATCTCTTTCTTCGCACGACGGGCTTTCGCTTCGCCGATGGACATGCGACGGTTGATATCTTTAACCTGCTCGATGGTCAGGCCGGTCTCTTCTTCAATCTGCTGCAGTTTCTGCAGGCCGCGCTGCACATCTTCTTTCACTTCCAGCAGCTTCTCAGACCACGGCTTGTTCATTGCCACCGCGGCGTTGAACCAGGTTTCGCTGGTTTCGTTGCCGGTGAACAGGGTGATGAAGTTTTTCTTCGGCATTTTGCACTGCTCAACGCACAGCTTCATGATGATACGTTCCTGAGTACGAACGCGATCCATCATGCTGCGCATGCTGTTGACCAGGTAATCGAACTGCTTCGGCACCAGGCGGAACTGCTTGAAGACTTCAGACAGCTTCAGGATCTCTTCCTGGGCGGCGGCATGGCTACGACCTTTGGCTTTGATGGTGTCGCGCGTCAGCTCGTACTGGGTACGCAGCTCGGCGAATTTCTCACGGGCCAGCTCTGGGTCGATGCTGTTGTCGTCATCGCTGTTGTCGTCGGCGTCTTCATCTTCGTCTTCGTCTTCGTCGTCATCCATCTCTTCCTGAGACAGCTCGGAGCCAACGTGGGTGGCGGTTGGCGCCATATCTTCTTCGGCGTTCGGATCGACGAAACCGGTGATCAGATCGGACAGACGGGCTTCTTCCGCTTCAACGCGGTCGTACTGCTCAAGCAGGTAGGTGATCGCTTCCGGATATTCGGCAACGGAGCACTGCACCTGATTGATGCCGTCTTCGATGCGTTTGGCGATGTCAATTTCGCCTTCACGGGTCAGCAGCTCTACGGTACCCATTTCACGCATGTACATACGCACCGGGTCGGTCGTGCGCCCGATTTCGGATTCCACGCTGGAGAGCACCTGCGCGGCGGCTTCGGCAGCATCTTCATCCGCGGTGTTTTCGGCAAGCATCAGATCATCGGCATCCGGTGCTTCTTCCATCACCTGAATACCCATGTCGTTGATCATTTGGATGATGTCTTCGATCTGATCGGAATCGACGATATCTTCCGGCAGATGGTCATTGACCTCGGCATAGGTCAGATAGCCTTGCTCCTTACCACGTTGGACAAGAAGCTTCAGCTGTGACTGCGGGTTTTGCTCCATAAGACGGTATCCACACTTAATTCGTTTGATTGGTGTCGGCAGACGGGCTGTCGACATTTAAAGCGAGGGCGTACTTATATTATTGCCGCTGCGCCTCTGCGCGGCTGTCGGGGGCTTCCCGATCGATACTCGGCACTTAAGCCGTTAAATACTTTTCCTTCACGTTGTTCTGCGTTTTCTTACTGCTTTGATACAACGTGAAGGATATTGTCTGTCATTTATTTTTTCGCCAGCTCCTGGCTGATGGTCCAGAGCTCCCGGCGTTCTTCACTGCTTAAACCGTGTGTGCGATCGCGAGCTATCAACTCTTCCTGTCGCAGTTCCAGCAGTGAATCAAACATATGGTTGAGCGAGTCGGTGAAGGTTTGTTCAGCGATGTCTTTATCTGCTATATCGTCCCACATCGACAGTTTTTCAAGGGTTGCCGCCTCTTTTGTGCCGCGATATTGCTCTAAAAGTTGCCCGGTTGTCAGACCAGGCTGCGCCAGACAGCTCTTCACCAGTTCGCTGAACAGGCTCAGTCCCGGCATTTTGCGCGAGTCCAGTCCCTCCAGCGGCGGGACTAACGGCGCCAGATCCGGGTTTTGCACCAGCAGTCCTATCAGTATACGCATGGTCGTGCGTTTTAGCTGCGGTGCGGGACGCGGCGCGCCATTTTCCGCCTGTTTTGGCATTAATCGTTCAAGCTGCGCGTCATCTAAAATGCCCAGCTTATTGCCCAACTCCTGACGCAAATAGATGCGCAGCGTTTCGCCCGGGACCTGGGTTATCAGCGGCAGCGCCAGCGTGCTCAGCTGCGCGCGCCCGTCCGGAGTACTCAGATCGACCTGCGGCAGCAGGCTGTTAAACAAGAACGTGGAGAGCGGCTGAGCCTGCTCCATCCGCGCCTCGAACGCCGCTTTGCCCTCTTTACGCACCAGCGTATCCGGGTCTTCGCCGTCAGGCAGAAACATAAAGCGTAGCTGGCGACCATCGGTCATGTACGGCAGCGCCGTCTCCAGCGCGCGCCAGGCGGCATCGCGGCCGGCCCGGTCGCCGTCGTAGCAGCAGATGACGTTATTCGTCACCCGGAACAGCAGCTGGATATGGTCGGCCGTGGTCGAGGTACCCAGCGAGGCCACGGCATAATTAATGTCGTACTGCGCCAGCGCCACGACGTCCATATACCCTTCGACAACCAGCAAACGCGGTGGTTCGGGGTTATCCTGCTGCGCTTCATACAGGCCATACAGCTGGCGGCCTTTATGGAATATGTCGGTTTCCGGGGAGTTCAGATACTTCGGCAGGGCATCGCCCAGCACCCGTCCGCCAAACCCAATCACCCGGCCTCGCTTATCGCGGATGGGGAACATCACCCGTTCGCGGAAGCGGTCGTAACTGCGTCCCTGATCGTTGGTGACCAGCATGCCGGCATCAATAAGCGACTGGCGGTTTTCCTGATTGCCGCCAAACCGTTTTAAAACGTTATCCCAACCTGGGGGAGCATAGCCGATGGCAAAGCGCGTAATCACCTCGCTGCTTAACCCCCGTTTCGCCAGGTACTGGCGCGCAGGATCGGCGGCGGGCTGCATCAGAGACTGTTGATAAAACGCATTCAGACCATCCAGTAACTGGTAGAGGTTCTGCCGTTGATGGCGCTCTATCTGGCTGGGTCCGTTGCCTGCTTCATAAGGCACTTCGAGGTTGTGCATGGCGGCCAGCTCTTCGACCGTTTCCACGAACTCGAGCTTGTCGTAGTTCATCAGGAAGTCGATAGCATTGCCGTGCGCCCCGCAGCCGAAGCAGTGGTAAAACTGTTTTTCACCGTTGACGGTGAAAGAGGGGGTTTTTTCGTTATGGAACGGACAGCACGCGTGAAAATTTTTGCCCTGCTTTTTCAGCTTTACCCGCGCATCGATCAGATCGACGATGTCGGTTCTGGCAAGCAGATCGCTAATAAATACACGTGGAATTCGTCCAGCCATAAGCCCCGTTATTTCTGATGACTATAAACGAAAATAAGCCGCGCATTCCTTTCGGAAGCACGGCCTTACAACTACAACTCGGTCTGAATTGAGAGCGTCGCTCTCAACAGATTAGTACAGACGAGTACGGCGTGCGTTTTCGCGAGCCAGTTTCTTCGCGTGACGTTTCACTGCAGAAGCTTTAGCGCGCTTACGTTCGGTAGTCGGTTTTTCATAGAACTCACGACGACGAACTTCCGCCAGAACACCTGCTTTTTCGCAGGAACGCTTGAAGCGACGCAGAGCTACGTCGAACGGCTCGTTTTCACGTACTTTAATTACCGGCATGTGCCTCTCACCTTTGATTAATTCGGTTTGCCGCTGGCCGCAATGCCAGCTTATTTCAAAATGGTGCGGAATTTTACTGCAACTACTGCTGCTTTGTAAAGCACCGGCGCCTTTTTTGAAAGGGACTTTTATAAGGGTGAGGAGTATACACGAAGAGAGCACCAGGGGTGAGCAAAGTTTTACATCGCCGGTCATTGGACCTACACTGCGCGGTATTGAAGCGAGGTAAAACAACTCATGCGTGTACTGGGCATTGAAACATCCTGCGATGAAACCGGCATCGCGATTTATGACGACCAGCAAGGTCTGTTAGCCAACCAATTGTATAGTCAGGTGAAACTGCATGCGGATTACGGCGGCGTGGTGCCGGAGCTGGCATCGCGCGACCACGTGCGCAAAACGGTGCCGCTGATCCAGGCGGCGCTGAAAGAAGCCGGTCTGACGGCGAAAGATATCGACGCCGTCGCCTATACGGCGGGTCCAGGCCTGGTCGGTGCGCTGCTGGTCGGGGCGACCGTTGGCCGGGCGCTGGCCTTCGCCTGGAACGTGCCGGCGATCCCGGTACACCATATGGAAGGGCATCTGCTGGCGCCGATGCTGGAAGATAATCCGCCGGCGTTCCCGTTCGTCGCGCTGCTGGTTTCCGGCGGCCACACCCAGTTGATTAGCGTCACCGGTATTGGTCAGTATGAACTGCTGGGCGAGTCGATTGACGATGCGGCGGGCGAAGCCTTTGATAAGACGGCGAAGCTGCTGGGACTGGATTATCCCGGCGGGCCGATGCTGTCGAAAATGGCGTCCCAGGGCACCGAAGGCCGCTTTGTCTTCCCGCGGCCGATGACCGACCGTCCGGGGCTGGACTTCAGCTTCTCCGGCCTGAAGACCTTCGCCGCCAACACCATTCGCAGCAACGGCGACGATGAGCAAACCCGCGCCGACATCGCCCGGGCGTTTGAGGATGCGGTCGTCGATACACTAATGATTAAATGTCGCCGCGCGCTGGAGCAAACCGGCTTTAAGCGTCTGGTGATGGCGGGAGGCGTGAGCGCCAACCGTACCCTGCGGGCGAAGCTGGCGGAGATGATGCAAAAACGCGGCGGCGAGGTGTTCTACGCCCGCCCTGAGTTCTGTACTGACAACGGCGCGATGATCGCCTACGCCGGCATGGTGCGTCTGCAAACCGGCGCCAAAGCCGAGCTCGGCGTGACGGTTCGCCCGCGCTGGCCGCTGGCCGAGCTGCCTGCCGCCTAACGCATCCTGAAACAGGCCGACGTCACGTCGGCCTGCCTTCCTGACTACTCCATACTTTTACACAGCGAGCAGATGGCTCCCTGATGCTTGTGCGAGTGCATCACGTCCGGGCGCTCGTACTCTTCCTCACAGCTAACGCATTGATACACGGTGGTGGAGGCATTCCCCGCCGCGTCATAGCGCGGCTCGGCGATGCCGTCATCCACCTGCTTAATATAGTAGCGCCCGCGGGTAAGGAGCCCCATCAGCGGGGTCATGACAAAGGCAACGACCAGCGCAATCAGCGGCGAGAACGGCGCCAGCGTCGCCCCCAGCAGACCGAAGAAGGCGCAGATCGACAGCCCGGCGGCCAGACCAAAGGAGACCACGCCCACCGGGTTAACGTTGTAGATCATGCCGCGACGATACTCCGGCTGCGCCGGCGCCAGCTTGAGCAAGCCTTTATTAAAGGTGATGTCGGTCGCCACCACCACGACCCAGGCGATGGCGAAGTTGGAGTAAAAGCCGAGGATCCACGACAGGGCGCTGAACATATCGCCCTCCATCAGCGCCAGGGCAATCGCCAGGTTGACCACCACAAAAATAATCCGTCCCGGATAGCGTTTGGTGGTGCGGGTCCAGGCGCTGGTCCACGCCAGCGAGCCGGAGTAGGCATTGGTGACGTTAATTTTGATCTGCGAGATCACCACCAGCACCACCGCCAGCGTCAGGGCCAGCCAGCCGGGCACCAGGTTATCGAAGACGCTGACGAACTGCTGCACCGGTTCGGTATTGTGCACCGCCGGGAAACGGGTCAACAGATAGAAGCCGAGGAAGGCGCCGATGATCTGTTTGATCGCCCCTAACACCACCCAGCCCGGGCCGGCGGAAAAGACCGCCAGCCACCAGCTTTTACGGTTCTCCGCGGTCTTAGGCGGCATAAAGCGCAGGTAATCAATTTGCTCGCCAATCTGCATGATCAGCGACAGGCATACCCCGGCGCCGAGCATGATGGCGGTGATATCCACCGTCGACGCGCTGTTTTTACCGGCGAAATGCAGGAAGCCGTCCACCAGCTGCGGATCTTTGACAATCAGCCACACCACCGGCACCACCATCAGCACCAGCCACAGCGGCGTGGTCCACACCTGCAGGCGGGTCAGAGCTTTCATGCCATAGACCACCAGCGGGAGCACCATCAGGGTGGCGATCAGATACCCCATCCACAGCGGGATCCCGAGGCCCACCAGCAGCCCCTGGGCCATGATCGAGCCTTCGAGGGCGAAGAAGATAAAGGTGAAGCCGGCAAAAATAATGCTGGTGATCACCGAGCCGAAATAGCCGAAGCCGGCGCTGCGGGTGATCAGGTCAAGGTCAATGTTGTAGCGCGCGGCGGTGATCGCCAGCGGAATGCCGGTGAGGAAGATCACCAGCGCCGCCACCAGGATCGAATAGATGGCGTTGCTGGTGCCCCAGGCCATACCGATGCTGGCGCCGATGGAAAAGTCGGCCAGATAGGCGATGCCGCCCAGCGCGGTGACCGCGACGACGCCCGGACCCCAGCGGCGGAAGCTCAGCGGGGCGTAACGTAAGGTGTAATCTTCTAAGGTTTCCCGGGAGCCGGAAGTCCGCGTTGTCGCGGGTAATTCAGGGTTAAGATCCAGTGATGACATAGTCATTCCTTAATGGTTAGGCATGACTTGAATTAGCAAACCTTATGCCATATTGCAGGGCAGGCGTGGCGCGGAGGTGGAGGCAGGATGATATAAAGAGAGAGCAGAGGCTGCACCATCCGGACGCGCTTGCGCCCGGCTGGTGCAACAGGCCTATTTGCCAAGCATGCCTTTGTCTTCGAGGAAGGCGATAATGGTGCTCAGGCCGTCGCCCTGCTTCAGATTGGTGAAGGTCCATGGGCGATCGCCGCGCATACGCTGGGTATCGCTCGCCATCACCTCCAGCGACGCGCCCACATAGGGGGCAAGGTCGGTTTTATTGATCACCAGGAAATCGGATTTGGTGATCCCCGGTCCGCCTTTGCGCGGGATCTTCTCCCCTTCGGCCACATCGATGACGTAGATGGTCAGATCCGCCAGCTCCGGGCTGAAGGTGGCGCTCAGGTTATCGCCGCCGCTTTCCACGAAGATAAGGTCGAGGTTACCGAACTTTTCACTCAGCGCTTCCACGGCGGCGAGGTTCATTGAGGCATCTTCGCGGATCGCCGTATGCGGGCAGCCGCCGGTTTCCACACCGACGATGCGTTCAGGCGCCAGCGCGCCCGCTTCGGTGAGGATGCGCTGATCTTCTTTGGTATAGATGTCGTTAGTGACCACCGCCAGCTGCCAGGTATCGCGCATCGCTTTACACAGCGCTTCCAGCAGAGCGGTTTTACCGGAGCCGACCGGGCCGCCGACGCCGACGCGCAGCGGGTGTTTATAAGAGTTCATGGCTTCTCCTAGGAACGGAATAATCGAGAGTATTGGGTTTCATGCCGGGCAGAGGCGATGGCGGCGAGCGGGGTGGCCGATCCGATATCGCCGTCCGGCGCGGCCAGCGCGCGGGGCATCTCGGCCGCGTAGTGGTCACAAAGACGTAAAATCAGCTGCTGGGCGGCCTGCTGGCCGAAGGGGACCAGCTTGACGCCGGCCATCACGGCGCTCTCAATCCAGCTATAGCCCAGGCTGAGGGCCATCTCGGGCAGGGCGATACGCCAGCGCACGCCGAGCCAGGCCATCCCGGCGAGCTGGCTTTGCTGGCACAGGGAGCGCCACGGCGGCGGACAGTCCGGCTGCCAGTCGCTCAGCAGACGGGCAAACGCCGCGCCGCGGTTGCGCTCTTCCTCCCGCAGTTCACGAGTTTCCCGGCAGGCCAGCAGATAGGCGGTCCAGCGCTGGGCCGCAGCGATATCGCCTTGTTCGCAGGCGCGGTACAGGCGGGCGAACAGCGGCAGGTCAACGGTAAAAAAGCCTTCCGTCATCTGGCGTCGCTGCCAGCGCTCGAAGGCCGCGACGTCCAGGACCCAGCCGGCTTCCACAGCCCACTCCAGCCCCTGGGACCAGCTGTAACCCCCTACCGGCAGGTTGCTGCTGGCCAGCTGCATCAGCCGCAGGCGTTGTTCCGCTGTCGACATGCTAGTGGCTGTGAGCGTGGTGGTCATGATGAGCATGATGATGACCGTGGCTCTCGCTGGCGTAAGCGCCGGCTTCCGGCTCGAACGGCAGCTGGCCAAAGGACACCGTCAGGCCGAACTGGCGCAGCATATCGTCCAGCACGTGATCGTGATGGTAGCGCAGCTCGCCCGGCATGATCTGCAGCGGCACGTGACGGTTGCCGAGGTGGTAGCAGGCCTTCGCCAGCATAAACGGATCGTCGCAGCGCACTACCGACACCCCTTCATCAGCGGCAATCACCTGCACAAACTCGGTGCCTTCTTCGTTGCTGAGCACATCGCCGCCGCGCAGCAGCAGGCCGCGGGGCAGCAGCAGGCCGGCTTCCCGGCCATCGTTGAGGGTGACCTTAACCCGGCTTTTGACGCGAACATCAATCGGCAGCGTAACGCTGGCGGTCGCGGCGCTGGGGATCTCCAGACGTTGAGTTAAATAAAGCATCCGCTCTCCTTAAAACAGAAAATATCGTTGCGCCATCGGCAGAACGTCTGCCGGCTCGCTGGTGATAAGTTCGCCATCCACCCGCACCTCATAGGTCTGGGCGTCGACGGTGATGTTAGGCTGCAGGCTGTTGTGCACCATGTCGGCTTTCTGCACCGTACGGCAGCCTTTCACCACGGCGATCGCGCTGCGCAGGTTCAGCCGCTCGGCAACGCCATTGGCTGCCGCCGCCTGCGACAGGAAGGTGAGGCGGCAGTGATGGCGGGCGCTGCCCAGCGCGCCAAACATCGGGCGGTAGTGCACCGGCTGCGGGGTCGGAATAGAGGCATTGATATCGCCCATCGGCGCGATGGCGATCATGCCGCCTTTGATCACGGTGGCCGGTTTCACGCCGAAGAAGGCTGGTGACCAGACCACGAGGTCAGCCAGCTTACCCACCTCAATGGATCCGACTTCGTGTGCGATGCCGTGGGTCAGCGCCGGGTTGATGGTGTATTTGGCGATGTAGCGCTTCACGCGGAAGTTGTCGTTATCCCCGGTCTCCTCCGCCAGCGCTCCGCGCTGCACCTTCATGCGATGCGCCACCTGCCAGGTGCGGAGAATCACTTCTCCGACGCGGCCCATGGCCTGCGAATCGGAGGAGGTGAGCGAGAAGGCGCCGAGATCGTGCAGCACGTCTTCCGCAGCGATGGTTTCCCGGCGAATGCGCGACTCGGCAAAGGCCACGTCCTCGGCGATGTCCGGGTCCAGATGGTGGCAGACCATCAGCATATCGAGATGTTCATCGATGGTGTTGAGGGTGTAGGGCAGCGTTGGGTTGGTAGACGACGGCAAAATGTTCGGGTGGGCGCAGGCGGTGATGATGTCCGGCGCATGGCCGCCGCCGGCCCCTTCGGTATGGAAGGTGTGGATGGTGCGCCCGCCGATGGCGGCGAAGGTGTCTTCCACAAAACCGGATTCATTCAGGGTGTCGCTGTGCAGGGCGACCTGGATGTCCATTTCATCGGCGACGGTTAACGCACAGTCGATCGCCGCCGGGGTGGCGCCCCAGTCCTCATGGATCTTCAGGCCAATGACGCCCGCCGCCACCTGCTCGCGCAGGGCGTCCGGCTGAGAAACGTTGCCCTTGCCCAGCAGGCCGATATTGACCGGCAGGCTGTCGGCCGCCTGCAGCATGCGTGAGATATACCACGGGCCCGGGGTACAGGTGGTGGCGTGGGTGCCCGCGGCCGGGCCGGTGCCGCCGCCGACCATGGTGGTCACGCCGGAGACCAGCGCCTCTTCCGCCTGCTGCGGACAGATCCAGTGAATATGGGTATCGATCCCGCCGGCGGTGACAATTTTTCCTTCGGCGGCAATTACTTCCGTCGCGGCGCCGATGGGGATGGTGACGTTGGGCTGGATGTCGGGGTTGCCGGCTTTACCGATGGCGAAGATCCGGCCGTCCTTCACGCCGATATCGGCCTTAACGATCCCCCAGTGATCGACGATCAACGCGTTGGTGAGCACCAGGTCGACACAGTCGGCGGCCAGCATCTGCCCCTGGCCCATGCCGTCGCGGATCACTTTGCCGCCGCCGAATTTGACCTCTTCCCCGTAGGTGGTCAAATCGTCCTCCACCTCGATCCACAGCTCGGTATCCGCCAGGCGCACCTTGTCGCCGACGGTGGGGCCGAACATATCGGCATAGGCCTGGCGTGAAATATTACTCATCGTTTACCTCCAGAGGGCCCATGACCTCGCCGCGGAAGCCGAAGACGGCGCGGTGACCAGCGAAGGCCACCAGCTCGACCTCGCGTTTCTGGCCGGGTTCAAAGCGTACCGCCGTGCCCGCCGGGATATTCAGGCGATAGCCGGCGGCCTGCTGACGGTCGAACTTCAGCGCCGGGTTAACCTCGGCGAAATGGTAGTGCGAACCGACCTGAATCGGCCGATCGCCGTGGTTCTCAACGACCACGCGACAGGTTGCCCGGCCGGTATTCAGGGCTATCTGACCGGGCTTAACGTGATATTCACCGGGGATCATGGCGCTACCTCAGATAATCGGGTTGTGAACGGTGACCAGCTTCGAGCCGTCCGGGAAGGTGGCTTCGACCTGGATATCCGGGATCATTTCCGGGACGCCCTCCATCACCTGCTCGCGGGTCAGGACGTGACGGCCTTCCTCCATCAGCGAGGCCACGCTTTTGCCGTCCCGAGCGCCTTCCATAATAAAGGCGCTGATGAGGGCCACGGACTCCGGATAGTTGAGCTTCAGGCCGCGGGCCAGGCGACGCTCCGCCACCAGCGCGGCGGTAAACAGCAACAGCTTGTCTTTTTCTCGGGGGGTCAGTTCCATAACGTTCTCTTAAGTCAGCCAGATTCGGGGAAGTACGGGAGATTTACCGGTGAGATGAGGGCGCAGAAACTGCCATACGTCGCGCATCACCCGCTGGCAAATCAGATTATCGTCACTGAGGAAACGCACCGTCAGCAGGCGGTCGGTCAGGCTGGCGCCGGCGTAGAGACCGAGCGGCGCCAGCGCGTCGCGCACCCCGTCGAGCAGGGCATCGGTAGCCGGATAGCACAGCAAAGTGCCGACCCAGGGACGTTCGGCGACGCTGGAGAGCTCTCCCTCCTGCAGCTGCAGGCGCTCGACCAGCAGCGGCTCATCGTCCACCCATACCTCCAGCCGGTTGCTGAGGGTGCCGTGGCTGAAGGTTTCGCCAATCACCGGGCGGCCAAGGCAGAGCAGATCCCAGGCCAGCAGCCTGCTGGAGGCGCAAAGATGAAAGGTAGTGAACAGCCGGGCATTGGCCCCGGGAAAGAAGATGGCATCCTGCGGGAGCCACTCCAGGGTCGCCTGCGGGGCAAGGGTCAACTGCTGGCGAACTAGCGCTTGCGCGCCGCTGCTGCGGTAAAACTTGCTGGCGCCAGGCATGGTTATCAGCGTATGGCAGCCGGGGGCAAGGTGCGCGCTAATTGTCAGCTCATCACCGCCGACGATGCCGCCGGGCGGGTGAAGCAGATAGAGGTGACAGGTCTCTTCTTCCGGGTAAAACGGGCGCTGGACGGTCAGCGGGCCGACGTGTTGGGCGCTGGCGAGAACGGTCTTGCCGCCGGCCTGCTGAAAGCGGAGATCCAGCGTGGCCTGCCAGCCTTTTTTGAGTGGTGGTAACACGGTGCCGTGCAATGTTGCGCCCCTGCAAAATCAAGATAAAACAGCAGCAATGAGTATTGATCGGCGGGAGTTTATCCCGGTCATACGAAACGCTTATGTCATCCGTAACCCGGAGCGTCGCGACGGGCGCGAGGGGAAAGCGGCATAACCGCTCCGGATTATTCACCCGGATAATCTTTGCCGTCAATATCCTGATCCGCAGCCTGGGCGCGGTGGAAAAGGCGGCGGATCGGGTTGCGCCGCGCCGCCAGCCGCCAGCGCAACTTTTGCCTTTCCATGCTGCTAACGTATTGTTACAAAAGGAGGATGTGGCGATGATCGCCTTTGATGGCGAGGAAGCGTAAAAGGGCGGATGAAAGGCGCGATTAGCGCAGGGGAGTTCCCCGGCTGGCGGAGCCGGGAGGGGAGATTACTTCTGCTCTGGCGTTTTTTTCTTCTTCACGCGGGTCCAGATTTTGCTCTCCTGGCGGCGCCACAGACGCTGAATGTTGTCGTGATGGCGCAGGAGGATCAGGCAGGAGAGCATCGACACCGGAAAGGTGTACTGCGGTTTGAACCACCAGACGTAGAACGGGGCGATCAGCGCGCTGACGATAGCGCCCAGGGAAGAGTAACCGCTGAGCAGGATGGTCAGCAGCCAGGTCCCGGCCATCACCCCGGTGAGATCGAGCCCGATGGGGGCGATAGCGCCGAAGGCCGTGGCGACACCTTTACCGCCGCGGAAATGAAAGAAGACTGGCCAGATATGGCCCACGCAGGCGGCAATCGCCACTAACCCCAGCCAGAACGGCGTAAGGCCCAGCGCCCAGGCGCCCCACACCGGGAGCATGCCCTTCAGCACATCAAAAATAAGTACCGCTACGGCCGCCCCTTTTCCGCCAATTCGTAGTACGTTAGTGGCCCCGGGGTTGCCTGAGCCGCTGTCGCGTGGGTCGGGCAGGCCAGCAAGGCGACATACCAGAATGGCGCTGGAAATGGAGCCGCAGAGGTAGGCGAGGAGTACCAGTCCAGGCGCGATTGCACTCATAACGCTGTTCCGTTTTGAAAATGTCGTTGTATTCTCTGCATCTGTGGATAATACGCATAATTCGCCGGAAGTGGTATCCGGTTTAGCTAAAAAGCAGGCAGGGCGTGATGGATATTGTATTTATAGAGCAACTTTCGGTAATCACCACCATTGGTGTTTATGACTGGGAACAAACCATTGAGCAGAAGCTGGTGTTCGATATCGAAATTGCATGGGATAACCGCAAGGCGGCCGCCAGCGATGATGTCAGCGATTGCCTCAGCTATGCTGATATCAGCGAGCGCGTGATCGCGCATGTGGAGGGGGGAAAATTTGCGTTAGTGGAGCGGGTGGCGGAAGAGGTGGCCGACCTGCTGCTGGAAACATTCCAGTCGCCATGGGTGCGCATAAAAGTCAGCAAACCTGGCGCCGTGGCTCGCGCGGCAAACGTCGGGGTGATTATTGAACGTGGCCTTAATCTGAAACAAAACTTTTCAGGTCATACTTGTTAAACAAATTGCGTTTATACCGGTCATAGCATCCGGTCATCAGGCAATTTTACTGGCGATGTCCTTCCAGAACGGTGGACGAATCCGCGTGTACTTCCTGTGCGCTGCGGATTACGCGCACTCTGGCAGCCGGGTTGTGCCTGTTGAACGATACCGTGTTCCTGGTTTTTTTCATTTTACTTTTTTAAAGGGTTTAATTGGATGAGCGATATACACTCGCTGCTGGTGGCGGCAATATTGGGTGTGGTTGAGGGTTTGACAGAGTTTTTACCTGTTTCCAGTACCGGTCATATGATTATTGTTGGTCACCTGCTGGGGTTTGAAGGTGATACCGCAAATACCTTTGAAGTGGTGATTCAGTTAGGTTCGATACTCGCCGTGGTGGTGATGTTCTGGCGTCGCCTGTTCGGCCTGATCGGCATCCATTTCGGGAAACCGCCGGCGCATGAAGGCCAGGGCAGCGGCCGTTTGTCGCTTATCCATATCCTTCTCGGCATGATCCCCGCGGTGGTGATGGGGCTGATTTTCCATGACACCATTAAATCCTTGTTTAACCCGGTGAACGTGATGTACGCCCTGATTGTCGGCGGCGTATTGCTGATTGCAGCGGAAGTGCTGAAGCCGAAACAGCCGCGCGCGGTCGGGATTGACGATATGACCTACCGTCAGGCGTTCGTCATCGGCTGCTTTCAGTGCCTGGCGCTGTGGCCAGGTTTCTCCCGCTCGGGGGCGACTATCTCCGGCGGCATGCTGATGGGCGTCAGCCGCTATGCGGCCTCGGAGTTCTCTTTCCTGCTGGCGGTACCGATGATGATGGGCGCCACCGTGCTGGACGTCTACAAGAGCATCGGCTTCCTGAACATGGGCGACGTCCCGATGTTCGCCGTCGGCTTCGTGATGGCGTTTATCGTGGCGCTGATTGCGATTAAAACCTTCCTGCAGCTGATCAAACGGATCTCGTTCATTCCGTTCGCTATCTACCGCTTTATCGTCGCGGCAGCGGTGTACGTGGTCTTCTTCTAAGGCCTGCGCCCTCAGCCTTGCGGCTGGGGGCAACGCTGTTCCTTCCACTGCGCTACCGCCGCAATTCTCCGCCGCGTCAGCTCCTCGCGAATTTCCGCCCCTTTAAAGCCCGCCGCCACGACCTCTTTAGTGGAGACCGACTGCGCCACTTCCCAGGCCTCCAGTAGCAGGCGCCCCTGCGGGTAATCGCTGGCCTCGAAACCGGTGCGTCCGCGGACGTCGGCTTCGCTGGTGAGCGCGATCTGCTGCACGCGCTGCGGTTTGCGCCACGCGTCAATGCTGTCGAAGAGTTTGACGAGGGTTTTCGGCTGCAGAATTGGCAGGGTGTGGATTAGGTCATGGTACTCCGCCACCAGTTTCGCGAGATCGCGGATATCGTTCGGCACCCGCAGACGCGCGCAGAGCTGCTCCACCAGCTTGACTCCCGCCGGACCATGGCCGTGGTGACGCGGCCAGAGCGCCTTCGGCGTCAGCCCTTTGCCGAGGTCATGGCACAGGGTGGCGAAACGTACGTCGACATCCGGCGACAGCATCGCGGCCATCGTGACGGTCATCAGGGTGTGCAGGCCGGTGTCGATTTCCGGATGCCATTTCGCCGGGGCCGGCACGCCGTACAGGGCGTCAATCTCCGGGAACAGCACCTTGAGGGCCTGACAGTCGCGCAGCGTCTGGAAAAATACCTGCGGGTTGCGAGTAGTTAATGCGCTTTCCGTCTCCTTCCACACCCGCTCCGGCGTTAAATGCGCCAGCTCGCCGGCCTCAACCATCGCGGCCATCAGGGCCTGGGTCTCTTCGGCAATGCGAAAACCGAGGTGGGCGTAGCGGGCGGCAAAGCGCGCGACGCGCAGCACGCGCAGCGGATCTTCACTAAACGCGGGAGAGACATGGCGCAGCAGGCGCTGACGGAGATCGTTCTGTCCGCCGTAGGGGTCGATAATTGCGCCGTCGGCATCCTGGGCGAGAGCGTTGACCGTCAGGTCGCGGCGCAGCAGATCGGCTTCGAGGGTGACGTCCGGGGCGGCATAGCAGGTAAAACCGGTATAGCCCGCGCCGGATTTGCGCTCGGTGCGGGCCAGGGCATACTCTTCCCGGCTTTGCGGATGGAGGAACACGGGAAAATCGCGGCCTACCTGTTGATAGCCCGCGTCTAGCATCTGTTGCGGGGTGGCGCCCACCACCACCCAGTCTCGGTCTTTGACCGGCAGCCCTAACAGCGCGTCACGCACCGCGCCACCGACCAGATAACTCTTCACGCCTGATTCTCCCGTATCCGTTTTTCGCAAGATGATACGTAAGTCTGGCAGAGAAGACGAATTAGTTCATCCACCGGTCTTTACGTTTGCGGCTTGGCACCAGATGCGGCAGCACCAGACCGAGCAGCAGACCGACGCCCAGCACACCGCCGCCGTACATAAACCACTGCATGATAATGGTGCGCTGTTTATCATCAAGCTGCAGATTTGCCGCATTCACCTTCTTCTGCGCGACAACCAGCTCGTTTTTCAACTTTTGGTTCTCGTCCTTCAGCGCGTTAATCACGCTGTCGCTGCCGGCGACTTTCTTCTGCATATCCGCCGTGCGCTGGTTCCAGGTGGCATCGATGTTATTCAGCTTATCGGTCAGCGTTTTGACCTGGTTTTCCAGATCCGGGACGCGGGTGCGCAGGCTGGGCTCGTTGCTCAGCTCTTTCAGCGGGATCCAGGCGGTACGGCCGTTGCTATCGCGAATTTGCGCGTAACTGGTGCTGTCGTTCGTTTGCAGTACCGACACTTCTTCCCCGGCGTTGATGGTGCCGACCAGACGATAATTATCGCCCGGGCCGCTGCGAACCCAGGTGTTCAGCTCATCGGAAACGTAGCGCTTTTCTTCTGCGTGAACCGCCGTGGCGGCGCTAAGCGCGAGCAAAGTAAAAGTAATCAGGCGTAATTTTGGCATCAGGTCATCGTTTGGTCATAAAAAGTGGAACGATAGTAGAGGCATCGCCAGAGCGACGCAAAGTTTTCCGCCACAATCGGAATCATCCAGGAGGTGGCCCGGCAAAAAGCGCGTTGCATGGCGATTCACCGCAAAATACTATCTACTGACAAAAAATATTGTCGTAAGTTCGCCGCAATTTGTCGGCGCAGCACAGAAGCGGAAGAATTCAGTCATGGCTCAAGAAATCGAACTCAAGTTTATCGTCGCTCAGGATGGGGTAGAGACGCTGCGCGAGCAGCTCAATGCGCTCGAGGCGAAACATACGCCCGCGGGCCAGTTGCTGAACATTTATTACGAAACCGCCGATAACTGGCTGCGTCGTCACGATATGGGGCTGCGCATCCGCGGCGATCAGGGGCGTTATGAGATGACGCTGAAAATCGCCGGTCGGGTGGTCGGCGGCCTGCACCAGCGCCCGGAATATAATATTCCACTGGATAAACCGGAGCTGGCGCTTGAGCGCCTGCCGGCGGAGGTCTGGCCGCAAGGGGAACTTCCGGCCGCGCTGGCGGAGCATGTCCAGCCGCTGTTCAGCACCGATTTTGCCCGTGAACGCTGGGTGATCCAGGAAGGAAAGAGTGAGATTGAGATTGCCCTCGATCGTGGCGAAGTGAAGGCGGGCGAACATCAGGAGCCGATCTGCGAACTGGAGCTGGAGCTGCTCGCCGGGGAGACCGCCGATCTGCTGCGCCTCGCGCATCGTTTGCTGGAGAGCGGCGTCCTGCGTCAGGGGAGCCTGAGCAAAGCCGCGCGCGGGTATCATCTGGCGCAAGGTAACAATGAGCGTCCGGTGACCCGGCTGGCGGTGCTGCCGGTGGCAGCGAAGGCCAGCGTGGAGCAGGGGCTGGAGGCGGCGCTGGAGAGCGCCCTGGCGCATTGGCTGTATCACGACGAGATCTGGCTGCGCGGCAACGCAAAAGCCAAAGCGGAAATTCTGCTGGCGATAGCCCGCGTGCGCCATGCCCTCGTGCTGTTCGGCGGCATCGTGCCGCGTAAGGCGACCACCCACCTCCGCGCGTTGCTGAACGACGCCGACGCCGTTCTGCTGGCTGCGGACACCGCCGACGAAGCGTTATTCCGCACCGAGGTCGTTGGCGCCAAACTGGCCCTGACCGAATGGCTGGTCCAGCGCGGGTGGCGTTCGTTCCTCAACGAGGCGGGAGAGAAAAAAATAGCCGGATCGTTCAAACGGTTTGCCGATATTCACCTCTCGCGGGTGGCGGCCGAGCTGCGCAGCGCCGTGCAGCATCTGGCGATAGAAGATGCCGCTGACCAGTTGCCGAAGCTGTCCCGCGACATCGACAGCGTCCAGCTGCTGGCGGGCGCCTATGGCGACGCCGTCGCGCCCTGGCTGGAGAACTGGCAGGAACTTCAGCGTGCGATAGAGCATGACGACCGCAGCGTGTTTGAATATTTCCGTCGCCAGGCGCTGGCTGCCGAGCCGTTCTGGCTGCATAGTGGAAAACGATAATTACAGGCCAGGGAGCCCTTATGATGCCGCTTTCTCCGCAGTTACAGCAGCACTGGCAGACGGTCGCTGACCGTCTGCCAACGGATTTTCCCGTTGCCGAACTGAGCCCACAGGCCAGGTCGGTGATGGCGTTCAGCGATTTTGTCGAACAGAGTGTGATCGCTCAGCCGGGCTGGCTGAATGAGCTTGCGGACTCCGCGCCGGCGGCGGAAGAGTGGCGGCATTACGAAGCCTGGCTGCAGGAGCGCCTGCAGGCCGTCACTGACGAAGCGGGGTTGATGCGAGAGCTGCGTCTCTTCCGCCGCCAGATGATGGTCCGCATCGCCTGGGCGCAGGCGTTGTCGCTGGTGCGCGAAGAAGAGACGCTGCAGCAGCTGAGCGTCCTGGCGGAGACCCTGATTGTCGCCGCCCGCGACTGGCTGTACGCCGCCTGCTGTAAAGAGTGGGGAACGCCATGCAACGCCGAGGGTCAGCCGCAGCCGCTGCTGATCCTCGGGATGGGAAAGCTGGGCGGCGGCGAGCTGAACTTCTCTTCCGATATCGATCTGATCTTTGCCTGGCCGGAGCATGGCGCCACCCGCGGCGGCCGCCGCGAGCTGGATAACGCCCAGTTCTTTACCCGCCTGGGGCAGCGGCTTATCAAGGCGCTGGATCAGCCGACGCAGGACGGCTTTGTTTATCGGGTGGATATGCGCCTGCGGCCCTTTGGCGACAGCGGACCGCTGGTACTCAGCTTTGCGGCGCTGGAGGATTATTACCAGGAGCAGGGGCGGGACTGGGAACGCTACGCGATGGTGAAAGCGCGGATCATGGGCGATAACGACGGCGCCTACGCCAGCGAACTGCGCGCGATGCTTCGCCCCTTCGTCTTCCGCCGCTATATCGACTTCAGCGTGATCCAGTCGCTGCGTAACATGAAAGGCATGATCGCCCGTGAAGTGCGGCGTCGCGGGCTGAAAGACAACATCAAGCTCGGCGCCGGCGGCATTCGTGAAATTGAATTTATCGTTCAAGTCTTTCAGCTGATCCGCGGCGGTCGCGAACCTGCGCTGCAGCAGCGCGCGCTATTGCCGACACTGGCGGCGATTGATGAGCTGCATCTGCTGCCGGAAGGCGACGCGACGCTGCTGCGCGCGGCCTATCTGTTCCTGCGCCGGCTGGAAAACCTGCTGCAAAGTATCAACGATGAACAGACCCAGACCCTGCCGCAGGATGAACTGAACCGCGCCAGACTGGCGTGGGGGATGCATACCGATGACTGGGAGACGCTGAGCGCGCAGCTGGCGAACCATATGGCCAACGTACGGCGGGTGTTTAATGAACTGATCGGCGATGACGAGGCTCAGTCGCCAGATGAGCAGCTGGCCGAGTACTGGCGCGAGCTGTGGCAGGATGCGCTGGAAGAAGATGACGCCAGTCCGGCGCTGGCGCATTTAAACGACGCCGACCGCCGCAGCGTGCTGGCGCTGATTGCCGATTTCCGCAAAGAGCTGGATCGGCGCACCATCGGCCCGCGCGGCCGCCAGGTGCTGGATCAGCTGATGCCGCATCTGCTGAGCGAAATCTGCTCGCGCGCCGATGCGCCGCTGCCTCTGGCGCGGATCACGCCGCTGTTGACCGGCATCGTCACCCGCACCACCTATCTTGAACTGCTGAGCGAATTCCCCGGCGCGCTGAAACACCTGATTACGCTCTGCGCGGCATCGCCGATGGTCGCCAGCCAGCTGGCGCGCCACCCGCTGCTGCTGGATGAGCTGCTGGATCCCAACACCCTCTATCAGCCGACGGCGACCGATGCCTATCGCGACGAGCTGCGTCAGTATCTGCTGCGGGTGCCGGAAGAGGATGAAGAGCAGCAGCTGGAGGCGTTGCGCCAGTTCAAGCAGGCGCAGCAGCTACATATCGCGGCGGCGGATATCGCCGGCACCCTACCGGTGATGAAGGTCAGCGACCATTTAACCTGGCTTGCCGAAGCGATCCTCGATGCGGTGGTGCAGCAGGCATGGGGGCAGATGGTGGCTCGCTACGGCCTGCCGACCCACCTGCACGATCGCCAGGGGCGCGGCTTCGCCGTCGTCGGCTACGGCAAGCTCGGCGGTTGGGAGCTGGGCTACAGCTCCGATCTCGACCTGGTGTTCCTCCATGACTGTCCGGCGGAGGTGATGACCGACGGCGAGCGGGAGATTGACGGCCGTCAGTTCTACCTGCGGCTGGCCCAGCGGATCATGCATCTGTTCAGCACCCGCACCTCGTCCGGTATTCTCTACGAAGTGGACGCCCGGCTGCGCCCTTCCGGCGCGGCGGGGATGCTGGTTACCACCGCTGACGCGTTTGCCGACTATCAGCAGAACGAGGCCTGGACGTGGGAGCATCAGGCGCTGGTGCGCGCCCGTGTGGTCTATGGCGACCCGGCGTTGCAGGCGCGCTTTGACGCCATTCGTCGCGATATCCTGACCACCCCGCGGGAGGGCGCAACCCTGCAGACCGAGGTTCGCGAGATGCGCGAGAAGATGCGCGCCCACCTCGGCAACAAGCATCCCAATCGTTTTGATATCAAAGCCGATGCCGGCGGGATCACGGATATTGAATTTATTACCCAGTATCTGGTCCTACGCTATGCCAGCGACAAGCCGAAGCTGACCCGCTGGTCTGATAATGTGCGTATTCTCGAGCTGCTGGCGCAGAACGACATCATGGACGAGGAGGAAGCGCGCGCCTTAACGCACGCGTACACCACCTTGCGTGACGCGCTCCATCACCTGGCCCTGCAGGAGCTGCCGGGACACGTGGCGCCAGAGGCCTTCAGCCGGGAGCGCGAGCAGGTCAGCGCCAGCTGGCAGAAATGGCTGATGGCTTAACTATAAAATCGGGTGTGCTATTATCGCGCGCAAAGTTTGCGTCTCGCAGGAGAGAGTCATGAAAGTAACGCTGCCGGAGTTTGAACGTGCAGGAGTGTTGGTGGTGGGTGATGTGATGCTGGACCGCTACTGGTACGGCCCCACCAGTCGTATTTCCCCGGAAGCCCCGGTGCCGGTGGTGAAGGTGGAAAATATCGAAGAACGTCCTGGCGGCGCGGCAAACGTAGCGATGAACATCGCCTCGCTGGGGGCAACCTCGCGCCTGGTGGGATTGACCGGGATTGATGACGCCGCCCGCGCGCTGAGCCAGGCGCTGGCCAACGTCAATGTGAAGTGCGACTTCGTCTCCGTCCCGACTCACCCGACTATCACCAAGCTGCGGGTGCTGTCGCGCAATCAACAGCTGATCCGCCTCGACTTTGAAGAGGGCTTCTCCGGCGTCGATCCGCAGCCGATGCACGAGCGCATTCAGCAGGCGCTGGGCTCTATTGGCGCGCTGGTCCTTTCGGACTATGCCAAAGGGGCGCTGACCAGCGTCCAGACCATGATCCGACTCGCACGTGAAGCGGGCGTGCCGGTGCTGATCGATCCGAAAGGCACCGATTTCGAACGCTATCGCGGCGCGACGTTGCTCACCCCGAACCTCTCTGAGTTTGAAGCGGTGGTGGGCAAGTGCCAGGATGAAGCGCAGATCGTTGAGCGCGGCATGAAGCTCATCGCCGAATTCGAACTGTCGTCGCTGCTGGTGACGCGCTCTGAGCAGGGGATGACGCTGCTGCAGCCGGGACGTCCGCCGCTGCATATGCCGACCCAGGCCCAGGAAGTGTACGACGTGACCGGCGCCGGCGACACGGTGATTGGCGTACTGGCGGCGACCCTGGCGTCCGGCAACACCCTGGAAGAGGCCTGCTATTTCGCTAACGCCGCGGCGGGCGTGGTGGTCGGTAAGCTGGGTACATCCACCGTTTCCCCTGTCGAGTTGGAAAACGCGGTCCGCGGCCGGGCTGAGACCGGCTTTGGCGTGATGAGCGAAGAGGAACTCAAACAGGCGGTTGCGGCGGCGCGCAAGCGCGGCGAGAAAGTGGTGATGACCAACGGCGTCTTCGACATTCTGCATGCCGGTCATGTCTCCTATCTGGCGAATGCGCGCAAGCTGGGCGACCGTCTGATCGTGGCGGTCAACAGCGATGCCTCCACCAAACGTCTTAAAGGCGAAACCCGCCCGGTGAACCCGCTGGAACAGCGGATGATCGTGCTGGGGGCGCTGGAAGCGGTCGACTGGGTGGTATCATTTGAAGAAGATACTCCGCAGCGCCTGATCGCTGGCATCCTGCCGGATCTGCTGGTCAAAGGCGGCGACTACAAACCGGAGCAGATCGCCGGCAGCGAAGAGGTCTGGGCGAACGGTGGCGAAGTGCTGGTGCTCAACTTTGAAGATGGCTGCTCAACTACCAATATTATTAAGAAAATACAAAAAGATAGCGACAAATAAGCTTTTCGCTATTCACCGGTTTGTACGGTGAAGCATCACGGCCTGCGATAGACGTATCGCGGGCCGTTTTTATTTAATCATGTGGAAAATGATTTAGCGCAATAAATAATCATGTTAAGCGCATTTTTCGTACAAATCGCGTTAAGGTAAGCGTAAATACTGAAGTGAGTAAAAGGCATATGACTGATCAGAACATCCACCGCTGAAGGAGTATGCGCATGAACCATAACGATATGTATTCAATGAAGAATTTTGATTTTTTGGCGCGGAGTTTCGCCAGAATGCACGCCCAGGGCCAGCCAGTTGATCTTCAGGCCATTGTCGGCAATATGGATGAAGAACATCGTGAATGGTTTTGCCAGCGCTATGAACTGTACTGTCGCCAGGTGAGTAGTCAGGCGGAAGCCGCCCATTAAGCCAAACGCAAAACGGGCCCCCAGGGGCCCGTTTTTTACTGCTGCTCTTCGCTGCCCGGCGTCGCCGCCGGGCGGTTTTCGAGGTCATTCAGGCGCTGCTCCAGCAGCGCCAGTTTTTCCCGGGTCCGCAGCAGCACCTGAGTCTGCACGTCAAACTCTTCGCGGCTAACCAGATCCAGACGGGTCAGCTGCGACTGCAGCGCCTGGCGGATTTTCTTCTCAACATCCTCACCCAGATCGCGAAGTCCTTTTGGCATCGACTCATGGACCTGGCGGGCGATTTGTTCAATTTTTTTCGGGTCAATCATGGTGGTTTCCTGCTCGGGTCGGATGATTGATCATTGTAGTGCGAACCAGGCCGCCTATAAACCAGAAATGTTTGAAGCTTATGCATTGCCGAGGATAGTCAATAGCGTTATAGTTATCTCGCTTATTCTCAGGGCGGGGCGAAATTCCCCACCGGCGGTAAATCAACCATGGCGTTGAAAGCCCGCGAGCGCTTCCCGTGACTACGGGAAGGTCAGCAGATCCGGTGTAATTCCGGGGCCGACGGTTAAAGTCCGGATGGGAGAGAGTAACGGCACAGTCGGGCCCAGGCCCGCTCGCGTTGACTTTTGCCGCTAAACCGGCGCTCCTAAGACTGCCCTGATTCTGGTAACCATAATTTTAATGAGGTTTTTTTACCATGAATCAGACGCTCCTTTCTTCTTTTGGTACCGCTTTTGAACGTGTGGAACACGCTTTGAACGCCCTGCGCGAAGGCCGCGGCGTGATGGTGCTTGATGATGAAGACCGTGAAAACGAAGGCGATATGATCTTCGCCGCTGAAACCATGACCGTTGAGCAGATGGCGCTGACCATTCGTCACGGCAGCGGCATTGTGTGCCTGTGCCTGACCGAAGAACGCCGCAAACAGCTGGATCTGCCGATGATGGTAGAGAACAACACCAGCGCCTACGGCACCGGCTTCACCGTGACCATCGAAGCGGCCGAAGGTGTGACCACCGGCGTCTCCGCTGCCGACCGCGTGACCACCGTCCGCGCGGCCATCGCCGACGGCGCGAAACCTTCCGATCTTAACCGTCCAGGTCACGTCTTCCCGCTGCGTGCGCAGCCGGGCGGCGTACTGACCCGCGGCGGTCACACCGAAGCCACTATCGACCTCGTGACCCTGGCTGGCTTTAAACCGGCAGGCGTGCTGTGCGAGCTGACCAATGACGATGGCACCATGGCCCGCGCGCCGGAGTGCATCAAGTTCGCTCAGCAGCACAATATGGCGGTAGTCACGATTGAAGATCTGGTGGCCTATCGTCGCGAACATGAGCGTAAAGCCAGCTAAATAGCGGTTCGCTACGCCCGAGCACAGCCCACTTGTTAGTGGGCTGTGTTGTTTCTGCGCTTTAACCGATGCCCATCGTCTGGAGTACCACCAGGCTCAGCCCCATGACCGACATCCCGCACAGGACGCCGTAGCTTGGATTGCTTTGCGGATCGATCTCTTTCGCCAGCGGCATCAGTTCATCGACCGACAGCGCCACCATAATCCCGGCGACGGCAGCCATGATCGCGCTCATCACCAGCGGCGAGACCAGGCTCCCCAGAATCAACCACGCCAGCACGCCGCCCAAAATTTCCGCCATGCCGGAAAGCCCGGCCCAGAGCACCGCTTTGCTGCGCGAGCCGGTGGCGGCATACACCGGTCCGGCAACCGCCAGTCCTTCCGGAATATTGTGCAGGGCGACGGCCAGGGCGACGCCCATGCCAAGCTCGAGGTTGTTGCTGGCCGTGACATAGGTGGCGATCCCTTCCGGAAAGTTATGCAGGCTGATCCCCAGCGTCAGAAGAATAGCGGTGCGGCGTAAGTTGCGCGGGCGCGGCATGGCGGGAGTCATCAGATCCTGCGGGTGGGCGTGCGGCAGCAGGCGGTCAAGGCCAAAGTAACCCAGCAGGCCGACAACAAACATTCCGTAGCCGAGCAGCGGCGACATGCCCTCGGCGGCCAGCGCGGCAGGCAGCATTTCCATCAACGAAATTAATAGCATAATCCCGGCGGCAAAGCCGAGGGAGAAGCCAAGCAGGCGGTTAGAGGGTTTCTGGCCAATCACGCCGAATATGGCGCCAATGAAGGTTGCGCTACCGGCTAACAGCGTCAATATTAAGGGTGATGACATCGCTTCTCTCCCTGTGAAAATAATTACATACGAGTATATTGCCTGAGGATGCGCGTACGGGACACGTCCCTTTACCGCGAATTACATTCAAATTTTCTGACGATCATCATCATGGTTATCTGAGTTTATCCTGGCGCAAAAGCGCGTAATGTGAGCACATCACATTGACACCCTAAGGATATCATCATGTCCCGTACCCGAATGCCCGCGTTGTTTCTCGGCCATGGCAGCCCAATGAACGTGCTGGAAGACAACCGTTATACCCGCGCCTGGGCTCAACTGGGCGAAACCCTGCCGCGTCCGAAAGCGATCGTGGTGGTCTCTGCGCACTGGTTTACGCGCGGTACGGGCGTAACGGCGATGGAGGCGCCGAAGACCATTCATGACTTCGGCGGTTTTCCGCAGGCGCTGTATGACACGCATTATCCGGCGCCGGGCTCTCCGGCGCTGGCGCAACGGCTGGTGGAGCTGCTCTCGCCGGTGCCGGTCACCCTCGATACAGAAGCCTGGGGATTTGACCATGGCTCGTGGGGCGTGCTGATTAAAATGTATCCGCAGGCGGATATCCCGATGGTTCAGTTGAGCATCGACAGCACCAAACCGCCGGCCTGGCATCTCGAAATGGGGCGGAAACTGGCCTCGCTGCGTGATGAAGGCATTATGCTGGTGGCCAGCGGCAATGTGGTGCATAACCTGCGCACCGCCCGCTGGCATGGCGAGAACACGCCGTACCCTTGGGCAGAGTCCTTCAATAACTACGTGAAGGCGAATCTGCAATGGCAGGGGCTGGACGAGCAGCACCCGCTGGTTAACTACCTGGCACACGAAGGGGGCTCGCTCTCCAACCCGACGGCGGAGCATTTCCTGCCGCTGCTGTATGTCCTGGGGACGTGGGATGGCGTTGAGGCGATGACGATCCCGGTCGATGGCATCGAGATGGGCTCGCTGAGCATGCTGTCGGTGTTGGTTGGCGCCTGATGATAGCGCGCTCCGGCGGCATTTACCGTCGCCGGAGCGCGGCATTATTCGACGAAAATGTGCGGATAGAAGCGCGACAGATCCTGGGTGATCAGCGCCCGGTCTTCGCGAATACCGATCCCTGCAGGCTGGTCGTTGATGAGCCAGCTGCCAATCAGCGTATAGCTATCGCCAAACTTCGGCAGCGGGTAAAACGCCTGCACGATGGTGCCTTCTTCCCCGTAAGGGCCTTCTACTGCCTCCACCACTTTGCCATTTTCAACGATCGACACGTTAGCGCCTTCGCGGGAGAAGATTGGCTTAATGACGTACTTCTCCATCTCCGGGTGAGCATCTTCGCTGAAGTAGGCCGCCAGCAGATTAGGGTGATTGGGGAACATCTCCCACAGCATCGGCAGCAGCGCCTTGTTGGAGATAATGCTTTTCCACGCCGGCTCCAGCCAGCGGACGCCAGCGTCTTCCAGCTTGGTGGAGAACATCTCCCGCAGCATAAACTCCCACGGATAGAGCTTGAACAGATTGCCAATCACCTGATCCTGCAGATCGGTAAACTGGCCTTTTTCGCCCAGGCCGATATCTTCAACGTAGAGGAATTCCGTCGCCAGCCCCGCTTCAGCGGCGCAGTCCTGCAGATACTGCACGGTACCGCGATCTTCAACGGTATCGCGGCAGCAGGCCATATGCAGCAGCTGAAAGCCAAACTGCTCGCGCAGCTCGCCGAAGCGATCGATCAGCTTTTCCTGCAAACTGTTGAACTGGTCGCTGCCCGCCGGCAGCTTGCCGGCGTTGAGCTGATCTTCCAGCCAGATCCACTGGAAGAAGGCCGCTTCATACAGCGAGGTCGGGGTGTCGGCATTGTTCTCCAACAGCTTCGGTTCGCCGATGCCATCCCAGGCCAGGTCGAGACGTGAGTAGAGCGACGGCTGGTTGGTTTTCCACGACTGGCGTACAAAACCCCAGGTGTGTTTAGGGATGCGGAATTTGGTCATCAGCTCATCGCTGGCGATCACTTTTTCCACCACCTGGAGGCACATCTGATGTAGCTCAGCGGTGACCGCTTCCAGCTTTTCCACCTGCGCGAGGGTCAGCTTGTAATACGCCTCTTCGCTCCAGTAGGGCTCGCCGTACATGGTATGGAAGTTGAAACCGTACTCGGTCGCTTTCTCGCGCCAGTCCGGTCGCTCGGTAATACTGACTCTTTCCATGTTGCTTAGCCGCCCATTGAGCGAGAAGAGGACGTTGAGCCTGCGGCGCTACGCTGCATGGTCGACTGTTTCGCTACCGACTCGCCAAAGCCGCCGCGGGTGACGGTGGTGGTGGTGGCTGGCTTCGGCGCCATCGCGGTTTTCGGCACATTTATGGTGCGGCCCGGCTGGGCGGCGCCATAGCTCTTGCCGCTGGCGTCAGTGTACTGACCGTAGGCCGGGCTGGCCGGATTTTTCGAGCTGAACAGCGGCTGCTGTTGCGCCATGCCGCCGCCCATCAGGCGGCCCATCATGTAGCCGGCCATCAGCGGCATCCAGAAGCTGCCGCTGCTTTGCGCCTGCGCCTGGTTTTCCGGGGCGACGCCCGCCTGGGCTGGCGTCTGCTGGCACTGGCCTTCGCCAAACTCGGCGACGCAGTCTTCGCGGGTGGCATACTTCGGCGCAGTGCGCTCTGCCTCTTTTACCGCGTTGGTGTAGGCCGTGGTGCATTCGGCTGCTTTGCCCGGGTTGGCGGCGGAGCAGTCATCGGCGTTCTGGTACAGCGACACCGTTTCGTCGCTTTTTTCACAACCGGCGAGCATAAAGACCGCGGTAACGGCCAGCGCGACCGGCGTCAGATGGCGTGCGCTCCAGCTTTTGCGGAACGACGAATGATTAATATTTTTTGTCCGTTTCATATTTGTCTTCCAGGACCCAGTGGTATGGCGTGTGTTAACGCTCAGGATAGAGGATGAGTGGTGGAAAATGAAGCGAAGAGGGGCGCTAAGCGGGGGATCTTTACGTTGCCTTACGTTTAACGCATCGCCTGTCCGACGGACAGGCGATGCGCATCACAGTATGAGAATTACTGACGGAACGGATTGCTGCCGCTGCTCTGGGTGGTCCGTGCGGACGCCGGCTTCACCGCCGCGGTAGTGTTGCCGTAGCCATCAGCGGTGGCATCCTGTTGCGGATTTTCCGGCGCGACGCTATCTGCGGAGGTGGAGATAGGTTTACCCAGCGTGTTGTTCAGGGCGACCAGATCCTGCTCGTTCAGGGTACCTAACGCCGACTTAATGTTCAGCTCGTTGATCAGGTAGTTGTAGCGCGCATTCGAGAGCTGCTGCTTAGCGTTATACAGCGTAGTGGTGGCGTCGAGGACGTCAACGATAGTACGCGTACCCACCGAGTAGCCAGCTTCCATGGCATCCAGGGAGCTTTGCGCAGAGACCACCGCCTGTTTGTAGGCGTTGATGCTGCTGATGGAGGCGTTCACGTTGTTAAACGATGAACGCACAGTCTGCACGACGCTGCGGTGGGCGCTTTCCAGCTGCTCGCTGGCACCGACGAAGTTGTATTGCGCCTGTTTGACCTGCGAGGTCACCGCGCCGCCCTGATACAGTGGCAGAGAGAAGTTCAGGCCGATTTGGTTCTGCCCGTTATCACTGTCGTTGTAGGCGAGCGGGGTATTGGTTTTCGAACCGTTGTAACGCGTATTCGAGACCCCGGTAGAGGCGGAAAGGTTCAGGGTCGGCAAATGGCCGTCCTGCGCCTGACGAATCTGCTCGCGGGCCAGGTCCTGGCTCAGACGCGCCTGCAGCAACGATAGGTTGCGGTTCTCCGCTTCCTTCAGCAGGGCGTTGACCGCCTGCGGCTTGTTGGTTTTGAAGCCATTCACGTTCAGGGAGGCCAGCTCCGGATAGTAGTTACCGGTGACCTGACGCAGTTCTTCGACGGCGTTGTCGAGATCGTTACGCGCGGTGACTTCGTTCGCCAGCACGGCATCGTATTGTGAACGGGCGTTCTGCACGTCGGTGATCGCCACCAGGCCTACGTTAAAGCGCTGCGTGGTTTGATCCAACTGGCGGTAAATAGCCTGTTTCTGCGCTTCGGTATAGGAAAGCGTATCGATGGCGGCCAGCACTTTAAAATAGGCCGTCGCGGTATTCAGAATCAGTGTTTGCTGATCGGTCTGATACGTGACATCCTGAATCCCTGCCGTTTTTTCCTGCAGCGTCAGGGCGCGCCATTTCGACATATCAAACAGAACCTGCGTTAACTGCAGCGAACCGCTGGTGACGTTAGAGTTGACGCCGTTGCTGTCGCGATAGCCATTGGTATAGGTATAATCCGCTCCCAGCCCAAGCTGAGGCAGTAATGGACTGCGCGCTTCGTTGATCTTTTCGAACGCGGCGTCACGATCGGCTGCCGATTTACGCAGATCGGGGTTGCTGATGCGTGCCTGCTGGTAAACCTGAAGCAGGTTTTCCGCCTGGCTCATGGCGCTGAACCCGGTCAGGCTCAGGCCGATAAGAATGGGGAGCAATTTCTTCATTTGCATTCCTTGTTGTGAAGCATTTAGCGCTGGTCTAATTCTAAGAAAAATTCCGCTGATTGTATCGATTCTGCCGCCGTAAAAAGTTGGCGTTACGTGCCATCCGGCGGTAATTTGCACCAATCTAACATACGGACCGTAAAACGGTAGCCAAACGGTTTGGAAATCCCTAATTTCAGATTCGCAGGACATGACAATGAGCAAACCCACGCAGCAGGGAATTACCTTCTCCAAAAATGATGTAGAAATTATTGCACGCGAAACGCTATATCGTGGTTTTTTTTCGCTCGATTTATACCGTTTTCGCCACCGCCTGTTTAACGGCGGCATGAGTGGCGAAATCACCCGTGAAATTTTTGAGCGCGGGCACGCCGCCGTCTTGCTACCCTTTGACCCGGTGCGCGACGAAGTGGTGCTAGTCGAACAAATCCGTATCGCCGCCTATGATACCAGCGAGAGCCCGTGGCTGCTGGAGATGGTCGCCGGCATGATTGAAGCGGGTGAAACGGTGGAAGATGTTGCCCGTCGGGAAGCGCTGGAGGAGGCCGGGCTTGAAGTTGGGCGGACGAAACCAATATTAAGCTATCTGGCCAGTCCCGGCGGCACCAGCGAACGGTTATCGATCCTGGTGGGAGAAGTTGATGCATCGACGGCAAAAGGCATTCACGGCCTGGCCGAGGAAAACGAGGATATTCGGGTGCATGTGGTGAGTCGGGAGCAGGCTTACCAGTGGGTAGAAGAGGGGAAAATCGACAACGCAGCCTCTGTCATCGCCTTGCAATGGCTGCAATTGCATTATCACAATTTACGAAATGAGTGGACAAAATGAAGCGTTATACACCTGACTTCCCTGAGATGATGCGCCTGTGCGAGACCAACTTCGCGCAGTTGCGCCGCCTGTTGCCGCGAACGGATGCAGCGGGTGAGAAGGTAAGCTATCAGGTGGGAAGCGCGCAGTATCGGTTAACGATAGTTGAATCGACCCGCTACACTACTCTGGTGGCAATAGAGCAGACTCTGCCTGCAGTGAGCTACTGGAGCCTGCCATCGATGACCGTCCGCCTCTACCATGACGCCATGGTGGCCGAAGTGTGTTCGAGTCAGCAGATCTTTCGCTTCAAAGCGCGATATGATTATCCTAATAAAAAGTTGCATCAACGCGACGAAAAGCATCAAATTAACCAGTTTTTGGCCGACTGGCTGCGTTACTGTTTAGCACATGGAGCGATGGCGATTCCGGTTTGTTAGCGTCGTTAAACCTAAGGACACCATTTGGAAAGCCTGTTAAACCTACCTCTGGCTGGTGAGGCCAGAGTCAGGATATTACAAATTACTGATACTCACCTGTTTGCTGAAAAGCATGAAACGTTGTTAGGCATCAATACCTGGGATAGCTATCAGGCCGTACTGTCGGCCATTCATGCCTCACAGCGTCCATGCGATCTGATTGTCGCAACAGGCGATCTGGCGCAGGACCACTCCTCCGCGGCCTATCAGCATTTTGCTGAGGGCATCGCGAGTTTTGCTGCACCCTGCGTCTGGCTACCGGGCAACCATGATTTCCAGCCGGCGATGTACAGCACCCTGCAGGAGGCGGGCATTTCCCCTGCCAAGCGCGTGTTTCTCGGCGATCGCTGGCAGATCCTGCTGCTCGACAGCCAGGTGTTTGGCGTTCCCCATGGCGAGCTGAGCGACTTCCAGCTGGAGTGGCTCGAACATAAGCTGGCGGAGGCGCCGGAGCGCTATACCTTACTCCTGCTGCACCATCATCCGCTGCCGGCCGGCTGCAGCTGGCTGGATCAGCATAGTCTGCGCAATGCCGGCGCGCTGGACAGCGCGTTGAGCGCCTGGCCGCGGGTGAAGCATCTTTTGTGCGGCCATATTCATCAGGAACTGGATCTCGACTGGAATGGCCGGCGCATGATGGCGACGCCGTCGACCTGCGTCCAGTTTAAACCGCACTGTGCCAATTTCACTCTGGATACGGTGTCACCGGGCTGGCGCTGGCTGGAGCTTCACCCTGACGGGACGCTGACCACCGAAGTGTGCCGCCTGGAAGGCGCCGCGTTTCATCCGGATATTGCTTCAGAAGGCTACTGATGGCGACGCTCCTTTATCTGCACGGCTTTAACAGCTCTCCGCGCTCGGCGAAGGCGACGGCGTTAAAGACCTGGCTGGCGCAGCACTATCCTGAGATCACCATGGTGGTGCCGGAGTTGCCGCCTTACCCGGCGGAAACGGCGGAGCTGTTGGAGTCCATCGTGCTGGAGCACGGAGGCGAGCCGCTCGGGGTCGTAGGGTCGTCGCTGGGCGGCTACTACGCGACCTGGCTTTCGCAGTGCTTTATGCTGCCGGCGGTGGTGGTTAACCCGGCGGTGCGGCCGTTTGAACTACTAAACAATTTTCTCGGCCACAATGAGAATCCATACACCGGGCAGCAATATGTGCTAGAGTCTCGCCATATTTACGATCTCAAAGTCATGCAAATCGACCCGCTCGAAGCGCCGGATTTACTCTGGCTGCTGCAGCAGACCGGGGATGAAGTGCTTGATTACCGCCAGGCCGTTCATTACTACGCCTCTTGCCGGCAGACGGTAGAGGAGGGCGGTAATCACGCATTTGTCGGCTTTGACGATCATTTCACTCAGATTATCGAATTTCTCGGCCTGCGCTAAACGGCCCTGAACGACCTACGAATACACACCATGACGCAATCTTCATATAATGCTGATGCCATTGAGGTACTCACCGGGCTAGAGCCGGTGCGCCGCCGTCCGGGCATGTATACCGACACCACTCGTCCTAACCATCTTGGTCAGGAAGTTATTGATAACAGTGTGGATGAAGCGCTGGCAGGCCACGCCAAACGCGTGGAAGTTATCCTTCATGCCGACCAGTCCCTGGAGGTCATTGACGATGGTCGTGGGATGCCGGTCGACATCCACCCGGAAGAGGGCGTGCCGGCGGTTGAGCTGATCCTCTGCCGGCTGCATGCGGGCGGTAAGTTTTCCAATAAAAACTATCAGTTTTCCGGCGGCCTGCACGGGGTGGGGATCTCGGTGGTCAACGCCCTGTCAAAACGCGTGGAGGTCAACGTGCGTCGCGACGGTCAGGTCTACAGCATCGCCTTTGAAAATGGTGAAAAAGTGGAAGACCTGCACGTCACCGGCACCTGCGGCAAACGCAATACCGGGACCAGCGTCCATTTCTGGCCGGACGAAAGCTTCTTCGACAGCCCGCGCTTTTCCGTTTCACGTCTGACCCACCTGTTAAAAGCGAAAGCGGTGCTGTGCCCGGGCGTGGAAATTGTTTTCCGCGACCAGGTGAACAACAGCGAGCAGAGCTGGTGCTATGCCGATGGCCTGAACGATTACCTGAGCGAAGCGGTGAACGGCCTGCCGCTGCTGCCGGAAAAACCATTCGTCGGCGCCTTCTCCGGCGAGACGGAGGCGGTGGACTGGGCGCTGCTGTGGCTGCCGGAAGGCGGCGAACTGCTGACCGAAAGCTACGTGAACCTGATCCCGACTATGCAGGGCGGGACGCACGTTAACGGTCTGCGTCAGGGGCTGCTCGACGCGATGCGTGAGTTCTGCGAGTACCGTAATATCCTGCCGCGCGGCGTGAAGCTGTCAGCGGAAGATATCTGGGATCGCTGCGCGTACGTGCTGTCGGTGAAGATGCAGGATCCGCAGTTCGCCGGGCAAACCAAAGAGCGTCTGTCGTCGCGCCAGTGCGCGGCGTTCGTCTCCGGCGTGGTGAAGGACGCCTTCAGCCTGTGGCTGAATCAGAACGTGCAGGCCGCGGAGCTGCTGGCGGAGATGGCCATCTCCAGCGCCCAGCGCCGTCTGCGCGCGGCCAAAAAAGTGGTGCGCAAAAAGCTGACCAGCGGTCCGGCGCTGCCGGGTAAGCTGGCGGACTGTACCGCCCAGGATCTGAACCGTACCGAGCTGTTCCTTGTCGAAGGGGATTCGGCGGGCGGCTCAGCCAAGCAGGCGCGCGATCGCGAATATCAGGCGATCATGCCGCTGAAGGGCAAGATCCTTAATACCTGGGAAGTCTCTTCCGATGAAGTGTTAGCTTCGCAAGAAGTGCACGACATTTCGGTGGCGATTGGTATTGACCCGGATAGCGATGATTTAAGCCAGCTGCGCTACGGTAAAATTTGTATTCTGGCGGATGCGGACTCCGATGGTCTGCACATTGCCACCCTGCTGTGCGCGCTGTTCGTAAGACATTTCCGTACCCTCGTGAAAGAGGGGCACGTCTATGTGGCGCTACCGCCGCTGTACCGTATCGACCTCGGTAAAGAGGTTTACTACGCACTGACGGAAGAAGAAAAAACCGGCGTGCTGGAGCAGCTAAAGCGCAAGAAGGGCAAGCCAAACGTCCAGCGCTTTAAAGGGCTCGGTGAGATGAACCCGATGCAGCTGCGCGAAACCACCCTTGACCCGAATACCCGCCGCCTGGTGCAGCTGGTGATCAGCGATGAGGACGAGCAGCAGACCACGGCGATAATGGATATGCTGCTGGCCAAAAAGCGTTCGGAAGATCGTCGCAACTGGCTGCAGGAGAAGGGCGATATGGCGGATCTGGAAGTGTAAGTCTGTACGCTGCGCCAGACGTAAAAGGGAGCCTCAGGCTCCCTTTTTCATGGCATTACTGAGTCGGCGGACTTAAACGCCAGCCTGCAGAATACGGATGCTGGTCTCCAGCACATCGCCTTTGACCGCTTCCGACCAGGCTTTCATGTGCGGGGTTTGCAGGTGTGCTTCAAGATGCGCGACGCTTTCCCACTGCTCGACCATGACGATAGAGTCGGGCGCTGTGGTCTGGAAGCTGACGCCGGCGGCATGATCCACCAGCGGGGCATAGCCGTGGCAGCCGGCCTCCTGCAAAACGGTCGGAATAATTTTCGCGAACTGATCGAGAACCGCCTGGCGGTGGTGCTGGCCCGGGCGGGTACGGATTTCTGCAATCACTGTTAACATGGTTAACTCAACTCCTTCTGTGTGGATCTCATCATACTCCAGGTTCGAATAACTCGAAATATGTAGAGCTAGACCTCTAGTTAACCAAAAATTTCCGCCAGATGCTTGCGATATTCTGCGATATACCGTGGGACATCAGGCATTTTAATCACGTCGTTGGCGATAAAGGTTGGCAATGCCTCCATGCCGAGGAACTGATTGGCTTTATGGAACGGCAGGTAAACGCCGTCAACGCCGACGCCGTGGAAGAACTGGTCTTTGTCGGTGAAGGCTTCCATCGGCGCGTTCCAGGTCAGAGAAAGCATATATTTTTTCCCCTGCACCAGGCCGCCGGAGCCATATTTTTTGCTGGCGTCGGAGCGGGTACGGCCATCGCTGGCGTACAGCGAGCCGTGGCCTTCGGTAAAGACGTCATCCATATATTTTTTCACCGTCCACGGAGCGCCCATCCACCAGCCCGGCATCTGCCAGATCACCACATCGGCCCACAGGAAATTCTGTACTTCTTCTTTTACGTCGTACTCGCTTTCGGCGCGAACGCTTTTAACATCGTGCCCGGCGTCGCGCAGATAACTCTCCGCGACCTCGGTCAGGGTGTCGTTCAGTTGGCCATTCGAGTGGGCGAATTTTTTTGCGCCATTGATAATCAGGATGTTACTCATTTTTTACCCTCATATATGAAAATTTGCCGACGATCTTACCCCGCGAAGCGGGGCAGTAAAATGAGCAAAATGTGCAAAGTCTTTTGCCAAATGAGCAATAATCTCGCTACCAGTACACGCGGGCCTCGAAGCCGCCGTCGCGCGCGTTGGCAAAATCAACCTGCATGCCGTGCAGCGAGGCGATGCGCCGGACGATCGACAAGCCCAGGCCGCTGCCCGGCGCCTCCTGCCCCGGCGGACGATAAAAACGCTCGCCAATGCGCGAGAGCGCCTGCGGGCTAATGCCTGGGCCGTTATCGCGCACCCGGAACTCGCGGGCGTTGAGCGTGATATCGACCTGGCTGCCGCGAGGGCTATAGCGCACCGCGTTATCCAGCAGATTACGCACCAGCAGACTGAGCAGCAGCGGCTGGCCGGTGCGGACGATATGGCTGGCATTAAGATGCAGGCGCAGCTCAATCCCGGACTGCTGCGCCGGGTGATACATCTCCATCACTGCCGACTGCAGCAGATCGGCGATAGCGACCTGCTGCACATCATCCAGTTGGGCGAGCGAGTCCAGCCGCGACAGCGTCAGCAGCTGATCCACCAGTCGGGTGGCGCGATCGATCCCCTGGTGGAGCTGATCCAACGCTTTCTCACGCCCTTCGGGATCGTCCAGGGAGAGTTGGGCGACTTCGGTCTGCACCTTCAGCGCCGCCAGCGGGCTGCGTAACTCATGGGCGGCATCAGAGGTAAACCGACGCTCGCGCAGCATGGCGTCGTGAGTGCGTCGGAACAGCTGATTCAGCGCTTCGACCAGCGGGCGAACTTCGGCGGGGATCTTCTCCACGCTGAGCGAATCCGCCGAGTCCGGCGCGCGCAGGCGCAGCGTGCGCGCCAGATTTTTCAATGGCGCCAGCTCGCGGCTTAACAGCACGATGAGCAGCACGAACATCAGCGGCAGGGCAACCATCCACGGGGTGAGCTGCGAGGTCACGATATCCATCGCCATTTCGCGCCGGTAATCCCACTCCTGGCCGACGGCGATGCGGTAGCGGCCGTCGGCGGTGGTTAACCACAGGAAACGCCACTCGTCATCGTCGTCACGCAGATAGCCATCGCTGAATCCCTCGCGCTGCGAATTCCACTGAATATCCTCTCCGTTCTCGCCGTCATTAAGCACCATTTTGCCGTCGCGGGTGAAGATGGCGAACGCCAGCGCGTCGTCATCGATGTGCCCGTGGCGTACCTTTTTCTTTTCCCCGAGCAAGGCGGGCGGGGCGCGCAGTTCATCGAAATGCATGACGCTCAGGCGGCGAGCGAACAGCAGCTGCTGGGTATCGAACAGCTTATCCAGCTTTTTGCTGGTCTGCTGCCAGGCGATAACGCTGGCCATCCCCCAGGCGGCGATGGTCAGTACGGCAAACAGCAGCGTCAGGCGCAGGCGCAGGCTCAGGCGGGCAAGTCGTTTCATGCGTCACCCAGGGTATAGCCGATGCCGTGGACGGTACGGATAAAGTCGCTGCCGAGCTTGCGGCGCAGATGATGGACGTGAACTTCCACGGCGTTGCTGGAGACCTCGTCGTCCCAGGTGTAGAGCTTTTCCTCGATAAGCTTACGCGGCAATACGCGCCCGGCGTTGCGCATAAGCAGTTCCAGCAGGGCGAACTCCTTCGGCTTCAGCGCCAGGCTTTCGCCGTCGAGGCTGGCGGTTAAGCGGTTCGGATCGAGGATCACCTTGCCGTGGCGCAGTTCGCTGCTGCTCTGGCCGTGCGCGCGGCGGATCAACGCTTCGAGACGCGCTGCCACCTCAATCAGGGCGAAAGGTTTGCACAGGTAGTCATCGGCGCCCAGGCGCAGGCCCTCCACCCGCTGGCTGAGGGCATCGCGGGCGGTGAGGATCAACACCGGCTCATGGCGGCCTTTATCGCGCCATTCGCGCAGAATATCGAGGCCATCGATGCCGGGTAGGGTGAGGTCAAGGATTGCGGCGTCGTAGGGGGCGCTGTATAAGGCATTTTTGCCCTCCAGCCCGGCGGTAAACCAGTCAATGCTAAAGCCCATTTTGCTCAGCCCGGCTTTGATGCCGTCGCCGATAAGCTTGTCATCTTCCACCAGTAATATGCGCATGTTTCCCTCCGACGATCCCGTTTCTTTGCGCAGTAAACCGCGTTGAAGCGGGTGATGTACAGCATTAAAATTTCTTTTTTCCGCTTAAGAAGTCGTTAAGTTTTGTCGGGCGTAATAGGAGCCATACCAACACAAAAGGGAGAATATTAGATGAAAAAAATTGCTGCGATGACCGCGATTATTGCTTTGGTTTCCATGCCGGTACTGGCCGCCGGGCAGGGAGGATTCACCGGACCGTCGACTACCACTACCACCCAGGCTGGCGGCTTCACCGGGCCGAGCGGCGCGGTGACCACCGTGGCGAACGCCAAGTCGCTGCGTGATGACACCTGGGTGACCCTGCGCGGTAAAATCGTCGAGCGCATCTCTGATGACCTGTATAAATTCCAGGATGCTTCCGGGGTGATCAATGTCGATATCGACCACAAGCGCTGGAACGGCGTGACCGTCGGCCCGCAGGACACAGTAGAAATTCAGGGGGAAGTCGATAAGGACTGGAACTCGGTAGAAATCGACGTTAAACAGATCCGTAAAATCGCGCCATAAGTCTCCGTCGGATAAGCGCAAGATCGGTCAGGAATCGCGATCCTCGCTCTGTCAGAGTATGTCGCGAGGAGGAGACGATGAACGATATTAAGGCCAGCCCGGCGTATGTCGGGCGCTTCCAGCGCGTCTGTAGGTACATTGCGCGCCATCTTGATGAGCCGCTGTCGCTGGAGACGCTGAGCGCGATAGCGCACAGTTCGCCTTACCATTTTCACCGGCAATTTAGCGCTTATACCGGCATTCCATTGTACCGGTATATTCAGTGGTTGCGTCTGCGACGCGCCTGTTGGCGCCTGGCGTTCAACCCCCGCGATAAAGTCATCGATATTGCCCTTGATGCCGGATTTCAGAATGCGGAGTCGTTCAGTCGTGCCTTCCGTACCGCGTTTGACCAAAGCCCGACCCAATTCCGTCAACAACCGGACTGGGCCGAGTGGCATCGACGCGTACCGAAACATACGCTACAGGAGCAAACGTCGATGGACGTCAACATTATTTCGTGCCCCTCCACCCGGATAGCCGTACTGCAACATCGCGGTAGCCCGGACCTTGTCAACGCCACCGCCGCGCGTTTTATCGCCTGGCGTAAGACGAGCGGATTATCGCCCGTCGCCACCAGCGATACCTGGGGGATCGCCTGGGACGATCCGCAGACCACCCCGCAGGAGGCATTTCGTTTTGATATCTGCGGTACGGTCGATCGGCCGGTTGGTGAAAACGCCTTTGGCGTGATTAACGGCGAAATCCCCGGCGGACGCTGCGCCGTCGTGCGCCATCACGGCTCGCTGGACACGCTGGCGAACAGCGTTTGGTTTCTCTATCGCGACTGGTTACCCGCTTCAGGCGAGACGTTACGGGATTTTCCGGTGTACTTCCGTTACCTCAATTTTGTCCATGAGGTGGCTGAGCATGAACTGCAAACCGATATTTATCTGCCGCTGGCCTGATTAAGCGTGACGGAATCCTCAGCCGATCTCACGGCCTGTGACTCAGGGCGTGAGATCGGGTATTATCGCGGGTAGTTTTGCCGTCCGAACGGTCGGTACCCAGATTGAGGATCCACGATTAATGAGCGATATGGCAGAGCGCCTTGCGCTGCATGAATTTACGGAAAATGCTTACCTGAACTACTCCATGTACGTGATCATGGACAGGGCATTACCGTTTATTGGCGATGGCTTAAAACCGGTCCAGCGTCGCATCGTCTATGCGATGTCCGAGCTGGGGCTGAACGCCAGCGCGAAATTCAAAAAGTCCGCCCGCACCGTCGGCGACGTGTTGGGTAAATATCACCCGCACGGCGACAGCGCCTGCTATGAAGCGATGGTGCTGATGGCGCAGCCGTTCTCTTACCGCTATCCGCTGGTGGATGGTCAGGGAAACTGGGGGGCGCCGGACGATCCCAAATCTTTCGCCGCCATGCGTTACACCGAATCCCGCCTGTCGAAGTATGCCGAGCTGCTGCTCAGCGAGCTGGGGCAGGGGACGGTCGACTGGGTGCCAAACTTTGACGGCACGCTGCAGGAGCCGAAAATGCTGCCAGCGCGTCTGCCGAACATCCTGCTGAACGGCACCACCGGCATCGCGGTAGGCATGGCGACCGATATTCCTCCGCACAACCTGCGGGAAGTGGCCAAAGCGGCGATTACGCTGATTGAGCAGCCGAAAACCACCCTCGACGAACTGCTGGATATCGTACAGGGGCCGGATTTCCCGACCGAGGCGGAGATCATCACCTCGCGGGCGGAAATTCGCAAAATCTACCAGAACGGGCGCGGCTCAGTGCGCATGCGCGCGGTGTGGAGTAAAGAGGACGGCGCGGTGGTGATCAGCGCGCTGCCGCATCAGGTCTCCGGCGCCAAAGTGCTGGAGCAGATTGCGGCGCAGATGCGCAATAAAAAGCTGCCGATGGTTGACGATCTGCGCGACGAATCGGACCACGAAAACCCGACCCGTCTGGTGATTGTCCCGCGCTCCAACCGGGTGGATATGGAACAGGTGATGAACCACCTGTTCGCCACCACCGATCTGGAGAAGAGCTACCGCATCAACCTCAATATGATCGGCCTTGACGGCCGCCCGGCGGTGAAAAACCTGCTGGAGATCCTCAGCGAGTGGCTGGTGTTCCGTCGCGATACCGTGCGTCGCCGTCTAAACCATCGGTTAGAGAAAGTGCTGAAGCGCCTGCATATCCTCGAAGGTTTGCTGGTGGCGTTTCTTAATATCGATGAAGTGATTGAGATCATCCGCACTGAAGATGAACCGAAGCCGGCCCTGATGTCGCGCTTTGGCATCAGCGAAACCCAGGCGGAAGCGATTCTGGAATTAAAACTGCGCCACCTCGCCAAACTGGAAGAGATGAAGATCCGCGGCGAGCAGAGCGAGCTGGAAAAAGAGCGCGACCAGCTGCAGGCGATTCTGGCGTCTGAACGTAAGATGAACAATCTGCTGAAAAAAGAGCTGCAGGCCGATGCCGATGCCTTCGGCGACGACCGTCGCTCGCCGCTTCACGAGCGTGAAGAAGCGAAAGCGATGAGCGAACATGACATGCTGCCGTCTGAGCCGGTGACTATCGTTCTGTCGCAGATGGGTTGGGTGCGCAGCGCCAAAGGACACGACATTGACGCCCAGGGCTTGAGCTATAAGGCGGGCGACAGCTGGAAAGCCTCGGCGAAGGGCAAGAGCAACCAGCCGGTGGTGTTTATCGATACCACCGGACGCAGCTATGCCATCGATCCGATTACTCTGCCTTCCGCGCGTGGCCAGGGTGAACCGCTTACCGGCAAACTGACCCTGCCGCCGGGCGCGACCGTGGAGCATATGCTAATGGAAAGCGACGATCAGAAACTGCTGATGGCTTCCGACGCGGGCTACGGTTTCGTCTGTACCTTCAACGATCTGGTGGCGCGCAACCGTGCCGGGAAAGCGCTAATCACCCTGCCTGACAACGCGCACGTGATGCCGCCGCTGGTGATTGAGGATGAGTCCGATATGCTGCTGGCCATCACCGCCGCCGGGCGGATGCTGATGTTCCCGGTCAGCGATCTGCCGCAGCTGTCGAAAGGCAAGGGCAACAAAATTATCAGCATTCCGGCGGCGGAAGCCGCAGCCGGCCAGGACGGTCTGGCACATCTGTTTGTTCTGCCGCCGCAGAGTACGCTGACCATTCACGTCGGCAAACGGAAGATCAAACTGCGTCCGGAAGAGCTGCAAAAAGTCACCGGCGAGCGCGGCCGCCGCGGTTCGCTGATGCGCGGGCTGCAGAAAATTGACCGCGTGGAAATTGACTCGCCGCGTCGTGCCGCGGCAGGCGATAGCGAAGAGTAAGCGCGTCTCCTCCCGTCTTTGACGGGATGAGACGAAAAAATGCCGCAAAATCGTTGTTTATTCAGGCGTTGCGATTAACAATGTCCATCATCAGGGACCCAGGAAGAACGGTCCCGGCCTGCGCAGAACTTGTGAGCCTGCCTTCTGCCAGCAGCGAATAATTCTAAGCGGTTTGGGTTTTAGAGGTAGCTATGCTATTCATTTTTCGAGTAATTTTCGTGGTCATTTATTGCATCGTAGTATGCGTACTTGGCTGTCTGTACTGCTTGTTCAGCCCACGTAATCCAAAACACGTTGCCACTTTCGGCCATCTGTTTGGCCGTTTATCTCCGGTATTTGGCCTCAAGGTAGAGCTACGCAAACCCGCCGACGCGGAAAGCTATGGCAACGCGATCTACATCGCTAACCACCAGAACAACTATGATATGGTGACGGCGTCGAATATCGTGCAAGCTCCGACGGTCACCGTAGGTAAAAAGAGCCTGCTGTGGATCCCGTTCTTTGGCCAACTGTACTGGCTGACGGGCAATTTGCTGATTGACCGTAATAACCGAACCAAAGCGCACGGCACTATTGCCGAAGTCGTCAACGCTTTTAAAAAGCGTAAAATTTCGTTCTGGATGTTCCCGGAAGGGACCCGCAGCCGCGGCCGCGGCCTGCTGCCGTTTAAAACCGGGGCTTTTCACGCGGCTATTGCCGCTGGGGTGCCGATTATTCCGGTGTGTGTCTCGAATACATCGAATAAAATAAAGCTCAATCGCTGGAACAACGGTCTGGTGATTGTGGAAATGCTGCCGCCGGTAGATACCACGCAGTTTGGTAAAGACAACGTGCGCGCGCTGGCGACGCATTGCCGCGAGCTGATGGCCGCCAAAATCGCTGATCTGGACAACGAAGTGGCCGAGCGCGAAGCGGCTGGAAAGCAATAAGACAGGAAACGCCGCCAACGCGCGCGTATTGCTGGCGGGAAACGAATTCCCTTTTTCATTTGTCAGTATGTCATGGAGTTAATATGTCACTCAGTCGGCGTCAGTTTATTAAGGCTTCCGGCGTAGCGCTGTGCGCTGGCGCCGCGCCGCTGAAGGCCCATGCCGCCGGCCAGCAGCCTGCGCTGCCGGTTCCGCCGCTGCTGGAATCTCGTCGCGGCCAGCCGCTGTTTCTGACGCTGCAGCGTTCCCACTGGTCGTTTACCCCCGGCACCCGCGCCCCCGTCTGGGGGATCAATGGCCGCTATATGGGGCCGACGATCCGCGTCTGGAACGGAGACGACGTCAAGCTTATCTACAGCAACCGCCTGACGGAGAACGTGGCGATGACCATCCGCGGTCTGCAGGTGCCTGGCCCGCTGATTGGCGGCGCGGCGCGCATGATGTCGCCGAACGCCGACTGGGCGCCGGTGCTGCCTATCCGCCAGAGCGCGGCGACGCTGTGGTATCAGGCCAACACGCCGAACCGGATGGCGAAACAGGTTTACAACGGTCTGGCGGGCATGTGGCTGGTGGAAGACGAGGTCAGCAAGAACCTGCCGATCCCTAACCACTATGGCGTCGATGACTTCCCGGTGATTATTCAGGATAAACGGCTGGATAACTTCGGCACGCCGGAATATAGCGAACCGGGCAGCGGCGGCTTTGTGGGCGACACGCTGCTGGTTAACGGCGTGCAGAGCCCGTATGTTGAAGTGTCGCGCGGCTGGGTGCGCCTGCGCCTGCTGAACGCTTCCAACTCCCGGCGCTATCAGCTGCAGATGAGCGATGGCCGACTGCTGCATGTGATTTCCGGCGATCAGGGATTCCTGCCGGCGCCGGTTTCGCTCAAGCAGCTATCGCTGGCCCCGGGGGAGCGGCGTGAAATTCTGGTCGATATGACTAACGGCGATGAAGTATCCATTACCTGCGGCGAAGCGGCGAGCATCGTCGACCGTATCCGCGGTTTTTTTGAACCGTCAAGCATCCTGGTCTCCACGCTGGTGCTGACGCTGCGTCCGACCGGGCTACTGCCGCTGGTGACCGACAGTCTGCCGGTGCGCCTGCTGCCGACCGAGCTGCTCTCCGGTACGCCGATCCGCAGCCGGGATATCACCCTTGTCGACGATCCGGGCATCAACGGCCAGCTGTGGGATCCGCAGCGTATCGATATCACGGCGCAGCAGGGGACCTGGGAGCGCTGGACGGTGCGCGCCGACCGCCCGCAGTCGTTCCATATTGAAGGGGTGATGTTCCAGATCCGTAATGTCAACGGCTCGTCTCCTTTCCCGGAAGATCGCGGCTGGAAGGACACCGTGTGGGTCGACGGGCAGGTTGAGCTGCTGGTCTATTACGCTCAACCGTCGTGGCCGCACTTCCCGTTCCAGTATCTGAGCCAGACGCTGGAGCTTGCCGATCGCGGCTCGATCGGCCAGATGCTGGTGAATCCCGCGCCGTAATCTCTTTGACCCTGGCCGGCGCACGGTCAGGGTTTGAGAAAATCCTCCTTCATTTCCACTATCATTCCGGCTTATAATCCACGCCCTTTTGGTTATTTTTTTATCATTTTCCCCGGAAGCAATATGAGCGCAATATCCCTGATCCAACCGGATCGTGACCTTTTTTCCTGGCCGCAATACTGGGCTGCCTGTTTTGGCCCTGCGCCTTTTTTACCGATGTCGCGTGAAGAGATGGATCAACTTGGCTGGGATAGCTGCGACATTATTCTGGTTACCGGCGACGCCTATGTCGACCACCCGAGCTTCGGGATGGCTATCTGCGGCCGCATGCTGGAAGCGCAGGGTTTCCGGGTTGGGATCATCTCCCAGCCGGACTGGAACAGCAAAGACGACTTTATGCGTCTGGGCAAACCGAACCTGTTCTTCGGCGTGACCGCCGGCAACATGGACTCAATGATCAACCGTTACACCGCCGACCGTAAACTACGTCATGACGATGCCTATACGGCGGGTAACGTGGCGGGCAAACGACCGGACCGCGCTACCCTCGTCTACACCCAGCGCTGTAAAGAGGCGTGGAAAGATGTGCCGGTGATCCTCGGCGGCATCGAAGCCAGCCTGCGTCGTACCGCCCACTATGATTACTGGTCCGACACCGTGCGCCGCTCGGTGCTGGTGGACTCCAAGGCCGATATGCTGATGTTCGGCAACGGCGAGCGTCCGTTGGTGGAAGTGGCTCATCGCCTGGCGATGGGCGAAACCATCGACCAGATCCGCGATGTGCGCAATACCGCCATCATGGTGAAAGAGGCGCTGCCGGGCTGGAGCGGCGTGGACTCCACCCGTCTGGATACGCCCGGTAAAATTGACCCCATCCCGCATCCGTACGGTGAAGATCTGCCGTGCGCCGATAACAAACCGGTCGCGCCGAAAAAACAGGAAGCGAAAAGCATTACTGTGCAACCGCCGCGGCCCAAACCGTGGGAAAAAACCTATGTGCTGCTGCCTTCCTTCGAGAAGGTGAAAGGCGATAAGGTCCTGTACGCTCACGCCTCGCGCATTTTGCACCACGAAACCAACCCCGGCTGCGCCCGGGCGCTGATGCAAAAGCACGGCGAGCGCTACATCTGGATCAACCCGCCGGCAATCCCGCTCTCCACCGAAGAGATGGACAGCGTCTTCGCGCTGCCGTACAAGCGGGTGCCGCATCCTTCCTATGGCGATGCGCGTATTCCGGCGTATGAGATGATCCGCTTCTCAATCAACATCATGCGCGGCTGCTTCGGCGGCTGTTCGTTCTGCTCGATCACCGAGCACGAAGGACGCATAATCCAGAGCCGTTCTGAGGATTCGATCATTAATGAGATCGAAGCCATTCGCGACACAGTGCCCGGCTTTACCGGGGTGATCTCCGATCTCGGCGGGCCAACGGCCAACATGTATATGCTGCGCTGTAAATCGCCGCGCGCTGAGCAGACCTGCCGCCGTCTCTCCTGCGTCTATCCGGATATTTGCCCGCACATGGATACCAACCATGAACCGACGATCAATCTTTATCGCCGCGCTCGCGAGCTGAAGGGCATCAAGAAGATCCTTATCGCCTCCGGGGTACGCTATGACATCGCGGTCGAAGATCCGCGCTATATCAAAGAGCTGGCGACCCACCACGTCGGCGGCTATCTGAAGATCGCCCCGGAGCATACCGAAGAGGGACCGCTGTCGAAGATGATGAAGCCGGGAATGGGCAGCTACGACCGCTTTAAAGAGCTGTTCGACACCTATTCGAAGCAGGCGGGTAAAGAGCAGTATCTGATCCCGTACTTTATCTCCGCTCATCCGGGGACCCGTGATGAAGATATGGTGAACCTGGCGCTGTGGCTGAAGAAGCATCGCTTCCGTCTCGACCAGGTGCAGAACTTCTATCCGTCGCCGCTGGCGAACTCGACCACCATGTATTACACCGGCAAGAACCCGCTGGGTAAAATTGGTTATAAGAGCGAAGAGGTGGTGGTGCCGAAGGGCGATAAACAGCGCCGTCTGCACAAAGCGCTGCTCCGCTACCACGATCCGGCAAATTGGCCGCTGATCCGTCAGGCGCTGGAGGCGATGGGCAAGAAGCACCTGATTGGCTCCCGTCGCGACTGCCTGGTGCCAGCGCCAACCCTGGACGAAATGCGTGAAGCGCGTCGCCAGAACCGCCATACTCGTCCGGCGCTGACCAAGCACACGCCGATCGCCCATCAGCGCCAGACGCCTGCCGCTGCGGGCGCGAAAAAACGCGTTAAGCCGAAAGCCGTATCACGCTAAGCGGCTGGCCCGGCGGGATCGCTCGCCGGGAAGATCTGTGAAAAAGGAGAGAGGTGATGACGCCGGTCATCCTGTCGCGACAACAACTGGACCAGCTCTGGGAGATAGACCGCAGCGAAATTATCGATACGCTCTACCGTCTCGATAACGGTCAGCTGCGGGCTTATCGGGAATATTATGACGTGCGTGGCTGGGACCCTCACGATCGTCAGGTTTATACTCCGATTCACGAGGCCTGTTACGATCGCGGCGGTATTTTTTTCGCCTTTTTTGACGATGAGCAGATGATTGCCGCAGCGGCGCTGGATACGCTGCCTCGCGGCATGAATGGCGAGCTGCGCCAGCTATTATTCTTTTATGTAGGGGCGGGAAAGCGCGGCCAGGGCTGGGGGCGGCGACTGTTTCAGTATGCCCTGCACCAGCTGCCAGAAATGGGGGCGTCCGGCCTCTATATCTCGTCGATCCCCAACAAAAACACCGTCGATTTTTATCTGGCTCAGGGATGTCGCTTAGCGGATAAGCCCGACCCGGCGCTGTTTGCGCTGGAGCCAGAGGATATTCATCTGGTCTGCCATCGCCTTTAACGCCGAGGCGCTAAAGGCGATGGCAAGAGAGAGCATTATCCGCCGAACTGATCCGGGTCAGGACCGAGACGTTTACCCTGGTCCAGCTTCGCGATCGCTCCCAGCTCATCTTTGTCGAGACGGAAGTCCCAGACGTCAAAGTTTTCCGCGATACGCGACGGCGTGACGGATTTCGGGATCACCACCAGACCGCTATCAAGATGCCAGCGGATGACGATTTGCGCCGGCGTTTTGCCGTACTTATCGGCGAGCTGGTGGATGACTTTTTGATCGAAGACGCCTTCGCCGCCCTGGGCCAGCGGGCTCCAGGATTCGGTCTGGATCTTGTGGGTGGCGTTCCACGCGTGCAGCTGACGCTGCTGCATAAGTGGATGGAGTTCTATCTGATTGATCACCGGGGCGACGCCGGTTTCATCAATCAGCTTCTGCAGATGCGGTACCTGGAAATTACACACGCCAATGCTTTTGGTCAGCCCCTGCTGCTGCAGCTCGATCAACGCCTGCCAGGCCTCGACGTAATGGCCGATAGCCGGTACCGGCCAGTGGATTAAATAGAGATCCACATAGTCCAGCTTCAGTTTGCTGAGGCTCTCTTTCAGCGCCTCGTGCGGCCGTTTTTGATCGTCGTTCCACAGCTTGGTGGTGATGAAGAGCTCATCGCGGTTGACGCCAGCGCTGTGCAGCGCATTGCCGACGCCGGTCTCATTTTGGTACGCGGCGGCGGTGTCAAAAGAGCGATAACCGACTTCCAGCGCCTTATGAATGGCGGAGACGACTTCCTCGTTGCCAGCTTTCCACACGCCGAGACCCAGCTGCGGCATCAGGTTGCCGTCGTGCAGTTTTATAACGGTTGGATGTGTCATGCCTTCCTCCTGTTAATGAACTCGGCGAAGCAGGATCCGCCGAGGGGTAGCATTAAGTCTGGACGAAATAGCTAAAAACGGTAGTAAAAACACCTCTCCCCGGCGTTTGTTTAACGTAAGGAGAGGTGAATCAGGCGGGGAGCACTTAGCGTGCAGCCTCGTAAATACGGCGGCTGACGTCCAGGGTGATATCCTGATGTTCGCCAAGTTTAGTCATGCCGTGCTCTTCCAGTTTCGCCAGCAGCGCCGGGATGGAGCTACCGTCGAGACCGTAATCGGAAAGGCGGGTCTGCACGCCCATCTGCTCGAAGAACTGACGCGTTGCGGCGATGGCGGCATCGATACGTTGGTCGTCAGAGCCTTCGGTAATATTCCACACGCGCTCGGCATACTGCAGCAGCTTCTCGCGCTTGGCATCGCGTTTCTCATTCCACAGCGACGGCAGCACGATAGCCAGCGTCTGGGCGTGATCCAGGCCGTGCATCGCCGTCAGCTCGTGGCCGAGCATATGCGTCGCCCAGTCCTGTGGCACGCCTGCGCCGATCAGGCCGTTCAGCGCCTGCGTCGCCGCCCACATAATATTGGCGCGCACGTTATAGTTCTCCGGTTCCTGCAGGGCTTTCGGGCCATCCTCGATCAGGGTCAGGAGAATGCCTTCGGCGAAGCGGTCCTGGATTTTGCCGTCAACCGGGTAGGTCACGTACTGCTCGACGGTATGGACGAAGGCGTCAACCACGCCGTTCGCGACCTGGCGCGGCGGCAGGGTGTAGGTATAAACCGGATCGAGGATAGCGAACTGCGGCTGGACGTGCGAAGACATAAACGCGCGTTTGTCGCCGGTGGTTTTCCGCGATATGACCGCGCCTTTGTTGGATTCAGAACCGGTCGCCGGCAGAGTCAGTACCGAGCCCATTGGAATGGCGCTGGCAATTTTGCTGCCATAGGTTTCCAGAATTTCCCACGGATCGATATCCGCGTCGTAGTGGGCTGCTGCAGCGATAAACTTGGTGCCATCCAGCACCGAACCGCCGCCGACCGCCAGCAGGAAGGTCACTTTCTCTTCCCGGGCGAGTTTCACCGCATTCATCAGGGTTTCGTAAGACGGGTTCGGCTCGATGCCGCCAAATTCAAGGACATCCAGGCCATTCAGAGCGGTGAGGACCTGATCCAGGACGCCTGTTTTTTTGACGCTGCCGCCGCCGTAGGTGATCAGTACGCGGGCTTCCGCCGGGATCTGTTCACGCAGCTTTTCAATCGCGCCTTTGCCAAACAGAATGCGGGTTGGGGTATGCAGGTCGAAATTATTCATTGCTTAAGTCCTCCAAAGAGTAAAACCGTCGACAGGGACGATACCGCTGCCCGATGAAGGTTATTGTGGTCCTGGCGCCGTTGACCCTCAATGCACATTCCTGCCGATGTCTTGCCTATTTCTCCATATGGCTGGAGAATTTGTAGCGGCCTGCGCACAATGTACAGGTGAAGAAACATCGGGAGAGACGGTGGCAATGCAACACGCAGAGATATGTCGGACATTAACGGAGAAGATTAACCTGCTGAAAGATAAGCACGAAATGTTAAGTTCGTTGCTGCCTGACGTCCGTTTGCTGTACGGAACGCAACCGGGGCCCCGGACGCCGGTGATGTATCAGCCGGGGATCGTTTTTCTCTTTTCGGGCCATAAAATTGGTTATATCAATGAGCGGACTTTTCGCTACGATACAAACGAATATTTACTGCTGACCGTGCCGCTACCTTTCGAGTGCGAAACCTTTGCCACCCCGGAGGTGCCCCTCGCCGGGATGCGCCTGAACGTCGATATCCTGCAACTGCAAGAGCTGCTGATGGATATTGGCGAAGATCCGCTGTTTCAGCCCGCGGTCGCCTCCAGCGGGATAAACTCCGCGGTACTCTCGGAGGATATTCTGTGCGCTGCCGAACGGCTGCTTGACGTGATGGAGCGGCCGCTGGACGCACGGATCCTTGGCAAGCAAATCGTCCGCGAAATTCTGTATTATGTGCTGACGGGGCCCTGCGGCGGCGCGCTGTTGGCGCTGGTCAGCCGGCAGACCCACTTCAGCCTGATAAGTCGCGTGCTCAAGCATATCGAAAGCCAGTACACCGAAAACCTCAGCGTCGATCGGCTGGCGGCGGAAGCGAATATGAGTGTGTCAGCGTTTCACCATAATTTTAAAGCGGTGACCAGCACTTCTCCTTTGCAGTATCTGAAAAACTACCGTTTGCACAAAGCACGAATGCTGATGATCCATGACGGCATGAAGGCCAGCGCGGCGGCGATGCGCGTGGGATATGAAAGCCCTTCGCAGTTCAGCCGCGAGTTTAAGCGCTACTTCGGTTTGACGCCGGGAGAAGACGCCGCGCGTATTCGCACGATGCAGGGGATGTAATACCGGGAAAGGGCGGCCGGGCGGGCGCAGGCCCCCCGGCAGGTAAGCGTCAGGCGCTGCAATATTTCTTTTTAATGACCACGAACAGCGTGCCGAGCAGGCCAGCCAGCAGCAGGGCAATCGGCAGGATCATCAGACAGGTCATCACCTGATCTTCATGGCGCTTCACAAACGGGATCATGCTCAGCGCATAGCCAAGACCCGTCACCACACAGACCCACAGCAGGGCGCTCAGCCAGTTGAAGAACTGGAAGCGGCGGTTCGGCAGGCCAGAAATCCCGGCCATGGTTGGCAGCAGGGTGCGGACAAACGCCAGAAAACGGCCCGCGAGCAGCGCCAGCAGGCCGTGGCGGTCAAACATGCAGGTGGCGCGCTGATGGTACTTATGCGGCAGATGCGCCAGCCAGCCTTTCACCGTTTGCGTATTGCCCAGCCAGCGCCCTTGCACATAGCTCAGCCAGCAGCCGAGGCTGGCGGCGGCGGTCAGAATGGCGATAGTGGGCACAAAGTCCATGACGCCTTTAGCAATCAGCGCGCCGGCGAGCAGCAGCAGGCTGTCTCCCGGTAAAAAGGAGGCGGGCAGCAGCCCGTTTTCCAGAAACAGGGTCGCGAACATAACCAGATATACAACGCCCACAACGTGAGGGTTCGCCAATGCGGCAAAATCATGTTGCCACAGCGCGGCGACAATCTCTTGAATGACAACCATGGACTTTCCTAAGTGGTACCGTATTGTTGACTAGTGTACTCCTGAAGAGGCCCGAGCACCTTGATCCCGGGCGCAACAAAAGCGGCCGCTTTGCTAAAAAGCGTCCGCTATTGTTGCCACTGACTGTCACTTTACACGATACGCGCGAAGCCCGCTGCTAAATCCGCCTGCAGATCGTCAACATTTTCGAGACCAATGTGCAGGCGGATCAGCGTGCCGCTGAAGTCGACTTCAGCATCCGGTCGAATGTGGGCGATTTGCTCCGGCTGGTTGGCGAGAATCAGCGACTCAAAGCCGCCCCACGAATAGGCCATACTGAACAGGCTGAAATTGTCGAGGTACTCCGCCAGTTCGGCATCATTGAGGCGCTTGCTGAGCACAAACGAGAATAGCCCGCTGCTGCCGGTGAAATCACGTTTCCAGAACTCATGACCTTTACTGCCGGGCAGGGCGGGGTGGTTTACCCGCGCCACCTGCGGGTGCTGCGCCAGCCACTCGGCGATGCGCAGGCTGCTTTCATGATGCTGACGCAGGCGCACGCCCAGGGTGCGCAGGCCGCGGCTGGTCATATAGGCAGTATCGGCGTCCAGCATTTGCCCCATCAGGTAGGCATTTTCACGCAGCTGCGGCCAGCAGCGCGCGTTCGCCACCGCGGTGCCCACCATGGCGTCGGAATGGCCGATCAGGTATTTGGTGCCTGCCTGAATGGAAATATCAATGCCAAAATCCAGGGCTTTAAACAGGATCCCCGCCGCCCAGGTGTTATCGAGCATGATAATCGCTTCCGGGGCGACCTGACGCACGGCGGCGACTATCGCCGGCACATCGTGCACTTCCATGGTGATCGAGCCGGGCGATTCGAGGAACACCACGCGGGTCTCAGGGCGAACCAGACGGGCGATATCGGCGCCGATTAAGGGATCGAACCAGCTGGTGGTGACGCCGAGTTTGGCGAGAATTTTGGTACAAAAGTCCTGGCTTGGCTCATAGGCGGTATTGGTCATCAGCACATGGTCGCCTTGCTCGACAAACGCCAGGATAGTGTTAGCCACCGCCGCGGCGCCGCAGGGGAAGAGGGCGCAGCCGGCGCCGCCTTCCAGCTCGCACATCGCTTCCTGCAGCGAGAAATGGGTCAGGGTGCCGCGACGACCGTAGAACAGCTCGCCGTTGGCTCGATTGCGGGTGGCGTGCTTTTTGGCCTCGACGGTGTCGAAAACCAGCGATGACGCGCGCTGGATAACGCTGTTCACTGAGCCCTGGGTGTACTTTTTGCTCCGCCCGGCGTTGACCAGCGCGGTATCAAGATGTTTATCAGCCATGTTGACGAACCTGTTTTTATACGTCTGGACGTCTAAACTAACATGAATCTGCTTTTCTGTACCAGCGCACCGCCGATACAGGCGAAAATTTTACCAGGCCCGCGGTTAGCCGCTTTTTTACTGCGTAAGCGCAAGGAAAATAAACGTGATTTGCTGCACAGTGTAAATACTAATGAGAACCACTATCAATTCGATGTCGTTTTGATATTATTGTGGGCAGATTTTGTGATTATCGTCGTGGAGATAGAGCGTGGGTAATAATTTGATGCAGGCGGATCTCTCCGTTTGGGGTATGTATCATCATGCCGATATTGTCGTTAAGGTGGTGATGATTGGCCTGATTCTGGCGTCGGTCGTCACATGGGCCATCTTCTTCGGTAAAGGGGCGGAAATCCTCGCCAGCAAGCGTCGCCTCAAACGTGAACAGCAGCAGCTGGCGGAAGCCCGCTCTCTCGATCAGGCCAGTGATATCGCCAGCGCCTTTGAGGCGAAAAGCCTCACCACCCAGCTTATCAATGAAGCGCAGAACGAACTCGAACTCTCTGCCGGTGCCGAAGACAATGAAGGCATCAAGGAACGAACCGGTTTTCGCCTTGAGCGCCGCGTTGCGGCGGTTGGTCGCCATATGGGGCGCGGAAACGGCTATCTGGCGACCATCGGCGCCATTTCCCCGTTTGTGGGCCTGTTTGGTACCGTCTGGGGCATCATGAACAGCTTTATCGGCATCGCCCAGACCCAGACCACCAATCTTGCGGTGGTAGCGCCGGGCATCGCAGAAGCGCTGCTGGCGACGGCCATCGGCCTGTTCGCCGCCATCCCGGCGGTGGTCATCTATAACATCTTCGCCCGCATGATCGGCAGCTACAAGGCCTCGCTCGGCGACGTCGCCGCTCAGGTACTCCTGCTGCAAAGCCGCGATCTGGACCTCAGCGCCAGCGGCGTGAAGCCGGTGCGCAGCGCGCAGAAATTACGGGTAGGTTGATCGGCTATGGCGATGCGTCTTAATGAAAACCTGGACGATAACGGCGAAATGCATGAGATCAACGTGACGCCGTTTATCGACGTCATGCTGGTTCTGCTGATTATCTTTATGGTGGCCGCGCCGCTGGCGACGGTCGACGTGAAGGTCAATCTGCCAGCCTCCTCCAGCCAGCCGCAACCGCGACCGGAAAAACCCATCTACCTGTCGGTGAAGGCGGATAAGAGCATGTTCCTCGGCAACGACCCGGTTACCGAAGCGAATATGATTAACGCCCTGGATAGCCTGACCGCCGGCAAAAAAGATACCACCGTCTTCTTCCGCGCGGATAAAACCGTTGATTACGAGACGATGATGAAAGTGATGGATACCCTGCATCAGGCGGGCTATCTCAAGATCGGGCTGGTGGGCGAAGAGACCGTCAAAGCGAAGTAACCTCCCCCTTTCCACTTTTCTCCTCAGGCTGGCCTTGCGCCAGCTTTTTAATAGGTGACGCAATAACTTGTAAGACCAATCTTATAGATGTGTGACAACTTTCTCAGTTAACAGAAAACATAAACCCGATGCGAAAAATGACAATAGGATAGTTTTTATCCTGCCTCTACAGTGAATACCACTTCATCTGAGAGGGATTATATTGTGAATCACGATAATAAACTGTCATTTGCGGAGAAGCTGGGATATGGCATGGGGGATGCAGCCTGCGGTATCGTTTACTCTTCGGTAACCATGTTTCTGACATGGTTTTATACGGATATTTACGGGCTTTCTGCTGCCGCAGTCGGAGTGATGTTCCTGGTGACGCGGGTTCTGGATGCGATTACCGATCCGCTAACCGGCATTGTTGCAGACCGTGTAAAGACCCGCTGGGGCCATTTTCGCCCGTGGCTTATCTGGTTTGCCGTACCTTATGCCGTGCTGGCGGTAATGACCTTCACGACTCCGGAATTTGGCGCATCGGGTAAACTGGTTTATGCCTACCTGACCTACACCTTACTCATGCTGTGTTACACCTTTATCAATATTCCCTACTGCGCATTGGGCGGAGTCATTACGCGTGATGAGAAGGATCGCCTTTCAGCCCAGTCATATCGTTTTACGATCTCATCTCTGGCCGGTCTGATGGTTTCTGTCGCAACCCTGTTCCTGGTGGATTTTTTCGGTAAAGAAAATAAGCAGTTTGGTTTTCAGGCGACAATGGGAATCATGGGCGCGATCGCTATTGTAATGCTGGCTTTTTGTTTCTTCTCTACCAAAGAACGCGTGGCTCCAGCTGTTGAACAGCAGGGGAGCATACGCGAAGACCTCCGTCAGCTGCTGGCGAATGACCAGTGGCGTATTGTGGCGATAATTACTTTTTTCTCCAGTATGGCCGGGGTTATGCGCAGCGCCGCCACGCTCTATTATGCAACCTACCTGATGTTAGGCGGTGTGGAGTCAGCGGCGGGAACGGCCATGAAATCAGCATTTGTTTCCACCAGTGTCGTTGGCACGATTATCGGCAGCATCGCCGCCGGATGGCTGGCCAAGCGCTATCGCGCGGTATCGCTGTTTAAAAATATCAACCTCCTGCTGGTCCTGGTTGGCGTCGTAATGTTCTTTGTGCCGCCGACCTGGCTGCCGGTGGTGTTCCCTTTATACTTCCTGGTCGGCTTCTTCCATCAGATGTACCAGCCGTTTAAATGGAACATGATGGCCAACGCTGCCGATTATGGCGAATGGAAGTTTGGCCGTCGCATCACGGGATTATCCTATTCCGGTAATCTGTTTGCTTTGAAAATGGGCATGGCGGTTGCTGGCGCCGCCGTAGGTTTTTCGCTTGGGCTATTTGGCTATCAGGCGGGCGTAACGGCGCAGACTCCGTTGGCGACAATGGGAATTGTGGGGCTGTTAACCCTCGGTCCATCACTATCTTACCTGCTCCTGTGGTGGCTGGCGCGTTTCTATAAGCTGGATGACAAAATGATGCAGACAATTCAGCGCGAGCTGTCCATGCGTCAGCAGCAGGGGCATTCAGAGACGCATTTGCCGCTAAACGCCGTTCCGGAAAAGGCCTGAGGAGATGCGAAATATGACCCCTTCTGAATACCAGAATCCTATCTTATGCGCCGATTATTCCGACCCGGATATCGTGCGCGTAGGCGATGATTTCTTTATGGTCTCTTCCAGTTTTAACCATGTGCCCGCTTTACCGATCCTGCATTCAACGGACCTGGTTAATTGGACTATCATCAACCACGTTATGGATGAACTGCCGCTACCTGGTTATGACCGGTATCAGCCGGGTAAGGGCGTATGGGCGCCGTCGATTCGCTGGCACGATGGCAAGCTGTGGGTCTGCTTCAGCACGCCAGATGAAGGTATTTTTATCTGCCATACCGAGGATCCGTGGGGGGAATGGAGCGCTCCGCACTGCCTGCGCGAGGCCAGAGGTTGGATAGATCCCTGCCCGTTCTGGGACGACAATGGTCAGGCCTGGTTGGTACATGCCTTCGCCCATAGCCGCAGCGGCATCAAGCATAAACTGCAGTTGTTTGCGATGGCGCCGGACGCCAGCGAATTGCTGGGCGAAGGGCAGATTATCTATGACGGCTGCTGCGATTTACCTACCCTTGAGGGGCCAAAGGTTTATCAACGCGCCGGTTGGTACTACATCTTTGCTCCTGCGGGCGGGGTTGAAAATGGCTGGCAGACGATACTGCGCGCGCGCCAGATGACGGGGCCCTGGGAAGCCAAAAACGTGCTTTTCCAGGGAAACACCTCGATAAACGGACCACATCAGGGCGGCTGGGTGGAGGGTGAGGAGGGCGAATGCTGGTTTGTTCATTTCCAGGACTTACACCTCTATGGCCGCGTGGTTCACCTCCAGCCGATGTCCTGGGGTAACGATGGCTGGCCGCGTATCGGTGAGCAGATTGGCAACGGCGGCGTCGGACAGCCGGTTTTACGTTGGCCGCGTCCTAAAGGGTTAACGCCTTCACCGGCAATGGCGCCGCAAACCAGCGACTATTTTGCGCAAGGCCAACCGGGAATACAGTGGCAGTGGCAGGCTAACCCCAGCCCTGAGTGGCTGCTGCCGGCGGAAGGCGAACTTCGATTACGCTGCGTCCCATTATCCGAAGTCGATGGACAGAGAGCGTTATACTGGGCGCCGCAGCTGTTGCTGCAGAAATTCCCGGCGCTAACTTTTAGCGCGAAAACAAGCGTAACGTTATATGCCGCTCAGGACGGTGATGCCGGAGGCCTGATCGTATACGGCGAACGCTACGCCGCTTTGCTGGTGGAGTTTGGGCAAGGGGGTTACCGGCTCGTGTGGCGACACGGTTGGATGAGCGATGCGGGCGTGGTGCGCGAAACTCGTCAGGTTCTTGCTGAGCTTAAGTGCGGCAAGTGTCAGCTGCAGGTGGCCGTGGGCGAAGGCGGCCTGTGTCAATTTTCCTGGCGAGCCGAGGAGGAGTGGCGGAAGGTTCCTCTTTGTTTTGCTGCCGGGAAGGGAAAATGGGTCGGTGCGAAATTTGGCCTGCTGGCTGCTTCAATGGTTGGCCTACAAAGCGAGGGCTATTCCGCTTTGCAGGACTTTGAGGTCATACTTTAAAGAAACCGTTTCTGGCCGCCTGCGGATGACGCGGGCGGCTGATGTTGCATAAGCGTTACCCTGTTGCGATATAATGGCGGCCGTTTATGTTAACTGACAGGATCTTATGGAACGCTTTCTGGAAAATGCTATGTACGCCTCGCGCTGGCTGCTGGCGCCGGTTTATTTTGGCCTCTCGCTCGGTCTGATTGCGCTGACCATCAAATTTTTTCAGGAGATCTTCCACATACTGCCGCATATTTTTAGCGTCAGCGAGTCGGATATGATTCTGACCCTGCTGTCGCTGGTGGATATGACCCTGGTGGGCGGTTTGCTGGTGATGGTGATGTTCTCCGGGTATGAAAATTTTGTCTCGCAACTGGATATTAACGAGGGTAAAGAAAAACTCAGCTGGCTGGGCAAAATGGACGCGACTTCGCTGAAAAATAAGGTTGCCGCCTCCATCGTGGCGATCTCCTCTATTCACCTGCTGCGGGTGTTTATGGATGCGAAAAACGTCCCGGACAATAAGCTGATGTGGTACGTGATTATCCACCTGACCTTCGTGCTTTCGGCCTTTGTGATGGGCTACCTTGATCGTCTGACCAAAGTGAAACACTGATCCCTTCTCTCCCGGCGGTGTTAGCCGCTGGGCTGTTTCTCCCCGTTTAATGCTTTTCTGGGCTGGCGTATGTCCGGGCTTCTGCTTTGCTTAAAGAGCGCTTAACAACGGAGGCAGGGTGATGACGCGATTAACGGCCAAAGATTTCCCGCAGCAGTTGCTCGAATATTATGACTACTATGCCCACGGCAAAATCAGTAAACGCGAGTTTCTCCAGCTGGCGGGGAAATATACTGTCGGCGGGATGACCGCGCTGGCGCTGTTTAATCTGCTGAAGCCCGACTATGCCCTGGCAGAGCAGGTACCGTTCACCGACCCGGATATCCGCCCGGAGTATATTCATTATCCCTCTCCTGACGGTCACGGCGAAGTGCGGGCTTACCTGGTGACGCCGACAAAAATAGCCGACAAAGCGCCCGCTGTGGTGGTGGTGCATGAGAACCGCGGCCTGAACCCCTATATTGAAGATGTAGCCCGGCGGGTAGCGAAAGCGGGGTATATCGCGCTGGCGCCGGATGGCCTGAGCGCCGTCGGCGGCTATCCGGGGAATGATGATGAAGGCCGCGCCCTACAGCAAAAAGTCGATCCCGTGAAGCTGATGAATGATTTTTTTGCGGCGGTCGCGTTTATGGCGAACTATCCACAGGCGACGGGGAAGGTCGGTATCACCGGTTTTTGCTACGGCGGCGGCGTCAGCAACGCGGCGGCGGTGGCGATCCCGGAGCTGGCCTGCGCGGTGCCGTTTTACGGTCGCCAGCCGCCGCTGAAGGAGGTTGATAAAATTAAAGCACCGCTGCTGCTGCACTATGCCGGCCTCGATAGCGGCATTAATGAAGGCTGGCCTGCCTATGAACAGGCGTTGAAGGAACACCATAAAGTCTACGAGGCCTATTTCTATCAGGGCGTGAATCACGGCTTTCATAATGATTCCACGCCGCGCTACGATCGGGCTGCGGCTGATCTGGCCTGGCAACGCACGCTGGCATGGTTTGAGAAGTATTTACGCTAGCGCAAACGTCATAAATAGCGCTACCGCTCGCTCAAAAAAACGCTATATAATTTATTATATAACGATTGAGAGGGCGCGATGGAAAATCATTTTGGCAAAGGCTTAATGGCGGGGCTACAGGCATCCTATGCTGACACCGCCGCGCATGCGGCGAATTTTTGCGCCGACTATAAACGCGGGTTTGTGCTCGGCTACTCGCACCGCATGTTTGAAAAAACCGGCGACCGCCAGCTCAGCGCCTGGGAAGCGGGGATCCTCACCCGTCGCTATGGCCTGGACAGGGATATGGTGATGGATTTCTTCAAAGAAGGTGGGTCGGGTATGGCGATGCGCTATTTTCTGGCGGGCTATCGGCTGGAAAGCTAAACAGGACGGCTTCGCAGGCGGAACCGTCCTGTGGTGGGAACCCTTTCCCGTCAACAGGAAAGGGTGAAGACCTTACGCCTGGCGCTTATCTTCCGTTTGGGTGTCAAAGTCGCGGGCGTCATGGCGCTCATGCAGCTGCTCATTGAGCGGGCCGTTGGTGCGGTTGACGATGCGTCCGCGCTTGACGGCCGGGCGGTTGCCGACATCCTGCGCCCAGCGCAGCACGTTTTTATAGCTCCCGGCGTCGAGGAACTCCGCCGCGTTATAGACATTGCCCAGCACTACGTTGCCATACCACGGCCAGACAGCCATATCGGCGATGGTGTACTCCTCGCCGGCCACATAGCGACCGCGGGCGAGCTGTTTGTCCAGCACGTCGAGCTGGCGTTTAGCTTCCATCGTAAAGCGGTCGATCGCGTACTCGATCTTCACTGGCGCATAGTTATAGAAGTGGCCGAAGCCGCCGCCGAGGAACGGCGCCGCGCCCTGCAGCCAGAACAGCCAGTTGAGGGTTTCGGTGCGACCGGCAGGATCTTTCGGCAGGAAGAAACCAAATTTTTCCGCCAGATAGAGAAGAATGTTGCCGGACTCAAATACCCGGGTCGGCGGCGTGGTGGAATGGTCGCTGAGGGCCGGGATCTTCGAGTTCGGGTTGATCTCGACAAAGCCGCTGGAAAACTGATCCCCTTCGCCAATGCGTATCAGCCAGGCGTCGTACTCCGCGCCGCTGACGCCCAGCGCCAGCAGCTCTTCAAGCATGATCGTCACCTTCTGGCCGTTGGGCGTGCCGAGTGAGTATAGCTGGAGCGGATGGGTTCCCACCGGCAGGACGCGTTCATGAGTCGCGCCGGAAACGGGACGGTTGATGTTGGCGAACGCGCCGCCGCTGTTTTGCTTCCATTCCCACACTTTTGGTGGCTGGTAGTTTTGCTCTGACATGCTGGTTTGCCTTTTTCGTGGATGTACAAAAAGTGTAGCAGGTGACCTCAGGCCATAATCCGCGCGGCCCACACGCTGACATCATCGCCGCTGCCCAGATCCGGCTGCACCAGGCCGTTGACCATAAAGGTCGGCGAGACATGGATGCCGTTCTGACGGGCGTATTTACTGTGCCACTTGATCACGTCCTGCAGCTCCGGGCGGGCAAAGGCGGCCCCCAGCAGCACGTGACTGTAGCGTTCAATGCGCTCAATGATTTGCTGCGGCGTGGCGTTCATGTTCGGCCCGCTGCAGTGATCGGTAAACTCAAACTCTTCCCGATGGTCGGCCACGGCCTGCATCACCTTATGCGCCTGCTCTCTGCCGTGCGGCAGGGTGGACGCGGCGAGGATGCAGCGGACGATAACCCCGGAGAACAGATGCCACGGCTGCGACTGCAGGCGTATCTTGATGGTCACGTTATCGGCGCCGACCTCATCGAGCAGATCGTCGAGTTTATTAAACGCGCGGACAGAGTAGGGGCAGGTGGGCTCAAGGAACACCTCAAACGTCCGCGGGCCGTGTCCCCAGACCAGCGGTTGGGCATTCAGATGCGAGGGTGTGCTCATTGTCGACTCCTGATGTTGCGTTGTTTTTTTGTTATATCACCGATAACGATATCACTTTTGTTTCCGGCTGCAGGGTTATTTTCCTTAACGGCACGATTAGCGAAACGAATGAGTGGTATCATCGTTACACCTCTGTCTGGTAAGTGCCTGCGGCAGGATAAGAAGAGGGAGTTTTGTTTCGCCAACTGCCCGGGCTGCATTAATTTGAGGTCAGGCTAAATGAGCAAAGGATCGACAAGCAGTGACGCCCCGTTTGGGACATTGTTAGGCTATGCACCCGGTGGCGTAGCGATTTATTCATCGAATTACAGTAGCTTAAATCCGCAGGACTACCCGGATGACGCGACGTTTCGCAGCTACATCGGCAATGAGTATATGGGGCATAAATGGCAGTGCGTGGAGTTTGCGCGCCGCTTTCTGTTCCTGACCTATGGCTTTGTCTTCACCGATGTGGGGATGGCTTATGAAATCTTCTCCCTGCGTTTCCTGCGCGAAGTGGTCAATGACAATATTCTGCCGCTGCAGGCCTTCGCCAACGGCTCCCGCCGTCCGCCTATCGCTGGTTCGCTGCTGATCTGGCAGAAGGGGGGCGAGTTTAAGCACACCGGCCATGTGGCGGTGATCACCCAGCTTGTCGGCAATAAGGTGCGTATCGCCGAGCAGAACGTGATTCACTCGCCGCTGCCGCAGGGCCAGCAGTGGACCCGCGAGCTGACCCTCGAGGTCAACGACGGCCGGTACACCATCAAAGATACCTTTGCCGATACCGAAATTTTAGGCTGGATGATCCAGACCGCTGATACCGAACACAGCCTGCCGCAGCCGGTGCTGCCGGGCGAGGCGATGGCCATCAAAGGCGCGCGGCTGCCAAACAACGGCCAGTTTCGCGGTAAATGGCTGAACGAGAAAGACCCGCTGCAGAAAGCCTATGTGGCAGCCAACGGTCATTTCATCAACCAGGATCCCTATCAGTATTTCACCATCAGCGAAAGTGCCGAACAGGAGCTGATCAAAGCCACCAACGAGCTGCACCTGATGTATCTGCACGCCACCGATAAGGTGATGAAGGATGACAACCTACTGGCGCTGTTCGATATTCCGAAAATTCTCTGGCCTCGTCTGCGCCTCTCGTGGCAGCGCCGCCGTCATCATATGATCACCGGGCGCATGGATTTTTGCATGGACGAGCGCGGGCTGAAGGTGTACGAGTACAATGCCGATTCCGCTTCCTGCCATACCGAAGGCGGGCTGATCCTCGAACAGTGGCTGAAGCAGGGCTACTACGGCACCGGCCACAATCCGGCGGAAGGTCTGCTCGATGAGCTGGCGGGGGCGTGGAAACACAGCCGGGCGCGGCCCTTCGTCCACATCATGCAGGACAAGGATCTGGAAGAGAACTACCACGCGCAGTTTATTCAGCGTTCGCTGACCCAGGCCGGTTTTGAGAGCAAAATTCTCTTTGGCCTTGATGAGCTGCGCTGGGACGCTGCCGGCCAGCTGATCGACGCCGACGGACGGCTGGTCAACTGCGTCTGGAAAACCTGGGCATGGGAAACCGCCATTGAGCAGGTGCGCGAAGTCAGCGCCGAGGAGTACGCGGCGGTACCGATTCGAACCGGACATCCGCAGAATGAGGTGCGGCTGATTGACGTCCTGCTGCGTCCTGAAGTATTGGTATTCGAACCCCTGTGGACGGTGATCCCCGGCAACAAAGCCATTCTGCCGGTGCTGTGGTCGCTGTTCCCGCATCATCGCTATCTGCTGGATACCGATTTTGAGGTTAACGACGAGCTGGCGAAAACCGGCTATGCGGTGAAGCCTATTTCCGGGCGCTGCGGGAACAATATCGACCTGATCGGCCCTCAGGATGAACTTCTGGATAAGACCAGCGGCCAGTTTGTCGATCGCAAGAATATCTACCAGCAGCTGTGGTGCCTGCCGAAAGTGGACGGTAAGTACATGCAGGTGTGCACATTTACCGTCGGCGGTAACTACGGTGGTACCTGCCTGCGCGGCGATTCGTCGCTGGTGGTGAAAAAAGAGAGCGATATCGAGCCGTTAATCGTTTTGAAAGACAAAGCATGACGTACGAAACCCGGGTAGCGGCATACCCCTGTCCGGGTGACAACGTACTGAAAAGGATAGCCCCGGCATGGTAAGCGCCGCCGGGGAGCACCTGCAACAAAGCCAAGATAATTAACACAACAACAAGACAGAAAAGGAAAATAGTATGCACGATCGGCGTCTCGCCGCCCGCGCGGGTGAACTCAAGCCCTCCGCCGTCCGCGAACTTCTCAAGCACAGTAAACTGCCCGGCGTGATTTCGCTTGGCGGCGGCATTCCGGCCCCGGAACTGTTTGATACCGAAGGCCTGGAGCTGGCGGTGCAGAAGGTGATGAGCGAGCGTTTTAATGACGCATTCCAGTACGGTCTGACGGAAGGCTACCCGCCGCTGCGCCAGGCGGTGAGTGAAATTTGCCACTCCCGTGGCGTCGCCTGTTCAGCCGCCCAGGTCTATATCACCTCCGGCTCCCAGCAATCGCTGGATATCGTTGCCCGTACGCTGCTCGATCCGGGCGATACTATCGTCGTTGAGCGTCCCACTTATCTGGCGGCGCTGCAGGTATTTCAGCTGGCGCAGGCCAATATTCTCAGCGTTGACACCGACGATGACGGGATGCTGGTGGAGCAGTTGGCCGACCTGCTGGAGACCACCCGCGTCAAAGCTGTTTACCTGGTGCCGACGTTCGGCAATCCCGGCGGCAAAACGCTGAGCGAGGCGCGTCGTCGCCGGTTGGTTGAGCTGGCGAAAAAATATGATTTCGTCATTCTGGAAGACGATCCCTACGGCGAAATTAGCTTTACAGACGCCGTTAGACGCCCGCTCTATCAGCATGCTGTCGAGCTGGGCTGTGAAGATCAGGTGGTTTACACCTCGACTTTTTCGAAAATCCTCGCGCCAGGGATGCGTATCGGCTGGATCGTCATGCCGGACTGGCTGGCGCAGCAGACGGTGATTGTGAAGCAGGCGGCGGATCTGCATACCAATATGCTGTCGCAGGTGATCACTGCGGAATACCTCAGTCTGAACCGGCTGGATAACCAGATTGCGTTGATTCGCGAAGACTACCGCAAGAAGTGCGTGGCGCTGGCCGATGCGCTGGAAAGCCGCCTTGGCGAGCACCTGGAATTCAGCCGCCCGCAGGGGGGGATGTTCCTGTGGGCGCGTTTCCGCTATCCGTTCGATACCATGGAATGGATGAAGAAAACGCTGGAAAACGGCGTGGTGTACGTCCCGGGTGAAGCGTTCTATCACGATAAGCCGGATACCCGTACCCTGCGTCTTTCTTACTCCACGGTGTCAGAAGCCGGATTGCTGACGGCCGTTGAGCGGCTGGCGGCCTCCCTGTAACGTCTCTGCTGTGCGCCGCTTTTCGGCGGCGCGCAGCCCTGCGTGACGTTAACGTCCAGCGCAGGGTCAATCCGTTTCGGCGATCCGGTCATCGAGCCAGACCAGCATCAGCGCTGCGAGAAAAGCCAGCGCAAAGGTTCCAATAAACAACCACATAGACGTCCCTCGCGGGTTAATTATTTTGCTGATTCTACCGGAGAGCGATCGTTGCGGTCGGCGATGGAGATTTTAGTTCCGGCGGAATGGCTGGCGAGAGAGAAAAAGTCATCGGCATCAATATCGAAGTTAAGAATAATTTCCCTGTATTTTCCACCGTTAATTAACGCTTTGGCTTCTTTAACACTACTGGCAATAATGACAGGCATCAGTTTTATCTCATTTTGAAAACTGTGAAGCAAAATAAGAGTTAGTTCGTACCAGATCAACTACTTTTTATCGTATTCCGCCGCAGAAAAAACGTCGTACTGTGACGCGACGACGACCGGATATTTTGTGACAGCGATCCGGTCATCAACAGCACAATCTTATTCGACGCTGGCGATATGCTGCAATTTTGCCAACTCGTCAGGATGATTTCCCCTGTTGTTTTTCGCGCAATATCTCGCCGCAGCGCTGCTTGTCCTGACGCAGCGCCTGCTGTTCCTGCGGGCTGAGCTGGCGCCAGGTATCCAGCATCCGCTGCCCCAGCGCCGGAAGGTAATGGGTTTTATGCAGCGCGTAGTCAGAATTTCCCCCCTCGACGATATTCTGCATATCGTGGAGGAACTGGCGGCTGTCGTCATGATCGATTATGCAAAATACCGCCCGGTAGTAAGCTTCATCTTCCTCGGTGTAATGCGGGGTGAACCACCAGACCAGCAGCGCGATAAGCGCCAGCAGCGGGATAATTAAGGATAATTTTTTCAACATCAGTTTTTCGGCCGGAGACAATCAGCCGTCAGTGTACCTGCAACGACGGCCTGATGTAAGCGCCGGCCCCGGCGGGCCGGCACAGGCTAGTAGCCGACCGGGTAGATGCGGCCGGTCTGAACGCCTTCAATGCTGCGGCGATAGGCCTGCGCCACGGCGGCGGCGGGAACGCTGGGGAAGCCCGGGAAAAAGTCGCCGTAGGCCGCCAGCGACTCGCTGAGCACGGTGGGGCTGATGAGATTGATGCGGATCCCGCGCGGCAGTTCGCAGGCGGCGGCGCGGACAAAGCCTTCCAGACCGGCGTTGACCGTCGTGGCATTGACCCCCTGAGCAATGGGTTCCTGCGCGACAATACCGCTGACCAGGGTAATCGACCCCCCGTCGCGCAGAAAATGCTGGCCGACCAGCGCCAGGCGAATTTGTCCCAGCAGCTTGTCCTGCAGTCCGAGGTTGAACTGGCTGTCGGTCATGGTGCTTAACGGCCCAAAGTGCAGATTGCCGGTGGTGGAGACGATGGCATCTACTTCACCCGTTTGGGCAAATAGCGCCTCGACGCTCTCCTGCGAGGTGATATCCACCTGATAATCTCCCCGGGTGCGGCCGACGCGGATAACCTCATGTCTCTGACTCAGTTCTTCGCTGACCGCGCGACCGATGGTGCCGCTGGCACCGATAACGATAATTTTCATGGCAGACTCCTGATGAGGTGAGAGGCTATTTTTTAATAAAAGTAATCTCGGATAAACTGGCTAAAAGTTAGAACATTACTAACCAGAGGTTAGCAATATGGACAAATTACGAGGGATGGAGACGTTTATTGCCGTGGTGGAGTGCGGCAGCTTTACCGGGGCGGCGTCGCGCCTGGGGCTGTCGGCGGTGATGGTTGGGAAATATATCGCCCAGCTGGAAAGCCAGCTGGCGACGCGTCTGCTGGAGCGTAACACCCGACGCCAGAGCCTCACCGACGCCGGGCGAGTCTATTTTGACGAAGCGAAACGGGTGATGGAGCAGGTCTCCATCGCCGAAAGCGCGGTCGAGCGGCTGCGGCTGGCGCCGGCCGGCACCCTGCGGGTGAGCGCTCCCACCTCGTTCGGCGCCAGCGTGATCGCGCCCCTGACCGCCACCTTCCTGCAGGTCTGGCCTGCGGTCCGGGTGGAACTGGATCTGACTAACCGGATGGTCGATCTGGTGGATGAGGGGTTCGATCTGGCGATCCGTATCGGCGAGATCCATCAGGAGGATCTGGTGGCTCGCTACCTGGCGCCGTATCGGATGGTGATCTGCGCCGCGCCGGCTTATCTGGCGCGTTACGGGACCCCCGGGACGCCAGAGGATCTCGCCGATCATCTCTGCCTGTCCCATACGGTCTGGACCGCCCGCAACGAGTGGCGGCTGCCGGGCGTAGAGGGAGAAGTGCGCTGGAAACGCGATGCGGTTTTGCGCTGCAACGATGGCTACGCGCTGCGCCAGGCGGCGATCGCCGGGGCCGGGCTGCTGATGCAGCCGGAGGTACTGCTGGCCGATGCGCTGGCCAGCGGCAGCCTGGTGCGCGTGCTGGAGGCGTGGACTCCGCAGCCGCGGCCTGTGCATCTGCTCTGGCGCCAGGATCGTCGGCCCCTGCCGAAGCTGACGCAGTTTATCGCCCACCTTCAGCAGGGAATGGCCGACGCGCTGACAACGACCCGCGCGTCGGAATAATCACTCCGCCCGCAGCGCCTGCTGCCAGTCGGCAATCAGATCGTTGGGATCTTCGATCCCCACCGACAGGCGGATCAGCTGCGGTGTGATACCGTTCGCCAGGCGTTTCTCCAGCGGGATCGAGGCATGGGTCATGCTGAAGGGCTGGCTCACCAGACTCTCCACGCCGCCCAGGCTCTCCGCAAGCGTAAACCAGCGCAGCTTGCTGATGATGCGCTCGGCGTAACCTTCATCGCCCTTCACCACCACCGAAATCATGCCGCCGGGCAGGGCCATTTGCTGGCGCGCCAGCTGATGATGCGGGTGCGAAGCCAGCCAGGGAAACCAGACTCGCTCCACTTCCGGCTGCTGTTCCAGCCATTCGGCGAGCTGCAGCGCGTTCGCGCTGTGGCGCTCCATCCGCAGCGCCAGGGTACGGATGCCGCGCAGCGTCAGGAAGCTGCTGAACGGGTCAAGCACGCCGCCTACCGCATTCTGCAGATAGCCAAGCTTTTCCGCGAGCTCGGAGTTATCGCCAACCACCGCCAGGCCGGCGACGACATCGGAATGGCCGTTGAGGTACTTGGTCGCGGAGTGCACCACAATATCAAACCCATGCTCCAGCGGGCGATGGATCGCCGGCGAAGCAAAGGTGTTATCGGCGACGCTGATCAGGTTATGGCGGCGCGCGATGGCGGCGATGGCGCTGAGATCCGCGAGCTTCAGCAGCGGGTTGGTGGGCGTTTCCACCCAGATCATGCGCGTATCGGGGCGGATCGCCGCTTCAATTCCCGCCAGGTCGTCGGGTTTCACCCAGCTCACCTGCAGACCAGCGCTACGGCGGCGAACGTTTTCCAGCAGGCGGTAAGTGCCGCCATACACATCATCGACCGCCACCAGATGACTGTCCTTATCCAGCAGCTCCAGCACGGTGGAGATGGCGGCCAGCCCGGAGGCGAACGCGTAGCCGCGCGTGCCGTTTTCCAGGTCGGCGATCGCCGTCTCCAGCGCGTGACGGGTGGGATTCCCGCTGCGGGAATATTCATAACCGGTATGCTGCCCCGGCGCTGGCTGAGCAAAAGTGGAGGTGGCATAAATCGGCGGCATCACTGCGTCGTGGCTGTCGGTGAAGGTTCCGCTATGTACACTCAGGGTGTGGATAGATGACATAAAAAATTCCTTATTGTGCGACTCGGTTACGCCAGGCGGTCAATACATCGCTGCGGGTGACCAGGCCAAGAAAACGCGCGTTGTCAGCGATCACCGCCACCAGACCGCGATCGAGAATGGCCTGCAGTTCGCTCTCGGGCGCATGCTTATCGAGGGTTTCAACATGGCGACTCATCGCTTCGCTAACCGGCAGGGAGAAGCGTTGGCGATCGCCCTGTACGTGGCGGATCAAATCCCACTCATCGACGATGCCGACCACGCGGCCATCCTCCAGAACCGGCAGCTGGGAGATGTCATACAGCCGCATGCGGGTAAAGACCGCGGCCAGGGTGTCGTCCGGCGCGGCCGTGACGGTAGCGCCTTCGTCATGGCGCAGGGCGATAAAATCACTGAGATCGCCCTGTTCGGGGCGGGCGATCAGTCCTTGCTGGCGCATCCAGTCGTCGTTGAACATTTTGGACAGGTATTTATTGCCGCTGTCGCAGGCGAAGGTCACCACCCTCTTCGGACGGCTTTGCGCCCGGCAGTAGCGCAGCGCGGCGCTGAGCAGGGTGCCGGTGGAAGAACCGGCCAGCACGCCTTCGACCTGCAGCAGCTGGCGCGCGGTGTGGAACGCTTCGCGGTCGCTGACGCGATACGCGGTATGTACCCCCTCCAGCCTGGCCAGCGGCGGGATAAAATCTTCGCCGATCCCTTCGACCAGCCAGGATCCCGTTTCGCCGTAGCGTCCGGTATCGACCTGATCGGCAAGGATGGAACCCGCCGGATCGGCGAGAATAAATTCCGTTTTCGGCGAGTGCTCAGCAAACCAGGCCTGAAGCCCACCCAGCGTGCCGCCGGAGCCGACGCCGACGACGATGGCGTCGATGTCGCCCTCCAGCTGCTGATAAAGCTCCGGCGCAGTGGAGGTGGCATGGGCCAGCGGATTGGCGTCGTTATTAAACTGGTCGATATAAAAGGCGCCCGGCGTTTCATCGGCAAGGCGGCGGGCATAATCCTGGTAGTAGGCCGGGTGGCCTTTATTGACGTCGGAGCGGGTGAGCAGCACCGTCGCGCCCAGCGCCCGAAGGTGAAAGATTTTCTCGCGGCTCATTTTGTCCGGCACCACCAGGATCAGGCGGTAATTTTTCTGCGCCGCAATAAGCGCCAGACCGAGGCCGGTATTGCCGGCGGTGGCTTCGATAATCGTTCCCCCGGGCGCCAGTTTTCCCTGGCGCTCGGCTTCATTAATCATCGACAGCGCAACCCGATCTTTAATTGACCCGCCGGGGTTCTGATTTTCCAGTTTTAAAAACAGACTGCAGGGCCCGGTATCCAGTTTGTGCAACTGGAGCAGGGGAGTATGACCGATCAGGTCGCTCACGGAATGAAACAGTGACATAACCATTTACCCACTCGTTTAAGATATTTTTGCATGCTAGAACTGTGAAAACGGTTATTTAAAGAATATTTCTCTGTCGTTTAGCGCAAAATGGAATATAAGATGCTATTTGGCCATCTGGAGGGAAAGCAGGGCAGCCACCTGGGCGGATCGATTTCCAGAAAAGGGCGTTTCTAGCCGCTTTTAGCGGGAAAATAGCGATTTTAATCAGTGCGTTATCTGATATCTGAAAATGTATTTTCGAAAAGATTCTATGGGGAATAGGTCTTAATGGCACAGAGGATACGGCGTGGTAGAAACCCACAGATATAGGGCGCAGAAAAGCAAAAACCCAGCCATAGGCTGGGTTCTCTGAATAAGTGGCGGACTCGGAATCATATCCACGATTAACGTGCTGTTTGTTATTGGTGTTGTTGGTATTTCTTGTAAACAGCGCCCCACGAAGGCCCCCATAAAAAATCGTTATTTAGCGAATGGGGTTTCGTTATGTGTGGAGTCAAGTCCACACATAACGGTCTGAGGTCCACATATAGTGGCTGGAACTCCATACATAGCAGCGCCAAACAACCCCTCCTACATTATGCAATCAAAGCCCCATTCCCTTTAGTGTTGAACATCTTTCAAACTTATATTTGATATGTTGGAACAACGGTTTTTGAGATAATCAGAAACGATGTTTTTTCTAATTTATAGATTCTATTAGTATTTTTGGTATACTTTTGAGATATCGTCATGCACCAGTTGAGATAACTAAACATCATGGCTCAATTTAATCACTTTGAACTCTCGCTTCTGAACCCCAGCTTTGACTCCCCTTTGGTCGATGCGCTGACGGAACTGGAGTTACTCCGACACCTGCGGCTGGAAACCGATGTTCACCCTATCCTGTTTGCGCAGTTGAAGGCGGTTTTCCACATGCTGGAGAGTCTTGGCTCTGCAAGGATTGAGGGAAATCACACCACGCTTGCCGACTATGTTGAAAGCAAAGTTGAAGGGACGCAGAGTTCGACGGACCAGCTCAAAGAAATCAATAATATTGAAGCCGCGATGGAGTATATCGACGAATACCTGAGCAACGGCGATGAGATAACGGAATATTTTATCCGCGAGTTGCATAGTCTGGCTGTCGTCGGGCTGCAACAGGAAGGCGACAGAACGCCCGGCGCATATCGACAACATAATGTCAGCATCGCTCAGTCTGACCATCTGCCACCGGACCACATCCGCGTTGCTGATTATATGGCGGAACTGACCGCCTTTATTAACCGTGCCGATAAGCCAAAGTACGATCTGATGAAGATTGCACTGGTGCATCACCGCTTTGGCTGGATACACCCCTTTGGCAATGGTAATGGCCGAACGGTCAGGCTGCTGACCTATGCGTTACTTATCAAGTATGGTTTTAATGTTCAGGCAGGTGGCCGGGTACTCAATCCGACTGCGGTATTTTGTAACGATCGTGAACGCTATTACGCCATGCTTTCGTTAGCCGATAAGGGAACAGAGCAGGGGCTGGAAGAATGGTGCTTATATGTGCTTTCGGGGATCTCCTCTGAGCTGAAGAAAGTCGATCAACTGACAAACCACGCTTTCCTGAGTGAAAAGATCCTGTATCCGGCCATCGATTTTTCGTCGGAGAGAGGAGTGATAAATCCGCTGGAATCAAAGGTTTTGAAACGTTCTGTTGAACTGGGGACGATAAAAGCGGGCGATCTCCGCGCTGTTTTGCCCGATCTGAAACCGACGCAGGTGACTTATCAGCTTGGTAAGCTGATTGAGCGGGGACTGCTTCAGCCGGTAGAACAGGGGGCTCGTACCTATACGGCGAAGTTTTCTAACTCGTATCTGATTCGTGGGGTGATTAAGGTTCTGCGGGACGAGGGGTTTATTCCTGATTTGTGATGTCATAAATGTTTATTATAATTGTAAAAAAATAATAAAATCATATTGTTAGTGATGTGTGAGATAATAGACGTTTACAATTTCAATGAGAAAAAATCATGCGTTAGATTCCTTCTTTATTTTGCGTTTTATGTGAAATATCTCACAGTTTAGTGGCAGAAAATTGTGTTTCGTATCTTAGGCCTTTTTTCTTTAATTACATGGTATTAGGCTACCTTCTCTAGGTAGAATCATGGATATTCAAGATACCCTGAGTTGTCATTTGAACATGATATTGAGATGAGATAACTATGGGACTTGGAGCCAGCATTGTGTCGAGGGAATTGTCTGGAGGAAGAATCTTGTCTAGTTTTTATGAGCTTGCTGTACTTGGAGAGATTGACGAAACTGTTTTGGGTGATTTGGAGAAAGCCTTGAGGGATATGCTCCATCCTTTTGGCCTCGAATTGGGGAAAGAGGTTGCATGGAGTGTTTGTCCCAAGCAGTTTATCCCTGAACAAACGAACTCTGCTGCTGCGATTTTTTTTGGTGCCCCAGATGTATCACCTGCCAATGTTTCTGATTTATTGCATAAAGGTATACCGATACTTCCTGTAGTGTCTGATATTAAAAAAGTGCATGAAGAAATACCAGATGTTTTGAGGCCTATTAATTGCTTGGATTATAGTGTACATGGCCCAGAAAGAACTGCGACAGCCCTGTTGGAATGTGTGGGGCTCTTACCACGACAACGGCGGGTGTTTGTGAGTTATCGGAGAGATGAAGCAAAACAGGTTGCACTTCAGTTGTTTGATGCATTGTCCGCTCGTTTATTCGATGTTTTCTTAGATACTCATGATATTGCTTTAGGGGAGGACTTTCAGGCGATGCTTTGGCATCGTTTATGTGATTCTGATGTGTTAATCATGCTTGATACGCCTACTTATTTTGAGAGCAGATGGACTAATGCGGAATTTGGGAGGGCCTTATCTAAAGGAATTGCTGTATTGCGTGTAGGATGGCCTGATGCAACACCTTCTCCTAGAACAGCAACTGCAAGTAGAGTTGAATTACTCGCTAATGAATTTGACGAGAACACAGGATTTTTGTCTCAGCAAGCTATTGAGAGAATATGTGTTCAGTTAGAAACGGTTAGAAGCCAAAGCCACGCGATAAGAAACCTAAATCTTGTTAGTAACATACGGAATGCGGTCACTCAAATCCAAGGAGAAGTATTGGGGGTTGGTGCGCATAACGCTATTTTTATCCGCCTTCCTGGGGAAAAAGAAGTTATTGTTTATCCTACTGTGGGCGTTCCTACTTCTGTAACCCTTCATGACGCGTCAATTAATTCCAGTAAAAAGTCTGTAGCAGTTGTATACGATCCTGTGGGGCTACATTCTCGTTGGTTAGGGCATTTGGAGTGGCTTGGAAGCGAGATACATAGCGTACGATGGGTTAAGTCTTTTGAAGCGGCTTGGCGATTTGCTGATTGGGAGGCTTGAATAATGAGTACAATTTTTCTTTCTGCTAGTGTTCCCTTAGTGGATCGTGGTACATACCATGAAACAGCTAATCCTTTTTTAATTCAGTGTGCGGTCAGAGAATTAGTTATAGCTGTTATAAGAGAACATAGGATAGTGTGGGGAGGGCATCCTGCTATTACCCCAATGATTTGGAATATCTGTGAAGATATGGGAGTTGAATATGCCCGATCAGTTATTCTCTATCAAAGCCGATATTTCGAAGATTGGTTTCCGAATGAAAACGAAAAATTTGATAATGTTGTTTATGTCGATGCGGTTAATAATGATAGAGAACAAAGCCTTCTTGAAATGAGAAATGCTATGCTTTCGAGAACCGATCTGGATGCTGCTGTCTTCATTGGGGGAATGGATGGTTCAGAGGAAGAATTTAAAATTTTTAAAAATTTTCACCCAAATGCAAAAGTTTTACCAGTAGCTGCTACTGGTGGTGCAGCAAAGTTATTGGCAGATGGAATATCTGGGATGATTAAAACAGATTTATATACGGTTGACTTTGCAAACATGTTTTTTTCCGAATTATTATAATAAAGAATTTTTAAGGAATCTGAAATGGTGAAGGTAAGACATGAAGCATTTAAGTATTATTTTCATTTTATGAATGAGAGAATGGAGATTTTTTGGCGAAAATTTAATCAAGAAAATTCTCCATGGACAGATGATAATATATTGGCTTTGAATAAATTCACTAATGTATATCGGGCGTGTGATAGAGTGAGTCAGTATTTGATAAAAAATGTAATATACACACATCATAATTATGATGAGAGAGATATATTGCTTAGAATATTGATTTTTAAAGTTTTTAATAGAATAGATACATGGGAATACTTAGAGAATCATCTTGGTAATATATCTTGCTCTAACTTCAATGTAGATTATATGGCTAAAATTTTAGCTAAAAGAATAGCTGTAACTCCTATATTCAATTCTGCATACCTTATGACAGGGAGTCACAATGAGTATAATCACTATGTTTCTAAACATGAACGATGGTTAAGAATGATAGATGAAATATTTATCAAAGGAAAGCTTCTTGAACGAATAATTAAAGCAAAGAATATGAATGAGGTTTTTTTAATTCTTAGAGAGTGCCCATTTATTGGTGATTTTTTAGCTTACCAGTATGCTATTGATTTTAACTATAGTGATGTCATCGATTTTGATGAAAATAGTTTTGTCATGGCAGGAATTGGTGCTATTCGAGGAATAAAAAAATGCTTTATTGATAACGGTGGTTACAGTAATGAGGATTTAATAAAATATACGTACGATAACATCGAATATTATAGGGGTTATTATGGAGAAAATAATTTTAAAAATTTATTAGGAAGGGAGCCTAAGCTTATTGATCTGCAAAACTGTTTTTGCGAAACAGATAAGTATTTAAGAGTCAAAATGCCAGAATTAAATTTAGGGAATATAAGGATAAAACAAAAATATAAAAAAGGTTTGTCTAATATATCCTATTTCTTCCCTCCCAAATGGAATTTAAACGATAAGGTTCTCGAATATGGTTACCGTTGAGTTTTCTGGAATAAATAGTTTTCTTACAGGTATGGCTAAGATTTTATTAGAGCATGGAGTTGAGCGTACAACTAGAGGAAAAACCTGCTGGGAACTCCCTGAACCTATTGTAATTAAAATTACTAATCCACTTTCTCGATGGGTAACAATTCCTGATAGAAATTGGAATGTTTTCCTCCCATATGCAGAATCATTATGGTTAGCGTTAGGGCGAAACGATTTAGAGTTAATTCAGTTTTATTTAAATAGAATGGAAGATTTTTCTGATGATAGAAAATTTATGCGGGGAGGATATGGTCCTAGATTTCGATGTTTCAATGGAAATGCTTTAGATTATAAGAAAGGAGAAAGTGAAGATATTACTAAATTTCAAATGTTAGAAGTTGACCAATTTCACTATATTAGTGAGAAGTTTAAGCAAGATCCTTATACTCGTCAAGGGATAATAACAATTGGAGATCCTGCCAAAGATTGCTTCGAAATTGATGGAGGAATAAAGCAAACAAAAGATCTTCCTTGCACAAGATTGTTACAATTTATGAGACAACCCAAAAGTAATAGATTGAATCTAACAGTATATATGCGTTCGAATGATTTTATATGGGGTGCTAGTGCAGTTAATATTTTTAACTATACGTTCATGCAGGAATATTTCTCGAAGATTCTGGGGTTAGAAATCGGTTCTTATTACCATATTGCTAATAATATTCATTATTATGATATTCATAGAGAACTTGTAGAGCGGTTGGCTGCAATATCTGATGTAGTTGATGATTATTTTGCCTATCCGAAAAGTTTTAATTCCTTAGAAGGATTTGATGAAAAAGTAAATAACTTGGGTAAGTGGGAACAAAAAATACGATTAGGTGAAATATCATATCTGCAAGATTTTGGAGACGATTTTTTTAACGATTGGGCTAAAGTGATTTTTTCCAAAACAAATAAACTCCCTGTTGTTTTTGTTAATCCAATTTTAAATCAGATAATATCCGATAAACCTATTTAACATGTTGTTTCCAACTTATAGGATTTCCATAAAGATAGTTTTTATTATAACCTTCTTGTTCCAGCCATAATAGAAGTTGTATGGCTGGTTCTTCTTCGACAAACTGCTTGTCTCTACTGTTTGTGCATGTCGATTCAATTAGATCTTGAGGTATGTCAACTGCATGATCACCAAAATAATAAAAGTTTTGAGATATTAAAACGTTTTTTCCACTAATGTCTCGGTCAAGGTGTTTTTGATTAACTAAACCATTGGCAAGTGAATGCGCTGAATCTTCCTGAATCCATATTCCGGTAGTTGGATCTTGGTGGTACACATTATCACCATATAACTGTGGTAAGCTTCCACTTAAAATAGGTTTTTTATGTGAAAATCTTGGATCATTCCAGTATTCATTAAAAGTTAACGTTTCATCTACTCTCATAGCATAAATTAACTTATGCAAATTTTTTAATTTTACGCTACCCGTACCAAACACCCAACTACCAATGTTTAAATTTCTGTTTCTTCTTATACTTGATTTGCAGATAGCAAGAGTACAATAACCCCAAAAAGGATTTGGAGCTAAACCAAAATCATGGTCAATTTTATAAGTAAAGTGTTTCATTTAATTACAACTCACTCTCACAACATCAAATTTTGGCGTTTTTAATGTACCATCTGGATTTTCACGAGGTATCGGCTTTCCATCTAAAACATCACCTAATTTATCTAATGAGTTCCATCCTATTACGTAGTTACCATATTTTTCAAGATTCTCAGGTAACTCTACGGAGTTGGCACAGCCATGCATATAAATGCCAACAATAGGTTTCCCTTGTTTATATGCTTCTTCAATTTCATAGTTTACCCAGCTCCTTGAATGAGTTTGTTCTCCAACCAAACAGATAAAAGTTCCAGCCCAATTAATACCGTCACTTAAGTCTTTAGCTATTTCTTTATCAGATGGCCTGACGTCTTGGTGTTTTGTGCTATCAACGGAACTATTTCTGACATCATACCCATCATCTTTTAATCGAGTTTTTAATCTTTGGACATGTTCATCATCTTTGCCATGATGGCTAATAAAAATGTTTTTTACGTTACTCATTTTGGCTTCCTTCTGTTCCATTTTTTTCATTACTTAAAATAATTTGACCAATAATTGCATACCCAATAATGTCCTTTAGGGTATCCTCAATTGATTCAAAATTTGGTGACTCTCCTTTATTATGTTTTTCTACTAAGGTTCGATAACGCCTTACCTTATCCCATAGATGTACCATATTACCGTTCAAACCCAAATCAAAGCTTGCTCCGCCATAATCAGCATTTTTCTTTAGTAATATCTGTATGATATCTTCGGTTATCGAGCGTATCTGCGTTTCTGTCATCGATTCATCCTCAATTTGCTTAAAATTTTCTAAGGAATTTTGAAAAACTGAAGCCTAACTTACTACTACTGTTAGATTTTCTCTTGGCTAAATCCGAATCTAGCACCAACAATGTGGCTTTTCAAGCCAAGAAAACGCGACGCAGGCGACACAATAAGAAAGTAAGATTCATGTGTCTTTTCATTAACTTCCTTGTTGTTTAGTATTTGTCGGTGTATCGTATTGAACGCACCTGCCAAATCAGGTGCCGGGATTGGTCTCCCGAATATCATACCTGCGACATATGGCGCGTTAGCGTCTTTTTTATGTCGTGCGTTCGGCTATACCTCTATGGTGGGCTGGGCGGGGGCACCGCAAGGTGCGCCGGTGTAGGTATGGCCGGTGAGACCAACTCCGTTCAGTCCACCACCCGGAAGATTGGTCTCTTCGGTGGTGGAATTTAAATTAACATACCGGAGGTTGCCTTATGGCTACTACCCCAATCCAAACACACCCGTTACTTGCTGTTCCCTTCAATGCCGCCACGGATTTCACCGTCCTTGCCAGCCACTGCGAAAACTTCGCCGAAACCCTGTTTGAAAACGACGACCCCACGCTGAAAATGGCGTTCTGCGGCACACTCAACGCCGCTCTGACATTGCTCCAGCCCACGCTGTTAGAACCCGTCCCGCCCCATCTTGTTGAAAGCCTGACCGTCGATACCCTCCCGGCTAATTCCCCCGAGTTTGGACCGGAATGCACCGAGCTTTGTAGCTACTGCCTCACCCTGACGCAGACGCTGGCGGAGCAGGGATTTTCTTCTGAAAAGGAGAAACAGTTGAGTTACCTGCTGTACGACCTGATCAACTACTTCGCGGCGAAAACGGGGTGTAATCTCCCTCCTGCTCTATGCTGTCATTTACAGTGCCCTTTGCTTCGCAACCTGAAAGAAGCACCTGTTATCAGGACGGTTGATCCCTTTACCGGTGCAGACCTCTGCAAACACCGGGTCGCAGAACATCGCGGCGGAGGCTAAGAGTCATACACACTACATCCTTTCACTGCACCAGTTCGCAGGCTGTGTTTCCATTCGACCGGAAGTCTCACGATTTCCCGGCTCATCTGTACCGGCTGATTGTCAGCGCTTTTTATCTGCGCCAGATCTCTGGTCGATGTTTCACCGCGCCGAAAACTTTCCGGTAAATCCAGCACCTGCTGCCGCATCCGTGCCCTTTGCGTTACGGGCTGCGGCCTGCATTGCCGCAAGGCTTTGCAGCCGCGTGGCCGTAAAACTGCAACAGAATGTGTCCTCTCAGAGCACTATACCTGACGGGGCGTCACTTGAGTCCCGCAACGCGGCGCAAGTGACGCCATTCCAGCACGCCGACGCAAGCCACGGAAAATCTGGCCTGCGCCCTCAATCCCCCACACTGACACGCCGTTTTCAGGCCGCTGTCGGTTCAGAAAAGGAGAAAAAGATCGACACCGAGGGGGGCATGATGCCCCGGAGAATTCCTGCTCACGCCAGGCAGCCTGTACCGCGTACAGTCTGAAACTCCCTACACCTCAACAACCTGTCACCCCGGCGTGAAGGTATCGTTCTGGCACAGCCACAAAGCATACGCCGGGGCCAGATTGTGCTTTTCATCAAGCGGCAAGGGGTAGCTATGGGTAAATTAGGTGGTGAAATGAAGGCGCTGGCTAAAAAAGCGGGCGGTAGTTTTAAAACGGAGGATGACCGCATTCATATTGTGCAGCGGTTCAGCCGCCATTTACGCTCGCTGAATATCCAGATCCAGCGGGTGGAGCAGATCAAGGTCCGCCATATCGTATGCTATATTCAGGCGCGTCTGGCGCAGGAGATTGGTAAACGGACGCTACAAAATGAAATGGCCGCGCTTCGTGGCGTGCTGCAACAGGCTGGACGTAAGCAGGTGGCAGAGCATGAGCGGCTGACCAATAAACCACTAGGGCTGGCCGGCGCATCCCGTCACGGCACCAACCGGGCCATCACGCCGGAGCATTATCAGAAGGTACTGGAAACCGCCCGTGACAGAGACGCAGGGCTGGCGGCGACGCTGGAACTGGCGCGACTGATGGGGTTACGCTCGCAGAAGGCGGTACAGTGTTGTCAGTCATTAAAAACGTGGAAACAGGCACTGGAGCGCGGTGAAACCCGACTGACGGTGGTGTGAGGTACCAAAGGCCATCGTCCCCGTGAAACCATTCAGGACGCTGGCGCAGTGAAAAAAGTGCTGGAAAATGCCCTGGCTGTCGCAGAACAACGTGACGGCAGACTGATTGACAAGCCCAGTCTCCAGCAAGCGATGGATTACTGGCGCAAAGAAATCGCGAAGACCGGGCTGACGGGGTATTTATATCCTGCAGTCATTCCGTTATGCATGGACGCAGGATGCGCTCCGCCGATATCTGGCGCAGGGATTCAGTCACAGGGAAGCGCTGGCGCTGACCTCAATGGATTTGGGCCACGGCGACGGGCGCGGGCGGTATGTGGTGCGGGTATACTGGCGACGGGAAGAGGAATAATTTCCTGTTCTGGTGCAATCATGAAAAGCAAAAGGCCGAAGGGGTAAAGGAGCGCTAACGGTAACAGCGCCAGGCCAGAACAGACCAAAGGGCTGAAAGGGCTGGCACTGGCGCAGATTGGTGTTTATCCGGGGAGATCTGGCGCAGAGAAATGGATTACGAAGCTGGTACAAATAAAAAAGCAGATCCGCTGAGATCTGCTTTCCTACGTGATCCACTGAATGGCTCAGGCCACCTGAACCTGCCTGTCATACCGATATGGCGCAACAAAATTCTGCCGACAGGCGTCGAGATAGTCCGACCACCACTACATCATCTGCGTGCGCTCATTGAGGTGCTCCGCCTTGTGGATATAGGCGGCGCGCACGTTGTTACGTTCCTGATGGCTCATCTGCCGCTCCACGGCATCTTTCGACCAGCGCCCGGACTCGATCAGCGCGCTACAGGCCATCGTGCGGAAGCCGTGACCGCATACGTCCACTTTCGTATCGTAGCCCATCACCCGCAGCGCCTTGTTGATGGTGTTTTCGCTCATTGGCTTGCGCGGATCGTGATCGCCGGGAAACAGCAACTCGCTGTTACCGGACAGCAGCTTTAACTGTTTCAGCACCGTGACCGCCTGTTTTGACAGCGGCACCAGATGCGGCGTTTTCATCTTTGCGCCACGCTCTGAATAGCGCACACCCGGAATCGGCTCACGCTCGGCGGGGATGGTCCACATTGCGCCATCCAGATCGATCTCCGTCCAGCGGGCAAAGCGCAGTTCGCTGGAGTGAATAAAGATCAGCAGGTTAAGCTGCACCGCCAGACGGGTTAACAGCCTGCCGGAATAGCCCTCGAAGCACTCCAGTAATTCCGGCATTTTCTCCAGCCGCAGAGCGGGGTAGTGGTTTTTCGGCGGCGGTGCGATGGCTCCGGTAAGATCGTTTGCCGGATTGCTGGCGATCAGGCTCTCCTGTACCGCGTAGCGCATGATCGCCGTGATGCGCTGTTGGAGCCGCGCGGCGGTCTCCAGATTGCCCTTTCTCTCCGCCACCCGCAGCGGGATCAGCAGATCGGCGGTTTTCAGGTCGGCAACGGGGATTTTGCCAATCAGTGGAAATACGTGCAGCTCCAGCGAGCGCAGGGCTTTAGCGGCGTGTGCCTCCGTCCAGCGGATATTGCCTGCCACCCATTTACGGGCGATTTCTTCAAAGGTGTTGCCGCTTTTCTTTGCCTGCTTCTCCTGCTGCTTTTTTACCCCCGGATCGTCACCCGCGCTGAGTACGGCGCGGGCTTCCTCACGCAGCTTACGCGCATTCGCCAGCGTAACGGTTGGGTAAGCGCCAAACGCCAGCTTCTTCTCCTTCCCGCCAAAGCGGTACTTGAGCTGCCAGAGCTTAGAGCCGTTGGGTTTAATCAGCAGGTCCAGACACTGAGCGTCGCTGGGCTTGTAAGGCGTATTGCCAGACTTGGTATTCCGGATGGTGGTATCGGTATTTGAGTGCCCTGACTCGGACTAACGCCGCAGGCGTTGAACAGCGCGCGTGTCGCGCTGGCCCCGAAGGGGTGAGCCGCTGTGCGGCGAATAATCGAACGCAGTTCGATGGAGAGTCCGGCTACAGAAAAGCAAAAACCCGCCTTTTGGGCGGGTTCTTTAAATAGTGGTGCCCGGACTCGGAATCGAACCAAGGACACGGGGATTTTCAATCCCCTGCTCTACCGACTGAGCTATCCGGGCAACGGGGCGCATTAAACCGTAATCGCCGCGCCTCGTCAACGAAATTTATCTGTTTTGCAGCAGACTGAACAATCTATCACCACATTGCGCTAAAAGCACGCGTTTTCAGGCAAAAAACAGCGTCCAGGCCGCGGAAATCGGCATCGCCAGCACCAGCGCAGGCAGCATATTCACTACGGCAAACATTTTTATCCCGCAGATGCGCAGCCCGGTGGCCACCAGCAGCATGCCGCCGACGGCGCTGAAATCCGCCAGCATCATCGGCGTGGTAAGCGGCATAATGATCGCCGCGCAGGCTGCAAGAGTCAGCTGGATAAGCAGCATCGGTACGCTGATGGCGGCGACGGCAATGCCCAGGGTGCAGGCGAAGATGGTGGCGGTGAAAAAGTCGAGAAACGCTTTGGCAATCAGAATGCTGGCGTCGCCGGTCATCCCTTCGCGCATGGCGCCGAAGACGCCGGTGCCGCTGGCGCAGAACAGGACGATAATCGCCACATAGCTCTGAATATAAGACTCATGAGCCGAAGCCTTTTTCTTGCCTTTCGCTGACATCAACTGCTGGAGTTTACTGACCAGCGTATTGATGCCTTTTTCCATATTGCATATTTCGCCGAGCAGCGTCCCCACCAGGGTCGACAGCACCATCACCGGCAGATTGGCGCACTTAATGACCAGTAAAATGCCGATGCCCAATGACGCCAGGCCAAAAATAGAGGTCATTGCGGTGCGGATCCGTTCCGGCAACCGTTGGCTGAGTAAGGCGCCCAGCACACCGCCGACCAGCACCGCGCTGGCGTTAATAAAAGGTCCTGTAACCACGCTGACTCCTGTTAAAAATCCCTGATAACCGCATTATTATGGCGTTAACTTACCGGGAAAGCTTGTGTATCCGTGATATAAGTGCATACGGTTTTCATCTTGCGCCTGTTCGGGAAAGGTGCCATGATTGCGCGAATTTTCTCCTCCCTGATATGAGGCCGCCGATGACGACACAGCCATTATCTCGCCAGCGACGCCGCGCCCAGATGCGCGGGCTGCCTCATCTTGCTACGCTTACCCCTCTGTTCACCATGCGGTGAAGGACACGTATGCTCACTGTAGGGCAACAGTAAGATCGGACGCGTCTGCTTTTACTGATGTCCGGCGGTCGGAGCTGAATCCGTCAGACCCGGACACATCGTTGGGCAAGGTCTCCCTTGTCTGAGATTTTTACACTCCCGATACGGGCATTTGCGCTTATGAAATCCATGCACATTGCCGCCAGCTGCGAGCTGGTCACCCGCTTGTCCACCCACCGTCGCGTTGTGGCGCTGGACAGTACCGATTTTACCGATGTGGCGGCAGTCGTCATCTCCGTGGCCGACAGTCGCAGCGGCATCCTTACTCTCCTCAGGCGTAGCGGATTTAACCTGCCGGTCTACCTGCTGAGTGAGACGGCGGTCGACAAGCCGGAGGGGGTGCAGGCGGTGATCGCCGGTAAAGATCAGGAGTGGCTGGAGCTGGAGGCGGCGGCCTGTGATTATGAAGCGCGTCTGCTGCCGCCGTTTTTCAATACCCTGACCCAGTACGTCGAGATGGATAACAGCACCTTTGCCTGTCCGGGGCATCAGCACGGGGCGTTTTTCAAAAAGCACCCTGCAGGCCGTCAGTTCTATGACTTTTTTGGCGAAAATGTCTTTCGCGCCGACATGTGCAACGCCGATGTGAAATTAGGCGATCTGCTGATCCACGAAGGATCGGCCAAGCACGCGCAGAAGTTCGCTGCGAAGGTGTTCAACGCGGATAAAACCTACTTCGTCCTCAACGGCACCTCGGCGGCCAACAAAGTCGTGACCAACGCGCTGTTGACCCGCGGCGATCTGGTGCTGTTCGATCGCAACAACCACAAGTCAAACCATCACGGGGCGCTGATCCAGGCGGGGGCGACGCCTGTTTACCTGGAAGCCGCGCGCAATCCGTTCGGCTTTATCGGCGGCATTGACGAGCGCTGCTTTGATGAGCATTACCTGCGGGATCTCATCCGCGAAGCGGCGCCTGAGAAAGCCAATGCCTCCCGCCCGTTTCGTCTGGCGGTGATCCAGCTGGGGACCTACGACGGCACGGTCTATAACGCCCGCCAGGTGGTGGATAAGATCGGCCACCTCTGCGATTACATCCTGTTCGACTCGGCGTGGGTGGGCTATGAGCAGTTTATCCCAATGATGGCCGACTGCTCGCCGTTACTGCTGGAGCTGACCCCCGACGATCCGGGTATTTTTGTCACCCAGTCCGTGCACAAGCAGCAGGCCGGCTTCTCACAGACGTCGCAGATCCATAAAAAGGATAACCATCTGCGCGGCCAGGCGCGTTTCTGTCCGCACAAGCGGCTGAATAACGCCTTTATGCTGCATGCCTCCACCAGCCCGTTCTATCCGCTGTTTGCCGCGCTGGACGTCAACGCCAAAATTCATGAAGGTGAGAGCGGCCGCCGCCTGTGGGCCGAGTGTGTGGCGCTGGGCATTGAGGCGCGCAAAGCGATCATCGCTAACTGCAAGATGATCCAGCCCTTTATTCCGCCAGTGGTGGCGGGGCGTCCATGGCAGGATCACCCGACCGAGGCGATCGCCCGGGAGCGCCGCTTCTTCAGCTTCGAACCCGACGCGCGCTGGCATGGTTTTGAAGGCTACGCGGACGACCAGTATTTTGTCGACCCGTGCAAACTGTTGCTGACCACCCCGGGCATTGACGCTGAAAGTGGGGAGTACAGTGAGTTTGGCATCCCGGCAACCATTCTGGCGCATTATCTGCGTGAAAACGGCATCGTGCCGGAGAAGTGCGATCTCAACTCGATTCTGTTCCTGCTGACGCCGGCGGAGAGCGCCGAAAAAATGGCGCAGCTGGTGGCGATGCTGGGGCAGTTTGAACAGCATATTGAAGCGGATACGCCGCTGGCCGATGTGTTGCCGACCATCTATAACAAATATCCGGTGCGTTATCGCGACTATACCCTGCGCGAGCTGTGCCAGGAGATGCACGATCTGTACGTTAGCTTTGACGTGAAGAGCCTGCAAAAAGAGATGTTCCGTAAACGGAGCTTCCCAAGGGTGGTGATGAATCCCCAGGATGCCAACCACGAGTTTATTCGCGGCAACGTTGAGCTGGTGCGTCTGAGCGAGGCGGAAGGCCGCGTCGCGGCGGAGGGAGCGCTGCCGTATCCGCCGGGCGTGCTGTGCGTCGTGCCCGGCGAGGTCTGGGGCGGCGCCGTGCTGCGCTATTTCCTCGCGCTGGAGGAGGGGGTCAATATGCTGCCTGGCTTCTCGCCGGAGCTGCAGGGGGTTTACAGCGAGACGGATCCGGACGGCATTAAGCGGCTGTATGGCTACGTGCTGAAGGGATAAAAAAACGCCCCGCCGAACAGGCGGGGCGTTTTACTTTTGCCGATCACACGCTCTGCTGGGCGGCGGTCGGTTGTCTGACGTGTTTGTATTTGAACAGCGCCACGAAGGCAAAGGCCAGCACCAGCGAATAGCCGGCGAAAATCAGCCACACGCTCTGCCAGTCAGTGATCCCCTCGACGGTAAAGTGTTCGACGACTTTGCCGCTCACCATCCCGCCGAGAATACAGCCGAAGCCGTTGGTCATCATCAGGAACATCCCCTGAGCGCTGGCGCGGATTTCCGGGCGCACCTCTTTCTCAACGAACACCGAACCGGAGATGTTAAAGAAGTCGAAGGCGCAGCCGTAGACGATCATCGACAGCACCAGCAGTACAGTGCCGAACGGCGTCGGGTCGCCAAAGGCGAACAGGCCAAAGCGCAGCATCCACGCCACAATACTGATAAGCATCACGTTCTTAATGCCGTAGCGGCTAAGGAAGAATGGGATGGTCAGGATAAACAGCGTTTCGGAAATCTGCGAAATCGACATCAGCACTGACGCGTGCTCGACGATAAAGCTGCCGGCAAACAGCGGATCTTTATCGAAGCTGTGCAGGAAGGTGTTACCGAACATGTTAGTGATTTGCAGCTCGGCGCCGAGCATCATCGAGAAGATAAAGAAGATAGCCATACGCTTGTTTTTAAACAGCGCAAAAGCGTTCAGGCCGAGCATCTCCGTCCAGCTTTGATTGCGCTGGGCGTTGGCGACCGGAATATGCGGCAGCGTCAGGGTGAACAGAGTCAGCAGGACCGACAGCGTCGCGCCAATGTACAGCTGCATATGGCTCAGTTCAAAGCCGGAGAAGCTCACGCCCCACATGGCGAGGATAAAGCCGATGGTGCCCCAGATACGAATTGGCGGGAAATCGGTGACAATATCCAGCCCCGCCGACTGCAGGCGGTAGTAGGAGATGGTATTGATCAAGCCAAGCGTCGGCATATAGGCCAGCGAGTTAAGCAGGATCACGAGGAACATCTCGCCCGGCGTGGTGACCTGCGCCGCGAGGTACAGCGTTAACGCGCCGACCAGGTGGCAGATGGCGTATACCCATTTGGCGCTGATCCACTTATCGGCGACGATGCCGAGCAGCGTCGGCATCAACACCGCGGCGATACCGAGCGAGCTATACACTGCGCCGATTGCCGCGCCGTCAAACTTCAGCGTGACAAACATGTACGAGCCAAGCGTGGTGAGCCAGCTCCCCCAAAGGCAGAACTGCAGGAACGACAGTATTTTGAGCTGCAGCTTAAGATTCATGTAGTTATCCTCACGAATGTGGGCTTGTTATGTTTTTAAAATAACATTAATCCCGTTATTTTGATGCGATTCTATCATTCACTAGCTTAATGCTTCTGTTAACTGCCGCAGAAAACCGAAAGATATTACAGAGTATGGCGGAGAATAAGCGCGGCCTCAGCGCGGGGCTGGGGCCGGAGTCGGGAGGAGGGCTATTTACGGCGGTAGCTTTTCTGCGCCGTATTAACTTTGTACAGATAGCGGCGCGATTCCGCCGACGGATGGCGGGTGGTCAGCGTCTGGTAGACGTCCCCTGGCGCCATGCTGTTGATAATATTGGCCGCCTGCACTTTATCGCTGGAGAAGACCCGCAGTACGCTGCCGGCGCCGCCGTTATAGGCAGTGATCACCGCGTAGCGACGCGAGGTGGGGTTATCGATGCCGGCGAGGTAAACATTGTTCAGCATCGCCAGGTAGGCGGTACCGGTGTCGATGTTATTCGCCGGGTCAAACAGATAGCTGCGGCTTGGCAGGCCGGATTTACCCTGGGAGCGGAAGACGTCTCTGCCGGCGCTGTGCTGGACCACCTGCATCAGCCCCATGGCGTCGGCATGGCTGACCGCATAGGGGTTAAAGGAGGATTCGGTCTGCATAATCGCGAGGATCAGCGACTCATCAACCCCATACTTACGCGAGGCCTGACGCACCATGCCGAGGTATTTATGCGCACGTTTGTCGAGGTGGTTCGGCACCAGGTTAATGGTGATGCTGTAGACCACGCGCAGGCCGTTGTTGCGGCTCTTCAGACGGGTTTGCAGCAGATAGTCGGCAAAGCGCGCGGCGCGCCACTCCCAGCGAATCGACGCCCCGGTGTTATCCACCACCTGGCCATAGAGGAACGGCTCTTTGGAGATCTGGATGTCATCGACATCGGAATAGAGGTCAATGGAGTTGGGGTCATCGCCCATCAACAGGGTTTTGACGATCGCCTGGCGCAGTCGTCCGCGAGGGTCGGTGCCGGCAATGGTCTCGACGGTGATCGTCCCTTCATCGAAGTTGATGTGGCTGCGGGTTTGATACTGGTCGGTGTACTTGACGTAGTCCTTTGGCCCGGCGAGCAGGACTTCGTTGTACCCCCAAATGTTCTCGATGTTGTGGGCGAACTGGCCCATCAAAATATCGAATCCGTTCGTGTCCTTGACCCAGGCCTCGTTGTATTCGGCGCCTTTTTTATTGGAGCTGGAACACGAAACGAGCAACGGCGCAATCAGCGCGAGCGCTAAGTATTTTTTCATCATTCCGGGCGTGCGTGTTGTGTTTGTTTTTTTAAAGGCCGCAGGGCCCTTACTGTTTTTCCGGCGGCGTGTAGCCTTCGATGTGCACGTCTTTCCCTTCAAACAGGAACTGCACCATCTCCTGCTCAAGCAGTTTGCGGTGCTCCGGGTTCATCATGCTGAGCTTTTTCTCGTTGATCAGCATGGTCTGCTTGTGCTGCCACTGCGCCCAGGCTTCTTTGGAGATTTCGTTGTAAATACGCTTTCCGAGCTCGCCCGGATACAGCTGGAAATCCTGGCCGTCCGCTTCACGCTGCAGGAAGGTACAAAAAATGGTTCTGCTCATAATTAATCCTCTTTGATAGCCGAAAAATTTATACCGGCGCTCCGGCTTTTAGCTGTTGCAACAAGCGCTCCACGGGGGCCGCCAGACCGACCGACGGCGGCTGCGCTAAGTTATACCAGAGTGCGTTGCCTTCATCCATGCATGCGCCACATGAGTGCACTGTAAGCCACATCGGAATAATATCCAGGTGGAAATGGCTGAAAGTGTGGCGAAAAGCGGTTAATTGCGTCAGATTATCGGCCTTTATCTGGCGCTGCGCCAGCCACTCGCGTAGCTCCGCTTCGTCTGCAAACTGCGGAAAACAGAACAACCCGCCCCACAGACCCACCGGCGGACGCTGGGAAAGAAACACCTCGTCGCCGTGTTGCATCAGCAGGAAGTAGCCGGTGCGTTCCGGGAGGGTCTGCTTCGGTTTTTTGCCCGGATATTCTGTCCATGAATGGTTCGCGTAGGCCACGCAGCCGTTGCTCAGCGGACACAGCTCGCACTTCGGCTTCGAGCGGGTGCAAACCATTGCCCCGAGATCCATCATCGCCTGGTTGAAGCGCTCGACGCCCTCTGCCGGGGTGACCTCTTCGCTGATGTCCCACAGCCGTTTTTCCACCTCTTTTTTCCCCGGCCAGCCGCTGACAGCATAGCAGCGGGCGAGCACGCGCTTCACGTTGCCGTCGAGAATCGGATAATGCTGACCGAGCGAAAGGGATAAAATCGCCCCCGCCGTTGAGCGCCCGACGCCGGGCAGCGCCGCCACTTCGTCAAAGGTCCGGGGGAATTCCCCGCCGTGCAGTGTGGCGACTTGCTGTGCGGCTTTATGTAAGTTGCGCGCCCGCGCGTAGTAGCCCAGACCGGTCCACAGATGCAGCACTTCATCCAGCGGCGCGTTGGCGAGATCCACCACCGTGGGGAAACGCGCCATAAAGCGTTCAAAATAGGGGATTACCGTGGTCACCTGGGTTTGTTGCAACATCACTTCGGAGAGCCATACTTTGTAGGGCGTCTTGGCGATTTGCCAGGGCAGGGTTTTACGCCCGTATTTGTCGTACCAGTCCAGAACCTGGGCTGAAAATTGCGTGGCGAGAAAAGTCAAAGCTACGGCTCCGGGATCGCGATTACAGGGGGGCAGATTGCAGCATAAGGGCGAGTGGCTGTAAACCCTTGCATCCGCCGGGTAACTTTGGATAATGCCCGTTTTCCGAACACATTCACAAGCAGACCAAACTTTTATGAAAAACGACGTCATCTCTCCGGAATTCGATGAAAACGGTCGCCCGCTGCGCCGTATTCGTAGCTTCGTCCGTCGCCAGGGCCGCCTGACGAAAGGGCAGCAGCATGCGCTGGATAACATTTGGCCGGTGATGGGCGTTGAATTCAACGATGCGCCGCTCGATTTCGCCGCCCTGTTTGGCCGTGACGCGCCGGTCACCTTAGAAATTGGCTTCGGGATGGGCGCCTCGCTGGTGGCGATGGCGAAAGCCAAACCGGAACAGAATTTCCTCGGCATTGAAGTACACTCCCCGGGCGTTGGCGCTTGTCTGGCTTCTGCGGAAGAAGAAGGCGTACAAAACCTGCGCGTAATGTGTCACGATGCAGTGGAAGTGCTGCATACCATGATCCCGGATAACTCGCTGAATATGGTGCAACTGTTTTTCCCTGATCCGTGGCATAAAGCGCGTCATAATAAACGTCGTATCGTGCAGCCGCCTTTCGCTGAGCTGGTGAAAAGCAAGCTGAAGCTCGGCGGCGTCTTCCATATGGCGACCGACTGGGAAGCTTATGCCGTGCATATGTTGGAAGTCATGTCCTCGCTGGAAGGCTATCGTAACCAGTCGGCAAGCAACGATTACGTACCGCGCCCGGAATCGCGCCCGGTAACCAAATTTGAACAGCGTGGCCATCGTCTCGGCCACGGCGTATGGGACTTAATGTTCGAGAGGGTGAAATAATGGCCAAGAATCGTAGCCGTCGTCTGCGTAAAAAAATGCATATCGATGAGTTTCAGGAGTTAGGCTTCTCCGTCGCCTGGCGTTTCCCGGAAGGGACCAGCGAAGAGCAGATCGACCAGACGGTCAACGATCTGATCGAAGAGGTGATAGAGCCGAACAAGCTGGCCTTCGACGGCAGCGGTTATCTCTCCTGGGAAGGGCTCATCTGCATGCAGGAGATTGGTAAGTGCACTGAAGAGCATCAGGCTATCGTACGCAAATGGCTGGAAGCGCGTAAGTTAGAGGATGTGCGCACCAGCGAACTTTTTGACGTCTGGTGGGACTAAGTTTGACAAGGGTCGGCAATTGCCGGCCCGTTTTGTCTTAAGGGAGTTTTATGATGCGTAAAACGCTGCTGGCGGTGGCGCTCTCCGTCACCGCTTTGTCTGCCCATGCGGACTACCAGTGTAGCGTCACGCCGCGTGACGATGTGATCCTCAGCCCGCAGCAGGTGCAGGTGAAAGGGGAAAACGGCGATCTGGTGATAAAGCCGGACGGCAATCTGACCTTTAACGGCAAGGCCTATGCGCTCAGCGCCGCCCAGCGCGAACAGGCGCAGGATTATCAGGCCAGCCTGCGCAGCAGCCTGCCGTGGATTGACGAAGGCGCGCGTTCGCGAGTCGAAAAAAGCCGCAAGGCGCTGGATAAAATCATTACCGAACAGGTTGGCGCCAACAGCAGCATGCACGGTCGCCTGACCAAACTGGACGCGCAGCTGAAAGAACAGATGAACCGCATTATCGAACGTCGCAGCGATGGCCTGACTTTCCACTATAAAGCTATCGACCAGGTACGCGCCGATGGCCAGCAGCTGGTGAATCAGGCGATGGGCGGCATTCTGCAGGACAGCATTAACGAGATGGGGGCGAAAGCGGTGCTCAAAGGCGGCGGTAATCCGCTACAGGGCATTCTCGGCAGCCTCGGCGGCCTGCAAACGGCGATTCAGGAGGAATGGAAAAACCAGGAGGCCGATTTCCAGCAGTTTGGTAAGGACGTCTGCAGCCGGGTGGTATCGCTGGAGGACAGCCGCAAAGCGCTGGTTGGCTCGTTAAAATAATCAAAATTTCGCGGCCCGCATACCTTTGGGCCGCGCACTTCGCCACTCAGGCGCGGCCGTGCGACACGCGTGAACGGCGAGCCAGAGAATCAATGATTACCGCAATCGCCAGTACCGCGCCGGTAATGATATAGCGCAGCGAAGACGGCAGGTTCAACAGCGTCAGCCCATTTGAAATCGACTGAATCACGATGATCCCCAATAGCGCGGACCAGGCGCTGCCGCGTCCGCCGAACAGGCTGGTGCCGCCGATCACCGCCGCGGCGATGGCGTTGAGGTTGACGTCGCCGGTGCCGGCCTGCTGGCTGGCGGAAGCCAGTCGCGACGCCGCGAGAATGCCGCCGAAGGTCGCAAGCGTGGTACACAGGACGAAAGCGCTCACATAAATCGCCCGCACGTTAATGCCCGAACGGCGCGCCGCTTCACGGTTGCCGCCAACCGCGAACATCGAGCGACCCCATTTTGTCCGTTTCAGCGCGTAGTTGAGGATCATCACGCAGGCGACAAAGAGACCGAAAATCCATGGAATACCGCGCCCCTGATTGAGGTAAAGCACCGCGGCCTCGAAGATAATCGTCAGCGCGATCGCGCGCGCCACTAGCGAGCTGACTCCCTCGGCGGAAAGATTGGCCGCCAGGCGCCGCGAGCGTTTTTTCAGGCCAAAAATAAGGATCGCCAGCCCTGGCAGCAATGCCATCAGGTGTGAGAACCAGCCGGGCATCACCAGCAGTTGGCCAAAGCGCACCAGCGGCGAAGTATAGGGCAGGTTGATGCTGCCGCTCGGCCCGAGGATATACAGCTGCATACCCAGCAGCGCCAGCAGGCCGGCGAGAGTGGCGACGAAACTCGGCATTCCGACGCGGGTATACAGCAGCGCGTAGACCAGCCCGACGGCCACGCCGCAGGCCAGCGCCACGGCGATGGCTCCCGCCAGCGGCCATCCTGCGTTCACCCACAGCACGCCGACGATAGCCGATGCCAGGCCGCTCATGGAGCCGACCGACAGGTCTATCTCACCAAGCATTAGCACGCAGACGATGCCGAGCGAGATAAACCCGACCGTCGCGCAGTCAAACAGCAGGTTCACCAGGTTATTCGGCGCGATATAGACCGGGTTGAGGAAGGTGAAAACCAGGGAAATCACAATCAGCCCGGCTATCACCGGCGCGGTGCCGAGATCGCCGGTTTTGATGCGGGTTATCTGCGCGCGTAGGGCGCCGAACAGCCCCTCGTCGTGACGAACGCGCTCATCGCTGCGATCCAGCGCGGTGTGGGATGCGGTCTTACTGTTCATAAAATTACATCGCTCCGGAAGTCGTTGGCTGTGATTTACGTTCAATCCGGCGTGAGACGGCGTTTTCCGTCGCGCCGGTGATCGCGGCGACCAGATCCTGATTAGAAGCATCGGGCGTGAAGATCCCTTTGTTGCGCCCGAGACGCAGCACCACGATACGGTCGGCGACGGCGCGAACGTCTTCCATGTTGTGACTGATGATGATGACGCCAAGCCCGCGCTCGCGAACGCGCTCAATCAGGTTGAGCACTTCCGCGGTCTGCGCGACGCCCAGCGCCGCGGTGGGTTCATCGAGCATAATGATTTTAGGGTTCAGCAGCAGCGAACGGGCGATGGCGACGGTCTGCCGCTGGCCGCCGGAAAGCGATGCCACCGGTTCGCGTACCGACGGAATACGTGCCGCCAGCTCCTGCAGCAGCGTCCAGGCTTTCACTTCCATCGCCACTTCATCGAGCTGGAACGGCGAAATTTCATGACCCAGAAACAGGTTTGCCACCACATCAAGGTTTTCACACAGCGCCAGATCCTGAAACACCGTGGCAATACCGTATTCCAGCGCCTTGCCGGGGCTATCGAGGGTGACGGGGTTGCCGTCAAACTCAATGGTGCCGGAGGTCGGCTGGTGGACGCCGGCGAGGATCTTCACCAGCGTGGATTTGCCCGCGCCGTTGTCGCCGACCAGCGCGACCACCTCGCCGGCGTGGACTTCTAATTCGATATCCGTCAGCGCGGACACCGCGCCAAAATGTTTAGAGACGTTGCGCAGTTGCAGTATTGGCCGCCCGGCGGCGGAGTTGTGTTGTTGTTGCGGCATACAAAACGACCTCAATAATGGCGAAATCGCGCCCGCCGCGGCGGGCGCAGGGGCAAAAGTTACTTGCTGATGCCTAACTTCTGGCAGGCGGCGGCGTACTCGCCGCTACACACCTGATCCCAGGTCTGGATTTTTTTATCGAAGATTTCCGCTTTGATGTTTTTGGCCGTCACCACTTCCGGGGTAAATAGCTGGGAAGGGGTGTTGTACAGGGTGGTGCTGGCCTGCGGTTTTTTGCCCTGGATAAAATCAACCGCCACTTTGGCCGCCGCCGCGGCGACGATCTCCGATGGCTTGGAGATGGTGTTGTACTGATCGCCAGCGATGATCAGCTGCAGCGCGGCGATAGTGGCGTCATTGCCGGTGACCGGCGGCAGCGGCTGGACGCCGGCAGCCTTAAAGGCGGCAATTGCGCCGCCGCCGGTACCGTCGTTTGCCGCGACCACGCCCTTAATTTTGTCGCCAAAGCGGGTAACCTGCCCGGCGGTCCACTCCTGGGCTTTCGGCGGCGCCCACTCCGGGGTGTCGAATTCGGCCAACGTTTTGTAACCGGACTCTTTCAATCCGCGATGGATACCGTCGCGGATCAGCCCTGCGGCGGCATCGGTTGGCGAACCGTTAATTTGCAGCACGCCGGCATCCTGCGGCACGCCGCTCGCTTTCAGATGGTCGGTAAGAGATTTTGCGATGGCGTAGCCAATGCCCTCGTTATCAAATGAGACGTAGAAATCAGCCGGTTTGTCTGGTACCGGGCGATCATAGGCAATGACCTTGACCCCCTGCGCTTGGGCGTTTTCGACCAGCGCGGCGGCGGCGGAAGAGTCAACCGGATCCAGGACGATCACTTTCGCCCCCTGGGCGATAACCGAGTTGAACTGCTGCTGCTGGAGCGACGCGTTGGCGTTGGCATTCTGATAGATGACCTTACAATCCGCGCAAAGCTTGCTCATTTCCGCCTTAAAACCGGGGAAGTCGTGCTGTTCATAGCGGGTAGAGGCCTGATCGGGCATTAAAAAGGCCACGGTGGCGGACTCTGCAGACCAGGCTGAAGCCGTGACGGTGCCGGATAGTGCGGCGAGTGTGATAAAAATATTACGGTAATTCATTGTGTTACCCTCTTTTTTATAGGCTTAAGCCCGCCGGGTTGCGCCGACGTTACAGAGACTTTTTTAATCAGAGTTACCAATAATTCACATGTAGGATACGTCGGTTTTACATTTGCTCAACCGATGAAGCAGGATTACCACTGCGCAAAAAATGAGTCAAGAAAAGGAAAAAAGTCGATCGGATTTTGTGATTCGCTGCAAATAAGTGAACAAAAAAACGCCAGTCGATTTGACCGTAGCGGGAGAGGATGCAAGGGGAAAGATACGGGCGACGACGTGCCGCCCGCAGGGATTACTCTTCGCTGAGGAACAGCTCCAGCAGCGAATTTAAAAACAGTTTACCGTGCTCGGTAATTTGCCAGTTTTGCGCATCTTCCAGCAGATAGCCTTCGGCGATAGCGGCATCGATTTGCTGACGGATAACCTGCTCATCAAGGCCGGTATACAAGCTGAACTCCGCGCGCGGCGCGGCCTCCAGCAGGCGAAAACGGTTCATAAAGAACTCAAACGGTTTATCCGCTTCTTCCACATCATGCTGACGCTCAAGGTAACGGCCTTCCATATACCCGCGCGGGTGGCGGGTTTTGGCGGTCCGCAGAATGCGTCCGTCAGGGAAGGTGATCTTGCCGTGCGCGCCGCAGCCGATGCCGAGGTAGTCGCCAAAGCGCCAGTAGTTGAGATTATGCTGACACTGGAAGCCTGGCTTAGCATAGGCGGACGTCTCGTACTGCTGATAGCCGGCGGCGCTCAGCAGCTGATGCCCCTGCTCGAAAATATCCCATAGCGCGTCGTCATCCGGCAGCACCGGCGGCCGGGAGCCGAACAAGGTGTTCGGCTCAATGGTCAGCTGGTACCACGACAGGTGCGGCGGGTTGAGGGCAATCGCCTGACGCAGATCGTCCAGCGCCTCCTCCAGCGACTGGTCCGGCAGACCGTGCATCAGGTCGAGGTTGAAGCTGCGCAAGCCGAGGCCGCTGGCGAGACGTGCTGCGCGCTTGGCCTCCTCCGGGCCGTGGATCCGCCCCAGGCGCTGCAGCTTCGGTTCGCTAAAGCTTTGTACGCCGATGGAGATGCGGTTCACCCCGGCGCGCTGATAATCAACGAAGCGATCGGCCTCCACGGTACCCGGGTTGGCTTCCATGGTGATTTCCGCCCCGGCGGCCAGCGGCAGGCAGGCGCGGACGCCATCGAGCAGGGTTTGCATGGCCGGGCCGGACAGCAGGCTCGGCGTACCGCCGCCGATAAAAATAGTGCCTATTTCCCGTCCCTGGGCATAGTGCGCATCAGCCTGCAGATCGTTCAGCAGATGCTGGACGTAGTCATCATGCGGCACCTCGCCTTTCAGCGCATGCGAATTAAAATCGCAGTACGGGCATTTCTGCACGCACCAGGGAATATGGATATAGAGACTCAGCGGCGGCAAATTAGCCATTACGTAATGCTTCCAGTAACAGTTTCAGCGCCTGCCCGCGATGGGAAATGGCGCTCTTTTCTTCACGGCTCAGTTCGGCCGCGGTTTTCCCTTCTGACGGGACGAAGAAGATCGGGTCGTAACCGAAGCCGCCATGACCGGCGGCTTGTCGGGTGATTACCCCAGGCCAGCTGCCGTGGCACACCAGCGGCGTGGGCTCCTCGGCATGGCGCAGATAGACCAGCACGCAGTGGAACTGGGCCTGACGCTGGTCGTCCGGCACGTCTTTTAACGCGTCGAGCAGCTTCTCAAGATTCTGCTGGTCGCTGGCATCGACGCCGGAATAGCGTGCGGAGTAAATACCCGGCGCGCCGCCAAGAGCATCGACGGCCAGACCGGAATCGTCGGCGATGGCCGGCAGGCCGGTGATCTGCGCCGCGTGGCGCGCTTTCAGAATCGCGTTTTCAATGAAGGTCAGGCCGGTCTCTTCCGCAGAGTCCACGCCCAGCTCGGTCTGAGCGACGATATCGAGACCAAAATCTTCCAGCAGCGAGGCCAGTTCGCGCACTTTGCCGGCGTTGCCGGTAGCGAGGACGACTTTTTGCATGATGAATCCTGTTTATTCAGTTAGCGCCGCGACCGCAGTCGGGATCTGTTGTGGGGCGATGATTTTAACTTGCTTATGGCGGCCCAGCTCGCCTTTTTCAATCAGTACCTGGCTTTTGGCGACGCGGAACTGTTTGGCGAGAAATTTCACCAGGTGGGCATTGGCCTGGCCATCAACGGGCGGGGCGGTAATGGCGACTTTAAGCTCGTCGCCATGTACGCCCACGATGCTATCGCGGCTGGCCTTAGGCTGAATGTACAGCCTCAGCACCAGCCCGTCAGCGCAGGTTTCAACGGCACTCATAGCGCCATCCACAGCCCCGGCAGCAGTACATTACCGGTGGCCTGCAGCACTTCGGCGATGCCCATATTGATTACGTACAACAGCAATACCAGCACCATCGGCGAGAAATCGATACCGCCCATCGACGGCAGCAGGTTGCGGATAGGGCGCAGCAGCGGGTCCGCCAGCTGCATCAGCACATACTCCACCGGGCTACGGCCCTGGCTGACCCAGCTCATGATCGCCATCAACAGCAGTACCCAGAAGATCAACGAGCCGATGGTTTTCAGCAGAATAAGCAGAGCGGAGATCCAGATGATCGGCTGGAAGGTGATCACCATAAACAGCACGATCGCTTTGATGACGCAGAGAATAAATGCCACCAGCAGCGAGGCGCTGTCAATCGGCCCCATTGCCGGGATAATCCGGCGCAGCGGTCCGACAATCGGCTGCGTGGCTTTCACCACAAACTGCGAAAACGGGTTGTAAAAGTCGCAGCGCGCCCACTGCATCCAGACGCGTAACAACACGACCATCGTGTAAAGCTCAATGACCGTTGAAAGCAGGAAAGTCAACGTCTTCATGGCGTTCCTCAGATTCCTTATTATTTGCTGTAGTCGCGCGCACCAAAAATGGCTGTACCGATGCGCACCATCGTGCTTCCCGCCGCGATTGCGGCTTCCATATCGTCCGACATTCCCAGAGACAACGTATCGACCGTGGGGTACCGCGTTTTTAATCGCGCAAATGCTACCGCCATTTGCCGGGCGACGGCAAACTGCCTTACATATTCTGACTCAGGCGCGGGGATGGCCATCAGGCCGCGCAGTTCCAGATGAGGTAACTCAGCGATCTCCGCCGCTAAGCCGTCGAGCGCTTCCAGCGGGATGCCGGATTTGCTCTGCTCATCGCTGATGTTAATTTGAATCAGCACCTTCAGCGGCGGTAAATGCGCCGGGCGCTGCTCGTTCAGGCGGGTGGCGATTTTCAGCCGATCGACGGTGTGGCACCAGTCAAAATGCTCTGCCACCAACCGGCTTTTGTTGGACTGCAGGGGGCCAATAAAGTGCCACTGCAGCCCGCTGACGCCAGCCTGCTGGAAATGGTTAATCTTCTCCACGCCCTCCTGGACGTAGTTTTCACCAAATGCCCGCTGGCCTGCTGCAATGGCTTCTTCGATCGCGCTCGCAGGTTTCGTTTTACTCACTGCAAGCAATGTCACTTCTTCTGGCGCACGCCCGCATCGGGCGGCAGCACCGGAGATTTTGTCCCGGACCTGTGCCAGGTTATGCGCAATATCGTTCATATTCCGAGGATGAGTTATGAAGCTGGAAGAAATCGTAGCCCTTAGTGTAAAGCATAATGTCTCCGATCTACACCTGTGCAATTCCGCCGCACCGCGCTGGCGGCGGCAGGGCAGGCTGGAGCCCGCGCCCTTTCCCGCGCCGGATATTGCGAATTTACTCAACGACTGGCTCGATGCCGCACAGTTACTGCACTGGCAGGAACACGGCCAGATTGACTTTGCGCTGAACCTGGCCTGCGGTGCGCGGCTGCGCGCCAGCGCCTTCGCCCATACGCGTGGGATATCGCTGGTGCTGCGTCTCCTTCCTGAACAGTGCCCGCGTCTGGATATGCTCGGCGCCCCGCCTGCGCTGAGCGAACTGCTGGCGGAAGAGAGTGGTTTGCTGTTGGTCACCGGAGCGACGGGCAGCGGCAAGTCGACCACCCTGGCGGCAATGGTGGGGCACCTCAATCAGCATCTTGATGGCCATATTCTGACGCTTGAAGATCCGGTGGAATTTATTCATCACAGCGAGCGCTGTCTGATCCAGCAGCGGGAAGTTGGCCGTCACTGTCCTTCGTTCGCCGCGGCGCTCCGCGTGGCGCTGCGCCAGGATCCGGATGTGATCCTGCTCGGGGAGCTACGCGACAGCGAAACCATTCGCCTGGCGTTAACCGCGGCGGAGACCGGGCACCTGGTAATGGCGACATTACATACCCGCGGCGCGGCGCCGGCGGTGGAGAGATTGATCGATGTCTTTCCGGCGGAGGAGAAAGATCAGGTTCGTAGCCAGCTTGCCGGAAGCCTGTGCGCGGTGCTGGCGCAAAAATTGTTACCTGCACGTCAGGGCGGGAGAGTTGCGCTATACGAGCTTCTGGTCAACACGCCAGCGGTGGCGAATTTGATCCGTGAAGGAAAAGTACATCAATTGCCTGGCGTGATGCAGACCGGGATGCAGGCCGGAATGTTGACCTTTACCCAGAGTTTTCAGCAACGTGTCGCTGCAGGCGCGCTATAAGATGAGAAAGAGATTGATATGACAGGTTAAATGATATGTTAGATGAATGTTTATTTGTTGTTTATTAATATTATTTGGTAATACAAATAACTTTTGATTATAAATTCAAATAACACATTCAGATTAGATATGTCGACAGTGAATACGCATTTCCAGGAAAAAAGTTTGATTATCTTTTGACAGCTTTGAGTCATTCGATTTATGCTGTTTGTGGGAATAGGATGATTCTCATGGAATAACGTTTCAGTTTGTAAATTACCTTGGTGCTTTATAAATTCACGACTGTTTGTATCTTTTTTTATTCATTTAACCACCATGGCGGTGGGTAACAGCTAAGGAGAGTTTTAAGTGATTAATTTAAATGGAAATTCATCATCTTCTCGTCAGGTAACCTTTATTACCCACCCGTCTATTCAAAGCAAAGCCTTTGCCAGCTATCTGAGCGAAACCCTGATGGCACCGGTGGTTTTACAAAATATTAATAAACCGCTGGCGCAGCGTTTGGCAAAAGATTCTGTAATATTATTTGATATTGCAGTGTCAAATAAGAAATTAAACGGGGTGTGGCGGGATATTATTCGCCTGCAGGCAGATAATCCTCGTTTGTTGATTATTAATAGCGCACAAAAGTATGAGCTATACGAAATGGCGCAGTGGCCGGCTTTATATGGCGTGTTCCGTCATGACGATGATGAATCGCGCTTAATTGAGGGCGTTAAGGCCGTGCTGAACGGCGAGCAGACGGCTGAATTGAGCGTGATGCACCCGGCGATGTACGCTGCGAACCATGCATCGACTCCAGTAGAGAACTCGCCGCTGACCGAGCGGGAATGCGAGATCCTCAACGAACTGCGCTGCGGCGCAACGAACCTGGATATCGCCCGCGCGCTGTTTATCAGCGAGAACACGGTGCGGACGCACCTGTACAATGTGTTTCGTAAACTGAGCGTGAAAAATCGCACCCAGGCGGTGAGCTGGGCTAACGAACATCTGCGCCACTAAGCGGGTAAACGTGCGCCGTCAGCGGTCCGCCGGCGGCGCAGGAGGGCAGAGTTTAAAAGCTCTGCTCGAAGTAGCTTTCCAGTATGACTACGGCAGAGGCTGAATCGACGCTGCCTTTATTCAGCGCCCGGTAGCCGCCGTGTTCAAACAGGCCCGCGCGGGCCTCAACCGTACTCAGCCGTTCATCGTGGAGAAGGATCGCGACGCCAAAGCGGCCATGAATTTTATTGGCGAAATTACGCGCGCGCGCCGTCAGCGGTTGCTCGGTGCCGTCCATATTGAGCGGCAGGCCGACGATTACCGCCTCAGGCTGCCACTCTTTAAGCAGTTTTTCGATGACGTTCCAGTCCGGTTTACCGTCCTGCGCCTTCAGCGCCGGTAATGGTCGTGCGGTCGCGGTGATGCGTTGTCCCACCGCCACGCCGATGCTTTTGGTGCCAAAGTCAAAGCCGAGAAAAGTTCCGCTCATCACGCATGCCCCGCGACGCCTGGCATCGTCACAATGTCGATACCAATCAGTTTAGCCGCCTCGCGCCAGCGATCGGCGATCGGCGTACGGAAAAGAATATTCTGATCCGCCGGGGCGGTGAGCCAGGCATTATCTAAAATCTCCTGCTCCAGCTGCCCTTTCTCCCACGAAGAGTAGCCCAACGCAACCAGCACGTTGCCCGGCTGCCGATCGGTACCTAAGGTTTCAAGAACATCCCGCGAGGTGGTAATCACCGTGTTATCCGAGATGCGAATGCTCGAGGAAAAGTCAGAGGGCGGGGTATGCAAAATGAAGCCGCGGTCTTCCGCCAGCGGGCCTCCCAGCATCACCGGTTTATCCAGACGGATCTCTGGATTGCGCGGCTCCGGGACAATTTTGAGCTTCTCAAGGATCCCTTCCACCTGCAGATTTTCCAGCGGCTTATTGATAATAATGCCCATGGCACCCTCGTCGTTGTACTCGCAGATATAGACTACGGAGCGGCGAAAAATGGGGTCCTGAAGCGCGGGCATGGCAATCAGAAAGTGATGCTGTAAATTCATTGTCAGAGGTTCGTTCCTGGTTCAAAAAAGCAACACCCAGTATGCGGGCAAAGTAGAATGGTGTCGATGCACTTTATCTGGCTGGCGCCCGAGTGGCGTCAGGCTGGCAACGTTTCACGAGCGCGGTAATCCGCGCTCGCTGCGCCAAAAGCGGACGTTGGTCCGCCGTCGTGCTTATTTATCGATACGTCTTTCGATAGCGTCCATCAGCATACCGGTGATCGAAATATCCGGGAAGGCGGCTTCGATTTCGCGTACGCAGGTGGGGCTGGTGACGTTAATTTCCGTCAGACGGTCGCCGATGATATCCAGGCCGACGAAGATAAGGCCTTTGGCCTTCAGCGTCGGGCCGACGCGGCGGGCGATTTCCCAGTCGCTTTCGGTCAACGGGCGGGCTTCGCCGCGGCCGCCGGCGGCCAGATTGCCGCGGGTCTCGCCACCCTGCGGAATTCGCGCCAGGCAGTAAGGCACGGGCTCTCCATCCACTACCAACACGCGCTTGTCGCCATCTTTAATGGCCGGCAGATAGTTCTGCGCCATGCAGTAGCGGCTGCCCAGTTCGGTCAGCGTCTCGGCAATCACCCCAAGGTTTGGATCGCCGGCTTTAACACGGAAAATAGAGGCGCCGCCCATGCCGTCGAGCGGTTTCATGATGATATCGCCGTGCTTTTCCCAGAAGGCTTTCAGCTGGGCTTTATTGCGGGTGACCAACGTTTCCGGAGTCAGTTCAGAGAACCAGGCGGTGAACAGCTTCTCGTTACAGTCGCGCAGACTCTGCGGCTTGTTGACGATAAGCGTGCCTTTCTCTTCCGCTCGCTCCAGGATGTAGGTGGCATAAATAAATTCGGTATCAAACGGCGGATCCTTACGCATCAGGATGACGTCAAGGTCCGCCAGCGGCAGATCCTGCTCGCCGGTGAAGTCATACCATTTATCGTAGTTCTGTTCGACGCTCAGCGTGCGCGTCCGGGCGCGGGCTTCGCCGTTGATCAAATAGAGGTCGTTCATCTCCATATAATGGAGTTCATAGCCGCGACGCTGCGCCTCCAGCAACATAGCGAAGCTGGTGTCTTTCTTGATGTTGATGGTTGCGATGGGATCCATCACGATGCCGAGCTTGATCATGGTTCTTCTCCGTTAACGCCTCAACCTAAGTCGCCAAAACGCACCTGTAGGGCGGTGATGGCGGTGAGCGCAGTAGTCTCTGTACGCAGAACGCGCGGTCCCAACAGGATATCAGTAAACTGGTATTGCGCGGTCATCGCTATCTCTTCAGCCGACAGCCCGCCTTCCGGGCCAATCAGCAGACGGACGCGTTCAACCGGCAGCGGCAGCGTGTTAATGCTGGCGCTGGCGCGCGGGTGCAGGTTGAGCTTCAGCCCGCTGTCCTGCTCGGCGCACCACGCCTCCAGCTGCATCGCCGGACGTATTTCCGGTACCACGTTACGACCGCTCTGTTCGCAGGCGGCAATAGCGATTTTCTGCCACTGCTGGATCTTTTTCTGCAAACGTTCGGCATCCAGTTTAACGCCGCAGCGCTCGGAAAACAGTGGCGTTATGAGGCTTACCCCGAGTTCGATCGATTTCTGGATGGTGAATTCCATTTTTTCGCCGCGGGACATCACCTGGCCTAAATGGATATGCAGCGGCGATTCCCGATCGTCAGGTTCGCCACTGAGCACCTCAACCGTAACGTTTTTCTTACCGGCCTCGGTGATGACCGCGTCAAACACCTGGTTACTGCCGTCAAAAAGCTGTAGGTGCTGACCGGCGGTCATGCGCAGGACGCGGCCGACGTGGTTGGCCGCGTCATCGCTCAGCGCGATCTGGCTGCCGACAATGAGGCGTTCTGGATGATGGATGCGAGGAATGCGCATGCTTGATATTCCGTTCGTTGCGCAGATGCCAGCTTCCCGCCATCGGGCGGGAAGCACAGGGCTGCAAATTAACAATTGCCGCTAGTGTAGGTTAGCTCTTTTGCGCCTGGCAAGCCTGCTGGACATACGGATTATGGTTGCCCTGCACTTTCGCGATGCGCTCATCACGTTCACATTCCCAGGCGGTGACCGGGTACTGTTTATTCCAGGCGGTAAACAGCTGAGTTTGCTGGCGGGAAAGATTCAGCTGATAGCGGTCGCGCATATAGAAGTAGGTGCGGGCGATGGCGCCGCGAGCGCGGGCAGGGGGCTCGGCAATTTTATCTTTAAAATCGACCTTCATGGTGCACTGGCCGTACTGGCCTTCACCGCCGTTCCACTGGCTGTACATAAAGTTGCCGCGATCGCCATTCACTTCTCCCACCGCCGGCTGCAGGTTGTGCATATCGCTTTCCATCTTGCGGTATTCCGGATCTTTGGCGCAGTTTTTACGTCCACCCTCCTGCCAGCACTGACGCTGATGGCCGAACTGCCATGCCGGCACTACGTGCTCCCATTCAACCCGGCTGGCGCGGTTCTCATTTTTACGCACTTTATAGCCGCAGGATTCCAAATCGATAACGCCTTTTTTCCCCTGCCAGTCGATTTTACAGCCGCAATAAAAATCGCCCGGAACGTCGGCATTCACTTTGACGCCAGCGGCTTTGGCCTGGGAAAAACTATTAATACCAGCGGCCGCAAGCGGACCACTGACTGCCGCGCTCAATACCGCTACGGCTAAAACATGCATACGGGACATCGTTAACTCCGTGTCAAAACGAGCCCGCAACGTAGCGAATGAGGGTGCCGGATGCAATCAGTCAGATCAGAAAGTTTCTAATTAATTCCGATGGTTATTTTTCAGCCACCAGCAGATCGCCGCAGCGAACGCAGCGGTAGGTGGCCTCGCCGCGAACCACCCGGTTATGGCGACGGACGGTGAGCTGGTGCTGCTGACAGCGACAGCGATAGGGGAAGGTGTTCTGGCGGACCGAAGCGAGTTCAAAGCGGTGGGTGCGACGCGCGGGAACGCCAAGGACGCTCTCCATCATCCATTTCCACTCTTTCCCGTGCGGCGCGACGCGGCCGAAATGCTGCCAGACCAGCAGGTGCGCCAGCTCATGCGGCACCACTTCATCGATAAACTCCCGCTGATTTTCCAGCAGCAGCACCGGGTTTAAACGAATTTCGTTTTTCTCCAGCCAGGCGGTGCCGGCGGAAGTACCACGCTGCTGGTAGACCAGCGTCGGTTCCGCATAGCGGCGTTCCAGCTTGCGATTCGCATTGGCGAGATGCTCCCGCAGGCTGCGCATGACGGCCTGCTGAATAGCGATGGGAATACGGGGCGTTTTCATAGCGCCAGAGGATAGTGCGGCGGAGGGGGGAGAGCAAGAGGAAGCTTCCTCCCGGGATGGGAGGAAGCTCAGGAAGGTTAATCGCGGGCACCGATCTCGCGCAGTGGACGACCCTGCATCAGGTTACGTTCAATATGTTCCAGCGAGACGTTTTTGGTTTCCGGGATCAGCCACAGCGTCAGCAGGATAAACAGCACGTTCAGACCGCCGTACACCCAGAAGGTATTGGCGCTGCCCAGCGAGTTGAGCATGGTCAGGAAGGTGGCGCCGACAATCATGTTGGCAATCCAGTTGGTCGCTGTGGAGCAGGTGATACCGAAGTCGCGGCCTTTCAGCGGCTGGATTTCGGAGCACAGTACCCAAATCAGCGGGCCGGCGCTCATGGCGAAACCGACGATGAACATCAGCAGCATCAGGACGGCGATGTACTGGGCGGTAGAGGAGTGAATGCCGATGTGCATCATGGTACCCAGGACGCCCATACCCGCGGCCATCACGATAAAGCCAAGGATCAGCGTCGGTTTACGGCCCCAGCGGTCGACCAGACCGATGGCGATAAAGGTGGCCAGCACGTTAGTCAGACCGACGATCACTGTCCCCCACATTTGCTCAGTGGTGTTGGCATAACCCGCCAGCTCAAAGATCTTCGGCGCGTAGTACATGATGACGTTCATCCCGGTGAACTGTTGCATCACCTGCAGCAGGATGCCGAGGAACACCGCGCGGCGGAAGTTGCTGTTGTCTTTAAACAGCGACCAGCCGGACTGTTTTACCTTCAGGCTTTCACGGATTTCATCGAGCTCGCGTTTCGCTTCGGCGCTGGTATCGCGCAGGCGCAGCAGCACGCGTTCCGCATCGACAAAGCGACGTTTGGCGGCGAACCAGCGCGGGCTGTCCGGCAGGAAGATAACACCGATCAGCAGCAATACCGCCGGAATGATGATAACCCCGAGCATCCAGCGCCATGCGCCGCTGTAGCTGAAAGCGGTGTCAGAGAGATAGGCGCCAAGGATCCCGATGGTGATCATCAGCTGGTACATGGAAATCATACTGCCGCGAATTTTTTCTGGGGCGATTTCCGACAGATACAGCGGAGCCGTATATGAGGCGACGCCCACCGCCAGGCCGAGCAGCACACGGGAAACCAGCAGGATCTCGACGTTTGGCGCGGCGGCAGAGAACAGCGAACCGGCGACGAAGAGGATGGCGCCGATCATCAGGCTCTTTTTCCGGCCCAGTTTGAAAGAGAGCCAGCCGCTGCCGACCGCGCCGACGGCAGCCCCGAACATCATGGAGCTGACCACCCACTCCTGGGTGTGGGCGGAAATCTGGAACTCATTGGCAATAAAGGGTAAGGCACCCGCAATAACACCGATATCAAGGCCGAACAGCAGGCCAGCCAGCGCGGCGAGGAAACAGACGAAGAACGTCATAGTCTTGTTCGAACGCCCTTGTTTTTTGTTGTCAGGCATAACGCCCTCCAGTTGAGTTATTGATTCTGTCGATGGTTAGGGTAGGACACTCGTCGGTAAAAAAACGTGACTATAATCACGGCTGTGTAATCGTTTCCACAAAGGTAAAGAAACGTAATTCATTAAATGCTTTTTAAATCAGCAATATAAACAAGGATAGACGACATTTTGAAAAACGGTAAGCAGAGTTGACCGAAACAATATGTAACATTGTGAAAAATGGGTACAGGAGATAGCATCTTTGGGCAGAAGGTGACAGTCTTTACTATGTAATCGCTTTCATTTTGTGGCGGCCGCGCGTTGAAATGGGGGCGCAGAAAAGGGGGGCGTAAATAAAAAGGCCAGCGCGAGGCTGGCCTTGAAGAGAGGAAGCGCGGATATTATTTCAGACCGGCAGCTTCCCGCAGCAGCGCCGCTTTGTCGGTTTTTTCCCATGGGAAATGTTCGCGACCAAAGTGACCGTAGGCTGCGGTTTCTTTGTAGATCGGGTGCAGCAGATCCAGCATCTGAATCAGGCCGTATGGACGCAGGTCGAAGAACTCGCGCACCAGCAGGGTCAGCTGTTCAGAAGGCACTTTCTCGGTGCCAAAGGTTTCCACCATGATGGACGTTGGTTCTGCAACGCCGATAGCGTAGGAAACCTGAATTTCGCAACGATCGGCCAGGCCTGCGGCAACGATGTTCTTCGCCACATAGCGCGCCGCGTAGGCTGCGGAACGGTCAACTTTAGATGGATCTTTACCGGAGAACGCGCCGCCGCCGTGGCGAGCCATGCCGCCGTAGGTATCAACGATGATCTTACGACCGGTCAGACCGCAGTCGCCCATCGGGCCGCCAATAACGAAACGGCCGGTCGGGTTGATGAAGAATTTGGTGGACGCGTTGAGCCATTCGGTCGGCAGAATCGGCTTGATGATCTCTTCCATCACTGCTTCCTGCAGGGATTTCTGATCGATATCTTCCGCGTGCTGAGTCGACAGAACGACCGCGTCGATGCCGACGATTTTGCCGTCGTCATACTGGAAGGTCACCTGGCTTTTCGCATCCGGGCGCAGCCACGGCAGGGTGCCGTTTTTACGCACTTCAGCCTGACGTTGCACCAGACGGTGAGCGTAAGTCACCGGCGCCGGCATCAGCACGTCGGTTTCGTTAGTGGCGTAGCCAAACATCAGCCCCTGGTCGCCGGCGCCCTGTTCCAGCGGATCGGCACGGTCAACGCCCTGGTTAATGTCCGGAGACTGTTTACCAATGGCGCTCAGTACGGCGCACGAGTTGGCGTCAAAGCCCATATCGGAATGCACGTAGCCAATTTCGCGGACGGTGTTGCGGGTGATCTCTTCGATATCAACCCATGCGCTGGTGGTGATTTCGCCGCCTACCAGCACCATGCCGGTTTTGACATAGGTTTCACATGCGACACGCGCTTTTGGATCCTGCTCGAGGATCGCATCCAGCACGGCATCGGAGATTTGGTCAGCAATTTTGTCAGGATGCCCTTCTGATACGGACTCAGACGTAAAAAGGTGTTTTGCCATATTTTATTTCACCTGTGGACGATTCGGATAGCTCATACTGTTGTGTAATGTGGCTTTGGTGGATAATCAGCGCAAAGCCGCGCAGGTAGCGACACGAGCAGTCTGAGTGTTAATCAGTATAGACGGATTAACTTCTGGACGGCCATTTTAGGTCAAATCTTGAGCCCATTTCCAGCCTTTTTTGATGGCGGTCGCATTTATGGGAAAACCCGCCTGGCAAAATTTCCTGACAACCGCGCAAACAGGCACATTTTTATTTTGCTTTTTACCCCGCTTCTCGGTATAAAACGCCGCGCGCGGCTCATTAAAAAAGCGCACGGGGCATGGCCCTGTGGTGCCACTTCCAGCCGGGTTAAGCAGTCTGTATTTACAGAATCTCGCAGCGGCGTAGCGCCTGTTGCCCGGTATGTATAGCTTTGGCTTGTCGCCGACCCTGTCGCAGGGCGGTGTGGAGGTGATACCAGATAATGAACCAATGTTTTTCGTTTGATTCGTCGCGTCGTTCTGTCGCGCGTCAGCACTCCGCAACCTGCATCTCTCTCATGCAAACCAGCCGATGTTCACCCCATCTCGGCGCTTCTCAGGATTCCAGGGCCGGTCGGCCGTCAGAAAACTGAACAAGGGCGCTCTTGCCTGGCAAGAGTTTTCTCGTGGTTTCTCCGGACTGTCATACTCTGTTCGGCTACGTGTTTTACGATGATATGAATAAGAAACCGGTCGCGCAGTCGCAAAACCAGCAGATAGTGCTGGGCTTTAGGACTGTTCATGGGTTGTTATCGCATCTTTGGACTGCGATAGTAGTTAACTGTCTTACACTTATTATTAAAAATTGAGGTTCGCTATGTCTGACGACATGTCTATGGTTTCGCCTTCGTCAGCAGGCGAACACGGTGTACTACGTTCCATGCAGGAGGTAGCGATGAGCTCCCAGGAAGCCAGCAAGATGCTGCGTACTTATAATATTGCCTGGTGGGGCAATAACTATTATGACGTCAACGAACTGGGCCACATCAGCGTTTGCCCGGATCCGGACGTCCCGGAAGCGCGCGTTGACCTCTCGGAATTAGTCAAAGCGCGTGAAGCGCAAGGGCAGCGCTTGCCGGCGCTGTTCTGCTTCCCGCAGATCCTGCAGCACCGCCTGCGCTCGATCAACGCCGCCTTCAAACGCGCGCGTGAATCGTATGGCTATAACGGCGATTACTTCCTCGTCTACCCGATCAAGGTTAACCAGCACCGTCGCGTGATTGAATCGCTGATCCATTCCGGCGAGCCGCTGGGCCTGGAAGCCGGTTCGAAAGCGGAACTGATGGCCGTGCTGGCGCACGCCGGGATGACCCGCAGCGTCATCGTCTGTAATGGTTATAAAGACCGCGAATATATCCGTCTGGCGCTGGTGGGCGAGAAGATGGGCCACAAGGTCTATCTGGTCATTGAGAAGATGTCCGAGATCGCTATCGTACTGGAAGAGGCCGAGCGCCTGAACGTGGTGCCGCGCCTTGGCGTACGTGCGCGTCTGGCCTCGCAGGGCTCCGGTAAATGGCAGTCCTCCGGCGGCGAGAAGTCCAAGTTCGGCCTCGCAGCGACCCAGGTGCTGCAACTGGTCGAAATTCTGCGCGAGGCAGGCCATCTTGAGAGCCTGCAACTGCTGCACTTCCACCTCGGTTCGCAGATGGCTAACATTCGCGATATCGCCACCGGCGTGCGTGAATCGGCGCGTTTCTACGTCGAACTACATAAGCTGGGCGTCAACATTCAGTGCTTCGACGTCGGCGGCGGCCTGGGCGTGGACTATGAAGGCACCCGCTCGCAGTCCGATTGCTCGGTGAACTACGGTCTGAACGAATACGCCAACAATATCATCTGGGCGATCGGCGATGCCTGCGAAGAGAATGGCCTGCCGCACCCGACGGTGATCACCGAGTCCGGCCGCGCGGTGACCGCGCACCATACCGTGCTGGTTTCCAACATCATCGGCGTTGAGCGTAACGAATACACCGCGGCGACCCCGCCGGCGGAAGACGCTGCGCGTCCGCTGCAGAGCATGTGGGAAACCTGGCTGGAGATGCACGAGACCGGCAACCGCCGCTCGCTGCGCGAATGGCTGCACGACAGCCAGATGGACCTGCACGATATCCACATCGGCTACTCCTCAGGCACCTTCAACCTGCAGGAGCGCGCGTGGGCGGAACAGCTGTATCTGAACATGTGCCATGAGGTGCAGAAGCAGCTCGACCCGAGCAACCGCGCCCATCGTCCCATCATCGATGAGCTGCAGGAGCGAATGGCGGATAAAATCTACGTCAACTTCTCGTTGTTCCAGTCGATGCCGGATGCCTGGGGGATCGATCAGCTGTTCCCGGTGATGCCGCTGGAAGGGCTGAACAAGTCGCCGGAGCGCCGCGCGGTGCTGCTGGACATCACCTGCGATTCCGATGGCGCCATCGATCACTACGTGGACGGCGACGGGATCGCCACCACCATGCCGATGCCGGAATACGACCCGGAGAACCCGCCGATGCTGGGCTTCTTCATGGTTGGCGCCTATCAGGAGATCCTCGGCAACATGCACAACCTGTTCGGCGATACCGAGGCGGTGGACGTGTTCGTCTTCCCTGACGGCAGCGTTGAGGTTGAGCTGTCCGACGAGGGCGATACCGTAGCGGATATGCTGCAGTATGTGCAGCTGGATCCGAACACGCTGCTGACCCAGTTCCGCGATCAGGTGAAAAATACCGGTCTGGACGATGCGCTGCAGCAGCAGTTCCTCGAGGAGTTCGAGGCGGGACTGTACGGCTATACTTATCTGGAAGACGAGTAGCCGCTGATGCCCGGTGGCGCTGCGCTGACCGGGCCTGCGTATGTCGGCCGGATAAGGCGAAGCCGTCATCCGGCAGCATGCGATACTCACTTGAACCCGTATGCATTACCGGCGATAATTCACGCCAATAAGCGATTTATCTATCAAACCCTTCCTCGTCGGGCCTAACGACGCGGAGGGGTTTTTTTATACTTATTTTTTACGTTCCACGACTGTCAAAAGAGGTCATATCCATGAGCACTTTAGGTCATCAATACGATAACTCCCTGGTATCCAATGCCTTTGGCTTTCTGCGTTTGCCAATGAACTTTATGCCGTATGAAAGCGATGCGGACTGGGTCATCACCGGCGTGCCGTTCGATATGGCGACCTCCGGGCGCGCGGGCGGCCGTCATGGCCCGGCGGCGATCCGTCAGGTTTCCACTAACCTTGCCTGGGAGCACAACCGTTTCCCGTGGAACTTCGATATGCGCGAGCGCCTGAACGTCGTGGACTGCGGGGATCTGGTGTACGCCTTCGGCGACGCGCGCGAAATGAGCGAGAAGCTGCAGGCTCACGCCGAGAAGCTACTGGCGGCCGGCAAACGTATGCTCTCCTTTGGCGGCGACCACTTCGTTACCCTGCCGCTGCTGCGCGCCCATGCCAAGCACTTTGGTAAAATGGCGCTGGTGCACTTCGATGCTCACACCGATACCTACGCCAACGGCTGCGAGTTCGACCACGGCACCATGTTCTATACCGCGCCGAACGAAGGGCTTATCGATCCGAACCACTCCGTACAGATCGGGATCCGCACCGAGTTCGACAAAGACAATGGCTTTACGGTGCTCGACGCCGGCCAGGTTAACGACCGCAGCGTTGATGACGTGATTGCTCAGGTGAAGCAGATCGTCGGCGACATGCCGGTGTACCTGACCTTTGATATCGACTGTCTGGATCCGGCGTTTGCGCCAGGCACCGGTACCCCGGTTATCGGTGGGCTGACCTCCGACCGCGCGATCAAGCTGGTGCGCGGCCTGAAGGACCTGAACATCGTCGGGATGGACGTGGTGGAAGTCGCCCCGGCCTACGATCAGTCCGAAATTACCGCTCTGGCGGCGGCGACCCTGGCGCTGGAGATGCTGTACATCCAGGCGGCGAAAAAGGGCGAATAAATCTGTTCCCGTCATACTTCAAGTTGCATAGGCGTGGGCAATAAATCGGCCCATCCCTGGGCCTCGTCCTTACGGGGCCAGCGTAAGCGCTGTTCAAAACGACTAGCCGTTTTGTCCTGCAACTTATTTAGGGTATAGACGCGTTTACTGCTGCTGCGCGACGCATACGCAGCAGCAGTGTGCCGCCGGCGCACAGCGTAATCAGCTGCGATGCCACCAGTACGGAAAAACCTGAACTTACCGATCCCACTGATTTCATCACCACTCCCATCAGCAGCGGAATAAACGCCGCGCAGATGTTGCCAATGCCGTTAATGATCCCATAAGCGCTGCCTACCGCTTCGCGCGGGGCGTGATGCTGAACCACCGCGGGGATCGCTGCCCCCTGTAATCCCCAGAAAACGTTCGCCGCCAGCATAAACAGCGCCAGCATCGCCGGCTGCTGGCTGAGCATCAGCGCCAGCACAGAACCGGCGGTGAGTAGGCCGCCGATAATAAACAGCAGCGGCGCCTGCTCCGGGCGCATTTTGTCGAGGAGCACGCCGCCAAGAAACTTTGAGCCGAGGCTTAACAGAAAGGGGACAGCCGCCAGCAGGCCGGTAGCCTGTAGCGAGAAGTGGTGCTCGTCGCGCAGCCAGGCGGGCAACCAGGCGCTACTCCCCCACAGATAGCTGAGCGTGGCGATTTCTACCAGCAGGATCCAGCCTAGCAGCGGCGTACGCCAGGCGAGGGCGAAAGTCTGCCTGAAACCCGGCTTCGCGCGCTGTGAGGTTACTTGTGGCGCGGGGAGAAACCGCCAGATTAATCCGCCGCCGAGCAGCAGGTTAAGCAGCGCCAGCGCGTAGAAGGAGCCGATCCAGCCAACGTGCACCATCAGCCAGGTGACCAGCGGGAAGCCTACCGCCAGCCCCAACGATACGCCAAGGGCGGTCAGCGCATTCGGCTTGCCTATTTCATCAGCGGCGAAGTTGTCGTTGATAAAGCGCGTTTTCAGAGAGAACAGCGGCCCCTCCGCCACGCCAAGAACGATGCGCGCGATCAACATTCCCAGCAGTGAGCCGAGTAGCGGGGAAATGGCGCACACCAGCGCCCATATAGCAATGCTGCTTAAGAGTCCCTGACGATAATGCCATCTACTTTCTATAACTGGGGTTAATAATAATGCCGAAAAACCATAACCCAGAAGAAAGCATGTCATTAGCATACCTTGTAACATTCTGTTTTCATTTAACTGAAAACGGGCAGCGAATTCCGGGTTAAGGATCATCACCGAGATATTTACCCGATCGACGTAGGAAATAATTATTAACAAAAGTAATGCTATTACCCCTTGCCATCTTGCCGCCATTCGTTGTCTCCACGCTTAATTTAATGATTGCCAGTTATTATTTTTTAACGCCAGAAATAGTTACATGAGTAAAATGGTTCACCTATGAAACTCATTGTTTTTAAATGATTAAATAAATAGCTGTTTCATGGGTGAAACACCATGGTTTCCGCTGTTGCCCATTTTTAATGATCGATTTGAAAAGAAGTCAATAGTCGTATGTGAAATTTAAATCGGCATTTTTATTTATAATGGATCACCGCTTTAAATATCATCATTTCATCTGAATGCAGTTTTTCGTGATCAATTGCACACTTAGCTAATTTAAAAGCCATTCATTAACAAATTCGTCACATTAATGCTTGACGAAACATTCACCGCTTTTATATTGACCGTATTAAATAAGAAACAGAGTTTCATATATGAAACAAAAGCCTGGAGGATTGCGATGAGCTGGATAGGCGTATGTGACGCGGAGCAAGTACAGGAAGATTTCCCATATAGCGGCAATATCGACGGTAAGGAAATCGGTATTTATCTGATTGATGGCGAATATTACGCGCTGGAAGACGTTTGCCCTCATGCCTATGCGCTACTGAGCCAGGGCTTTGTCGAAGATGGCAAGGTGGAATGCCCGCTGCATGAGGCGGTATTCGACGTGAAAACCGGCCAGTGCCTGCATGGCCCCGGCGGCCGCAACCTTAATCGTTACCCGGTGCGGGTATACGACAATCAGATCCAGATTACCTTTATCGAGGAGAACGTGGCATGAGCGAATCCCTGGACTTCAACCCGGCGCTACCGGAAAGCCGCCAGTTTACGCCACCGGCGGAAGGCGGAAACGGCAATATCCACAAGCCTGGCGACTATCACAATCTGATTTGGCAAACCCGCAGCCGGGTGCCGGAAAACTGGGAACTGCAGCTTATCGCCACCCTGGAAACGTTGTTCGAGCAGGGCGCGGAAAATCTCGGTGAACTGGTGAGCGGCCTCAATGGCGTCAGGATGCATGACCAACAGGGCGAACCGTGGAGCGAAAGCAGCTTCCAGGCATTTTTACAGGTTAACGGCTACTGAGGACACAGCGATGACGACAACGGTACAAAACTATCTTGATAAAGGACTGCGCGGCCTGTGGTATCCGGTGCTGGCGAGCTGGGAAGTGCAGTCTGCGCCGGTAGGCATTACCCGTCTCGGCGAGCAGATCGTGGTCTGGCGGAATAAAGATGGCCAGGTGCAGGCCCTGGAAGACCGCTGCCCGCATCGCGGCGCACGCCTGTCAATGGGCTGGAACTTAGGCGATCGTATCGCCTGCTGGTACCACGGCGTGGAAGTCGCCGGCAACGGCGAAGTCAAAGACGTTCCGGCGGTGGATCGCTGCCCGCTGGTCGGCCAGCAGTGCGTGCGCAGCTACAGCGTGCACGAAGCGCACGGGGCAATCTTCCTGTGGTTTGGCGTCACCGCCGATCAGCAGCCTGATGAATTGAGCTTCCCTGAGGAACTAGCCGATAGCGAAAAATACAGTAACTTCCTGTGCACCGCGGCGTGGAAATGCAACTACCAGTACGCGCTGGAAAACGTGATGGACCCGATGCATGGCACCTATTTGCACTCATCATCGCACTCGATGGCAGAAGGCGATCGCAAAGCCGATATGGTCCTGCAGCCGACGAAAACCGGCTTCATCTTCGAGAAAAAAGGGCAGAGCGGCGTTAACTTTGACTGGGTTGAACTGGGCAACAGCGGCGCCTACTGGATGCGTCTGTCTATTCCGTACAAAAAGCGTTTCGGGCCGGGCGGCCACTTCTGGATCGTCGGCATGGTGGTTCCGGAAGATAACGATAACTGTCGCGTCTTCTTCTGGCGCATCCGCGGCGTTCAGGGCTGGCAGCGCGATCTGTGGCGCTTTATGTACCGCAACCGTCTGGAAAAACTGCACTGGGAAGTACTGGAGCAGGATCGCGTGGTGCTGGAAAGCCTGGCGCCGAACGCCCGCGATCATGAATACCTTTATCAACATGACGTCGGTCTGTCCCGCCTGCGCCGCATGATGCAGAAAGCGGCGAAAGAGCAGTTAGCGCTCCGCGAAGCGCAGCAGGGTGCCGCCTGATGAACGGCCTGCTAAACGGTAAACGTATTGTCGTCACCGGTGCGGCGCGCGGTCTCGGGTACCACTTTGCCGAAGCCTGCGCCGCTCAGGGCGCGACGGTGGTGATGTGCGACATCCTGCAGGGAGAGCTGGCGGAAAGCGCTCATCGCCTGCAGCAGAAGGGCTATCAGGTCGAATCTCACGCCATCGATCTTGCCAGTCAAGCATCGATCGAGCAGGTCTTCAGCGCCATCGGCGCGCAGGGGTCTATCGATGGCTTAGTCAATAACGCAGCGATGGCCACCGGCGTCGGCGGAAAAAATATGATCGATTACGATCCGGATCTGTGGGATCGGGTAATGACGGTCAACGTTAAAGGCACCTGGTTGGTGACCCGCGCGGCGGTACCGCTGCTGCGCGAAGGGGCGGCGATCGTCAACGTCGCTTCGGATACCGCGCTGTGGGGCGCGCCGCGGCTGATGGCCTATGTCGCCAGTAAGGGCGCGGTGATTGCGATGACCCGCTCCATGGCCCGCGAGCTGGGTGAAAAGCGGATCCGTATCAACGCCATCGCGCCGGGACTGACCCGCGTTGAGGCCACGGAATACGTTCCCGCCGAGCGTCATCAGCTGTATGAGAACGGCCGCGCGCTCAGCGGCGCGCAGCAGCCGGAAGATGTCACCGGCAGCGTGGTCTGGCTGCTGAGCGATCTTTCGCGCTTTATCACCGGCCAACTGATCCCGGTCAACGGCGGTTTTGTCTTTAACTAACAAGTGAGGCGGTATGGCGAACGATCAGGAAGTGAAGTACCTGGTACCGGGTCTGGAGCGCGGTTTACAACTGCTGCTGGCGTTTGGCGAACAGCATCGCGATCTGACTTTTGCCGAGCTGCATCGGCTGGTGGATATGCCGAAAGCGACCGCCTATCGCGTGGTGCAGACGCTGGAATATATGGGCTTTCTCGAGCGCAACGCCCGCACCAATACCTTTTCGCTGGGCATGAACGTACTGCGTCTGGGCTTTGAATATATCGCCTCACTGGATGTCGCTCAGGTGGGTCAGCCGGTCATCGAGCAACTGCGCGATATCAGCCAGTGCAGCAGCCATCTGGCGATCCGCGACGGCCGCGACATTATCTACATCGCCCGCGTCAGCGCCGCCGGTTCGCGTATCAACCAGGTCAGCGTCGGAACGCGGCTACCGGTGCACTGCACCTCGCTTGGCCGCATGCTGCTGACCGATGTTTCCCGCAGCGAGTTTGAACAATTGTTCCCGAATGAACGTCTGCCGGGCAATACGCCGGGCCAGCTGTACGACCGCGAAGCGCTGTGGCAGATGGTGCAGCAGGATAAAGCCCGCGGCTACGTGATTGGCGAATCGTTCTATCGCCACGGCATCTCATCGATTGTCTATCCGGTCTTTAACCGCAGCGGCCGGGTGGCGGCGGTCGTCAGCATTCTGGTGCCGTCGGACGAGATCCCGCAAAGCGATCGCGAACGGTTGCAGAACGACGTCAGTATGGCGGCGGACAAAATTTCCGGCTTCCTCGGATATTTGTCACAGGCAAGTTAAATCAACAACTTAACAGCAGGCGCTTGATTGCGTCGGGCATGTTTTACGCCCAAATTCGGGCGACTGAACGGTAAAGAGGCGACGAATAATGAGTATTACCGGAATTGAAAAGCTGGAATTTGGCGTAGACGACCTGAACCACAGCGCTAAATTCATGCGCGATTTTGGCCTGACCGGCGACGCCAGCGGCCGCGCGTTTACCACCCTCAGCGGCGCGCGGGTCGAACTTAACCCGACCGATGCCGCCAACTTACCGCCAGCCTTTGAGGCGGGCAACACCCTGCGTCGCATGACCTGGGGCGTGGCGGATCGGGCGGCGCTGGATGCGCTGCGCCCGAAGCTGGAACGCCAGCCCGCTTTCCGTGAAATCGACGGCGCGCTGGAGTGCCGCGACCCTAACGGTATGACGCTGCGGGTGCAGGTTAGTCAGCAAACGGCGGTTGAACTGAACGTTGAACCGATCAACCAGTGGGGCGATGTGCGTCGCATCGACACCCCGAGCCCGGTCTACGACCGCGCGCAGCCGATTAACGTCGGCCACGTGGTGTTCTTCGTGGAAGAACTGGCGGCGGTGGAAAGTTTCTATCGCGAAGTACTCGGCTTTCAGGTGTCAGACCGCTACATCAATCGCGCGGTGTTCCTGCGCTGCGGCGTGCGCGGCGGACACCATAACCTCTTCTTATTGCAGTTGCCCAACCGCAAGCGCGGGCTAAACCACGTCGCGTTTACCGTACGGGATATTCATGAAGTGATCGGCGGCGGCATTGCGATGAATAAAAACGCGTGGAGCACGTTTATCGGCCCCGGCCGCCATCCGGTCTCCTCGGCCTACTTCTGGTATGTCAACAGCCCGACCGGCGGCGCTTTTGAGTACTACACCAACGATGACTATCTGACGGAAAACTGGCAGCCGCGCGAGCTTGAGCATTCACTCGTGTCCTTTACCGAATGGGCGGTGGAAGGCGGTATCGATCACGATACCCGTCGCCAGCAGAAAAAACCGGAGGCGGTATGACGGCGCGGATAGTCATTATCGGCGGCGGCCAGGCTGGCGGCTGGGCGGCGAAAACGCTGCGTGATGAAGGGTTTAGCGGCGAGATTTGCGTGGTTGCCGAAGAGCAATGGGATTTTTACGAACGTCCGCCGCTGTCGAAAGCGGCATTGCTGGAGGCCGAACCGGCGCTGCCGCGGTTATTCAGCGCCGAGGTGCAGCAGGCACTGGATTTACGCTGGTACCGCCCGCTGCGCGCGAAATCGATCGACCGGCAAAATAAAACCCTGGCGCTGAGCAACGGCGAAACGCTGGCGTACGACCTACTGCTGATCGCCACCGGCGGCCGCGCGCGGCTGCCGTCCGAGGCCTGGGGGCAGCATCCTCAGGTATATACCCTGCGCCACTGGCAGGACGCGCAGCGTCTGAAGCAGCGGTTGGCATCGGCAACGCGGCTGGCGATCGTCGGCGGCGGCTGGATTGGCCTCGAAATCGCCGCCTCGGCGCGCAAAAGCGGCGTAGCCGTGACCCTTTATGAACAGCAGCCGGCGCTGTGTATGCGCTCGGTCAGTATGGAGGTCTCGCAGGCGCTGGATGAGTTGCATCGCGGGCAGGGCGTTGATATTCGCCGCGGCTGCGGCGCGCTGGAGCTGGAAGATGATAACGGCTTGCCGACGCTGCACTGCGACGGCCAGCGGGAAACCTTCGATGCGGTAGTGGTGGGGATCGGCGTCGATCTGAATCTCGAACTGGCGCGCGATGCCGGGCTCACTGTCGATCGCGGGATTGTCGTTAATGCCCAAGGGCGCAGTAACGATCCGGCGATTTTCGCCGCTGGGGATGTCGCCCAGCACCATCAGTACGGTCTGTGCATTCAGTCGTGGGCCTTTGCGCAAAATCAGGCCATCGCGACAGCGAAAGCGATGCTCGATCCACAGGCCAGCGGCTACGACGAGGCGCCGTGGCTGTGGTCAGATCAATACGATCGCAATATCCAGATCCTCGGGATCCCGCAAGCGGGCAGCCGGACCATTGTGCGTGACGAGCCGCAGGGCACGATCTACTTCTCCCTGAATGCCGATGGACGCTTAACTCAGCTGGTGGCCTTCAATAATGCACGTATCGTGAAGCTGGCGAAGCGCTGGATGGCGGCGGGAAGGGATCTCTCTAACGTCCCGCTCGCTGACCCGACTTTCTCGCTGATGTCATTGCGATAAGAAACGCGAACCCTTAAGGGGGAGAAATGACCACATTAGAGACCAACGCCGCGCCTGCAGAGGCGAGCGGCGAGGGCGTCCGCACGCCTGAAAAAGCAGTTCGTTGGGCCATTCCGCTGTCGCTGCTGGCCTGCGTGCTGCTGGCTTTTTTCGACAAAATCAGTATCGCCGCGCTGTTTTCCGATAGTCACTTCCAACAGGCGATGGGCATCGATTTCGACACCACCCGGTTGGGCATTCTGATGAGTGCCTTTTTGCTGAGTTACGGCTTCTCGTCAGTGTTATTAAGCGGCCTTGGCGACCGGATTGCGCCGCTGCGTCTGCTGACTGGAATGATGGTGGTGTGGTGCATCCTGATGGTGATCATGGGCTTCACCCACAACTACGCGCTGATGGTGACGCTGCGCATCCTGTTGGGCATTGCTGAAGGGCCGCTGTTTCCGTTGGCGTTCGCCGTGGTGCGCCACACCTTCCCGCAGCGGCTACAGGCCCGCGCCACCATGCTGTGGCTGCTCGGCACGCCGGTTGGCGCGGCGCTGGGTTTCCCGCTGTCAATTTGGCTACTCAATACCTTCGGCTGGCAGAGCACATTTTTCGTGATGGCGATGCTGACGATACCGGTGCTGATTTTTGTACGCATCGGGCTGCGCGGCGTACAACTGGAGGCGAGAGCGAGCAGCGATAAAACCTCGCAGGAAGCGCGCTGCAGCGCGCGTCTCGAGCTCTTTGTGAGTCCGCATTTTTGGATGATCTGCATCTTCAACATCGCCTTTCTCGCCTATCTGTGGGGGATCAACGGCTGGCTGCCGGGCTACCTGATTAAAGGCAAAGGCATTCATCTGGAACACGCCGGCTGGCTGTCGTCGATGCCATTTATCGCCATGTTGCTAGGCGAAATTATCGGCGCCTGGCTGTCCGACCGCGTCGATAGGCGCGCCGCCGCCTGCTTTATTTCCCTGGCAGGCGCGGGTATTGGCCTGGCGGCAGTGATGCATTTCACCACGCCGCTGCCGGTAATCGCGGCGATGAGCTTTAGCACCTTTATGTGGGGCACCGGCGCGCCAAACATTTTCGCGCTGCTGGCTAAAGCGACCCATCCACGGGTCAGCGCCACGGCGGGTGGAATTTTCAACGGGCTGGGAAACTTTGCCGGGGCGCTATCGCCGGCGGTGATGGGCGCGCTTATCGCCTTCACCCATAGCATGGATTCCGGGCTGATTTTTCTGGCGGTGATGGCGGCGGTGGGCTGCGCCCTGTTACTGCCGCTGCTGAGACGTTACTGAGGATAAAACGATGACTGATTCAACCGTAACTGCAAAACAGAGTTTGAAACCTGACCATATGACGATGGAAGAGTGGGTGGAGTCGCGTATCGCGCGCTTTGAAGGCCGTAAATACGACTGGAATGCGCTGAAATTCCAGGCCGATTTCGATCCGAAATATCGCCGCGCGCAGATGCGCTACATCGGCACCGGCGCCACCGGCGTCGCCAGTGATACCAACACCGTTCCGGCCGAGCACTTCACCTTTTCCACCATGGTGTTGCCGTCCAAATGTGAAGGCCCGCTGCACCTGCATGATGACGTAGAAGAGGTGTTCTTCATGCTCAAAGGGCAGATCACTCTGATGATTCAGGACGGCGACAACTATACCGAAACCGTGCTGCGCGAACGCGATCTGATCTCGGTGCCGCCTGGAATTTACCGCGGTTTGTTTAACCACGGCGAAGAAGAGGCGCTGATGTGCGTGATGCTCGGCACCCATAAGCCGCATATTCCGACCTACCCGGAAGATCATCCGCTGGCAAAAGTAAAACGTAACTAAGGGGCGATGATGACGGGGTTTCGTGAACAAGGAAGCGGTATTCCGCTGACGCTGCTGCACGGCATCAGTTCCGGCGCGGCCTCCTGGCATAAACAGATGGCGCTACCCGACTACCGCGTGCTGGCCTGGGATATGCCCGGTTATGGCGAAAGCCCGATGCTGGCGGCGGCGCCGGCGAATGCCGGCGATTACGCCGACGCGCTGGCGCGAATGCTGGACCGCGCTGGAGTAGAGCAAACCATACTGGTCGGCCATTCGCTGGGCGCGCTGGTGGCGGCCGCCTTCGCCGCGAAATACCCGCAGAGGGTGCTTTACCTGGTGCTCGCCGACGTCGCGCAGGGCTACGGCCAGGCGGAAGCCGCACAGCGGGAAAAAGTCTGGCAGGGGCGTCAACAGCAGATAGCGCTGGGCGGCGAGGCGATGGCCCAGGGGCGAGCGGCAAAACTGCTGCGCCCTGGCGCGCGCGAAGCCGATGTGGCGACGGTGGCGGCGGGGATGCGCAGGCTACGCCGCGACGGTTATCTCGCCGCGGCCTGGATGCTGGCCCATGACGACATTCACCGTTGGCTCGCCGACTATCGCGGTCGTCTCTCCGTGTGGTGTGGCGAGGAGGATGCCATTACCCAACCGGAGTTAGTGCAGGGAGTGGCGCTGCGTTACGGCGCCCCTTACATCGCCATCCCTCAGGCTGGACATGCCAGCTATCTCGATAACGAAATCTTTTTTAATCAACAGCTTTTACGCATAGGGGAAGAGGTGCGCGATGAATGCACAAATTGAAGGACGCGTCGCGGTAGTCACCGGCGGTTCGTCAGGAATCGGCTTTGAAACGCTGCGCCTGCTGCTGGGCGAAGGGGCGAAAGTCGCCTTTTGTGGCCGCAACCCGGATCGGCTGGCTAGCGCCCATGCGGCGTTGCAAAACGAATATCCAGAAGGTGAGGTGTTCTCCTGGCGCTGTGACGTACTGAACGAAGCTGAAGTTGAGGCGTTCGCCGCCGCGGTCGCCGCGCGTTTCGGCGGCGTCGATATGCTGATTAATAACGCCGGCCAGGGCTATGTCGCCCACTTCGCCGATACGCCACGTGAGGCCTGGCTGCACGAAGCCGAACTGAAACTGTTCGGCGTGATTAACCCGGTAAAGGCCTTTCAGTCCCTGCTAGAGGCGTCGGATATCGCCTCGATTACCTGTGTGAACTCGCTGCTGGCTCTGCAGCCGGAAGAGCACATGATCGCCACCTCTGCCGCCCGCGCCGCGCTGCTCAATATGACGCTGACTCTGTCGAAAGAGCTGGTGGATAAAGGTATTCGTGTGAATTCCATTCTGCTGGGGATGGTGGAGTCCGGGCAGTGGCAGCGCCGTTTTGAGAGCCGAAGCGATAAGAGCCAGAGTTGGCAGCAGTGGACCGCCGATATCGCCCGTAAGCGGGGGATCCCGATGGCGCGTCTCGGTAAGCCGCAGGAGCCAGCGCAAGCGCTGCTATTCCTCGCTTCGCCGCTGGCCTCCTTTACCACCGGCGCGGCGCTGGACGTTTCCGGCGGTTTCTGTCGCCATCTGTAAGGAAAGATGATGAAAAAGGTCATGTTAATTGGCTATGGCGCGATGGCCCAGGCGGTGATTGAACGCCTGCCGCCGCAGGTGAGGGTGGAGTGGATCGTGGCGCGCGAATCGCATCACGCAGCGATCTGCCTGCAGTTTGGTCAAGCGGTGACGCCGCTTACCGATCCGCTGCAATGCGGTGGGACGCCGGATCTGGTGCTGGAATGCGCCAGTCAGCAGGCGGTCGCGCAATACGGCGAAGCGGTACTGGCGCGCGGCTGGCATCTGGCGGTGATCTCGACCGGTGCGTTGGCGGACAGCGAACTGGAACAGCGTTTACGTCAGGCGGGCGGCAAGTTGACGCTGCTGGCTGGCGCGGTGGCCGGAATAGATGGCCTGGCGGCGGCGAAAGAGGGGGGGCTTGAACGAGTGACCTATCGGTCGCGTAAAAGCCCGGCCAGCTGGCGCGGCAGCTATGCCGAACAGCTTATCGACCTCAGCGCGGTCAATGAAGCGAAAATTTTCTTCGAAGGCAGCGCCCGCGAGGCGGCGCGGCTATTCCCGGCAAATGCCAACGTGGCGGCAACCATCGCGCTGGGCGGTATTGGCCTTGACGCGACCCGAGTACAGCTGATGGTCGATCCGGCGACGCAACGCAACACCCATACGCTACACGCCGAAGGATTGTTCGGCGAGTTTCACCTGGAGCTGAGCGGCCTGCCGCTCGCCAGCAATCCGAAAACATCGACCCTCGCGGCACTGAGCGCGGTACGCGCCTGCCGTGAACTGGCATAACGCAGAGAGGCTGAGATGGACGAATTAGACATTTTTATCGGCGGTCAGTGGCGTCGCGGCAGCGGCAATTTGATGCACAGCCAGTTTCCGGCGGATGGCGCTATTAACGCGGCGCTGCATGCGGCAAGCCTCGATGATTTACAGGAGGCGATCGACTGTGCCGACCGCGCCTGGCGGGAGCCAACGTGGCGGGCGATGCTGCCGCATCAGCGGGCGAAGATCCTGCATAAAGTCGCCGATCTGATTGAAGCACAGCTTGATGAGCTCACCCAAAAGCAGAGCCGCGATAATGGTAAACCGCTGGCGGAAGCGCGAGGGCTGGTGATGAGCGCGGCGGGGACGGCGCGCTATTTTGCCGCCGCCTGCGAGTTACTGGAAGGCGAGCTGCCGACGCCGCGGCAGGCGGATCTATTGACTCTGAGCCGCTATGAGCCGTTGGGCGTGGTGGCGGCGATCACCCCATGGAACTCGCCGATCGCCAGCGAAATGCAGAAGGTGGCCCCGGCGATCGCCGCCGGAAATGCGGTGATCCTCAAACCGGCGGAAGCCACGCCGCTCATGGCGCTGGAGCTGGCGAAGATCTTTGAGCAGGCCGGTTTACCCGCCGGACTGCTGAGCGTGCTGCCGGGTAAAGGATCGATTATCGGCGATGCGCTGGCCCGCCATCCTAAGGTGCGCAAAATTTCCTTTACCGGCGGCACCACCACCGGACGTCACCTGGCGCACGTGGCGGCGGAAAAGCTGATCCCGGCGTCACTGGAGCTGGGCGGCAAATCGCCGACCATCGTGCTGGAAGATGCCGATATCGAACAGGCGGCGCGGGGCATCTGCTACGGCATTTTCAGCTCCGGCGGCCAGGCCTGTATTGCCGGCTCGCGGCTGTTTGTTCATGACAAAGTGTATCCGCAATTAATGGCCCGCCTGTTGGAGTTAACCCAAGGGCTGCGGGTTGGTCATCCGTTCAGCGCTGGCACCCACGTCGGGCCGCTGATCAACGATAAACACCGGCAGAGCGTGCTGGAGTACGTCGAGCTGGCGAAACGCGAAGGCGGCAGCGTGCTATGCGGCGGCGAGATCCCGGCGGATCCGGCGCTGGCGGCAGGCAGCTATTTCCTGCCGACCATCATTGAAGGGCTGAACAATCAGGCCCGCGTTTGCCAGGAAGAGATCTTCGGACCGGTTCTGGTGGCGATGCGTTTTCACGATGAAGCGGCGCTGATCCGCGAGGCCAATGATTCGGTCTTCGGACTGGCGGCGGGGATCTGGACGCGTGATACCGGCCGCGCGCTGCGTCTGAGCGAACAACTGGAAGCCGGTACGGTGTGGATCAACACCTACAAAGTTTTCTCCATTTCGACCCCGTTTGGGGGCTTTAAAGAGAGCGGTCTGGGCCGCGAAAAAGGGATCCAGGGGCTGAAAGCCTGGATGCAACAAAAGAGCATTTATCTGGCGACGGGTAATAGCGTCAACCACTGGTGCGACTGAGAAAGGGTGAGCAATGAGCGAAATGATAACCGTCGGCGATGCCATCGCCAGAACGCTGGAGCAGTATCACGTTGAAGCCATTTATGGCGTCATTTCTATCCATAACCTGCCGATCGCCGATGCCGTCGGCCAGCGGGAAAAAATCCGCTTTGTTCCAGCGCGCGGTGAAGCGGGCTCGGTGACCATGGCTGACGCGCACGGCCGTTTTTCCGGGCTCGGCGTGGCGCTGACCAGTACCGGCGCGGGTGCGGGTAATGCGGTCGGCGCGCTGGTTGAGGCGATGAACGCCGGTACGCCGCTGCTGCACCTGACCGGACAGGTCGAAAAAGCCTGGCTGGACGCCGACACCGGTTTCATTCATGAAACCCGCGATCAGTTGACCTTCCTGAAAGCCAGTTCGAAGCGCGCTTACCGCATTAGCAACGCCAACCAGGCGGTGGCTATCCTGCATAAGGCGATTCAGGAGGCGCAGACGCCGCCGTGCGGCCCGGTCTCGGTGGAGATCCCAATCGACATTCAGAGCGCCAAAATTCCGCTTTCACTGCTGACCGCGCCGCTGAAACGCGCTCCGGCGGTTGAGCCGGAAGCGTCGCTGGTCGATGCGCTGTGGGCGCAGCTTAAGCAGGCGAAGCAGCCGCTGCTGTGGCTTGGCGGCGGCGCGTTAGAGAGCGGCGAGGCGGTGAAGATGCTGGCGGATGCCGGGGTGACGGTGATTTCCAGTACCCACGGCCGCGGCATTCTGGCGGACAGCCATCGCGCCAGCCTGCGCGCGTTTCATAATTCTCCCTCGGTTGAAGCGCTGATTTCACAATGTGATTTCACACTTGTTGCCGGTTCCCGGCTGCGCAGCAACGAAACGCGCTCGTGGACGCTGGAACTGCCCACGCCGCGGGTGCAGATTGATATTGACCCGGCGGCGGCCAGCCGTAACTACTTGATGGACAATACCCTGGTGGCGGATTGCCGGGCGCTATTAGCGGCGCTGGCAGCGCGGGTGCAGGGCCGGATATGGGGCGATGCGCGTTGGGATAGCCAGCTTAAAGAGGCGGTAGAGGCGGCGGAGCAGGGGCTGCGCGACCAGTGCGGCGATTACGCTAAATTGAATGACGCGATTGCGCAGGCGCTGCCCGATGACGGCATCCTGGTGCGCGATATTACCGTTTCCGGCAGCCTGTGGGGCAGCCGTCTGTTCCGCGCTCACGGCCCGCTGATGAATATCCATTCTCTGGCCGGAGCCATCGGTATGGGGCTACCGATGGCGGTGGGTACCGCGATTGCCAATCCGCAACGTAAAGTGGTCGGCCTGGTCGGCGACGGCGGCCTGAGCCTCAACCTTGGCGAACTGGCGACCCTGGCGCAGGAGAAGGCCAACGTGACGCTGTTGATTATGAATGACGGCGGCTACGGCGTAATGCGCGGTATTCAGGATAAGTATTTTGGCGGCCGCCAGTATTACAACGAGCTGCACACGCCAGACTTTACCCTGTTGGCGCAGGCGATGGGTCTGCAGGCGTGGAGCGTGGATCGGGCTGAGGATTTCCAGGCGGTGATGACCGAAGCGCTGGCGATGCCGGGGCCATCGGTGGTGGAAGTGAAGATGGGCCAGATTGGCGCGCTGCGCTTTGCCGGCCCGCCGCAGAAGACGCTGTATTAATGATAACCCAGTGACCCCAACCCTCTCCCTTCCGGGGAGAGGGTACCGCACGGCACAGGGGGTTAATCAAGGCGCCGGACGGTTGCTCCTGCGCGCCGGGAGAGGGCCGGCTCACTGGAGAGGGTTCATTATATGGTTAAAACACGTTAAACGGATATTCGACGTAGAACCGCACTTCATTCCCGCTGACGTTATAGTCGCTGGCGTTGCTGGAAACGCGCAGCACCGAATAGCGGAGTCTCAATTTCAAATCTTTCGCCATGCCGTTTTGCACCTGGTACTGCACCTGGTTGAACCATTCGTGTTCTTTACCGTTGCTGGTCTCGGCGGTTTTAATGTTATCCCCGCGAACGTAGGCGGTGGTCCAGCTCAGGCCCGGTACGCCCAGTCCGGCAAAATCCAGGCCATAGGAGGCCTGCCAGGAACGTTCATCCTCGCCGTTAAAATCTGACCAGTAGGAGTTAGCCAGCCAGATGGTGTTGCCGCCATCGCCAACGCCGCCCTGATTCTGATACCCGCCGTAGTGGTAGCCGGTGCTGCCGCTGCTTTGCTGGTAAGCGACCTTAAAAGTGTGAATATCCCAGATATAGCTGGCGGCCAGGCTCCAGATGCTGTTGCTGCGCCCGGTGTCATTGGCGTCGGCATATTCTTGATCTAAGCGCGAGTTATAGCCGTTGAAGTCAACAATCAGCTGCTGGTCGGCGGCGAACGGCTGCTTGTAGTTCAGGCCGAGATACTGCTTATTCAGCACGTCTTCGACGTGCGAAGCGTAAAGCGCGCCGCTGAGCTGGTCGTTGAATTGATAGCTGGCGCCGCCAAAGGTCAGGCTCTTCAGGCCGCTATTGTGGCTGTCGTCGCTTTTGCGCTGCTGATCGGTGAGATAACCGGCGTTAATTTCCAGACCGTCGATTTCTCTTGAGGTCAGCATGGTACCGGTATAGCTCTCGTACAGCAGCCGCGAGTCATCGGCGTAGACGATGGGCAGCATCGGGCGCTGGCTGCCGTAGCTGAGGACGGTATTCGAGAAGCGCATTTTAGCGGTAGCGCCAAATTTTGCTAAATCGGACTTCGCGCGGCCATCATCATCCTGGGCGAAAAAGTCGATACCGCCCGCGCCGCTGCGGCCGCGGCCGCCGTCGAGGCGCACGGCGTACTGCGCAATGCCGTCAACGCCGAAGCCGACCGGCCCTTGAGTAAAGCCGGACTCGAAGGTCGCGATGATACCCTGACCCCATTCGGCTTTATCCGGCAAACCATCGCGATAATCGCGTTTGATATAAGCGTTACGTAAAAAGAGATCCAGGTGGCTGTCTTCAATAAAGCCCTGACTGGTAGATTGTTGGCTGGCGAAAGCCGGCGCGGCGGCAATAATGCCAAGTGCGATTAATGGTAATTCTTTTTTCACTGAGGGCACTTCTCTGTCTGTCGATATATTCAAGGGAATCACTGCTGACCAGATATTCTCCTGAAATAATGTCGAAAGCAATCATTGTGTGAGCAGTTATTGCAGCCGGAAACAGGTTGTATGGTGCATGAGCCGTGCGCCAGGCATTAAGGGGTGGACTATTTATTATTCGGGTAAAGACGATTCTGGAAGCCAGATAGTGTGCGGCCTTTTTAATTTACCAAATAATATATTTCTGAATCGCCGGGCATAAAATAATTGGCTGTGATGCGCTGTGATAATAATTAACGGTTTGTGCGCTTAAATTATCAATTAATGCGGCTAAATATTTTAACGGATATATAAAAAAGGGAGGCAATAATGCCTCCCGCTGATGATTATTTAATCCCGTCGGCCTTCATGCGATCGCGAATATGCTGGGCGCGCGCTTCTGAGGCCGGGTGATCGTCAAACATCGAACTCTGACGACCGGCTTCCAGCTTGGCCAGTTTCTCGAAGCTGGTGGCCAGTCCCGACGGATTGATACCGCGCTTACGCAGCAGGTCGTAAGAGTAGTCATCCGCTTCCGATTCCTGACGCTGGGAGAACTGCGAGTTCACCAGTTTTTCGCCCAGATCGCCCAACTGAGACTGCGACAGGCTACCGACGATACCGCCCGCGGAGGCCGCCGCCGCACGCACGGCGTTGGTACCCAGGGCGACCTGCATGCCTTTCTTCACGTGGCCCAGCGCGACGTGGCCCATTTCGTGGCCGATCACCGCCTCGACTTCATTATCGTTCATCAGATCCATCAGCCCGCTGTAGACGCGGATGCAGCCGTTGGCCATGGCGAAGGCGTTGACATCCTTGGTCTCATAGACCTTGTAGTTCACGGGCTGACCATTGATGTTATCGCCCAGCGCAGCCGCGATTTTGTTCAGCCGCTGGCTGTATTCACTGTTGGCCGGGGCGATTTTCGCTTTGGCGTCCATCTCTTTACAGGCCTGGTCGCTTAAGGTTTTCACCTGCGCGTCGCTGAGAGAGTATGCCTGGAAGGCTTCGGCGCCTGAGCTGAGCAGACCGTTGGAGTCCATGTTCTGACATCCGGTGAGGGTTGCTGCGATCCCAAGAGCAAGTACGGTTGAGCGAATTTTCATTTTTATCTTCCACAATCTTATGGTTGTTTATCCGAAAATACGGCGACGGCAGGGAACCGTATTCTGCGTAAATTATAAAGAGTATCGCAGGATGCGGGCGAGCGGATTCCGGCGTAGCACAACCTGTTCCAGAGATTTCTTAAAGGGCAAAAGGATGCTCCATGTACATGACTTGTCGCTTGGGTTACATTGTTCACACTTTTTTCCGGCGTAGCCCAAAACGCGCTCTCGTCAAGTCGTTAAGGGCATGGCCTTCAACAGTCCGAACTGGAGTCAAAATGTCCTCACGTAAAGAGCTTGCTAACGCTATTCGTGCGCTGAGCATGGACGCTGTACAGAAAGCCAAATCCGGCCACCCGGGGGCCCCGATGG